>JACLAC010016702.1_pt1 | contig 34438 bp, 16 predicted proteins | sample 8027881 | NCBI WGS metagenome assembly JACLAC01 (sample SAMN15725517, study PRJNA655200) | protist metagenome | isolation source: fluorescence activated cell sorting (FACS) single amplified genomes of... | place: Spain: Blaines Bay Microbial Observatory, Mediterranean Sea | collected 2016-01-19 | reverse complement strand
AAACACCGCACAAGGGGGCTCCTTGGAAGAGCACCAAACCGATTTAGGTAAACAGCAACGGGATTTGGACAAACTGAAAAAAAAAGAATGGACACCGTTGTCCATGAACGAGGACCGCCCGGGCCGACTGGTGCAGCTGGCAGGGACGGCCACGACGGAAAGCCAGGAAGAGACGGGCACGGTCGTGACGGAAAAAATGGAAAGCCAGGCCGAGATGGGCAAGGCCGCGATGGGATTCCGGGCAAGGATGGAAGAGATGGAGCGAGAGGTATAGACGGCAAGGACGGGGACAAAGGAGAAAGGGGGCAGGCAGGCGCTGATGGCGTTGGTCTGAACTTACGGCCATTTAAAATTTCCTACAAATATAAAAAAGGAGATTACGTTTTCTACAAAACTTTTGGAGGAGATTCAATGTTTATCGCTGAAAATGATTTTACGGCATCCAAGTCCCCTGATAAGGACACTAAAAATTGGGTGGAATTCCGTGCGCCCCGAGGCGAAAAGGGGGAGGTTGGTAAAGTTGGAAGACCAGGTGCGCCAGGAACCCCAGGACGAGTAGGCAAGCCTGGAAGACAAGGCGGAGATGGAGAAAAAGGTGCTATCGGAAACGATGGAGAAAAGGGCGACCCGGGGAAAGACGGAGAGCCAGGGGAAGCAGGCCCACGTGGACCGACGGGGGCAACCGGTGCCACCGGGTCGGGGGCAGTCCAAACCCCGGAAATCCCTGACGGCACTTCGCTCCTCGAACCAGAATGCTCAATTGTTGGCACGGCAGTTTGTCGCGGATTGTGTAGAGATTTTCAAACAAGCGATAAACATTGTGGAAAATGTGAAAACAGCTGCGAGCAGGAGGAGATGTGTGTGAAGGGGAAGTGTGCAAAGACATATAGTTCGTGTTCAGGCTTGTCGGGCAAAGACGCTATGTACCCACACAGTGCTTCACCCCGAGGCGAAGCCCCTACTTTCTTCACTTGTGGCAAAGAGGGCATGATATTTAAATCCTGCCATGACACAACCCGCACCAATTTACAAGACGGTAACTATAATATCAATTTGCCCGAAAGTGGCGTCACCAACGTCTACTGCCTGAACAGTAAACACGGGGGCGGGTGGGCACTTGTGAAAGTAAACCAAAATGGCATATCTGGAGCAGGTGCAACCAATTCAGAGCAGGGGCGTCCAGACGCGATGGGCCCTTACTCGACCGTACGAACCAAGTTTTCGGATCGTGTGATCAATGAGCTGGCAAAATACAGCAAAACGTACTACTACGATTGTGGTCACAAAGTAGAAGCGTTCTTCAAGTTAAACCATGGTTTCGACTTTTCCAAAACTGGATTGATGCGACCAAATGATAAATGCAAACGTGGATGGGGACACAAATGGAACAAGTACGGCTCAGAGTCAAAGTCAACGTATGGTTTGACGACGACCCCAAACGGCGATGGTTGCGGTGCCTGCAAGGATAATTGTGGCGCAGGTGGGAAGAACGGAATGTGGGACTCGTGGCGTAGCAACGGAAATAATCACGGCTGTTATTCTCGTGCAAGTGGGTATACAACTGGTTACATGTATGCTAAAACAGGGTGCGCAGAATCCCACGAAGCCATGTGTGCTGGCCGGTGTGTGAACACTAAACGTAGCAGTTTGCATTGCGGTAAGTGCGGAAGCAAATGCGAGAAAGGGCATGGGTGTTTAGATGGTAAATGCACAAAAGCTTTATCGTCTTGCCAAGACGCAAAAGAGGACGGTCCTTTCTTGATCAATTTGCCTGAAAATGGTATCACCAAAGTCTACTGCCTGAACAGTAAACACGGGGGCGGGTGGGCACTTGTGAAAGTAAACCAAAATGGCATATCTGGAGCAGGTGCAACCAATTTAGAGCAGGGGTATCCAGACGCAATGAACCCTTACTCGACCGTACGAACCAAGTTTTCGGATCGTGTGATCAATGAGCTGGCAAAATACAGCAAAACGTACTACTACGATTGTGGTCACAAAGTAGAAGCGTTCTTCAAGTTAAACCATGGTTTCGACTTTTCCAAAACTGGATTGATGCGACCAAATGATGAATGCAAACGTGGATGGGGACACAAATGGAACAAGTACGGCTCAGAGTCAAAGTCAACGTATGGTTTGACGACGACCCCAAACGGCGATGGTTGCGGTACCTGCAAGGATAATTGTGGCGCAGGTGGGAGGAACGGAATGTGGGACTCGTGGCGTAGCAACGGAAATAGTCACGGCTGTTATTCTCGTGCAAGTGGGTATACAACTGGTTACATGTACGTAAGGAACGTTGGAAAGTGAAGGGATGCGCCGAAGCCAGTAAGAATTCTTACATACATTACGCCGATATGAAACCATGTTCCTGCTGCACCAAACGTGCTACCCACACTTACCTCAACTCCGACGGCAGGCTCCGCAGGGCGATAGGAATTGAAGAGCGCGACTGTTTATTCGTCTATAGTACAAAAACAGGGTAACTTTTTATAACGTATTTATAATGTTCCGTTTTCCTCTTTTCTCTTTAAAGTAAAAATGTTTTTAAACTGTAAAAAATGTTTTAAAAGTAGTTATGAAGGACCAGCAAAAATAAGTTTATGTTTTACCTGCGTCGGGCAGTAATTCGTATTTCAACACAATTTTTGATCAAAAATTTCTTTTCTAAAAAGTTGCTCTAACCTTGCAGCCCCATCAACATTGAGATGTCCAAAATCTTTGTAAACGAGCCTACCATTGTACGGGTCGACGATTTGAAGGTGTTGGTTTCCACTACCATCATTCACTAAAAAATAAGAAGCAAGCTCAACAAAACGAAAACGGTCGGAGTAGTCATTGGCGCGAATAACGTTTTGAACATTGTTTTCAATGGCAATTCTTCGCGGTTCATAATCACCATCTGGAGATATCTTGTTAATGAAATCAAAATTTCCATTTGCTTGATACGTATTGTACACAAAACTCTTTACTAAAGTGTTTGACGGTGTTTTCGCAATGGGCAAGGCCGGTACATCCCCAAATATTAAAACTCGCCTCGCTGTATTTGATGCAATCAGCCCAAATGCGTAATTAAAATCATAATCAGGGTACCACCATGGTGGCCCTAGATCCCCAGCCCAGTGATCAAACCATATCGTTTGGTTCGGTTTCCACAATCGTAATCGTGCGAGCCGCATTTCATCCCAACTACTTTGCGGGTATTTAAACATTCCATAATTACCGTCTGCACATATGAATCCAACCCTGACCTGGAAATCTAAAGCCAACTTTTCAATCAATGGGCCATACATTTCACAGTGACTATTGCCAAAGATAACCGTAGAGGGGTAATCGTACTGATCCTTTGGGGGCGGGCCAACAATGTAAGGGCCAGGGGAAGAATGAAAATAATTGAAGCGAGCCGCTTCCCATCCTTTGCTTGCCTGTACATTATTCATTTTCACCAAGGAAGGGGAAACCGTATACAATTCATCGATAACTTCAGCAGTTAAATAGACTAAACAAACGTCTCCCCCTTTGTTGATTAATCGATTCGCAGTAATGTTTTTGGTAAACGGGATCGTTTGATCTGGTGCCCCGAAACGTATACCCCCAATCTTTTCATAGTAGCCGATTAAAGCAAACAAAAATAGAGTTGTCCACGTCAACAATGCCATTGGGAAAAAAATGTTATTTGGTGTGCGTTCCTTTGAGCGAAAGAGCGGTTCAACAAATTTAAAACTTAAAACACTGCCAACGATGGATACACACATCCCAATTACTTTGAGGGTTGCGTTTAAATTTCCATCTAACGATAAATTCATCAAAATGACACACACAGGCCAGTGCCATAAATACAATGAATATGACATTTTTCCAATAAAGACGGGAACTTTCGTCGCAAATTTTTTCCCTATAAACGTTTTACCATTTCGTTGACTTGATATAAACAATGCTGTGCCGATACAAGGCAGCAGTGCTTGATATCCTGGAAAGTTTGTCGTCTTATCATATAGAAAATATGCAACTGAAATGGATGCTAACCCCATAAACGCAATGAGTTCTGCTATTTTCGGATGTTCAGAATAAAAACTCTTTTGCTGATGATCGAACAAGACAAGTATTCCCCCCGTAAGCAATTCCCACATTCGTGTTGGTAACAAAAAATAACTGAAATTTCTATCTATCGGTGTGAATACGATGGAAATAATCAACGATCCTACAAACAATCCACACATAGCAGTGGCAATTATCGGTACTTTGTATGTTGTTTTTTGAAGAACGAACTTTTGTCCGTGCCACCACAATGATAACAAGCACGGGTAAATAAAATAAAATTGTTCTTCAACAGCCAACGACCAACAGTGTAAAAGTGGCGAATCAATTGGTCCAAAAAAATAATCACTAGAATTATAATAATGAAAATTTGCGCCTTGATTGCAAAAACAGGTTGAGGTTAGGTATTCATTTTTTTTTCTCCCAGCAGATACTTTTTGAACTTACCAAATAAAAGGACCCAGATCGCTTGGAAGAGGAGTGAAGTGTACAGTTCACCTAATAGAGTGAACCATGCACAAACGAAGGTGACCGTCAAAAGAACTGCAAGCGCTGGAAACAATCGGCGAAGTCGTTTCCCTAAGAAATGAACAAATGAAAACTTATTTCGATCCGAAGCCGCTAGGTCTCTCAATAAAATGGAGGTAATCAAAAACCCTGATATAACAAAAAAAACGTCTACGCCAACAAAACCTCCGGGGAAACTTAAATCAAAATGGTAGAAAACCACAGGCAAAACGGCAAACGCTCGCAAGCCATCAATTTCAGCGCGGTATGGTAAAGATGATGTTGATGACATAGGTGTATCTTCTTTTGTTGATGACGCAGGCGTATCTTCTTTCGGGAAGACTTCTATGGCTGGGGAAACTGTACGCGATGAAACACAGGTTGAAACCATCACACCCTCTTTGCTGCTACTCATTTTCACTTCGTTTTGGGCTTCGATTCACTTCTGTTTTGTGAAGAGGTCAAATGCCCTGAATCATCCCCCGGACGACTGCTGTGGCTGTTCTCACTTAAAAACAAAAAATCGGCTGTAATTTAGAGTAATTAAAATTTAACTTCCTCATATACACCGCGAAAATAAATCTACTCAACTTTTATCCATTAAAGGTTTTCATTCCTTCGTGTGCTGCTACCGGTACCGGTGTCTTTCTTGATTAAGTTGGGACGCGGACGCATCTACTCCCTCCTCTTACCAAGGTACCGGTAGTACGTCTGTAATATGGCAAAAACAACAAACCCTATTTTTAAACACATTGATGATCACTCTCTGATGACGACACGACGACCGCAAATAAAAAATAAATAAAAAAAAGAAGAAATACATTTTTTTTTTATTAATAAATTATTATAATACTGTATTATTTTTTCTCTAAAATATAATAGAGAATAATAATAATAGTAGTCGTCTAATAATAATAATATAATAATAATAAAATAAAAAAATAATAAAAAAAGTTCTTCTTTTTTTTCTTCCTCCCCCCTGCTCCCCTCCCAAAGCAGCAATCCAATCTAGCTAATTCAATCAAGCTGATTGAATCTATCACGTACACGTACAAGGTGTAGACGATGTCCAGATACAAATGATAAATAAACGCACCCATTTTCGCTACAGTTTCAGAAGAAATCAATAGAACTGGTGAATTGCTAATTTGTTCATAGACGGAGCCAAGCGGTATAAAATGGAAGGGTACGAAGACATCTCTAGGAACGTGTTTTATCTTACGCTACGGGAGGAGCACAATGACGTGTGGCAGCGTGCGATAAAGAATGGTTGGTTTGTTTGCATTCCCCAGAAGAGTTCCCTTCGTGGCATAATATCCAGGAAAGAATTTGAAAACCATGTTTTGCAGCCTTCGAAGTCGTTTCCTGGCGAATTCCTAACGCTCAACGGACGAACCGTCAACATAGTTGGAAACGAAATTGTCACAAAGGCTGGCTTCCCGGAGGCACGGACGTCTAAAATATTATACTCTGAAGAGTACGTTAGCGAGCAGTGTAGCGACCATACTTGCCACTTGTTACATCTTGGGCGCCCATTGGAGGGAGGGGTAGATGCACCGTGTGGCACGGAAGAAATGAACCGTACCGTAATTCAAAAAATTGTGGCCATGCTAAAGTCGTACCCCGAGCACGAATCAATATTTTTGCGGTTGAGAGACTTTGTCGAGGAGACGAAGCAGTACTTTGATTTTCGGAGTGGGAGACCCTTGCACCCAAAATTTGAAGATTTTGTTCGGTACGAAATGCAGTATGCATGCGAAACGTTACTGAACTCTTCGTGCTTTCGTCACTTAAAGTCTAAATTGGGCCGGAAGAAACAGCGGGCCCAACTGTCCCAGGTTTTAGAAAGTTACATAATGGACGGGATCCACGACGTAGTGTTTCAGTGGGTCGCAAAACACGAAGAAGACCACGACATAGAATTGACCAGAATATTGCAAGGCATGAGCACATGGACTCAGCACGACTTAGGAATGAGAATAGAATTTCAGTGCCCCCAGGAGGAGGCGGTGGGCGAGTTCCAGCAGCTGACCGCGTGCACTACCCCCTTGGAGAAGATGCTTTGTTTAAACAAGACCCACGACTTGATAAACCGCGGGGTTGAGAAGAATCTAACATCACGCTACCTTGATATTGGGGCGCATCAGATGACCACCGATGACTTGCTTGATCAGCTGATTTTTGTTATTATAAGAGCTGCGAAGTCCGACAGTCATGGTCGTTCGCACTTGGCAGCAAACATCAAGTACATGCAGAGATTCCACTTGTTGAACGTGAACACTACTGTGCTCGGGTACAACCAGGCGAACCTGGAGGTTGCAATAGGCTGGTTTCTGCTTAAGCGAAGACAGGTGGAACGACCGCTATGGGCGGACAACGACAATGCTCAAGGCAGTGCGGGAAACGGCACATTTGTGGTGCCAAGTGGTCTGAACCAGCAAAATCAAACCCCGCGGCGTCGGCGACGACGAACTAGCGGTGGGGATGCTGCTGCTGGCGGGCATGCACCCCCGCCCTCGCCGGCTACAAACCTGAAGAAATCCCCTGCGCTTGGGGCGTCCCCCTCCCTTGCCCACGAGACGAGGCCCTGCGAAGGGCTTCTCCTAGGCGTTGATGGCATGGCAGAAAGTGGGCACCGGAACGGCGAAGCAGGCGCGAGCTCGGTTGGCGAGGCAGTCCAGGTGGCCTGTGGCGGACAATTTTTTGTTAAACTGGATTCGAAAGGGTACGTTTGGACGTGGGGCGTTCCGAATTGCGGAAGACTAGGCTGGCATGGAGTTGAAGAGTCTTCCAACAGCGACAGTGCGCACGCTGGAAGCTTACATCGGATTCCTCCTCCCACATTTGCCATGGATACGGTGGATGGGAAGAAGCGCACAACGACGCCGACGAGCAGGGAGAAGGCCAGCATGAGACCAAAATTGATTCCTTCCCTTCGAAGTGTTTTCATTGTTGAGATCTCATGCGGTACCCACCACACTGTTGTTCGGGCGGCAAACGGAATTTTGTACGCATGGGGAGACAATAGATACGGGCAGCTTGGGGTTGGTACAACGGAATGCGGGGATTCTAACCATCCGATTAAAGTCGACTTGACGGACTGCCCCACCCCTAAAATCAGCACGCTATCCTGTGGTAGCTCCCATTCACTAGCGATTACAAGCGACGGGGCCGTCATTTCCTGGGGAAACGGCGGCTCGGGTCGGCTGGGAAATGGGAGCACGGAGCACGTTGGCATCCCTACGGTCGTCAAGAGGACCGTCGATGGTGTAAATTTAGGGTTGGCGGTGTCGGTGGAAGGGGGGTGGAATCACTCTTTGGTAGTACTTCACTCCGGGAGCGTTTTTGCATGGGGCTGCGGTGCCGACGGGAGGCTAGGGGTAGGGTCGTACAGCGACCAGCTTTACCCATGTCGGGTTCTTTTTTTCGGATCTAAGCCGGCGGAGGCGGGGCCAACTGATAACGTCGAGCAAGAAATTGGGGAGACGCCAGCATCCCCAAGTTCATTCGAGCAAGTGGATGATATGTTTTATGCCTCGTCCAGTGCCGAAGCGTACAGCAAGCCTGCATACGCTTTGGCGGAAAGAGAGCCCCCTTTGGACTTGCGGATTGTCAAAGTTTCGGCAGGTTATGCGCACACAATTTTTCTTAGCTCGAACGGAAAATTGTTCGCAACTGGGTGTGGAATGAGTGGTCAGTTGGGCATTGTTGGGGCCGACGGAAAACCCGAAGCCGTCTCTCTCGTTCCCCGACCTATAACGATAGAGTACTCTCTCAGCGCGGTCATCGTGGACATAGCTTGTGGGGACCATCACACAGCCTGCTTAACTGCCGGGGGGAAGTTACTGGCTTGGGGCCTGAATAAGGGAAACCCGTGCGGGCTAGATTCAAATGACCCATCGGTACAAAGCCCAAGCCGTGGAGGTGCTGGAAACGTGGTCACGGGCGATAGCGTCGATGGCTACCCCCTTGAACAGACGACTCCAACCGTTTCTTCAGTTTTTAAAGACCTGGGAAGGAAACCTGTCCGATTAGGGGCTGGGCCGAGCAGTACTTCAATTATTGTGAAGATGGAAAAATGATTCTGCCGCGCTACCGAGGCTTTAAAAACAAAATAATGCGCTGTACAATCAAAGCTCTTTCCCAAGCCATTGAATAGGGTCCGATTTTAGTGGATTTAATACATAGGTGATAATAAGTACATTTATTAGTATACTATACTATGATTCTATTATTTTTTCTAGGGAGACGTTTCGACGAGAGCAAGGATGCAAGTATCTTCGGCGCGGAATTGAAAAATGGTAAACAACTTTGTGTTAGCTGTTTCAAACGAAGAGATCTTTATGAAAAAAGGATAATTTTTATAAATTTAAACAGCCAACAGTGTTTCCTTATATATAAAATTCTGCCAGAACGGTTCATTTTTGTAACGCGAACAAATGAATAAGTGTTTGTTAGGGTGGCGTTTGGTCTAAATCGCCCATTTCACAAAAAATTGTCCCTAGGAACCACATTTCCAAGTCATTTTAGGGCAAACAATTTATAAACGTTCGTTCAGGCGCGGCCATCGTGCCAGGTGCGCTTGTCTGATCTAAACTTATATAGTTAGGCGTCCCCCTTGCTTTCATTTGTAATTCTCTGGCCGAACACTTCCATACTTTGAAAATCGAGTTGGATTTTTTTTCGCGCCAAGGAACTTGAACACTTTATTGAACAGGTGTCTATCAAAGCCTTTTACTTAAAAAAAAACAACGACGGTCGTCGTGTCAGTTTTTTAGAAAATGGGAATTTTGTCATTTTTTGTTGTAAGTTTGTGTTGAAATATATTTCTTTCATTTTTACACCGAAAAGAAATGTTAATTTATTTTAAGAGATGCTGTGTTAACGTAACATACCGATTGATAAAACAAAAAAAAGAAACAAAAAAATTGCAAAAGAACTCTTGTTGTTGGTACATTGCAACAAAGTTGGTTCTTTTTTTTAATGCTGTGTATATGTATTGTACTTTAACCAAAATATATTCTTTGTTGTAACTTTTGTGTTGGAATATATTTCTTTCATTTTAATAACGAAGAGACTTGTTACTTTACTTTAAGAAATGCTGTGTATATGTATAATACCGATTGCAAACACAAAAACAAAAAACAAACAAAATGCAAAGGAAGAATTGGTGGTGGGTGTGGAATTGGAATATTAGAACATACGAAGCACCATAAGATTAGCAATATTGACAAAACAGATATGAACTCGTATCATTTTACACACCATCTTTCTTTCTATGCACATCATCACGCATCGTTATTGCTCTCTCAACAACCCGTAAGCACGCATCCATCGAAAGCGCGCTTTCAAACGAAATAACACGCTGCTCTTGCACTTGATTTGAATCTTCAAGAATGAGTTGCAAAGTGGAATTTCGTTGCGTACTGAAACTTTGCAACGGGTTCACCTGGACCACAGTTTTGTTACCACGGATCAAATATCCATCGTTTCTGTATACCGTACTCGAATTGCTGACGGACCGGCGTGTGTCCGAAGAGTCAGCACTCATAACCGTATCGTACAAAATCATTTTCCCCCCAACCTCGCATACCATGTATTTTCGTTCCCATACTGCCCTGGACCAACACGAGCACAAGATGGTTTCGTGCCGCTCGACCTCTACCCATTCCGCGACCGTTTCTATTTTTCCAGAAGAGCTCCGATGGGCTTGATAACCTTCAGACGCGTAAAGTGGGTTTTTTACAGAGTGACGGCCAGCTTTGTGCGTCATACCTTGACCAATACCAGCCAGCTCTGTGGTCCCCTTGAGTACTCGCATCGTGTTTTTGTCGTGTGCTATATCGACGGGGCGCATGTTGTCCCCTGCTCGTCGGCAGTGGACTTGGGCACCATGGCTGATCAAAACGTTGCATATATCCGTCCGGCCAGCCTTTGCGGCTAAATGCAGGGGCGTCTCCCCGGAAACGTTTGTCACATTGGGGAATGCGCCCGCCTCCAGAAGGAAATGAACGACGTCCGACGATTTCGACATTGCAGCACAATGTAGGGGGGTCTCGCACTTTGGATCACTAGATGCAGGGTTGTTCAGCAAAATGGCCTTTTCCACGATGGTCCTGTTCAGCATTTCCTTCGTCAGCTTTAAGTTTCCGCTTCCGACTGCCTGGTAGAATTCTTTGGTATATTTGATTCGGCGCTGTGCACGGTACTTCATGTTTTTAACTTTCATTTTGATGGTTATAAAGGTCTTGATGTTCTTCACGTTGAACGCTTGCAGGGCATGATCAACCTCATTGTCAGTTACCGTCAGCGCAATGCTGTTCCTTTTGACCATTGCCCTGGTCAACGTTTTTGCAGCACCATCCTCACCAGTGACCCAGGGGTGCAGCAATGCAGCTTTGCAGTCGATCCTCTTCGTCGGGTCGTCGTGCAGCATCCCATCAATTAGGAGCAGAAACTGGCTGTCGTCAATCGATGAGGTTTGCGGGCATTCGCTCAATATGTTTCGACCACTTTTTCGATTTGGGTTGGCAATGGCATCGAACAACATCGGAAGGGACGCATCGTAAAAGGGGAGCTTGCCAGTCAGGCAAGACAAAAACGTAATCCCGACAGCCCACATGTCCGCCTTAAACCCGCTGTAGCCATTTTTTGGAATGTTCACACATTCCGGTGCGTAAAAATGATACGTTCCCTTGTCATCATGCAAATGAAGCATCTCTTGCTTGTTGAACAAGTTGTGAGGAGCATCGGGCTGGACAAGTTCCGACACACCAAAATCAGCGAGTTTGCAAACATTCCTGGAGGACAGCAGAATGTTTTCAGGTTTAATGTCCCTGTGGGCTATGTTCATACAATGCAAATACAGCAGCCCCCTCAAGATGTCCCTTGCGTACGACCGCAAGGTTTGCAACGGCACAAGCCCAGACTCACAGTGGGGCGATTTATAACCGCTGTCAGAAATTCGATCTAATATCTGACCTTTGCTGACATACTCCAACACTAAAAACATGGTGTGGTGGGCACGGCTCTCAATAACCTCAAAAAGCTGGACTATGTTTGGATGGTTCAGTTTTTTCATCAACGCAATCTCCCGCCGGACCCAATCCATCGCCGATTCGCTTCCCCTTCCCTTACTTTGTTTTGACAACACACTTTTTTTCAATATTTTCAGGGCGAAAGATTTTTTCTCCCCGTTCACCGTTCTTACGACGCGCCGCACCAGCGAAAACGCCCCGACCCCTATTGTTTCTTCTATACTGTACTGATTTAACGCCCCGGAAGACGCCGATATTTCGTTCGTGGTCAAGACCTCGCCTCTATTATGCTTTGCTATTGCTTTCTGAAACCCTTTATCGGACGTTTTATTGATTTCAATATTCACTTGAGGCACAGAATCTTCCGTGGACAAGTGCCGGACGAGGCCCCGATTACTGTTTCCAACTTCCGACATTCTTCAACTTGGCGCGCTGTGTGCCGCCTTAAAATCCCTTGGAAACGATTATACGCGCAAAATATTCCTAGAAAAACTTCAACGGATACTGTTCTTTGGTCAAGAATCCGGTAAATATTGTCATGTAGATATTCATGCTAGAAAATAGTTATTCAGAATTTAATTTCAACGGAAAAACGTTCTATTATTAGAGGTAGGAGCTCTATCAAAAAAGTTTCTATTGTGTTTGTCGTTTGTCGTGTGTGGCTTCTTGTTTTGTTCGTTGTATATTTTTTTATATGAAGGAGGAGGAAATTAATCGGACTCCTATGAATATTTTTTAGTATACAAACTAGTACATATGTCAAATAAGAGTTTTGCGTTTTACACCACACAGCAATTGTAACACTAATACTACACACCATTAGAGAAATAAGAGGCTCTTATTTCAAATAAGAGGTCCCCTGCTAAAATCTTCGATTCTCTGTTCTCTGATGCACCCACCTCAGTCTATTAATAATTTAATAACATGCAAATAACAAAGGGACATATAAAAAAAAGCAAAATTGGAATAGTTATTATATATTTACCATTACACATCATCATATTCATAAATATGCTCTATTATTAATCCAGTGGAATAGACGACTAATAATAAAATATGCCACAAATGTGTATAATCTAAAAATGTAGTATGAGAAGATGTGTACACACACAGTAGAAAAGAAAGAGTGTGTAAGAAAAAATATAGATGTCTGATAAAGTTCATACATTTAAGAATATGATTGATAAAACAAAAATTGAATAGAACTTGAAGCACACAAGCAAAAGTTTTCGAAACCCAGCTTCGTTTGATTCTTCATTTTTACTGTCTGTATCCTTTGAAAATTAATAAAAGTGCAAATAGTTTGCTTTGTTCATGACGTCGGCGCCATATGTTGAGATGTTCTAGTTCGTGGGTAAAAGGGTGCTGCAGCACAGCAATTGAAGAGAGATTCAATCGGATCCGTGATGAAAATCTACGTCGAGCAGAGCCATTGCTTCGTGCGCTGATGTTCCCTGACAATGTATGGGCGAAGCTGTGGGCCATTTTCATAACCCTTGATGAATCTGGTGACGATCTTATATCCTTCAGTGAATTTTGTGAATTTTTTTCATTGGAGAAAACTAATTTTGCAGAGAGATCATTTCTAATTCTGGACGGTGGGTGCGCAGGCGCACTGGATTTCTTGTCGTTTATCCTTTGCGCATGGAATTATTGTACTTATGACAAACGCGGGCTCGCAGCATTCGCGTTCAAGTTGTACGATGTCGAAGGGCATGGAAAAATTGCCGAAGACACCATGCTGAAATTAGTGACAGATATTTATGACATTTCGCAGGACAGTGCGAGTTTAGCAGATTTCGGGATCGACTTGAGAAAGAATTCGAACGAGTATACGGTTGCAAAAGCTCGACGTGCCATTAAAGAGGCGGTTGGTCTTGATGGTTTTATGGATGTTAATGAATTCATTACGTTTTCGAACAAGAACCCTATGATCTTACGCAGTGCCTACGTCATACAGCTAAGGTTGCAAATAGAAATTTTAGGTGTAGCTTTTTGGAAAGGAATGACTAGGAAAAGAAGGGAAGCGGAATTCGTCGCGAACGTCAGGGTCAATTTCCTCAACATTGAAAATCTAATGAGTGCGTTGAGGAATGCAAACGTTTTGCAGCCCCGTCGCCGCTCATCAAGAGGCAATAAACGGCTTAGCAAATTAAAGAACAAGCAGCACAAAGATGTGGCAAGAAACGCAACGCTATCGGCTCGAGACAAGAAAGCATTGAAAGAGAAGTATAAATTGCAGCTGCGGTTAAATCGGGAAGCCAGCAATATGCTGGAACGCTCAGATTCTGCAAATGTTATTCAGAGAGTAGAGCGTGGAAGACAAGCCCGAAAAAAGTTAAAAAGGAATAAACTGCAGCGACATGATTCCGCGAAACGCATTCAAGCTGTCCAGCGGGGGCGCTCGACGCGCAAGAGACTGCCTTTGGAGCAGAAGAAAATAGAGAAAGAATTACGAAAGCAGCTAAAACTGAACATAGACGTTGCCAAAAATTACCGCAAAGGAGACAATCGAAACAATAGCAAGCGTTCCAGTCACTCAGGTCGGTCAAGTCATCGTCGCACACCTGACTCAAAAAGGAGCAGTGCCCGTTCCATTGATACTCGAAATATCTTCTCGGTGGCAAATGGAAGCCAGCAATTATCCTCGCGAAGTAGCGGCAGATCCTCAAGCCGTTCTGGAACACGTTCTCACCCCTCGTCTCCCTTTGGCTCGGCGCGCTCAAACAGTAGTCGGGGTAGCGCTAGAGATGCAGGGATGCGCCGAGATGGTGGCAGAAGCCGAAGAGCCACCTACAAAGTGGAGAGTCGCATAATGACGAGAATTGATAGCGTTTCGACCCTCATAACCCCACCAGCGGGTGTGAATGGTTTTGACGAAGTTCCTGCCCATCTTCGAACCGACCAGTACGTGTACAACAAAGACCATAAAACATAATTTTGACTGGGATGATTAGTACGTCATGTGTCGTTAAAAAATTTAGATTTTAAAGATAATTCTGTATATGCACTACTGAATTTAGTTTTGTTTTTCTTTGACTTGAATTGGTTTGTTTCATTTGTTAATATTTTAATTTTCTAAGTCTATGGTATACAGTAGCACTGTAGCAGTGATTAACAACCACAATTCAACAACAAATGATGATGATGGGATTCAGAATTTATCAAGTTGCTGCTTTGAAACCGTGTGCTGCTGTGTGTTGATGTCGTATAATAATAATATTTTATATCAAAATAATCCAAGAAGAATAAAAATTAAAAAAAAAAAGAAAAAACTCCAAAAAAAAAACAACAACAACAATTTTTAAATAATATAATATTAATACAAGGAAATAACGGACAGCAGCAGGACAAATGATTTTTTTAATGATGATTTTGATGATGATGATTTAAAATATGAATTAGAATATGAATTAGACGACGACTATTTGGAATCTATAATATAATAAATAAAGAAACAGAAAAATGTTTTTTAAACGAAAAATCATACCATTTGAGCTGAATAAGTAATTTGAACAGTTGTGCGTATAGAAACATTAAATTGTACAAAAGGTTTATTTGCTTTGTCAACCAATACGAGCACTAACTTCGATCACTAAAAAAATGGCTGACACAAAAACGCCCTTATTGTCAGCAGCTGGCTCCGCAAACAAAGCGGAAGACGTGTACGACCAAGGTTCAAATTTTTCAGGGCATAACTTGGAAAACGGTATTTTTTACCGCCACTGGAGCGTTCCATCAGGAACGAAAGCGCGCGCAGTACTGTTTGTCTTCCATGGTGTTCATGAGCATTCAGGGAGATACGCTGATTTTGGAAACAAGTGCGCCTCTGCTGGGTTCGACGTGTTTGCCATTGACCACTTCGGGCACGGACGTTCCCCCGGATACACTGAAGGCGCAGAAGGCGACGTGGGCGAGAAAGGGTTTTTCGACGGGGTAGTCGCAAACGCGGTGGACTTAGTCAATACAGAATCCGCTGGCAAAGATTTGCCGGTATTTATCTTCGGACATTCGATGGGCTCGATGTGCGCATTTCTAACGGCTCACACGTTGGCCACAAACGCTTCTATGCCCACGCCGAAGGGCGTCGTCTTGTCCGGCTTTGCAATGAACCCGGGCCCAGCATCCAACAGCCCGTTCGGGCTTGCATGCCTTGGGTGCATTGTCTACTGCTGCGATGGAGTTTTTGCTCGCGCGATCGCGCGGCTAACGGCAAAGCTGGCTCCGTTGGCACCAAATAGTCCGTTAGATGTTTCCAAAACTACCAGAGACAAAAAAATGGTGATGAAAACCACGTTGGACCAATTGCACTTCGGGGGCCCGATTCGGAACCGCACCGCATCGGCATGTTTGGCAGCTGGGTTAAAATGCAAAAATTTGGCAACAATGTGGGGCGAAGGAAATTTTCCGGCGCTTATTGTCCATGGCGAAGACGACTCTGTCACTTTACCAAGTGGATCTCAGTTTTTATTCGACCACATCCCTCAAAAGGATAAAGAGTTGATTCTCTATCCGGGGTGCTATCATGAATTATTGATGGAATTGGAGGACGATAGAGCAAAAGCAACGAAGGACATCTTGCAATGGATGGAAAATCATTTGGTGGAGAACGAGGACAATTCTTCTAAAAATATCATCTAATAAAAAATAAAATAAAATCAAATAACAATTCAGACAGGATCATACGGTTGGTTTGTCTTTTGTTTTCTTCTTTTTCTTGTTGTTGATTATTGTCATATAGTCTATTAATATGTATCATATCTTATACGACCACGAAACGATCAAACTCAATACCGATCATTATTTCATTGAGCAGTACCACAGACAACGAGCCCCTTTAAAACATTTATGCCGCTGTGTACTTTTAAGACCAATCAATTGGAATCTTGACCAGAACTTGGGGAGGATCTGCAATAGGAGGAGATATTTTGTTCTTGAACTGACACCTTCTTTTTTCTTTAATTTTATTACTATAAAATAACAACAGCCAATTTTTCTTGTTTTTTTTTTAGTATAATAATAATAATAAATTATTCCCTTCTTCTTCTTCTTCTCTTCTTCTCTTCTTCTTCTCTTCTTCTCTTCTTCTCTTTTTTTCAGACGAATCTATTTTATATTATATTGTTGTTATTTTGTAGTTATTACAGTAATAGATTGTGCATAATTTTTTTTTATTATTTTTTTCTCATCGCGTCGTCGTCGTCGGCGGTGGTGTGTCTTTCAAATTTACTTTTTATATTAAAAATTTAATTTCACTCCCCTCCTCCGTCCGTCCCATACCCATTATTAAAAAAAAATACACTCTTGAGGAATTGAAAAGGTAGATACAATTTTGTGAAATCTATATACATTGACTCGTTTTCGAAAAAGTAAGATTAGCACCATCTTCAATTAAGAGGACGACTTGGTTTGCACGCTTAACGACAATGGTTGTATGAGACGGTGGTTCAAATGGGGAACAAAAGCTCACACAGTTTAGCGGAGGCTCTCGTTGCAGGAGACGAACTGAAAGCGCTGGAAAAGCTTCGGGTGTTGGAAAGTAAGCACAGGAAAATCGTAGACCCGTCAAAATTTATTTCATCCTCTCGTTCCAGCAAATTTTTTGGCACTACATTGCTGCACTGCGCTTGTCTCAGTGGATCCCAGAAGGCAATTAGCGTTTTCGTGCAGCGTGGCGCAAACGTGTGTCTGCTGAATGATTCTGGCGAGTCCGTGCTTCACTGTCTCTGCGGCGGCGGCGCCAGTAGCAGGGCTGGAATGGAAAAAGTAAGCCATCAGCGACAACCCAGGCTAGACTCCCTATATTTCTTGCTAAAGCTTGGTTTGGGCGACGCCACAATCAATTGTATAGATCGGCAAGGTAGGACTGCACTTCACCACGCCGCAAGAAAAGGAAGAGTGGAAATGTGTAAAGGTCTGCTTTCGGCCGGGGCAAAGCCTGGGATTTTAAATTCGATAAACCAGAGCGCAGCCGACGAAGCTCAGCTACATTCTTTCGACGAACTTGCGTCGTTGCTGGAATCTTACATAATTTTTCAATCAAAAGAAGACTGGGAAGCTTGTATAGACACTAGATTAGCGCGGCAAACGTCGACGGAGGGCGGAGAATGCCTTATCCTGCAGGACGTGCGGAGAGAAAAGGACTCAGCCCTGGTGAACATGTCGCAGATGTTAGGTATTCCCCTCTGGACCGCTGAAGCCCTGCTGAGAAAACACAAATGGAACTCACAGAGAACGGCAACGGAGTACCTTGCAAACCCGCGGAAAGCGTGCGAAAGTGCTGGCGCAATCGTTTGGCGGCACCAGTACGGTGGCGAAAATGCTGTCATAAATGCGTGCTTGACTTGTGGGGACACGGGCGGGTCTGAAGAAAGGAAAAATTTTGTTGGGGTTGTGTACGATGGCGAGGTGTACGAGGACGTGGAGTTTTTGAAAGCTATTCAGCTCTCCGCCTTGTCTGGGAGGAAAAAAATGACGATCGCGCGTGTGATCAACCAATTGCAGTCGCAGATATTTAACAATGAACAAGCTCATGGGTCCTTAACGAAGAGTCCTCAGTCCAGTAGCAATCGCGCTTTGATCGAATTGCCTGCGTGTCAGCACAAACTCTGTAAGAACTGTTGGAGAATTTACCTTGAGATGAAAATTAAGACTGGCGACATGAAAATATCGTGCCCTTCTCAAAATTGTAACAACGTCGTTCCTATCGACATTATAGAAACGTTGATTCCGCCCGAGTTTACAAGAAAGTATCTCTATTTTGACCTCAAAAGTTTTGTAGAAAACAACAACGTACTGGATTGGTGCCCTGCCCCTGGGTGCGATTTAGCGATGAAAATGAGCGTTGATTATTCTTCAGCGTATGGTCGAAACAGTGCTGGTAGAAAGTCATCGAACGCTAGGAGAGCGAAACGAGGCAGCAAGAAGAAACACTACCGCTCCAAGGTGGAACTCAACGCCGGCAAACAAGCGATGTTTCAGAGTGCCACCTGCTTTAACGGCCACCAGTACTGCTTCGCATGCAAGGGTTTGCCCCATGATCCTGCTCCCTGCGAGGATATGCAGGAGTGGGCGTCCCTCACCGAGGAATACATGGATTTGGTGGGCGGGGATGATACACGCAAAGCAAGCAGCGAGAGCGATCTAGCATCTACTATTTGGCTTCGCGCAAATACGAAGGAGTGCCCCAAGTGCAATGTTATGATCCAAAAGAACGATGGGTGCAACCACATGACGTGCAGAAAATGCCGCCACGACTTTTGCTGGATCTGCATGGGGGAATGGAAAGATCACTCCAATGCAACGGGCGGTTTCTTCCGATGTAATATATATAAAGGTGCTGGGCCCAAAACGAACACGGAAGAAAAAGCCGCGGCGGATAAAAAACAGGCAGAGTCCGTTGCGTTTGTACATTTTTATACCCGCGCTAGGGCACACGAAGATTCTCTGTGCTTAGAAGCGAATTTGCTAGCTTCTGCAGAGGGCCGAATGCTTGACATTTTGGGCGGGTTCACAAAGCGGCAGCAGTCTTTGTCGGGTCAGAAGGGTGCTGTTAGTGAAAACACGGACGTAATGTTCTTGAAACATGCGTTTGAAATTCTACTCAAATCCAGGAGATTGCTTAGATCGACGTGGATTTGGGCGTATTACCACGCCCGCTTTTTGGTCGAAGAAAACCTGCACAGCGGCACGTCAGGTCGCCCAGAGGAGTCCAGGTGGCGAGGAGATTTGGTCGCTGGGCTCAACCTGTTATCTTCCTCGTGCGAGTCCATCAGTGATATGGTGGCACGTCGTAGGTTTCGGCATTCCCGTGGATGTATAGTTGACGCAACGAATAAGTTGCAGGGGGCGGCACTTGCGTTCAAAACTATTCTGAAATCTGGGGATCATTGATTTGTTGCAAGGTCTGCGAAAGGACGAAGCAAAACTCTTTTAAAAAATTTATTATTTTGGTAACAGCCAATATTTTGTTTTTATTTTGGGTTCATACACTTTTAAAAGTAAGGGGCACGTAATTTGTTTATTTTTCTTAATAAAGCTGACACTCTCTTAAAAATTTTCCGAGTGTTTTAAGAGAGGTGAGTACACAAGGAAATGATAGTCAAGACTGAGTGACAAGAGGGTATATTGATTCACTAATCACAACAGCAGATATCAGTTCGTACGTTAGTACATTTATTTTAATTACTTAAATAACAGCCAATTTTTCGTTTATTAAGTACACAGGTAATTTCTAAATTTGACACAATCGCCGCAACAGCTTAGAATTAGATGCTCTAATTGCCATCACACTCCTACCTAACCAACGATCTATTAAATGTTATTGTCAAGTCATTTTTCAATACGTCTTCGCCGTGCGAGACTTGGTTTTTGTGACGACTGAAGCCGATGCAATCGGCGGCGTCCATTGCCATATTAGCAATGAATCTACCCGGTTCCATTTCGCCATTTTCAATCGCTTTGATTTGGGCACGTTCTTTCTTTCTTTGCTCCTCCCAGTAGTGTAGCTCGTGTATTAGCTCCTCCTCCTCCTTGTTCATTTGCTCCATGCTTTTCTCATGGTCAAACACCCGTCGTTTTCTCTCTCTACGCTCTTGCTCTAACACTTCCATCCCAGCAGCTGCAAGCAATTTTGCCTCTCGATCCTCCTTGGCGGCAGTAACGTCTTGTAGCACCAACGCCTGTGTCGTTTCTAATGCTTCCATTCTGGCATTCAAACTCTCTGATTCTACCGCTCGCATATGCCACCACTCTGCCTTTGGACCAGAGCAGCAGTAGTTCTCTAGCCGTTTATCTTCGTACGCCCTCCCATCCAATCGGTAGTGAAAACTGTTGGACACGAACTTCCTTTCTTCGGAGGCATAAATGCTAACGTCTATGGTTTGGTTGTCAACGAGGACTTCGCCAGAGTTAAACCACTCGTACCTGAGAGCTGAGAGACGAGGGTCAACGCTCGATGAACCGCCCCAAGGCGTATCGTACTTGACCAAATAATTCAGCCCGTCGCTGTTTGAAAATTGGGGCACGTGACAATTGTTCTTTACCATTTGAATGTAATCTTCCGAAAATGCTTCCTTGGTGGGGGCGGGTACTATGTCAGTGATCACCGCGGTGCACAAACTTTCTTCGAACTCACCATGGTCCAGAAAATTCGACACTTCCCAGGCCACACGAGACGCAATATGCTTCGCTTCAGGCGAGTTGTCGCCCTCACTCTCTCCCTTCTCGGTACCGTTCGGCATCGTGACACCATACCCATTCAAGTGCATAATGGCCAGTTGCGCACATATGAGCTTCAGGAGTAGTTTAAATGCATTCTTTTCGATTGGCTTTACCGTTTTCTTCTTGAACTGGACCTTCGAACTCATTTCGTCTATGTACCCTTTGGAGTTTTTACTGGCCAGGTGGCAGACAATTATCGCGTAGTTTAATGCTTTCAGCCACTTCTGTTCAGGTGATTCTTGCGACGGCAGGCCTTGAACGTAGTCCAAGTGCCCGGGCAAAAGCTTCAGAACCCACTTGTACATATTCTTGCTCTGACGAAGGTGCTGGCGGAGACTTTTTGACGCATCTACAGGGCAGTAGCGCAGGGGCAACCCGTCCGTATAGACGAATTTTGTTCGATTTTTGTAGTACCCCCTCAAGAATTTTTCGCACAAGTGTTGAACCTTGCTTCCTTTTGGTTTGAATGGGGACAAATTAAACCACGACATTCCCTTTGTTTTTTCAGAAACGAAGTTAAAAATATTTGTCTCTAAATGTTGCATCGTAAGCGCGCGATGACAGGGCTGCGTTACAGTTATTTTGGCACCAATTTTGTGCCGCGTATATTCGTGGTCCCTTTTACCTTCGCGCAGGTGCCTGCAATATTTTTGCACATATTCATCTGGAGAATTGTTCTCAGCAAAATCTTGATCTTCGTTTACAGTGGAAATCCAATCGTTAAACAGTGTGACGCTTTCTTTCTCTAGTACGGCATTGACTCGCCCTTGTCGACGGTACCCGGGAGTGACTAAGAGTTCCAGCCGCGATAACTTCAGGTTAGGGGAGAAAACAGCCCCCCCCGATTTTTGTGCTCGTTGCGACAAAACACCTTTCTCTTTCGAATCTCCAGAAGCCCCCGCTTTAATGGCTTTCGGCTTTGTTTCCAAAGAGCCATTTAACCATCTCGTAAAGTTACGTCGCATTAGGTTGCGGGCAATAGACTTGGAGAGTTTCAAAATAGTTCGAACGCCGGCTCGCTTTCTACGCAAGTGCATCCCAAGGATAGCATTTCTTTCGTCAGAGGCGAAGCGGGCAACTGCATCTTCGTGAGTGTCTAAGAATTCTTTGCATTTACTGCTATCTTCTTTCCGGCTTCCCCCCAAGATTGACTTGAAGAACTTAACGTCGCCCTCGGTCGTTGTCCTCACCGGGTCGGTGGCGATAGTCGACATTCCTTCAACTGGTTTGTGTTGATGGGACTAGTAAAGCAGGTGTACGCGTAAGTTGGTCAGTCAGGCACAAAATGGTCTCGTTTTTCGTTGCGGTTTCTGCATCAGCAACAGCCCACTGTCATAGCTAGCAGGATATTTTCACACGAGGTTGGAGTAAGTAATCTTGATCTAGTAGAAGAGGATGAAAATATTTTCTTGCGGTAGTTTAAAAAATACAACAAAAAAATTAATAAAAAATAATATATAATAGGACTATAATAATAATTAAATAATAATAACAATTGTATGCAGGACCGACGGAGGAGTTAGTAGTGAGAGTAGTCGATATATAATACAAGGACTACGTATTTAATACCGGTGACAGTAATAAGTCCTCGTAGACGACTATGAAGCAAGCTGATCTCGATCTTTCCTGATCGTAGTACCGTAGCGACAAAACAACTGGATATTATTCAATGTAGGTACATTGGAGATATGTGTCCATACAGAGACTACGTACCTTCAGGAACCCAGGTACAGGTACCTGGTGTTTAAAAAGACTAAATACCTGGTATACCGATAATAGACGACTAGACTAGTAACAATAAGTCAATTATGTTTCGTATAAATAATAATACAATGAAATAAATGCATGGCTGCCTGTCCTACAGTCCTCGTAGGTTTAATAAATTGGAACCAAATAGTCGTCTATAAGCTAATAAGACTAGAGAGGCCTACGTAATATTAATAGAATAATTTAAAATCTGAACCGCCCAAAGCAACTCGACGTTTCTAATTTTATTATATAACACAGCATTATATATATTACCTATCAAAATTATACTAAAAACTATTTACATTACATAATTGTAACAAAAACTTAACTCTCAGGCTCATAGCATAGCTCTTAGGAACGTTGTCTTTAATTTCCTTAGTCTATTTAGTCAGTCTAATATAAAAAAACAACAACCGTTACCTTTTCTTCTATTTACATATACACAGTATTGCGTATTGGTAAATAAATATTGAAAAAAAAAGGAACGAGAGAGAAGAATGAATTATTTTGAAAAAACGTTGATAGGAATACAAAGTACAACACTACAAATATAAGTACTAACCCATTTTGATTAAAAAAATCAGATGAGAGAGTGGGGTGGACGACCGACCTCCTCTGACTGAAGTGTTTTTTGTTTTTTTACCACAGTTTTCTATGGAGTTCGAAGTCCTGGCCCAACTTGTGAACACGAAAATGAAGGGACCAAATTTATTATTTGTTATTTAGATTGTCTAGATTTTACGCACGACAAAAGAATACACTATTTACAAGGAACAGATTGCACCAGAAATATAAGTGGATCATGGCATTTCTTTTCAAACTATCGGAGAAGGATGCCGCGGCGAAGCAGGCAAAGAGGGACGCACTAATTGCGGGATTGCAAGAGCAGGTAAACGAACGCCAGGCGAAGAAAGACAAGGCCGAGTGGGAACGGAAACAGAGAGAAGATTCCGAGTTGAGAAAATTAGAAGCGCAAGGATTAGATATGTGGGGCAGACCATTGAAAGGCATCGATGTCAACAGGTCCCAGATGAGCGCCAGAAGCCAGGCAAAGGGAAGCCCCTCCCGAGCCCCCAGAAACGCTGCCGTTCACTCGCGCGCTGACGCTCGCAGAGGCAATGGCGGTGCAGAACAACAGGAAAACATGGGCTCCCCCATCAAGTCCAGCAGACAGTTTATGGGAGCACTATCAGAAATGTACGGGCCAAGCGAGAAGGAAAGAAGCGCGAAAGAATTAGCGCGTTTAAAGTTGCAAGCGGACTTAGCGGAGCAAGTGCGAGCAAAACAGGCCATCAAGGACGCCGAGAAGGCACGTCTGCTCAAACAGGAAGCGGATGAAATCCAGGAAATGGCTGCAAAGGGGCTAGATATTTGGGGAAGGCCACTACCACCGGGGAAAAAACCATTCGTGCCTAAACAGCGCAGCAGCCACATCGAAAACCACAGCAACAAACAGCAAAGCAGCCGTTACAAGTCTCCGCGAGTTACGCCACGGCATATGCCCCAAAACGAGCCGCCTCATGTCGTTGTGACCGCCCCACACATCCCGAAAATCGATTTGTCACGCCGTACCGTCCGGCCAGAGAGCGACAGGGCAGACTCATTCGCCGCTCTAGGCCCGATGGGAGAATCACACGAAAACTATAGAGACGAAGATCTGGAGCGTGAGATTGACGAGGAAGAGCGAATCCTTTCCGAAAGGCTGCCAAGTAGTTTAGACGAGCTGACAAATCTGTGCCAGAAGCTCCTGAAAGAGCAGGTGCAGCTGCGGAAAATGGTCGAAAAGCGGGAAGACATCCTTGAGCGAAAGTCGCCTCTTCGTAAACCACGGCTAGCCGGCGGCCCAGGTATGCAAATGCACAACAAACAGAAAAGAAGGAAACCAAGGACGCCAACCGGAGCGCGCAAGCCAACTCGTTCGAGGCGGCCCACAGGACAGGCCCCGGCCGACCTCCCTTTCGGCCGTCGCCTGGCAAACAGGATCCGGGGTCGCACCAAGGTAGACGACTACGGCGATTACAGAAGGTCCAAGGAAGAAATTGTTGATGCGAAAAAGAGGCGGGCAGCGGTGCGCGCAGAATATGCTAACAAAAGTCGATTACGCAACAATAGACAAGCCCCTCAAAACCAAAACATCCTTCCCAGCGTGATCGGTCGCGAGAAGACGAACGCGCTGTCTTCGTCCAGCAAATTTGTCTACGATTCAAAAAATGTTGTTTTTAGCGATGTTGTTGACAAGCGCCACCCTGACGCGCTCAGTGCGGGCGTCGGCAAAAAGCCAAGAAAACGTGCGAGGAAACCTCGTAGAAGAAGACCGTCTGAACCCGCAGCTCCCGCCCCTCAACAAAAAAATTTGAAGCCTCCAATACCAAGGCAACCGCGCCGAAAGCCAAGAAAGAGAATGAAGGAATTGCCAAAGTTCGTTTTTGATCCTTCCCAAGTTAAAATCTAAAATGAAGCAGACGTGCTTTGCCAAAAGCAAGACAGTACGATGACCTACCTCACTAAAAAAAATAGAAACACACAATTATTGTATTACAAGAAATGTCAAACTCTGGTTTTAATTTGATTCTGATTGATCATTCAGTTCTGCAAAAATAGATCGAAGCTTTGTGTGTTCGCCGTCGGATTAATTTGTGGTTTTGTTGCAGTTTTCCAATTTACATTGTACTCTAATGAAGCGAGCTCAGGGGGGGGACCCGGCAGTTGTACGCTTGACAGAGGAGTTGAACAAAAAATACAAATGCGAATTTCCAGGATGCGACGCCTTTATTGTTGCATGTGAGGAAGGGCAGTTTAACGATATTGAACACTACGTTAGACTAACGTTGCCAATGGTTATGAATTGTGGGACAATTGTCAAAAAAGTGCGGAGACGTTTATGGATAAAATCGATGAGTTGGCAATTTTCATTAAAAGAAAAGTTGAAGGTGCCGGGGAGACATTGATTGTGCAGAATGATCCCTCGCAGTCACAATGTACAGGCAAGGTTAGTTTAAAGGCGAAGACTAGCCATTGAAAGACAAAGCAAAACTGAGAAGTATGAAATGAATCTAGACTCTAGAAGGAACATATTTTTTATATTACTACTATAATACAAGGTACGTGGAACCTGGTACCAGGGACACAACAAAATAAATAACAGCCATTATTATTAATAAGCTTTTGTTTTTGATTTTTTATAAGTTTATTCTATACTATCTCCTCATGCGGGTCCAAATGACAAAATTATTATTATGTGAGTGAAAATAAATTTTATTATTTCGTATTTTGAACCAAACCATAGCAATAATAACAACGGAATGGGGTCGAAGAATGTTGTTGTTCTGTTTTAAGAAATATATAATACCAACGGAAATCATGAAACAATTTTTTTTGGTGGGATAATCTACGATGTAAATGTTTCTGTTTTTCCACAAGTACAAAAACTAAATGTAACTACATGCATAGATGTAACTACATGTATACGTAGAGGAAGCGGAAACTACATTTTCATTCATCATCCGGAGTTTGAGGGATCGGGATAGAAGAATGGACGATTCCCAAATTCGCTCGCTGTTGCGAGAGACGGAAAGAGACGAAATCGCGATCGACCGCATCCTTTTAGTATCGAAGCAAAAGAAATTTTGTTTTCAAGAGATAGTGTTTGGGCAAAACGTAAAATTGGATTCCTTAGTACTTATATTGCAAGGTAGCATTAGTCTCTCTAAAGACGTTAAAGCATCGGTTGATGAATGCCTTTCGCAGACTGCCGCAGACAGACGGTCACGCGAGAGGAAGCATCGACATTCAAAAATTTACTTACACTCCATTTCCCAAGGGCATTTTTTGGGAGCGCACGAGCTAGCCTTTTCTAAACGAACAAAAGTGTCGGCAATTTCTTCTTGCCAAACAGGGGAAACGATATGTTTGATGATCCCGCGCCAGGAAACACCACTTGTACACAAAGTCTTGTTGAAACAATTTGCCTTGTCAAGTCAAATCTCTTACAAATCATTCCAGGAATGTGCAATTAGGTTGAAACCGAGATGTTACAACGCAGGGGAAATGATAATTAGACAAGGCGACGTTGGAACGAAGTACTGCTTGATAGCTGAAGGTAGTGTGATTGTTCTTAGTACCAGCGATTGTTTGCCCCCTTTCGAAGACTGCAAAATCCTGGAAGATATGCGCCAGCACTTCAGTTTCAACGAATTGTGCAAAATTCCAAGGCTCGGAACGTTCGGAGAACATAGTTTACTGTCTTCCTTTACCGCCGACGAGCGTGACCGTAGCACGCCCAACGACAAGACATTAGAGACGACAAATGCTTGCGTATTTGCAAACACCGACGTGGACGTACTGTACCTGGAGAAGGAGGATTTCCTTGATATTCTATCTAGAAGAACATCATTGCTGCAGTTGATATCGTCCAACGATAAGACTAGGCACGACACGCATCTTAAGAAGCGCCAGGTGAGCGACGAGGGACGCCTTGAAAGCGCGGTCTCAGAAAGACTAAAGCAGCCGACCAATCGAAAAGTGAAAGTAAGAAGAAAGAGTCAAGTGACAAAATTAAGGGATAACGTTATGAAAATAAACGAATACATTGTCAAGGAATCACTGGGCACCGGCAGTTATGGAGAGGTCTACCAAGTGGTCAAAAAAAACGAAGTGTATGCGATGAAAATAATTAAGAAAAGTATGATGCTACGAAAAGATCGATTTCGCCTCGTCCGTAATTCTAGTGGTATGATGGGAGATGTGAAGCGCGAGGTCGCCATCATGAAAACGTTAAACCATGAAAATATTATCAAGCTTTTCGAAGTAATAGACGACCCAAAAGCGAAGAACATGTATATGATATTGGAATATGCGGGCGCAGGGTCATTAGAAGCATTGTTGGGAAAGTGTGAAATGGGTCGAAGCAGAAGTATTTTCCGAGGCATTACAAAAGGGGTAGGGTACTTGCATTGCAACGGTATTGTGCATCGGGACTTAAAGCCAGAGAATATTTTGCTCAACGCTTTAGGCGTGGTGAAGATCGCAGATTTTGGCGTGTCGCAAATATTGAGAGACGGGGTTCACGTAAAAGTGAAAGGGACCCCAGCGTACATGTCGCCGGAACTGTTTTTGCGGGACGACGAGCACTCGGACCATTGGGCCGGGTCGCTTACTGGCGAAAACAACAAGCAAAGCAAGCGGGCAATGATCACAGAATCATTCGTTTCTTCCGATGTGTGGGCAATGGGCTGCATTCTTTACGCCCTTTTGGTGGGCTATCCACCGTATGGCGCAGACAAACTGGATGAAATCCAGTTCCGAGAGAAATTATTTCACGACCCCTTGAATATTCCTACCAATTTGAACGATATTCATTTGAAGGATTTGTTAGTGGGGCTGTTGCAGAAAAATTACAAACAGCGTTATTCTATGAAAGCAATAATGACGCATGAATGGCTGACCGAAGAGGGACTCTTCCCTCTGTTTCGAAACACACGAGAACTGGACTTTTATTCCACGGTGCTCATGAATCCAAAAGAACCGACCAGAGAAGAAATTTCGTTTGCCATCACTCTAAGAATTGTTCACCACTTAAAACTTTGGAAAAAACGGGCACTGTCGAATGTAAAGGAACGAGAGGAGCAAACGGACAGGAAAGGCCCCACTTCGGTGCTTTTCAAATGTTTCCCAAAGCTTAAGTCATTGTTCAAAGTACGAAAGTACAAAATTCACCCAAAAGTGGCATTGTCCCTGGCCGAGGAGCAAGTTGATGAGAAGAAAATGCCCGACGTTCCAAAACCAGGCAACCTGACTGTTGTTGCAAGCGATGAGAACATAGAAATACCTAACTCGAGAGAGGCGGGCCAAAAAGAGCATACAGTCGAGAACGGTCACGTTCAAAATGATTATGCCACCACGAATTCAGATTCCGCAAGCGCTTCAGACCTTGACTCAGACTCGGACTATGGTTCGGTCGAAGATATTTTAGACGGAGATGATGCAATAGATTCCATTTTCGCTTTAAGTGACGATGCGACAGTGGGTGGTGTATCCGTGCACGAGCCATCGGAGCAGTTGAACAATACCATGCGCATGAAATCCAGCGCTTCCAGCGTTGATATACAGCGGAAAATGTCTTCCAATCTACGACTTCTCCAGAAGAACTCGAACGTGAACTTGGGAATATCATATGGCATGCACTCGGAGAGGGGGAGGCCACTATATCAAGAAGACTGCATTGTCGCGATTCCAGATTTGCGAGTGAAGAAGAATGAAAATGGCCAACACGCGTACTTTGCAGTATTTGATGGGCATGGCGGCCAGGACGTCTCCCAATTTTTATCCAACAACTTTCACGTCCGTCTCGCTGCCATGTTTGACCCTAATGTAGACGAGGGAATTTCAGAAACCTTCGTCAGCCTTGACAAAGAAATACTGGAGAATTTTTTGGACAAGATACCCGACAACAGCATAAATGACCTGTGCAGCCCCTCCAATAGCAGGCGGTCTATCAGCCCGTACAGCCTGCTGGACAGTTCGGGTTCTACGGGAACAATTTTGATGGTCGGACAAATTAGTGGGTCCAAATCCCTACTGCTGAAATTATCGTGGGTCGGCGATAGCAGAGCCGTACTGTGCAAGAACGGGAATGCCATCGCATTGACCACCGACCACCGCGTTTCAAACGAGAGCGAACGAGAAAGAATAGAAAAACTGGAAGGTCACGATACGGCCAACGGACGCTTGGACGGATCACTGATGATTACGAGAGGATTTGGGGACCTAAGGCACAAGTTGAATTTTGTGAGCACCGTTGCCAAGGACAAGTATAATGTGGCTATGGCGACTATCCAAGAGGCAATGACGTCTCCCTCTACGACGCAAGAGAAACGAAAGGGGTTGTCAAATGCGGTTCAGCGCGATGCATTAATCTGCACCCCATCTGTATCGAACACGCAAACCCAAGACGAGGACGAATTTATCATGCTAGCATCCGACGGCTTGTTCGACGTAATGACCAACCAAAATGCGGTGAATATCGTCCGAAGCCACCTGGAAAATAGTGGCAAACTGAACGACGCAGCGGAAGCTGTCACAAACGCAGCCGTCGAACTCGGTAGCACCGACAATGTTTCTGTTGTCATTGTTGCATTTAACTTGTCGCTTACGCCATTGGATAATAAATAATGTTGCAGAAACACCAACGGTGGAGAAATGGACGTATAGCCAGTGATAACGTGAACATGACGTGGCCAAAATTTGAATTTGTTTATATTATATAGAAATAGCAAGAAGAGGGAGGAACCGACGATTATACTGTGTTTGATTATACAGGTACGTACCACCAGGTATTATTATATTATACCAGGTACCAGGTACCAGGTATAATACCTGTACCTGGTACCTGTACTGAGGAGAGTTCTAATAAATATAAAATTAATTTTTTTGATGATGATGAACGAATGATTTTTCATCATTATTTTTTTCTTCTTTCTTTTTTCTTTTCTTTTGTTGACTTCAAATAGTTTGCAAGAATCACGTTAACAATATATATATATATATATATAAATATAACAATCATAGTTGCAACAAGTTTATATACAAAGGGAGACAAGCGAATACCGCCATTTAATGCACCCGCTACTTTTACGGAATTTGCTTTGGAAGGATCTACCAGAAGGCTTGCAAGGCTCCGGTCTCCCGTTGAACGTGAACGCGTGTTAACCGAGATGAAAAGTACTATCACTGGCAGCCGTAGGGCTGCCGACAGGAAGCGGTCTTCCGGTATCTTGAATTTAATATGCTCGCCGGCAGAGGGCGGTGGGTTTGGCAACCAAATAGCAATTCTGTCCATTTTGTTCTTTATTATAATTGTGGCTTTGGTGATCGCTTTGGTCATAACCGCGACAGAAATAAATGTTGTAGAAAAAAAGCACGCGGCCTCAAACGCGACTGTCGGCGGCATAACTTCCGATTGCGATACAACGGTTTTTTCCCGACGCTTCGACATGGGCGACAGGAAGATTATAAAAACTGTGGCGTTGATCTCATCTACGTTGTCGTTTATAGGATCTTTGTTCATCGTCGTATCGTGGATGCTTTTTGCCCGCCTGAGGACGTTTCCTTTCCGCCTCGTACTGTATTTATCCATCGCGGACATTGGCAACAGTTTGGCCACCATTCTGGCCATAGCAGAAAAAGGTATGGATGAGCCCAACGGCTGTGTCAAAACGAGCGTCTTGTGTTCGATTTCAGGATTCCTCATGCAATTTTTCGAAGTTGCCAGTTTTTTTTGGATTTTGAATATTTCGATCAACCTGTACCTTATTCTGGTAAAAAAGGTTGGCAATGCCATATTTGGTTTTGAGAAAACTTACCATCTCTTGGCTTGGGGGGTCCCGCTCATCTTGGCTGTTATCCCAGTCTTTTTAGACGCATATGGGGATGCCGGGAGTTGGTGTTGGATAAAGGAGCAATTCCCTGCTTTGCGAATGGTTCTTTTGTACTGCCCTCTGATAATAATTATGATCGCAGCATCGGTAAACTTCGGCCAAAGCAGTTTAAACATTCGCCATGGCAGCGGCAAAGCGGCCAGAATGGAGTCCAGCCGAATCAAATTCCGTTTGCACCTGTACATAGTCGTTTTTGTTCTGGTGAACTTCTTTTCCATTTTGAATCGCATTCATGGTTTGGTGGAGATAGATAACCCAAACTTCACTTTGCATTTGTTGCAAGCGCTTGTCTCACCCTTGCAAGGGTTTGCAAATGCGGTCATATACGGACTGAATAAAGCTGTCGTTAGTCACTACAAGGTAGCCTGCACTGACCTCTGCCGCTGCGATCGATCCAAAGCTCGTCCAAGCGCCGAAGACGGGATCACCGACGCCGCAGAAGTTGCCGAGAAGACAGAAGACGAAGAAGAGACCGGTGACAAATCTTCCACTAACGATTTAGTGAGCAACGCGAACGTCTCGCTAGAGATCCGTTCGCCGTGGGAAGGTATGCGCAGTAGTAAAATCAACAAGGAGACGTCGGGAGTTGCGATGCCAGAAACGTTTCAAGGATAAAGGAAAGGGTCTTGGCTGTCTTTTTAACTTTTGAAAAAAAGGTGACGGAGGAGTGACACGAGGTGCCAGGCAAATGAGGGGAAGATGTTCCCAAAATAAATTACTCTTCTCTATTAAAAACAAATAAAACACGCTGTACTTTTTGTATAAAATTTTTAATTCAAAAAAAGTTTGAAATATTTTCGTACACATACAACCAGTCTCATTTTAAACACACTTTACTCTCCCTTTCCTTTGTCTTCCGGTTCAAAGTCCTTCTGCACTGTCTTCTTCCCGGAAGCGTTTGCGGGGGAGGATGGTGGGGTGTCTTCAAAATCGATGGAAAACATCCGTGGGTCGGCCACTTCGTTGTCCTCCACATCGACCATCTCTAAATCTACCTCAATATCATCGTCTACAACAGACAGTTGCATTTGGTGCGAGAGGCTCCCACTGTTGTCGCTGGGCCCCCATTGGTGAGCAATTCCCCCCAGGGCAAGGTAAAAAATAAAGTGCCACACGGCGAACCAGCACCACTCCATTTGCCATGGCCATTTGATGACGCCCACCCGGGCCAGGAACATGACCACCGTCGCGAGCGACCAGATGATCACGAGGCCCGACAGCAGGTTTGCCAGTTTGACGTACATTTTGTGCTTGTACGTTTGCCCTTGGGTCACTAAATTCGCCTGGGTCTTTGAGAGTGCATAGTATATCCAGCACAAAATGAAGATGTTCAGCATGACCGGGGGCAACGCCCAGAAAGCTTCCCCGCCCTCGCCCGACGATTCAAGGGATGTCATGGTGCGGAAGTTTTCGTTGATGGAGAATACAAAATAGCCAAGGTGCAGAGAAAAAACTTGCCACTTCTCACGGGACGAGAGCTCTGGCTTGACGACCCCGAGCCCGAGGCAGACAATCAAGATAAGGAGCCGGGCCATGGTGTTCTTCAGCTCATCGACGACCATGGAGACGAGGTACATGGCGTGGCAGCTTGGGTAACAAATTGGTTGCCCCGTCTTGTTCGCCTCGGCGAACGTGATGAAGTATAGCGCGCTCCCCACCAACGTCAGCACCGCGATGATCAAGATGGCGTAGTGGATGCTGATGATCTCAGTTTTGTACCGGTACAGCTGGACGAGAAAGAACAGCAACAGGACGGCGACGAAGCCGACATGAATCGCAAAGAACGGGACCAGGCCGTACAAATGCGCGGGCAAGTACCCGTACGGGTTTCTAAACTCCAGCTCCGTCTTCATTATCCACTGGCCATCGAGTTGGTTATTGGTATCCGTGAAGTTTACCCAGTTCCCCGTCGTGCTTCCATCGTCTTCACCATCGTCGTACAGGCTGTCGTCTGGGCAAATTCGAAAGACCGCCCGCACCGGGCCCGACACCACTACGTCCAGAGACACTTTCGGAATTTCGATCACCCCCGTCTCCGTGACGCTTTTCGGTTGAAAGTTGAAGACCGCGCGCGTGTTTTGTTTGCCTTCCTTCCTCATCGCGTCCGGGGAGTCGCAGAGTTCGGAAATCGTGGGCAGGTCGTGGTCATGGTATATGGTCACGGTCGCGTACCTCGAATACTTGGGCTTCGTCTGTTTGTTTGATTTGTCCATGTACCGAATGGTGGCTGGGCCTGCAGCAACGCGAGGGGTAAAGTCTTTGACGCCCAGGGGCGCGTCCGCAGCGCTGAAGACTGCGAACTCGCCGTAGGAGACAATGCAAGTCTTTTGAAAGCATTGGCCGGACGGGCAATCTTCGTTCGTCTCGCAACGTCGCGGGGATATGTTGACCCCCGACAAATGGTAACGGGACGCAAGACACGCCGGCAGAGCGCCGCTCGCGACGACGGCAAGGGCCAGCAAGATGTTGCGGTACATGGTATCGTTGTCTGGTGGTCAGTCACGAGTTGGTCGTGCGTATTCGTGCAAAACCGATAAAGAATCGTTCCACGAATTCAATAGTATAGGGGTACGAATAGTCTCTCTTTGTTTATCTATTTCAATGCACCAACTAACTGTAATTATTACGTATCTCATCTACTTCTTTACCAAGAGTATAAATAGTATTATAAATAATTTGTCGTCACATTTTTATATACACTTGAGTTGTTTTGTTAAAATTGTAATAAAAGCACGCAGCAAAGAAGAAGAGAATAAAAACGAAGAAGGGAAGGAAGCGCACACATACGGATGTTAATTAAATACACCAGGTATTAATACCTGGTATTATACCTGGTATTATACACAGACAGTGTTGAGGTCGAGGAGGGACGGAGGAGTCGGAGGGGACAGACAAGAAAGAAGAAGAGATGTTGTTGGGTTTTCAAGAAAAAGAAGATCGATTATTGAAGTACATTTTTGAGGAATTTTTAGGACTGGACCAGGTAAGCCACCTTATAATTAAGGATATATGTATATAGGGATAATGATATGAGACCCTTTGGAATGATAAGGTGATTGTAGATGTAGGGATTTAGATGAAATCATTTAATATAAAAATAGAATTAAAAAGTGATAAAATATACACCGTTATATAAACACAGCATAAATACTATTTATATATACATATCCTTAATATTGGATTATTTTGTCTCCAGCTCACGCACAGACAGTCCCTTGCTAGACTATGTAGTTTAATAGATTGAGTCGTCTTATTTTGTATTTTTTTTTTAGAGTCTCTCTTCTCTCTTCCATTTTTTTTTGAATTTTTTGTGATTCCGTTGTTGTACAATTACGAGGTGTTATATCTCCCTCCTCGTTACGTAAATAATTTTAATAAAATATATAGATTATTAATGCTGTGTAATGTATTATTATCATCAAAGAAGTGTATATACAGTTTCTTTTAATT
>JACLAC010020256.1_pt1 | contig 34473 bp, 25 predicted proteins | sample 8027881 | NCBI WGS metagenome assembly JACLAC01 (sample SAMN15725517, study PRJNA655200) | protist metagenome | isolation source: fluorescence activated cell sorting (FACS) single amplified genomes of... | place: Spain: Blaines Bay Microbial Observatory, Mediterranean Sea | collected 2016-01-19 | reverse complement strand
GGCGGAGCAAGCCGAAAAGGCCAGGCAAGCTGAGCTAAAAGCCAGGCAAGAGGCAGAGCAAGCCATGGGCAAGGCCAGGCAGGAGCAAACCGAATTGCAGGACAAGCTCCGTCAATTGATGGGATCGGGCAAGCTTTCACCGGAAGACCTGGAAGCCCTGCTTGATGACTAACCAAATAATATGCCTGGCAAAAGACTGGACATACTCGGACTTTTTCCCCACCGGCCTTGCGTATACTCACCTCCAGTTTAAACTTTATCTACTTGATAAACAGGAGCTTAGAAAAAATTCGTGAGAAGCTTGGACCTGGGGGTCTGAAAATTTCCATAAACCTGGTGGAGTGCGGTCCGGTCCATACAACAAAGGGCATGAAATCTCGTTTATTCCACTCATTCTGCCTGGCTCAAAGCTGTTGGTGCAAGGCGCGGAAGTAAGCCTGTTTTGTCCGGTTACCCCAAGCAGCATAGAGTTCCACGAGTCCGGCCAAAAGGAACGTAAGGTGAGGATTTGGAGCGGGGTCCTCCAAAGTTTCCAACAAGTGGAATTCAGCTTCATGGAAACAGGCGCTACGAGTGAGGGAATTGGCCAGGTAGATGCGAAAGAGGGCGGTTCGGGGTGAGCCCTGGGGTAGATATCTTTCGGCCAGGTCCCGAGTCTTCCGGAACTGCTGTTCCGCCTCGCGGCAGCGGCCCGCACTCTGATAACACTCGCCCAAGGTGCAAAGGGAATTCAAGGTGGTGATTCTTCCCTCGCCGAATATCCGCAGTTTGATTGTGGCGGTGCGTTCCAGGAGAGTTATGGCCTCGCTATGATCACCCCGCTCGGATAAATAGACACCAAGATTGTTCATAGCCCTCAAGGCGCCGAGCTGTTCCTCCTGCCCCAATTCCCGATAAATCCCGATGATCCGTCTCAGTAATGGGATGGCTTCCTCGGGGCGACCCAATTTGCCCAGTATGATCGCGTGATTGTTCATGGAAGCAAGGGTATCGGGATGGTTGGGGGAAAGTATTTTTTCACGTTGATGGTAGACCTCCGCACTCAAGGGCTCGGCATCCAGGAACCGGCCCAGATGGAAAAGGGCGCGGGCAAGTCCGTGTTTGGAACTCGAGGTATGGGGATGGTTCGGTCCCAATACCCGGAGACGCCGGGAAAGGGTTTCGGAAAAAAGAGCCTCGGCGTCGGTGTGTTTGCCCTGCTCCAAAAGGCAATTGGCCAGGTTGTTCATGGTCGCCAGTATTTGGGTGTGGTCGGGCTCGAGGAGAGAACGTTGGGCAGCCAGGGCATTGCGATATAAACTCTCAGCCTCGATATACTGGTCTCGGACCCGAAGCGTACCGGCAAGCCCCACCATGGTTTGGGCGGTATCCCGATGGTTTTCACCCAAAAGATCTAGCTGAACCGCCAGGGTATCCCGGAAAAGAGACTCAGCTTCCTGGTGTTTACCTCGAGCTTGGAGGACCGCGGCCAGGCCTGATGCGGTGAGTAACCGTTGGGGATGGTCCTCTTGCCAAAGTGAGGCCTGCTGCTCCATGGTCAACCGGAAAAGGTCTTCGGCTTCTTCATAGGCGCCCCGCCTTTTCAAGATACGGGCAAGCAGATCCATAATATTAACTGTTTCCTCATGGGAAGGGTGTCGAAATTGCTGGGCCAGGAGCTGTGCCCGACGAAGATGATGTTCCGCCTTTGGGTACACACCAAGGGCGTAGAAACTGCTTCCCAACAGAAACCGGGCGGTTATTTCCAGATCCTCTTGCCCGGAAAAATTCCGATTCAAACCTGCTTCAGCCCGTTCCAGGACTTCAACCACGGTCACGCGCCGACCTTCTCGATCAGGGTGGGGTGCGGTAAGCATGTTGCGCATGAACCGGTTATTGGCCGCCACCCTGTCCAGGGCGCGCCGCGTCTCCATTTGGGATGCCTCCGCCTGTAACCGGGCTCGTGAGGCTTGCAGCCATCCTGCTGTGGCAATAATCAGGCCGGTGAGCAGTGCCGAAAGAGTAAGGGTGGTGGCAAGTATCGCCACCTTGTGACGGCGGAAAAATTTCTTCAGGCGATCTTCAAGAGTGGGAGGTGTTGCCGAAACAACTCGATGATTGAGGAAGGCGTCAATGTCGTTCTTAAATTCGGAAATGGAAGCATAGCGATGGGATAGTGGTTTTTGAAGAGCCTTCAATACGATCCACTCCAAATCGCCCCGTAAGCACTTGGATAGGGAGTCGGGTGACATCCCGCGGTGGGAAGCAACGGAGTGAATCTCCTTTCCCCCGTGATGAATGCGGACAACGGGCCGGAGGGGCTCCCGCTCACTAATCAGGCGGATTTTTTCATCCAAGGCCAGTTTCCGGTACTCCTCTATGGCGAAGATGGGAAAGCCGGTCAAGAGTTCGTAGAGAATAGCCCCCAGGGAATAGATGTCACTGCGAGTATCCACTTCCTCCAAACCGCTACGGGCCTGTTCGGGACTCATGTAAGCGGGCGTCCCAATCAAGGCGCCCCACTCGGTTTCCACGGACCTATCGGCCGAGCCGGTATCAAACCCTTTGGCAATCCCGAAATCAATTATTTTGGGAATGGGTCGTTGGTCCTGCATGGTTACCAGGATATTGGAGGGTTTGAGGTCTCGGTGGATGAACCCCTTCTGGTGGGCATGCAATACACCCTCACAAACGGTGATGAACAGGCGCAGCCTTTGGGAAACGGAGAGACAGTGCCGGTCACAAAACTCGGTAATGGGTTCTCCTTCGATGTATTCCATGGTGAAGAAGGGCCGGCCATCGGAGGCGATCCCCGACTGGTAGACATGGGCGATGTTACTGTGGCTCATGAGGGCCAGGGCCTGGAACTCAGTGGCAAAACGGGCGGCCACCTCAGGGGAATGACGCTCCCGAATGAGTTTTAGGGCGACTACCCGTCGTGCGGGCTGGTCCAACTCGGCCTTGTAGACAACCCCCATCCCCCCTTCACCCAGCTTTCCCAAAATGCGGTAGGCCCCTACCCAACCTGGGTGGAGTCCAGCCTCTTCCGGTTCGCTAGCCTCCTCCTGGGCTTCGCTGGCCCGAAATGATCCCGGTTCTTGATCCTGCTTTGGCGGTGGCGGGGTATCCTGGGAATCAGGGGCCGGACCGGAACCCAGGGAACGCACCGATTCCAGGAGCGTGGAAACGTTGGGGACTAGGGGTTTTTCCAAGAACTGTCCCGAATGAAGACAGCCGTCCAGCAATTCTTCCACCTCTCGGGCCAGAGTTGAATCTTCCTTACGGAGCCGTACCAGGAAAGACCGCCGTTCTTCGGAACCGGAATCGAGGGCACGATGAAAACACTGCTGAAGATATTCCCAACGGGAATCGGCCTTGTTCATCCGTCCCTCATTCTATTGAAAAGCCAGGGCCTGGCAAAACGCCACTTGCGCTTGACCGTCGGGGTCGAGATATCGAGAATATTGGCGGTCTCCTCGATAGAGAAACCAATAAAGTATCGTAATTCAACAATTTGGGCCATCACGGGATCGCGAGTGCTCAAGCGAAGCAGGGTCTGGTCCAGTAGCAGCAGTTTTTCGGGGGATGTGATGTTGGACGGCCCCATGGCATCTTCAAAGACCAGGTTGATCAAGCCGTGGCCCCTCTTCTCGGTAGAGACCTTTCTGGCTTCCGTAATCAAAACACGGCGCATGGCTCGGGCGGCGACTTTGAAAAAATGATTGCGATCCTTCCACTCGATCTCATTTTTTTGGGATAGGGAGAAAAAGGCCTGGTGAACCAGTTCGGTGGTTTGTAATCCGTTGGTTTTTTTTTCTCCTTTCAGGGCCTGGTGTGAGATGGCGCGCAAGACATCATAAACCCGAACGATCAACTCCTGAAAGGAGTCCTGGTCGCCCTGGTGCCAGGCATTGAGCAATTCGGTAATAGTCCTGGGTCGGTGGTTCATGGCAAGTTGGGGATCGTCAAATTCTTGATGGCATAAACGGCAATCAAACCTATTATACACCGGAATCATGGGGTTGAAACCCCAGGCTGACACACCCAACCGCTTCGCGGTTTCCGGAAAAAACCCCCGAACCAACCAGGAGAACCCTGACCAGCGGGATTCGACCGGGGCGTGCAGCCCAGCCTGTCTAGAAACGAGCTGATATAAAAGGTTGGAATGGGTTGAACTCATGTCTATATCCTACATCGCCCCTTCAGGGCTTCCAAATTGTTTTTGCACATTTCCTGGGGTTGAAACCCCAGGCTGACACACCCAACCGCTTCGCGGTTTCCGGAAAAAACCCCGAACCAACCAGGAGAACCCTGACCAGCGGGATTCGACCGGGGCACGCAGCCCAGCCATCTTAAAACGAGACGGGCCACCCATGCTGATGGGCAAAATGGCAGATTGTGGGGCGCAATTTCCTTGGAGGCTTTTGCCTGGTTTTGGCGCTTTGGGTTGGTGTCGGCCCAACCCGGGAGTAGGCCCACTATTACCTCCATCTGGCGGGTTTTCCTATGTTCCTTTTTCAGTGTCCCTCAATGGCTTTGTTTTCAGACTCGACCTGGTTTTGTTTCTTTTTCGGTGGTATTTTTTATGAAAAATAATAATAAAAGACGCCGCCCATGGATTTACTGATATAGAATGAGCCGTTCGGCGCTTGGACCGGACGGTGCTCCTGATGGCGAGATGAGGTGGGCGATGCAACTCGAGGACCTGATCAAATGTGAAAACATTATCGATCTCGAGGGGACCAGCAGGGATGAGGTGCTCCTCGAAATGGTCCGCACCGCCGGAAAGAATGCCGAGGTCCTGGATGAGACGGCCCTATATACCGCGATTCTCGATCGGGAAGAGGAATATACTACCGGAATCGGGTTGGGCATCGCGGTACCCCATGCCCGTATCGACGCGGTGCAGGGCAAGGTTGTAGTCGTCGGTAGAAGCTCGGCGCCTATCGATTTCAAAGCACTGGATGATCAAGGTGTTTCCCTGTTTGTCCTGATCGCGGTGAGCTCCCACATGCACAAGGACTATATTCGGATCCTGGCCCGTTGGGCCCAGATCCTGAAGAAGGACTCGGTACGGGAAGCGATCCTTGCCGCCGGCGGCGCCGGCGATATTTACGGAATCCTAGAGAAACATTTTGCTCCCTGAATCAAAAGAGATAGTTGAAAAAGGCGGAGAGATGCAGGCGAAATTTTTTAATCTGCTCAGGCGTTTTTTCTCTTGGAGCTTCGGGAACCCCTCCATCAAGATGGTCCTGATCTGTATTGGTGTGGGAATCATCAGCGGCCATGCATCCCTCTTGTTCATGTATGGTTTGGAGTATCTAAGCGCTTTTTTCCAGGGAAGCCTGATGGCGGTTTCCCCCCCCCCCCCAAGTGGAGAACACCTGGTATTTGGAAGCATTCACCTGGACGAACCCCTTGGTTTTTCTTTTCTCCACTCGGGCAAGCCCTGGCTGATTCTGCTGATTCCCACTTTTTGTGGACTTCTCAGCGGGTTTCTGGTCTACAAATTTGCGCCGGAGGCGGAAGGACATGGCATCGATGCCATGATCAAGGCCTTTCATCATAATAAGGGAAAAATTCGGGTTCGCGTCCCCTTTATCAAGATGCTGGCTTCTTTTGTTACTCTCGGAAGTGGCGGGTCCGGTGGGCGGGAGGGACCTATTGCCTTGATCGGCGGCGGCTTCGGGTCCTGGCTCTCGGATCGTCTCGGACTCAGGAGCAAGGAACGCCGCCAACTCTTGCTTGCCGGAGCGGCGGGTGGAATCGGCGCCATTTTCCGCGCCCCCCTCGGCGGGGCCATCAGCGCCATCGAGATCCTGTACAAGGAGGACCTGGAGACCGAAGCCCTCTTACCCGCCGTGGTCTCCAGCGTCACCGCCTATTCCACATTCCTGATCATTTCAGGCCCACTTTTCGGTTTTCAGGAACGCTTCATTTTTGACGTTCCTCCTCTACATTTTCACCCCGCACACCTGCTCTTCTACCTGGTACTTGTCCTGGCCTGTGCCCTGCTCGGACGCTTCTACGTGCTCCTCTTTCACGGGATCAAGGAGAAATTTTTTGACAAGATCAAAATAGCTCCCCTCTATAAACCAGCCATCGGCGGCTTCCTCATCGGCGTGGTAGCCCTGTTCGTGCCGCAAACGTTGGGAATGGGGATGGGTTATATCCAGGAAGCGCTCCAGTTCGATCCCGCCGGGCTCGAACTCGGCGCCGTCATCCGTTTTTGCCTGACCCTGATCCTTTTGAAAATCCTGACCGTGTCACTCACCATCGGCAGCGGCGGCTCCGGCGGCGTCTTCGGGCCGAGCCTGCTCATCGGTGGATTGGGTGGGTTCGTTATCGGCCTGCTGTGTTACAAGCTGGCTCCTCTTTATGCTCCGGGCCTGCCCCTGCCCCCCATCAGTGCTTTTGTGATACTCGGTATGTCCAGCTTCTTTGCCGCCGTGGCCAATGCACCCCTGGGCGCCCTTGTCATGGCCAGTGAGATGACCAGGGGTTATGCCCTGCTCGCCCCGCTCATGCTCGTCTCCGTTATGGCCATGATCTTTACCCGCAGATACTCAATTTACCATAGCCAGGTAAAGGACAAATTCCACTCACCCGCCCATCTGGGGGATATCAGTTTTGATATCTTGAGGAACGTTTTGCTGGAAACCGTGTTTCGTCCCTCGGAAGTTCTTACCATTCCCAACAAGACCCCGCTCCACCAATTGAGGACCATTATCAGCGATGATCGTTATTCCTTCCCATTAGTGGTTAGAAATCGCAGGGACCAACTGGCAGGAATGCTGTCCATGGGCACCATTCGCGAGGCCCTCTTCAATGAGGAACTGAGTCATCTCCTGATCGTTAAAGATGTGATGACCAGTCCGGTCACTTGCGCCCTTGACGAGGACCTGCACCGAATTCTCATTAAATTTACCCAGCAAGGGTACGGGCGATTGCCGGTGGTAGCGCCCGGGGAGCCCGACCGCGTCCTGGGGTATGTAGCCTACCAGGAGATCATGGAGGCCTACCAGAAAGAAATTGCCCGTTTGAAAGCGGTGGACTGAAACCTTCCGGTAAGAAACCCCTCTTTTGCAGTTGGACTACTCTTTATCCTGTGGGCAGACATCCCATTGAGAAGCCTTTTAACACCAAGGCAGTCCTGACCGGAACCGGTTGAACATTTGGATCACGGCCCAAGAGGATTTCCAACCCTAAACGGAGCAGATTACCCACCCCTCTTGGGTTCGGCCGTCCTAGAGCCGGGGTCGGACAGGTCCTTTTCTTTTTTTTTCCAATTGGCTTTCCCAATAAAAAAAGTTAGGATAATCAACACCCCGATTGGATGGGGCTCCGAATTTACCATATCCATTTTTATAATAAAAACGAGCCATTGGACCATGGGTTGTGCCGGAAGGCGGAATACTCTTTTTTCCGATCATCCGGAGGAGAAACATGGGTCTTTGGGAGAATTGATCGCGAGAAACAGCTTGAAGCAAGGAGGAATTAAACATGTCCCCACGGATCAGACGCCATATTTTGTTTTTATCTATCATTCTTTGGGCCGGCAGCTTGTTCGGCCAGATGAGGATGATCCCCCACCTGACCAGGACAAGCGGTGGCTTTACCACCTCGGTCATCATCGAGAATGAATCCATCGAAACGGTCACCTACCGCCTGACCCCCTATGACAAGGACGGCAATCTTTTGCAAGGTGACGAAGGTCAAGAGATTCGGGTGGAAGGAATCATCGCCGGCCAGGCCGTTGTATCCATGCCCGCAGGCGAACTCTTCCCGGGAACGGTGGATGCCTCTCACTTCAGTATTGAAGGCGACGGTATCATGGTAAGTGTCGCCTATAACTCCACCAATGGCGGCAGTCCGGCTCATGTGGGAGAAACCTCTGTCGAAGCCACCAGTTACCGGCTCTTCACAGGGGACTGGTCCCAGGTCTTCGACGGGTTCGCCGTGGTGAATATGGGTGAGCAAACGGCAGATGTCTGGGTAAGCGAAAGAGACAGTTCGGGAGACATCATCCAATCCGTACGGGCCATCGATGACCTGGCCCCCATGGCCAAGGGCCTTTGGATTATCGGCCAACCCTCGGGATCACCATTCAACGGCGGCGGTGCCAATTACGAGGTGTATTCCACCCAGCCATTGGCGATTACCGCCCTGCGCGGCGACCTGCCCGGTTCCAACTTCCTCTGGGTAAACCAGGCCACACCCAAAAGTGAGGCAGCAACCTCCCGGGATGAGCTGGGTATCTGGTTCATCGACGGCGGTACCCTTTACGATGTGGCCGAAGCCATGGGTTACGCTGTTGCCATGGATCGCGTCTTCCAATTGGAAACCCATCGGGCTTCTGCCCGGGGGACAGCGGCCGAGATTCTGGGACAAGACGCCCTGGCTTTAGATATTTTTGCACGAACACAGGGCTATTCCGATGAAGAGCTCCGGCAAGGATTCGAGAATCTTTCTCCCGACGGCAAAACAATGGTTCAGGGCTATGTGGACGGGATCAACCGGCACCTGGCCGAAATTACCGCGGATCCGGAGCTCGCTCCTGCGGAGCTGGTTCTCCAGGGAATCACTCCCAAACCTTGGACAACCGAAGATGTACTGGCTTTTATTTCCCTGCTGCTGCGGCAGTTCGATCCCAACGGCTGGGCTCAAGGCCAGTTAGACAACGCGGCCGTACTGCAACAGCTACAGGCCGGCTACCCCGATTCAGCAGCCCTCATGTTCGAGGATCTCATCTGGCTCAACGATCCCGATGCCCAGACCATGATTCCCGATCTCGGCCCGACCAAAACCCGCCCCAAAGCGACTGCACCTCCCATTGGCCCTTTGCGGGATGACATTGACTTCACCGCGTTGGCGGCTTCCTTCCGGGAAGGCAAGGCTCACAGAGACCGCATCTTGAAGGAACTCGGTGCTAAATTCAAGATGGGCAGCTATGCCTGGGTTGTGGCCGGGGAACATACCGCCTCCGGAAATCCCATCATCTATTCCGGTCCGCAAATGGGTTTCAGTGCACCCGCGATTACGGTGGAGGGCAGCATCAGAGGTGGCGGCCTGGAAATCTCGGGCATGACCGTGCCGGGTATTCCGGGAATCATCATCGGACGTACTCCCCATCATGCATGGTCCATGCAGGTGGGCCATGCCCACGGGGCCGATCTCTATTTCGAACCCCTTGCCGAGCTTACCGAGCCCCATCGCATTGAGACCTTCAACGTGGCCGGCGGAAACCCAGTCCAGGTACCCATTTTCCGTACGGAACACGGCCCGGTTATCGGCCAGGATGAGGGTCAGGGCATCGCTATCGCATGGAATTATGCCCATTGGGGTAAGGAGTTCGACACCATCCAGGCGGTACTCGACCTGGCTCGGGCACAGAGTATGGATGAATTCGGCGCCGGTATCGAAGGCATTGCCGTCAGCCAGCATTACTGTTATGCGGACCGCGACGGCAATATCGCCTATTGGATGTCGGGCCACGACCCCCTTCGCCCTCCCGGCGAATATCGTCTGCCACAGGGAACCCTACAAGGGGTTCCCATCTCGGAATACGATGCTGACGTGCTTCGCGAACGGGCCCATGACCGCAATACGGCTCAGGGCTTTTACGGGGGCTGGAACAACAAGGCCGAGAAGGACTATGACGGCCAGCCCTATGGCAGCTCCGGCAGCCTCGGTCCCGCTCACCGGGCCCACGTCGTCGACCAGGGTTTACGGGACCTCGTGGGACGGGGTAACGTAACCTATGAAGAGATTCGCGATCTTGCTCTCGATGTCGCCACCACGGACTCTTTCGGCAACGGCGGTAACCCCTGGCAATTCGTTGCTGAGGAATTCACCCAAGCCGTTGAAGCCGACACTAACGAAACCCGTAGCGCGGCCTTGGATATCCTGAACGCCTGGGACGGCCATTTCGTGGCCGGCGGTGAGGAAAACTGGGTTTCCGGCATGGACCGTTCCGACGGCTGGGTGTTGATGGATAATTGGATCAGGAAGGTCCTCGGCAGTGTCTTCGATGAGGTCGATGGGGTGCGTACCCGCCAATTCTTCAACGTACTGCTCCACGAAATCGAATCGAATTCGACTATCCAAACCAACTATGCCTGGCTCACCAGCCAGGATGCCTCCGCCCCCCAGACCCTTGGAGAACACGTCGTACAGGCACTCGATGCCGCCCTGGCGGAATTGGGGGAACAACCCTGGGGAATCGGCCAACGGGGTACCCTTCATTATGGGCACCCCCTGCTGGATGCTTTGCCGCCCGGTACCATCGATCTACCCTTCCCTGCAACGCCCTTCTCCAGCAGGTCCACCTACGCTCATTGCGTGGAATACGGATCTGACGGACCCGTGCGAATCGAGAGTATGTTCCCCCTGGGCGAGTCAGGATTCGCGACCGTGGATCTATCCGCCTTTCCACCCGCAATCAACTTCCATGAGAACGCACTCTCCATGGTTCCCTTCTTCGACAACTTCACACTCAGGGTTTTCCCACTCTTCCCATAACCACCAACAAGGGAGGCCCACCGCCTCCCTTTTTCCGGTGGTTATCTTGATCGGGAAACCAAAGACATCTCGCTGGAAACCAAGGAGCCCTAAACATGAGGGAGCAATTCCAAACCCATTCTCCGTCATTGAAGCACCGGCTACAGGCTGCCCTGTTGGGGGCCATTCATCTTCCCCTTGCTCCTTTAGCCGTGTTGACCCGAATCCCCGCTCTCCAACGTCTCAACCATACGGTCCGTTATTACCGTGACCTCCTCGCCTTCCGGGGCCGCTCAGACGATATTTTTATTGTTACCTATCCTAAATCAGGCACGACCTGGCTCCAAATGCTCCTCTACCAGGTGACGACCAACGGCGATTTGACTTTTAACCATATCTCCGATGTCTCTCCCTGGCTCGAGAGTGTCTTTCTCCTCAATGAACCCGGCTTCTATTCTCTTCCCGCACCACGACTGATCAAGTCCCACCTCGCCTACCGGCATATCCCCAAAATGCCATGTAAGTACATCTATGTGGCACGCGAGGGCAGGGATGTGGCCGTCTCCTATTATCACCAGCATAAGAACTATCCGGGTTACCAGGAATCATTTCCTACCTTTTTTGCCCGATTCATGAAAGGCGATGTCCGTTATGGATCCTGGTTCCAACACGTCCATGACTGGTGGCACAATAAAGATCACCTCGATGTTCTTTTCCTTACCTTTGAGGAATTGAAACGGGACCCGGAGACAGTAATTCGTCGTATCGCTGAATTCTGTGGCTCGACCCTGGACAAGGCACAACTTGCCCGTGTACTGGAACGGAGCAGTTTTGACTTCATGAGCCAACACCAGGACAAGTTCGGTCCCCGGCTCAAGGGACCGGGCGGAGAGGTCCGGGAGATGCCCAAAAACGAGGAGTTCATACGTGAGGGAAAGACGGGCGGTTGGGCGTCCTATTTCGACCAAAACATGCTGGAGGTATACCGGTCCGAGTTCCGGAAAAGGTTGGGCCAAACAGATTTCCCCATTTCGGAACCTCTGGAATCACTACCAACCCGGTCCGATCAGGATACCTGAATATCCGGCTTGAACAATCGAGCCTGGTCATATGGAAGAAAGCACGTCCTTCAACTGGAAGAGAGCACTCGTCCTTCAACGTCAGGGGAAATGGCACCCGGTTCAGGATAATCAATGGCTCCGTTCATAACTGAGGAATCCCTTGACTCTTTTCAGGGTTTGAATCACCTTGTTGAGATGGTCCAGGGAGTGGATCTGTAAGTTGATCTCGAAAATCCCCATATTTTTTTCTTCATTTACCGACGCTCTCAGGTTCTGCACGATGGTACTGGATTTGTTGATGGCATCGGTAATATCTGCAAGGATCCCGGTCCTTTCTTCGGTGTAGACCTTGATGTTGACCAGGAAAACTTTTTGTTCCGCGTCAGCATCCCACACCACCTCTACTTTGCGCTCCGGATTCACGTTTTGGCTGGAAAAGGAGCGGCAGCCCTTCTTATGGACGGAGATACCGCGGCCGATGGTGATGTAGCCGATGATACCGTCCCCGATGATGGGGTTACAGCAATTGGCCAGGTTAACCATGATATCCGTGTGCCCTTTCACCCGAACCAGGTGGCGTGATTGTTTAGTGACCTTTTCTATGGCACGGTGGAGGCGTTGTTCCCGCTTCTCTTCGAGTTTTTTGAGCTCGTGGGGATCTTCGGGTAGGAAAGGCTTGATCGCGCTCTTGGGGGTGATACTACCGAAACCGATGGCAGAGTAGAAATCCTCGATTTTCTTTTTACCGAACTCCCCGATCTTTGCCTGGATCTTGGTGTTGTTGATGGAATTGGGGGAGATTTTATTCCGTTTGAGCTCCTTATCGAAGAGATGGCGCCCTTCCTCAATGGTTTTAACTCTTTCGTCTTCTCTCAGGTAGGCTCGTATTTTTGCCCGTGCGGAATGTGTCTTGACGATGCTGAGCCATTCTTCGCCGGGTTTCTGGTTCTTTCGAGTAATGATCTCAACGATGCTCCCGCTTTGGAGTTCACTTCGCAAGGGCACCATCTTGCCGTCCACCTTGGCAGCAATGGCGGTATGACCTACTTCGGTATGGATCAGGTAGGCGAAGTCAAGGGGCGTGGCGCCGACAGGCAGGGTTTTGATTTCACTGTTTGGTGTGAAAACCAGAATTTCCCGGGCCTGCAACTGGCCCTTGATTGATTCCAGGAACTCATCTGTATCGGGTACTTCCTTCTGATCGTCGGCCATGCGCCTGAGCCAGGCAACGAAGTCGTTGTTGCCCAGGTTGATGAGTTTCCCATTTTTGTAGGTCCAGTGGGCGGCAACACCTTCTTCGGCAATGCGGTGCATGATCCGGGTGCGAACCTGGACTTCAAAGGGTTGGCCGTCTTTGGAGATTAGAGTGGTATGGATAGACTGGTAGAGGTTGGCCTTGGGTGTGGCAATAAAATCCTTGATCCGGCCCGGGATGTGTTTCCACTCGCCATGGAGCAGTCCGAAGACCTTATAGCAGTCTTCGACGGTTTTGGTGATGATGCGGAAGGCATAATAATCGTAGAGTCCGGTAAGAGTACAAGCCTTGCGTTTCATCTTGCGGTAAATGGAATATTTGCTTTTGATTCGGCTGGAGACCTCTGCCTTGATCTTGTTGTCCTGGAGAATGCGGTTGATCTTTTTGATTGTCGAAAGTAGAAACTTGCCCTGTTTCTTTTCCTTCTCAGCCAGTTGCTCGCTGAGTTGAAAGTAGGATTCTGGTTCCAGGTAATAGAAGGCATGGCGTTCCAGTTCGGACTTGAGTTGGCTCATACCCAACCGGTGGGCAAGGGGAATGTAGATTTCTAGGGTTTCCTGACTGATGCGCTTGCGTTTTTCTTCGCTAAGGGAGGCAAGGGTTCCCATATTATGACAGCGATCCGCCAGTTTGACGATGAGCACGCGCACATCCTCAGCCATGGCAAGAATCATTTTGCGATAGTTCTCCGCCTGGGCCTGGGTCTTGTCACGGAAACGGACCTTTCCGATCTTGGTGACCCCATCAACGATACGGACCACCACCTTGCCGAAACGGCTTTCCAATTCCTCGGCCTCTATGTTACAGTCCTCGACTACATCGTGGAGAAAACCCGCGGCAACGGTCTCGATATCGAGCTTGCAATCGGCCAGGATGAAGGCCACATTAACCGGGTGGATTATATAGGGTTCGCCCGACTTTCGCACCTGTCCCTCGTGGGCTTTGGCGGCAAATGCATAGGCGCTCTCGAGAAAACCAACATCCGCACGGGGATGGTACTTGAGGAGCTTGTGCTTCACATCCTCATAGGTTTTGACTTTGGTTTTACTGACCCACCGGGCAATCGGTTTGACCACCGCGGATACGGTGTGGTTCACAAGCCCCATCGCGGCCCCCAATAGAAAAAGGAAACCCGTAAATGAACAATACGGGTTCCCTTTCTAGTTTATTCCTTCAGGGGGTCGTGTTTCAAGTGAAATTCAAAATAGGCCAAAGTCCGGTTTTGAATGGCCGGGCGGAAGGTGGTTTTTGACCTTCCGCCTTGATACCAATCACCAGGAGTCAAGTCCTCCGGGCGGATTTTCCGGCGGGTGCTTTACCAGAGAAAGTTATTACCCGGAAAAAGGCGCCCACGGCTGCCCAGAACTTCTCCATGACCTTGTTGTCAGTCATGAACAACAATACGGGACTGGCCACGAAGATCGAGGAATAGGTACCTACGATGATCCCGATAAGCAGGGGGAAGGCAAAGTCTCGCAGGGTGGTGTTATTGGAGCCCCAGTAGATGATGGCCACGACGAAGAAGGTCGTCAATGAGGTGACCAGTGTCCGGCTCAGGGTCTGGTTGATGGAGGTATTCATGATCTTTTTCAAATCGGGATTCTTGATGTCAGCTCGGTTATCCCGAATCCGGTCAAAGACCACGATGGTATCGTTGAGCGAGTAACCCACAATGGTGAGGAAAGCCGCGACCACGGGATTGGAGAGCTCAACCCCCCAAAGGGTCCCCGCCAGGGCAAACACGCCGAGTGCGATAGTCACATCGTGGGCCAGGGCTACCACGGAGGCAACGGCATAGTTGCTGTCGAAACGGAAAGCAATGTAGATGAGAATGAAGAATAGGGCGAGGAGAACGGCGCCTTCCGCGTTTTCGAGGAGTTCCGCGGCAATGGAAGGGGAGAATGTTTCATTGGCGACGATCTTGTAATTGCTCAATACGAAGTTATCGCCAATGAAATCCTTCATAACGGCCCCATCCACGGCAACCCCCTCGAAGGTCAGGTCGTCGAAGCTGCTGATAAAGTCGTTGACTTTAACGGATTCTATATGAGCGACAACATCGCTGTAATCTGCTTCCCCGGTACGTTTCAACGGATTATACTTCTTGAGGGTGGCATTCAGGGCATCCTTGGTGGCATGGTTGAGTGCAGGGAAAATATTACTCACCAGGCCAACCGATAATTTATCCGCGTTTTGGGGATCCTGGGACGCGGCAAGTTCATCGATATTGGTGGCGCCGGCAACTCCGGCCTTGATCTTTTCGGCCAGATCCTTGTAGGTCGCAGTTTTTTTTGCATCGGTGTCGACCATGCCGTAGATGTTTTCAGCCAGCATCTTTTCGGCCAGCACCGCACCGTCCGTTCCCGCGAGTTTATCGAGGAGGGCCTGATCCTCGTTGCCTATGGCGGCAAAGGCTTTTTCCAGGCCCCGTCGCCGGGCAAGGGAGACTTCGCTCTCCTTGCCTTCTTCCACATCCGGGTTCTTGATCTTGAGGGAGAACCGGGAACCCGAGTCGGTCTGTTCTTGGACGATAGTAGCCTTGGGATCAACCTTGGTGACCTGGCTCCGGAGGGTGCCGATATCAACCTGACTATTATTGAAAACTACGGTGAGCTTGGTTCCCCCCGCGAAGTCAACGTTAAACTGGATGCCGGGTTTGGCTATGTAGATGAGAGAGGCGATGACGAGAAGGGCGGAGCCGATGCCACAAGCTTTCCGCTTTGCCATAAAATCGTAGATTTTCATGTGGTCGTACTCCTAATTACCGGTGCCGGGCTGTGCGCTTTGCCAGACCGGCCAGATGGCTAGTTTGGGCAGGGCCGGGTGGCGTTGCATGTATAAGGTGAAGAAGGTGCGTGAGCAAAAGACGGCGGTAAAGATACTGGATACGATGCCGATCATGAGCATAACCGCAAAACCCTTGATGGGCCCTTCTCCCATGAGCAGGAGGCAGAAAGCGGCCAGGAAGGTGGTGATGTTGGCGTCCATGATGGTTACGAACGCCGTTTTGTAACCCAGGTCTACCGCATTCTTGGGTGCTGTGCCCGCCCGTATTTCCTCTCGAATCCGCTCGAAGATGAGGACATTGGCGTCAACGGCCATCCCGATGGTGAGGATGAAACCGGCGATGCCGGGAAGGGTGAGGACAGCGCCGATCCCGGAGAGCATTCCTATAATGATGACCAGATTCAGGACCAGGGCCACGAAGGCGTAAATACCGGCTCGGCGGTAATAAAGTAGAATGAAGATCACCACGATGATCAAACCGATAATTGCAGCCGTGGTCCCGCTCTTGATGGCATCCCGGCCAAGGGTCGGCCCAATCACCCGTTCTTCCAGGACACGAACCTCGGCTGGCAGGCTACCTGACTTGATCTGGATGATTATGTCCATCACATCTTGGTTGCTAAACCCACCTTCGATAATAAAGGAGTGAGCAAGGCGTGATTGAATGGTGGGTATGGTGACGATCTTGCCGTCCAGTAGGATGGCGAGTTGGTTGCCGATATTGACCTGTGTCTTTTCATCAAAGATCAGGCCACCTTCCCGGTCGAGGGTTATTCCAACCGCGGGCATGCCCCGGTCATTTACGGTGGAACGCACATCGGCCACATTTGCCGCGGTCATCATTACTTCTTCCAAGAGATAGTAGGTGGCTACCTTGGAATTGTTCGAGTAATCAGGAAAAATTTTCTTACCGGGGGGCAACTGGCCACCGTAGGCCGCCAGTAGGGCTTCCCGGCTGGGTGCCTCTTGGGATCCCTTGACCTTCAAGCGCCACTCCAGTTTGCCCGGCTCCCTGACAATCTTGTGGACTCGGGTTACATCGTCAGCGCCGGCCAACTCCAACACGATACGGTTGGAGCCCACCATGCGGTTGATGACCGGTTCGGTCACCCCCAGCTCATCCACCCGGTTCTGGATCTTATAAACCGTCTGGTCGACCGCGTTGTCTTGGGTGGCGATGCGTGCCCGGTTGGTGAGTGTGAACACCAGGTCTTCGCCCCGCTGAGACACATCCCATGTGCCCCGATAAAGCTTTTTGACCTCACCCAACACATCGTCGTATTCGCTGGATGTTACATTTAAAAAGGTTATCTCATTCAACTCGGGATCGGCGACAGCACTGGCAATCGTGAATTTATTATCACCTTCCAGGTTGGCTTTAATCGTACCGGCCTGTTCCTCGAGGTGTTGGTTGACTGCATCCTCGACATCCACTTCGAGCTGCATAAAGATGCCGCCCTGAAGATCAAGCCCCAACTTGACATTATCCTTGATGTTTTGGGACCAGGAGGAAAAGCCCCACCGGCCGTCCTGGTCTTGGGGCGGCTTGATGAGCGCATAGACACTGACCATCAGCACCAGCGCGATGATTAACCATCGAAACCTCATGTCTTCTCTCCTAAACAATTAGTATTTTCGGGAACTGCCAACGGGGGGACTGTCCTCATTTGGACTCTTCCTTGCCGGCTGTGGGTTGTGGCCCGGTAATCGAGGACCGAGTCACCACGATCTTGGTTTTCTCACTGATTTTCAAACGAACGAATTGGAGTTCTACCGAATCGATCTCTCCCCAAATTCCGCCGTTGGTCACTACTTTGTCGCCCTTCTTCAGGTTCTCTACCATGTTGCGGTGATCTTTTTGTTGTTTGATCTGGGGTCGCAACAGAAAGAAGTAGAGTACTACGAAAAAGAGAATGAACGGGAATGCATTCCAGATGAATGTACCTGGGCCTGTGGACTGGCCTTGAAAAAATGCAAATGCCATTGCGAGATTCATGTTCCTGCCTCCGGGATACTACAAATATCGATTTCGTCAAAAACCGAGAGGATCTTTTTTTTAAACTCGGCGAACACACCCTGGCTTACTGCCCGGCGAATACCCGCCATCAGGTTCTGGTAAAAGGATAGATTGTGAAGCGTCATCAGGACGGACACCAGTATTTCCCGAGCTTTGTAGAGGTGGTGCAGATAGGCACGGGAAAAATTGGTACAGGTATAACAATCACATGCCGAATCGAGGGGGACGGTGGATTCCCGGTTTTCGGCTCGTTTGATGGAGACTACGCCTTCACTGGTGAAAGCCTGACCGTTCCGGGCATTGCGGGTGGGCATGACACAGTCGAACATGTCCATTCCCACGGAGACCGCATTCACCAGGTCCGCCGGCGTTCCAACACCCATGAGGTAGCGGGGCTTCTGCTTGGGTAACAACGAAGCGGTGGATTTCAAGACATCATACATGATGTCCTTGGGCTCGCCTACGCTCAGTCCCCCGATGGCAAAACCCGCGAAAGGACGTGTTGTTGTGAAGGCCACGCTTTCCCGTCTTAACTGTTTGTGCATTCCTCCCTGGACGATACCGAATAATACCTGATCTCCGCCCTCAAAGGCGGCCAGGGAACGATCCGCCCAACGATGGGTCAGCTCCATAGAGGTCCGGGTCTGCTCGTAACCCGCCGGGTAAGAAGTACAATCATCAAAAGCCATGACAATATCAGAACCGAGTGCTCTTTGAATAGTCATGGAGCGTTCCGGATCCAGATGATGCTCCGAGCCATCGATATGAGAGCGAAACCACACACCGTCTTCCGTCTTCCTCGAGAGGTCCGCCAGGGAAAACACCTGGAACCCGCCACTATCGGTCAGGATCGGTCCGTCCCAGCTCATGAACCGGTGTAGCCCCCCAAATCGTGCCATCCGTTCCGCGCCAGGTCGCAGCATCAGGTGGTAGGTATTGCCCAGGACCATGGACACACCGGCCTCTTTCAGTTGCCGCGGTGTCATTGCTTTTACGGTGCCCTGGGTGCCTACGGCCATGAAAACAGGTGTGGCCACCTTCCCATGGGGGGTGTTCATTTCACCGAGGCGGGCATAGCTTGTACTGTCATTTTGCATGACTCTAAATTGGAACAAGAAGACGCTACCCTACCCTTTCTACTGAGTTATTGCCGGGCGGACCGAATCACAAAAGGGTTCCGGGATTCGCAACGGCTGCCATGAAATCCGTCTGATTGCAACCTGACAAGGAGCAGAAAACCCCATCCCGCCCCGGGTGACGGACCGACGAACTCATGACTATAACACAGGGCACTCTCAGGTTGAAGCTACAATTCCAAATTTATGAACAGACCCACCAGAATGAGGCTTTCCCGGGCTCTGCTATGTAAAGGATTCGCTGTGGTCAGGTTGCCCTCTCTCGATCGAGCTCCGGCATATCCCATTAACTCCCATATACCCAGAAAATTGCAGGCTTCACACCACCTTTTGTTAAAGTCTAACCTTAACCACCCCGATAGGTTTCTTGTAGGCTTCGCCTAATATAAACACGGAGGCGCTCAACATGTATTCCGCCAATTATTCCGCTAATCAGTACAGGACACACAGCGTGAATACTTCTCCTCTCCAACTGGTGGTCATGTGTTACGACGGAATGCTCCGCTTCATACGCAGGGCCTATAAGGCTATCGAAACCAACGATATTCAAGGGCGGGTCAAGAACATCAACAAAACTCTTGCCATCGTGGATGAGCTGCAAAACAGCCTGGATTTTTCCCAAGGTGGTGAAATTGCCCGGAATCTGGACCGGGTCTACGATTATCTGAACAACGAATTGATGAAAGTGGGCATGAAAAACGATTTGAAAATCCTCGCCCACCTGGAAACCCTGATTCGCGATTTGCGCGGCGCATGGTCTAAAATTGCTTCCGAAACACCCATGCCCCATCTGGCTCCTTCAGAGCATCGCGGCATTACCATTACGGGCTGAATTCACCGGACCTTATCCTTTTCGTGAAAAACCCGAGTGATCAGGTTTGGTCTACGACCTTTTCCTATCATTCGATTCCCAAGGACCGGGGTGTGCGTTGAGAAACGACCTTGTTATCTTAGGCAGGGATAATAGGAAGAGTCTTCGGGGTTACTTGAATAGTTCCCAAAACTCTTCCCAGACACCCAGGTCGAACAGGCTGCTCATCACAAAGAAAAGGACCAGGATCAGTGCGAATAGGAGCAAAACCGTCCAGGCGGAAAAGGCCAGGCAGGAGCGTTTCCTTCCTGGGAACTTCATCTGGGTGTTGTGGTTTTCCATGCTCGGTACTCCGATATCTTGATTACTTCTCTCGGGAGTGGGGAGGAACGGACAGTTCCCTGTCCGGCTCCCGGTGGTATCAACGGGTTATTTAGGGTATTCCTTCTTCAGACGGTCGGTCAGCGCCTGGCGGACACCGCCCGCGGTCTCCAGCACCTTGAAATCTGCATTGGGAGGTTTGAGGTAATTCAACCCTTCCTCCTGCCCGGTTAACAGAAAATCACTGAGTGCCACCTTGTACCAGCGATTGGGATCAAGGGCCTGGTCATTGACCAGCCATGAACCGTCTTTGCCGGGTGCAATCTTGCCTCTTTGTAAAAAGCCGCCCTTTCCAGCGTTGGCCACACCCTGGTCCAGCACTTTTTTCAAAAAGCTACCCTTCATGTCGGTGAGAATCACATCACCTCCGAAGGGTAGGATTCGCAGAATATCGTATTCGGTAAGGGTCTGGCCCGCGGGGATTTCGTCATCGATTCGAATCGTGCCGCTGTTGTAAAAAGAGCACTCTGCCTTGGCCTCGTCCACAAACCCGAGGGCGAGGATTTGGGTCAGTCGGGTTTCTTTATTACGGATGCTGGCCTCCCTGCCATCCAGGACTTCCGTGGGCGTTGCCACGACCTGAGTGGGCTCAACACCGTCTTTACGGAAATTGGCATAGGCCAGGTCCACCCAATACTTAACCGTTTTGGCCGTTTCCGGGTCGTCTTCCAGGCGGTCACCGATGGTTCGCAGGTGGGATTTGATTTCAAGCTTTTTAGCCTTCACGTTGAAGGTCAACCGGTGAACATAGGCGGTACGTGCGTTGGCGTCTGCCTTGAAAATGGGGGTGAAATCCCCGCCACGCCAAAACTGCATGTTCTCATGCTCGTGCCCACCCAGGATGAGATCGATTTCCGGGACTGCCGTTGCCAGCATGATATCTTCCGTATAGGCCAGGTGTGTCAAGGCAACCACGATGTCCACCTTCTTTTCCTGCTTGAGAAAACGAACCTGTTCCCGGGCTACATCGACTAGGTTATTATCGTAGATCACCCAATCCTTGCGAGCGCTATTGATGGTCAAGGAGAAAATGCCGATCCGGGCTTTCGCCGTTCCGTTGCTCGCCTCGAGGACTTGATTGGCTACCACCGAGGGAAAGGGTTGGCGGTTCTTATCGAAGACGTTACTCGAGATCCAGGTGAACTCGGATTCCTGCAAGCGGTCGAGCAGGTCACTTTCCTTGATGTCGAATTCGTGGTTTCCAAAGGTCATGAAATCGAGGAAATGATTGACGGAGGCGATCATTTGTTTTCCGGCCAGACGCTCACCATCGATTTTTGCCAGACCAATGGCCGATGGACTCACCAGGTCTCCGGCGAGAAGGGCAAAGGTGTTGGGGTTCTCCGCGGTTAATTGTTTCTTGAGGGTGGTGATCCTGGCCAGTCCACCCAGGCCCCCTATGGGGTTCATTTCGTATACATCGTTTAAATGGAGAAAAGTGACGGCAACCGTATCGGAGGAAGATCCGGGGGGGGGCCGAGGTACAGGCCAATAGTGCAAGGACAACCAGACAGGGCAGTAATAGCCACTGGGGCACACGCTGGGTAAGGGGATTCCTTTTTCTTCTCATCATCATAGGTTCCTCAATCAAACGTTAGATACCAAGGTACCGGGACAATCCGCGGGTTTAATCCTATTCTACCCCAGACAAGGCCATGGGGAAACAAGATACCTTCCAGGGGGGTGTGATTAAGCGCGGGGGACATCGGTTACTATCAGCAGACCATTAGGAAGAACGGAATTGCAGGTCTTCTACGGGTCCATGCTTCCTTTAGCCGATACTGCTCCCCGCGCTTACCAACTTTGAGTCTGGAGGGGAATACTGCGGGTTGGATGGGAATACGGCACCACCAAGAGCACGAAGGCCACGAAGAAGAAAGGCAAGTAGGATCTGAGAACGAATCGCATTCTTCATTCAAGGGATCCGGCACAGGGACTCAATCTAAACTTCGACAGACTGGGTTGGGCATCCCCACCGGAGCCCGCTAGTTATTTTGCGGCTTTCCATTGCGGCGCTTTTTCAAGTAGGCCTCCAACTCTTCCACAGGCACGCCCTCGAGGAGGTTCTCTGTTGTCACGACCTTGTGAATTTCTTCCACAGGCACGCCTTCGAGGAAATCCTCCGTGGTCACGACCTTGTGAATTTCTTCCACAGGCACGCCCTCGAGCCTTTCTGCAACGGGGAGAAGCTCCAGGTAACGGCGTCCGAAGATCTCGCCCATCTCCTTGACATCTTCTATGCTTATTTCTGAAATAATAGCCATACCTTCCTCTTTGAACCAGATCTGGAATAACCCGAACACAAATCGTTCATACTCGAGGTTGTTCCAGGATTTTGTTTGGATCCTCTTGACTGCTTTCCTTTTCTGTTCCAATCGGCTGGCAAACAGTTTGAATGTCGCGTTGTAAGGCGTGTCTTCGAGATCATTGAGAACGATGATCGGGATGTCTCGGTAACCCATTACTTCGGAAACCAGCACCCCTTTCCGGTTGCTTGGCCCGTAACCGGCGCCATTCAGGGTATCCGGCTGGGGCGTTTTACTGGTGACTACGAAAGATTGTACCTGTTCGTTTTTGAGTTTGTTGGACTCTGTAGAAAATGTCGTAGCCCATGGTTTTTTTGAAGACGATTTCCGTCAAGGACTCCGTATATTTGAATTCTATCAGAATATGCGATGCTCGGCTATCCCGAATACCGTCCTGGCTTTTTTCGCTGGTGAACGTCATGGCCACTCTGGCCGAGACCACCCTGTTCCCATCCCTCCCCTCTCCTCAAAGGTTACCTTTTTCCATTTTCCCTCCTTTACCCATCTCCCTCCAGCCAGACGAACCAAAAGGGATCAAGCGCATTCACCCCAAAGCGCCACAAGAAGTCAGCATCATTTTTTTCACAGGTGTCGCCATTTCCTTTTCACTGCCCCCTTTCATCTTAGCCTGCCGCCCCCATCTTTCCCCCCTTAGATTTTTTTCGAAAAACACCTTGACTTTCTCCTGCCGACAACCTATATTGAGGGTTATATTTAATTAATTGATCTTTTGATCATGATACATGGAGAGCTTGTCGCATTACGATAGGTATTCTTTCCGTTTTGGATCGTGCTGGAAGTAGTGTGTAAAGGTATAACCTGAAAAACAAACAATATGGACGTTCTTTATGCAAAAGAAAGTTTTTGATGCGCGAAATTTCGCCAAACCAAGGAAACCAGGGTCGCGGAAAAAGGAAGTCACCTTTTTTGTGACTGAAGACTGTAACTTGAAATGCTCTTATTGCTACCTCCCAGGTAAGAACAAGAAAAACAGTATGTCCTTTGAAGTAGCAAAGAAGGCGATCGATTACTTTGTTTCTAACGCGGAAATGTTTCCTGAGGAGGTCGTGAACATCAACTTTATTGGTGGCGAACCGTTGATGGAAATCGATTTAATCGACCAGATCATGGATTATTTCAAGTTACTAACTTTTCAAAAAAACCATCCATGGTTTGAGAGCTACAAAATAACCATGACCACGAACGGAACACTTTGTAAGCAAAGGCAGTTTCAGCGTTTCTTGAGAAAGAATTCGGAGAAGCTTCGCTTATCCGTTTCTCTTGATGGGATCAAAGAGAAGCATGACGCTACAAGGGTCTATTTAAGTAGCGGCAAAGGGTCCTATAACCAAGTTGTCAATAATTTCATTATGCTGAAAGAGATGGGGGTAACGGTCAATACTAAATCAACCTTCTCGCCCGGAGACCTTAAGTATCTGAAAGATAGTATTTTGTTTCTTTTTGATCTACTAGGCAGTAAGGAACTATTTGTAAACGTGGTCTATGAGGATGTTTGGCAAGATGGTGATGAACTGATCTTTGAGGATCAGTTGAAGCAGTTGGCCGATCATATCGTAGACAACAATCTGCAGGATAGTATCAACGTCAGCCTGTTTGATTTGGAAGACAAAATCGGCCGGCCCTGGCATAACGAGCAAAAAGAGACTCATTGGTGCAATTCCGGGCACCAACTCAGCATCAGCCCCAATGGGAATTTCCACCCATGTAACCGTTTCCACGGACTATCCATGAATAAACAGCTTGAGCGCACCGTGGGCAATGTGGATGACGGCATCGATTTTGATAAATTGCGGCCCTATCGTTTGCTAAATCTACGCTCGTGCGGCAATCAGAAGTGCCTTGATTGTGATGTAGGTACGGGTTGTGCTATGTGTTCCGGTTTAGCCTATGACGAATCGGATGCCGGCACGATTTTCCATCGAACGGATTTCCATTGTAAAATGCACAAGGCGAGAGTGCGAGCCAATACTTATTATCTCGAGCGTGTGGGCGAAGCCAAAAGAAGGTCACATTTCTACATTGCCCAATTAAAGAAGCCCAGGAAGATGGTAAATATCATGCTATCTTCAAAGAGTGTCCGTTACTGCGGCTATCCTGCCAGTACTAAGCCTCGGGAAGACATGAACCTGAAAGTGCTCAGGGAGTGTCTCGCCTGGTGCCGGCAAAATTGTTTCTTCGTGAACCTAATATACCCAGCTCACGATCTTAGCAAAGAAAAACGGGCAATCCTAGATGGCCTCGATGCCCAAAAGATTCTTCCCTATATGGGGCAGACCGAGGCCTACCGACTGGAAGATGCAAAAACCTTTGTTTTTGAAATCGGCCAGGAAATTGACCCTACCTTCACATGTGCCAATACCATTCTCCTGTTGGACCCCTTAAAAATGGCGGGGTTCGCAGGAACAGTTGCACATATTTTGGAAAGGTCGGTAAAACGAATCAATATTGTCTATACCCCCGCAGATATAACACAAGACTACTTTCAAGAATATGATGACCAATTGGGTAAGATTGCGGAAATACTTTTTACCTATTACTGCCGGTTGGATTATCGATCGATAAACAGGGTGACGGATTTGTTTTTTACCAAGGAAATGAATAACTGTAATGCTGGCCTAACACATTTAACGCTGGGCCCGAACGGTAATACTTATTTGTGTCCCGGTTTCTATCACGGCGGCAAGGGTTTGGGTGACCGTTTCGCCCAGCCCAAGGGCCGACTAAAGCAGCAGTGTCAATTTAAGACTGCCTTTATCTGCAAGGAGTGTGATGCTTACCAGTGCAGTCGCTGTATCTTCGACAATTACCAAAAGACGGATGAATATAATGTTCCGGGAGAAAATCAGTGTATATTGTCCCACATAGAACGGGAAGTGAGTAGAAAACTCCAAGAACGAATTATGAAAAAAGGTATTAATATTTTCAAGCGTACTATCCCTACTCTTCCATATTATGATCCTTTCAGTGTTGCGAAAATTTGGTGAGACAATTTCAGAGGGTAAAAGTGATGAAAAAGAATTTGTTTTTAGGGAAAATAAACCATGAAGAAACGGATGAATTATTTCGTAACATTAGTAAAAAAGAATCTCTTTTGGACCTAATAAAGACAATGCGTGACCCCAACCCTTTATTTGCCGTTGCCTATTCCAGCCTTAATGAGCCAAAACTTCAGGCGGAGATCGAGAGACTGACGCTAAAGCGCCACCAGATTTTTTCTAGGATCGTGAACAGCTACGCTTGGATGAGGGATATTCCACATAATGAGCTGATAATCATGGACAATACACAGGTCTTCCGGAAATTCTAGGTTGGGAATCGTTATGGATAAGCAAGTACGAAGTTATTTGATCACGAACAAGGGTTGGATTGCCATCGCCATCGCGACCACTTTTTTAACAGCACTTCTGGAAATTCCTTTCCCATTTATAGTCCGAGTTGTCATCGATAAAATTATTGTCGCACATCAAAAAGAATTACTTGCTTATGTTATCTTCGCGCTTGCCGTCCTCATTCCCCTGAAAGTGCTCATCTCCTTCATTCGCAGGTATTATCTGGCTAAGCTTGTGAGGAAGTCCAGTTTCTTATTACGCCAGGCAATGATGGGCCAATTCCTCAAATTGGAACTGGGCCAATACAGCAAGGTTGGGCCCGGCCATCTTGCATCAAGGGTTTTTGAAGACGGAGACCAGGTCGTGGGTAAACTCTACAACAATTTCATTCCCATGATGCATCGGGCATTTGTATTGATAGCCAGTTTGGCGGCCATGTTCTATGTTCGTATAGAGCTTGCTTTGATTCCATTATTCCTCGTTCCTTTATATATTTATTTCAATATCGTTCTGGGTCTGAAACTGCGAGCAGGGAATGTTATTGTCGCCCAAAGAAGGGCCATTCTCTTCGAAACCTTTAGCGATATCATACAGTCCATCTTTTTTACGCGTTCTCGTGGACTAGAAAACATGCAACGGGTTAAATTCATCGGGTCAGACAAACGGTTTCTTCGTAGTTCCATCGATATATTCAAAACCGAGACATACTTGGTTAGTTTCAACTCTCTTTTTGGTGGAATCGTACCTTCCATCATTTTAGTCCTTGGTGTCGGGTCTATCCTCGGAGGCAAAATGTCGCTTGGCGACTATTTTGCTTTCACATTATTCCTCACATTATTCCTCGGTTCCGTTCAATTCTTCTTGTCTCAGAATACGAGCTTCCAGAAACTCCGTGTATCTTATCGACGAATATGCGAAGTGTTCGAATGGCCGATAGGCCAGGAGTTCAGAGATGGCGGTTGCAAGGAAATCATCAAACCGCGACGATTGGAGTTCATCAATGTAGATTTCTCTTATCCCAACCAAGAAGAATACACCCTGCAAAAGATCAACCTCACCATCAGAAATGGTGAAAAGGTGGCGTTAATGGGAAAAAGCGGATCCGGAAAATCAACACTGATCAAACTGATTCTGGGGCTTTACGAACCAGTCTCCGGTATTATTCGTTATAACGATAAGCCATTCGAGAAGCTGGACATGAAAAAGGTGCGGGGGAATATGGCCTTTGTGCAGCAGGAACCTCTTTTACTGGAGGGAACCATTGAAGACAATATTCGCTTGTTTAGGAAACGGGAGGGCGACACACCAGAAAAGATGCAGGCATGCCTTGAACTTGCACATGTTCATGATCTGGTTGCTGGTTTGCCCAATGGGCTGAAAACCCGGGTCGAGCGATTCGGCAGTAACTTCTCCGTTGGGGAACGCCAGCGCCTGAACCTGGCTTCGGCCATTTTTCGCGAGGCGAATTTGATTATCATGGATGAGCCAACATCGAATATCGATGAGGAAAGCACCCATCATATTATGACCGCTATCCGAGGTCTGGCAAACCATATTACCGTGATTATCGTGAGCCACGACCCCGACATTTCACAATACGTGGATCGAATCCTGGTCGTGGAACACGGCATGATGATCGATGAGGGATGTTTACAAGATAAGGCTGTCGTGGCAGTATGATCTGCCAAAAGGAGTCCTAAGAGTGAATAAACAATCGTACTTGTTGCTTTTCATTTGCCTCATGGGTACCGACATTCGGAGTAAAGAGTGGGTGCTTGAAACTGCGGACTTGGAAGATTTTACCACCATTGCTTCCATTGCCTCCGGGAATGAGGGCGATATTTTTGCCTTCTCGCGGTCGGGTGGCAAAATTTTCAAGTTCACGACTGATGGTAAGTTCATAAAATCCTTCGGAAGGCTTGGCGAGGGGCCCGGTGAGATGAAACGTGTTCTTTTCATGTTTCACAACCCCTTCGATGACAGGCTTTATTTGCCGGAATACCACGGTCGGGGCCGGATCTCCATTTTTAACACAGGAGGCACCTTCGAAGGATACTTGGAGCTCGAACTGACACCCAAGCAGAAAAACCGGATCTGGCAGTTCCTTTTTCTGAAAGACGGTTCGTTTTTTGTCCAGCTAAACGAGCGTGTTGACTGGCAGCCGGTTGGGAAATTATTCTTGACCAAGGACAAGCTTATGCTCCTGCACTTCGATGGTTCCGGCAAGTTGCTCAAGGAGGTTTTTTCCACTTTTGAAAATCAGGAAATGTCTAACAGGCCGGGCATGGGCGGTCCACGTATCCTCTTCTCCCCAAATACTCTCCTGCGGACCACGGTCCAGGGAAACCCGATTGTGATAAAAACGGACGACCCCCAAGTACGGATCCTGGGTGCAAACGGAAACAAGTTGGAGAACAGAGCTTTGGAAATCAAGAAAAGGCCTCTATCTGAGGAGGAGTTCGAATCCACACGAGACGAACTCGTGGCCTATACCAAAAATCCGCGAATGAAAATGCTTGCCAAAAACATGGTGAAGCTGGATTACAAGCCAATCTTCAATTCCGTTTATTTCTCTGGACCCTGGACTATACTGGCCTCCGAGAAAAGGGGAAGCCTTTTCGATTCGGTAAATAGCACAGCCCTTTCGTTTTTCAGCCAAGAGGGTAAATTTGAGTTCTCTTGTGAAATCCCAGGACAGGTTCTGAGCATCACAAATGGACGTGTATTCTATTTCGAGGTTGATGACGAGGAAAACGAAATATATAAAGCAAGGGGCTGCCCCGTCCAAAATCCTGATCACCTATTATCTTTTTTCAAAAAGCAAAGCGGCCAAATATCCGCTAATTGCCAAAGGGCACCCAAAGATTAATGGATCCGTGCTTGATCTATTGCAGGGAAGAGTTCGTCCTCTTACTTTATGGAGTCTCCATGTTAACCATTCACCAACCGATATGAACCCTGATCTCGAGCTTGGCTTATGTCGGTTTACAATACACCCATATACCAACGATGTTCCGGACATCAATATTTTGGAAGGCTTGAGCCACCCATTTCTTACAATAAGGAGTCAGTTATGTTCAATTTTGATCTTATTCCCTTCGCCGGAGGTGGTGAAGATGAGGAACCTGATGGCTGTAATGGCGGTTGTACCGGTTGCGGCGGTTGTGAAGGCTGTGTTGGATGTTTAGGCACCTCCCAGTATGGCCGTACCAGCGAGCAAATCGTCATGTAATAAGTGAGGATTTGATTGGTAGCCATCAAGGCGACCATAAGCAAGCGTCAAACCTGGTTGGGCCATACATAGCCCAACCGGGTTTGTCTCAGTCACCATAAAGTTCACGGTGAATTACCCTGAATCGGAACTTATTAAGACAGTCCACAGACGAACCAGGGAACAGGTTGCCTTTGGAAAGACAACTACGGTGTCCCACCGAATCAGGAAACAAAAAAATGTAGCCAAGAGCTCCAGTTCCGGGATCAAACCTACTCAAACAGCTTATTTCCTACCGCCTGGATCAAGGGTTCGAAGCCGTCCGCATCGTGAAAACCAGGAACCAGGTAGCCTTTGGAAAAAGACAACTGCGGTGTCCCACCCAATCAGGAAACAAAAAAATGTAACCCGGAGCGACAGCTCCGGGATCAAACCTACTCAAACAGCTTTTTTTCCACTGCCTGGATCAAGGCTTCGAAGCCGTTGGCATCGTGAAAATCGGCGCTGAGGGTGTTCATGTCTCTGAGGGTATTGGTCAGACCGGCAATGGTGGTCCGAATTTTCTGGTAAAGGTCGATGTCTTCCCGGTACCCCTCCAGGTTGGCCTGGCTATCCAGGCCCTGCATGGCTTGGTTCAGCTTTTTACATCTGGTTTCCCAGTACCGGATGTATTGGATGCTCTCCAGGGGGTCGTAGATGCGGGCATCTTCAAGGACGATGGGAAAGATGCGGTCGTAAAAGGCGCCGTTGGCGGCGATCTCAACCAACTCGAACATGCAATTTTGTGATTCCAGGTACTTCTTGCTGATGACCAGGAGCACGCATTTTCCCCGGCCGATCCGCTCCATAAAGGCTTTGATCCGGCCCTTGAATTTCAGATCCCGTTTGTCGCGAACCAAGGTCAAACCTCGGGCTTGGAAGGCCTCATCCAAGGCATTGACCCGTTGTTCACTTTCACCGCCCCAGGCATAAGAGACAAAGATTTCTTTTTTTATGGGTTTCGGCTTGGGGGGCGGACCGGGATCGGGTTCGTCCGGGCCCTGTCTTTGCCCGGTCCAGTCCCTGGTCAGGGGAGCCAGGCCCTCCATCAGTTGGCGGACCGAGAGCTCCCCTTCCACACCCTCCCATAGAAACCTGTCCTGGCCGGCACGGGCGTATTTCTGCAGGAGCCCGTAGGGTATGGCTATTTCCGGGTCCTCCGGGACCGGCACCATTTCCTTGACCTGGATGTTGGGAAAACTCTTGCGGTGGATCCCGTGGACCTCCGCCCGCAACTCGGCCAAAAACTCTTTGCGGCCCTGGGCTTCCCCCCACAGGGCCATGTCAATGACCTTCAGGCCCTCGTCCCTGGAGATCCGTTCTTCCAGGCGCGCCCTTACACCCTGCCGCTCCAGGAGCACACCGGTCCGCCAGGCCTGGTCACCCCGGGCACCCCGTTCAATCCAGGTATGCAGGCGTACCATCAGGCGGGCGATCAGGCCACGGGGCATGAAGGCGTATTGGAAGCGGAAACGCAGGTTATCGGTCTCGTCCCAGTCAAGGTCGGGGCGGGTGGTGGGCAGCAGTTGGGCGGCGATATAACGCTCCACCGCCCCACCCTCCAGGGGGTAACACAGCTCGAAATGGTCTTTTAGCAGAAGTAGCAGCAGCTTTTGGTTTTCCTCGTAGCTGTAGCCCAACCCTTGCCAGTGCTTGAACATCCATTTCCGGGTGAAACGGCCCCGGTTTTTGTATACGTGATCCGATTGCAGCACCGCGTAGACCGCGTCCAGGGTCCAGCTCGGGTTGAGGAACACAGTGTCCGCCAGCCCGGGCGGGTCCTCGAAGTGGAGTACCGCGCCCAGGTCGTGGAGGTAGCGGATCAGCAACAGGGCATCTTGCTCGGCGGTGATCCGGTGCCGGGCGCAGATCCCGAAATATTCCGCGAGGGGTATGTGATTGCGTTCGCGCTGGGCGGCCAGCTCCTCGCGGATGGGTTTCCATTGGGCGGGCAGCAGGTCGCCCACCTGGGGCAGGCCCATCAGCAGCTGCCGGATGCGGTGGCGCAGATCCCGGAAACGGTGGTGCCGGGGGTCGGCCAGGTCCACTTCCCGCTTATCAAGAAGAAAATCCTGCGCGTAAAAGTCTCGCCGGTTTCGGAAATCGAAATTGGTGATCTGCTTGCCGTCCCGTTGGTTGAGGACCACCAGGACCGGACTGCCCCCGCCCAGCAGGTTCATGATATTGAACCAGAAATCGAAGGTATTGTGCTGCCGGCGATCATCGGCGACCAGAACATAAACCGCGCGGGGGCTCAGGAAGAACTGGTGGGTGGCGTACTGAATCTCCTGGCCACCGAAATCCCAGATATGGACCCGAAAGGATTCCTCCCCTTTGCCGGTCACCGGGAAGCCCCAACCGGTCTCTACCTGGATGCCATGGGTGGATTTTTCCCGTTGGGGAACCGGGTAATCCTCATCCAGCAGCTTCTTCATCAGGGTGGTCTTGCCGGCGCCGGGCTCGCCCACCAGCAGCAGGCGCGCCTCGTAGAGGCGAACCGGAGCGCCCTGGGCTTGCTTCTGGGCGAAGTAATTGGCCATGGCCGCCAGGCCACGATCGCAAATCTCCCGGGGCGGTTCCTTTAGAGGGTTGTTTGCAAGGTTGAGATGCCGGAGTTTGGGAAGGCGAACCAGCGCGGCGGGGACCTCACTGATTTGGTTACCATTTAAATTGAGAGAGGTGAGCTGGTCCAGGCGAGCCAGGTGTTGGGGTATCTCACTGATTTGGTTATTTCATAAATAGAGAGAGGTGAGCTGGTGCAGGCGAGCCAGGTGTTGGGGTATCTCACTGATTTGGTTTCCTGTTAAATTGAGAGCGGTGAGCTGGTGCAGGCGAGCCATGTGTTGGGGTATCTCACTGATTTGGTTTATTGATAAATCGAGATCGGTGAGCTGGTTCAGGCTAGCCAGGTGTTGGGGTATCTCACTGATTTGGTTATTGCCTAAATCGAGAGAGGTGAGCTGGTCCAGGCGAGCCAGGTGTTGGGGTATCTCACTGATTTGGTTATTGCCTAAACCGAGAGAGGTGAGCTGGTCCAGTTGAATCAATTCTTCGGAAATTTCCACCAGCTTCTCTTTTTCCCAAAAACCGTCTAAGTCCAAAGAAGTTAGGCCTTTTTCTATGGTTGCTTGGATTTTTTTACGGGCCCATTGGGGTGTTGGCGACATGGGGCCGGCCTCCTGCTGTGGGTTACACATCCCCTTTTTACCAGAAAAACCCGTCTTTTAGAAGGAAATCCTTACGGAGAGGGTTGTGGATACTCAAAGGTCACCTCGTACAGACCTTTCATGGGTTGTTTTTCCTATCCGCAAGGGCAAATTATCGTTGGGGGTGAGCGACGGTTGGATCCAAGTACCTGATTCCATTTTCTTCGCCATTTTTCAATAAAATTTCCACGGTTTTGTTCATGGGTCGATCATCTTTGCTGTAGGGCTCTGACTTCAAGGCACGCATAAAGACAAGGGGCTTTCTCATTCCGGCGTGTTGGGTGGGGAATTGCACCACTGAGCACACGAAGGCCGCGAAGAAGAAAGGTAAGTAGTTTCAGAGAACGAATCGCCTTCAACTCGAGGAAAATGGTCTGATCCACCATGAAATCCGGCTGTATGCAGACTCCAATAAGCCAGGCCCAAGCTGTTTGTGGATTTCAATGGCGCATCCCAATACCTGATTTAAGCGCTGATCAAAAATGCATGTACCCTTTTGCATTCAATACCTCCTTCATGTAGTTTGTTTTCGTATTGTAGCTTGGAATTGCCCTTTCTTTGCTCTTTGGGTTTTTTGTTCATGAACGTAGCCGGAGAGCCCAAGAACAGGAGGGAAAAACCAAAAATCTACCCATGCGACTTCGTGACCCTTTGCCTGCGCCGTCCGGCGCTCTTCGTGGTGTTATTCCCATCCAACGCGACGGACAGGTTTCCCCCGCGCTTAATCACACCCTTAGACAGCTTATGCTGAAAGTTCTTACAAAGGGGAAACAACAAAATCAGGGTTTAGCTGGAAAAATGAGGAATAATTTACGAGGAAACAGTGTATTTATATATACAACTGACCGGTGGGTCTAGTTGTGAAAGCCATGAGAACTGTATTCCACCTACTCTCTTTTATTGAGTGTGGCACCTTCCCTGGCCTTTGGTCTTTCCCATGTTGACCCGAGACAAATCGGGCGAGGAATCCAATCGGGTAACAAGTACGAGAACCTGGTACATACCACCGGTCTATCTATGGTGCGAGTAGGAGACCAGGTACATACCGCCGGTCTATCTATGGTGCGAATAGGAGACTCGGTACATAACACCGGTCTACTCTTTGGAGGTACTGTGAAAACTTTACTGCTATTGTTCTTTTCTTTATCTATTGCTCATGCTCGAGTTCCAATCCCGGGCCTTGAACCTCAGCCCGGAATCGGTATTGATGATATAACGGGTATCCAACGCATTGAATTTGCTGGTGGTTACGGTGAAAAAACAGATAATTTCCGGGTGACCGCACACTGGCATCTTTTTGGTCGGACCATCGCCCGATACGATGTGGACTTCTCTCTTGCCGCCAATTATTCGATTTTCAATAGCCAGCCGAAAAATCCGCAAGGAGATGCCCTTGACATGAGAGATGTGGGGCTGACTCCCGTTGCAACGGTCTATTTGAAACGGCGCTTCCTGGGTCTTCGTCCCTTTATGGAAATGGGTATCGGAATACACTATCTCACGGACAAGCGGTTCAGCACCAAGGACTTTTCAACCCGATTCCAATTCGGTGATCATATCGGGGTTGGGGTCCTTTTCGGCCGTGGGCAAAAAATCCGCCTAGCCTATCAGTTTCAACATCTTTCCAACGCTGGGCTCAAAAACCCAAACCCGGGCATCAACTTTCACATCCTCAATTTCGGTGTAAAATTTCAAAAATAAGGATCTTGGTATTGGGACGAATCTCCAATTTATGATCAGCCGTCCCAATCGGCCAGGATACAGGTAGAAATTTTCAGGGCATGAACTCGATTGCTTTCGATCAGGTCTGATAAGGGTTTATAGACAGCCTGGTGTTGCTTGACACGAGTCAACCCGATGAAGGTATCACTTGCGATCTTCAGTTCCCAATGATCATCGCTGCCCGTGGTATCGGTCAGCTTCATACGGGCGTCGGGAAAGGCTTCTTTTAGTCTTTGGATCACGGTTTTGCCGATGCTCACCGGTTTGCCTCCTCACAAGGGAATGGGCCCCAGGGGCCGAGTCTCTTATTTTCTCCCATCAAGGAGCCTCAAGGCAAGTGGCATGAGATCAAAGGCTGTAATAAAAAGTGGGGGCGGGCTCACGACTTGACTTCAAGGCACCCATAAAGTCAAGTCGCTTTCTCATTCCGGCGTGTTTGGTGGGGAATTGCACCACTGAGCACACGAAGGCCACGAAGAGAAGCGGGCCTTTTGCCAGGGGGATTCAACGATTCGTTCTCTGAAACCAAACAAACCTGTTCACATCTTTGTTCCGGGATTAGTGTCAGATTAGTGTGGATAAGTGGTGGGGTTCCTTGCTTTCGCTTGAGTGGTGCTCGTCCGGTCTCCCGTTGCTGTTCCTTTTCGAGATCCCAGGCATCGTCCGTCACGAGTTTTATTCAACACTAATCTTTTTTTTGGGTTGGGGAATT
>JACLAC010009030.1_pt1 | contig 34512 bp, 15 predicted proteins | sample 8027881 | NCBI WGS metagenome assembly JACLAC01 (sample SAMN15725517, study PRJNA655200) | protist metagenome | isolation source: fluorescence activated cell sorting (FACS) single amplified genomes of... | place: Spain: Blaines Bay Microbial Observatory, Mediterranean Sea | collected 2016-01-19 | reverse complement strand
ATCCCTCCCCCTCCACTTTTTTCTTCAAAGATTGTGAACACGCTACAATACACACCCGAATTCAAGTTACGAACATGAAGCGTTGTCTTGTTACAGCTTTTGCATTGGCATCCACTGTAAATGGACAAATATCACCACAAATGTCAGAAAATGTCATCTTCAAAGATGCAGCAACTGTCGTACAAGATCCAAATTATTGGAATGATGTCAATCAAGAATTACAAAGTCATGGTATACCTGCTTCTGTTCCGCCAGATATTTTAATCAAAGCAGGTATGAATGCATTACAAGATGTTTATCATGAGCATCAAGAAGCAGAGGCTGCCTATGAAGACAGAAATTCCATTGAAAAGGTGAAAAATGAGGAAATTCAACAAATTGAGCAACAAACAAATGATCAAGAAGATGAAAACAATCAATTACGTAAAGAAATGCAAGAAGAAAATAAAGTGATTGAAAATGAAAATCAGTTATTGCATATGCTAACGCATATGAAAAACATTTTACCGCCACCACAAATGCTTAAGCATTTACCAGAAGCAAGAACATTTCTAAGAGGAAGATATCGTGGTGACCATGGGGATCGTGTAAATGGTAGGCCACTACCAGCATTTTTTCCTAATGATTTGAGACCACCATTTCGTCCACCACCATTTCGTCCACCGCCATTTCGTCCACCGCCAGCAGCTGGACCACTAGGATCACCATCAATGTTTCCATCGATGTTACCACATGCACACTCAGAGACGCAAAAATATTTTAAACCAAGAATGTATTCCGTTGGTGTACCACCACCTTTTCGTGACGATGTTTTGCACAAATTACCACCTCCACCTGATCTACCAGACGGTGTGACAGAGAAGGAGAGAAATGTTTCGCCATTTCTTCCTCTTGGTACAGTGATTCGTAATATTGCTAAAATGTTACCATTAGGCGATCCACCACAGCCGCCAAGTGGTACAAAAGATCCCAATACAGCAGATGTAAACAACCTGATGGATCAAATTGTTGAAGATAATGAAAAGTCTTCTGATAAATCAAAAGCAAAGAAACAAGAAGAAACACCACCAAAAGTAAAACCAGCAACTGTAGTGAAGAAGCCATCAGCTACACCTAAACCTGCTGCACACAAACCTGTGCCCAAGCCTACATCTAAACCTGCGCTCAACCCTGCATCAAAAACAGTTGCAATGAAGTCACCATCGCCACCATTGCCACCACCGTCACCACGAGCTGCAGTGCCTTCATCCTCAGATTTAATGCCTGCCAATGAAGTAATAAAAATGTTAAAAGAAAAAGCCAAAGAAAAAGTGGCTAAATTGACAGGTGAAGAAATGGGTAATGAGATAGTTAAATTGGTCGAAAAGCCAACATCTAACGACAAAAAATAAATATAGAGTGGGGGAAATTTTCATGTAGATGTGGATGTTGTGAAGACATATAAAAGTATCGTAGAGGTGGTACATAAAAAAATATATAAAATAGTTTCTCTCCGGGTACCCAGAGTATCTTTTCTCGTTACTCGGCTCATAATGTTCAGTTACAAAGAGCCTTTTGTAATTATTTTGAAACGATCATTATTCTTCACAGCCCATCTTGTTAAAAGTACTGCTAAAGCTGTCAATATACCGCCAATTAATAACATATAGAAATCCATTGCCGTATCTGTACGTCGATATATTTCAAATGCTGGTTTTCCTCTTTCATTTGGTATTGTTATTTTATAATCTAGTGCAGTATATGCAGCTGCCCAGTAATTAATGTCTGAATTGATTTGAAAGGACCAATGAAACCATGCATTTGGTTTCCGGCACCTAAACGTGATTCGAAAAAGCAATGGAAAAGAAAAGAAAGGAAAAGAAAAGAATTAGGGAATGGTACTGGGGGGAGGGGGGGGTAGTGCAAAAACAAAAGCAAAAACAACTCGAACACTTACTTTCTTTTTATACATTCATAACCAGTAACAGCAATTTTACACACACCATAATTTGTATCGACTTCAGTACCATTTTCATCGACCATGCCTTCAGCTAAGTTACATGAAACACCTTCTTCACTTGGTGCGGTAGTTACTTCGGCTAATATTTCACGTAACACTTGTGCTTGTGGTGTTGCAATATACTTTTTGTTTACAGGTGATAAATATTGAAGCCTTCTGTCTGTTGATAAATTAATTTTACCGGCACTTTTACCATTTGCAATGTCAATCATCCATGGTATGTAATCTTTTGTTAAATCACAATTCCAGCTAATAACTGTACAGTTAATTAATTTTTCAACGAGTAACGGATCAGCAGATAAATGCCCTGCACTTGATATTGCTGTTTTCATTTCATTTGAATCTTCTATATTATTCACTGTTGCCATTGCATACAGTGAACGAGCAACTGTTGTAGCAATTTTAATAAGATCAGCAGCATTAATATTGGATAAGTCATCGTATGCTGTTTGGTAATATGGGTTGACTTCATCCACATCTCTATTGTATCCTGTTACAACGACCACATTCTCCTCTTCAACAATGCTTACCTTTTCCTTGACATTTTTCATACCATGTGTGCCTTTAACAAATGCATCGGCAGATGAGGGTGGAAGATCATTTTTTTTGTCACTGTTATCACCACCATCACCATTACTTTTATGCAATGGCATACCACTTAACCCGTAGTCTGCATCTGCAATTGCATCAGCAACAACCCCACCATGAACATACATACCACCACTATTACCAACCTTTGAATTAGTAGTAGAGCGACGACCAACTTGATCCAGTGCAACAACATATTTTGTTTTATTCATTTTACTAAATGTTTCAGGTACCCAATACCAAGATGGCGCTGCTCTAGTACTAAATGTCTTACCACCACCATACGAATTTGTACAAATGTTGTAGCCGTGTGGTCCTTTTACTGAATCTTTACATGACCATTGTGCCAAATCTCTCACAAAACGTTGAGAACCCATATGACCAAAACTTTCACCATCAAAGAAAGCAAACGCTATTTGTCTTTTGTAATTTATTGCGTCGTTGGATTGATTAAAAACTGCTGCTGCTGCCATAAGAGCAATAATACCAGAGGCACCAGCATTGGCACCAATTGCCTTTCCCATACCTAAACTTATAGCATCGAGTTGGGTGACTGCAAGAACTTTTTCACGGTCATCCGCTTCACCCAATGTAGACCAAATAGAATAACCACCCATTGGTTTGCACCTTTTTAAATCATAGCACTTGCTTGCGTTCATATTCTTTGGGCCAACATATGGATCAAGTCTAGCAACTTGTGCATTCATTTGATCATGAGCATTATTCTTATCATTCCACTGAGCCTTTTTAATAATGTCATTACTTGATGTGGTATTGTCAACAAAGACGATTGGAAAGTTCAAATCGTTCCACCTTAAACCACTGGAGTTTGGATTCCATTTTGTTGGAGTTGCGAAAGATAGTGGTGTATATGGTGCATTGGTGGAATCAACAATAATCCAACCTGTTGGTGAGTATTCTTGCACTGCTCGAACAAAACCATTACTCATGGATTTAGAAGAAGTGACAAGAATCTGTTTTTCCTTGATGTTTTTTAATTTAGGGAGTGATTCTATATCTTCTGCTAAATAAATAGGTGCAACTACGCCACCTTTTTTAGTATGACACCCAACTCTTCCTGTCGTGTTAAAAAATGTTCGACAAGCTGTATAAGCGTGGTATTGATACATAGCGTCATTCAAAGGATCACGGTACCCATCAATACGGTGAATTAGAGAAAGGAGGAGAACGAAGAGGAACGAATGTTGGAACATTAGAAAGCTCCAGCTGGTTAAGGTCTGCGTCCCAAAATAAACCACAGCGACAGCACGCCTGCAAATCACGTAAATCAGAGGTAAACCACGGATAATTTCTCGGGGTGGGGTCTTCAATATTAGTGGAAATTATATTATAATATTATCTAATATTTATATACCGGTATTATAAGGTACGGACCACGCGGTACGGTAGCCGGTATATTATACTTAATACTCAATTTATATATATGTTTAACACTAACCCATTCGCAATAGTGCATAAACCAGTAAACATGTGTATATATGTCAAGATAGTTCCTATATATATGTTCATTAATGTAGATTTGTGGTATCGATAGAGAAAATGTAAATAATTTATTATAATAAATTATTACCTTGGGTAATAAAAATTAAAATGTTGCTCTAAACCATTTTTTACCGCCCTCCCACAAAACAGATGTCCTCGATTCACTTGGGAGTGTAACTGGTCTAAGCTCTGATCTATGTAAATTACAACCAAATACTCTCGAAACACCATACCAAACAAGATTTGGGTAAGATAATTGAAGCCTGGTCAATACACTTAAAGAACATTCTCTCATTTTAAATGATACTTGGCGATCAGTTGAAAGTAAACGGCAACAACATGTTGTGAGCTCAACAATATTATCAGGTTTGAGCATTTCACTGATTGAGAGTACAGATAATGTAAGCAAGAGACATTCTAAATGTTTCGTTTGATGGTGTTTCGCCTGATGATGACGTTCATTTGGGTTACTATTAATACTAATATAACGTAGATCACTTTCTTGTACCGTAGATCTTGTCAAATGAATTTCTTTCAAAATTCTTTTTCTCATATAAGGCCAAAGCTCTTTGTTAAATCTTGCACGAATAAAGTCGCCGCATAGAATGGCAATAGTGCATACACACGCCATAGCTGAACACGATACTGCCACATTCTCGTCGCGCGCGCATTTGCGAATTGAAGGCCACATTGTTGCAACTAATGGTAAAAGAAGTCGCTGATTTTGATGTAGAACTCTTATTCCCATGTTTAGTGTTGATAGAGAAGAGATACGCACACGAATAGACGAAGAGGACAAATAGTGAACACAACGGCGTAGAATTGCATCGACAGAATTTTCAACTGGTGTAACAAGTATTGTATTGTCATCATCATCGTTGTTCAGAGGGTTGCATTGATTTTTATCTTCCTGTTTACCCTTCTCTTCATTTTCTTCCATACTATCAAAATCAACTTGGGAATTCATCATCCTTTTCAATCTTTTTTGATCATCGACAAGAGATGAAACAAATGAAAATAACACTGGTTCAAGTAGATTCCCTTTATTGTCTTTCTTTCTTTTTCTTTCCTCTTTGAGATTTCTTTCTTCTATCCAACACAATGCACTTGCACATGTTGTGGACCAATTTTGCATTGGTGCGGCAGTGTTTCGTAACGAAGATGTAATTTCGCGGCACACCTCAATCCACTCAACAACACCACTTCTACCACTGTCACCACCACTCAACGTGTACTCAGCATCCAGTGATTGAAGAAGCGTATGTACTACCTCCTTTAGTAACGCAGAAGTTGGGCGGCCATCTAAAGAATCATCGTGACTAACGATACTACGTACGACAAGTGCTGTACCACCACCTGTTCCATTTGTTAACTTTGAACAAACAGAGTCAACCAAATAGTCCATGTTGTCAGATAGCATGTTCGATACACTTGTATAGGAGCAACTTTTACTAATACGAATAAGAGTAGATGCTGCAGCCTGAGAAACAACTGGTCGATCATCGCTCACTTTTTCAAGCAATGGATAAGCAACTGATAACAAAAGAAGACGAAAATTGTGTCCTATGTTGCTCGCGATGGTGGATACATCACCAAGTCTTCTTAAAAGAAGTGAAACAATCATTGCTTTTGTGTTCGTTTCAGTCAAACTTGGTACGGCACTAAGATCATCGTTCTTGGTTCGCCATACCTCCATTTCCATTGTTCTACGACACAACATGCTTAAATGTTGAAATATGTGTGAGTTGTTGGTCTTTAGGGTGGCAGTAGTTGTTGTGGTGGTATTAGTATGAGTAGTTGTCAAAAATGCACCACGAAGAAATGAATTTGCCAACCATGTACATTGAAGCATTCTTTTTTTTCGCCAGTCATTTGCAGTTGGGTGTGTTAATATATTTAAAATATCGAATGCATCGCAGTACATTGAAATTGTTGAAACTAATCTTTCAAAGGCAACTCTTACTTCAGTACTTCTTACATGCAGGAATGGAATGTCGTAGTACGAGACAACAGTTGCAGTGGTATTAATTTTTCTGTGGTTGTTTCTTTCTTGTTCTTTAACTATTTTTTCGTTGTTCTCTGTACTCTCTGTACTCTCTGTACTCTCTGTACTCTCTGTACTCTCTGTTTCCTCCTTTTCCACTACCAATGCAGTTGTGCTTACAATTTCAATTGGATTAATGTCCAGTACATCGGACATACTTCTTAATAACCTCATACAACTATCTCTGGAATCAAAAAGTGGTCTAACCCTTTGACCCAATATGTGTACATATCCTGCTGCAGTGTTAAAAGCTGATAACAAAGACTTTTCATTGTTTCCTCTTGCTACTCTAGCCAATGATAGTATAGACAAACGGAAAGATTGTTGGGTTTTGTTCCAGAAGCCCGTTGGTAATGATGTAGAAATATCCTTTGATGCTGCTATTGCTGCTTTAGCTACTTGCTCGTTTTGATCAAACATGGTACCAACAATAATGTCCATGCATATTGGTATCATTACAGGTGCGGCAATTCTGCAATCACGATATATAGACGATGCCAACGTAATTAAATGTACACGAATTTTCCAATGGTCGTGCGTGCCTGTTATCAAACTGGATGCCACTTTTTTTATTAATATAGAAGTTCTTAAACTTGTTTCATCTAACCATAACTGTGTTGCTTGACTACTACTACCACCAATACCACCAGTATTGCTATTGCTACTAGTACCACTTCTGCTATCATTCTTATTGGTTTTCTTTGCTTCTGTGCTTGTTTGAACAATTTGCCTTGAATTAGTTTTATTTGTTGACGCTGTTACCATATAACGCAACCTATCTACTGTGGCAGAGGTTGTATCGGTGCTGCAACTGTTGTTCTTGGTTAACAAACTAGTGTGATTTGAATCGCTCAACACTCTGAGAACTAGCAATTCTAAAGTACAAATTGCTTCCACAACTACTTTTCGGCCCTCACGCACTGTGTCACCCACCAGCAACTTACACAACGCACTGCACATACCAGGGTAAAAACAAATCATTGTATCCATACTACATTTATGTACTATATGTTTCAACACCAAAAATACAAGTGCCTTGGTTTCTTTGCAACGATCCACTTTTAAAATGGATAAAAGAACAGAAATAAAATGACCAACCTTAGAGTGTGCATCGGAATCATTCCAGAGCGGTGATTTGTTGCATGCTAAAACAACCCTGCAGCATTCTAACGCATGCTGTTTGGATTCTTCACTGGAGCATTCATTGCTCTTTCCTTCTGAGTTACCAAGTACTGCTGCACATCTACCAAAAATTTCAAGTAGAGCAAGATGACGTGATTCTAATGCAGATGATCCAATCCGTACTAAAATGTCCGACAAAATGTTCAGTGCTTGTTCTTCCAATCGAGAACTAGGTGTTGTCTGTAAGGAACCTTTGTAGTGATTTCCGCGAATGCATATGAATAATGGCGTGATGGTATGCTCAAGAGATAAAAGTAAATCATTTTTCTCTTTTTCTGTCACCTCCTGATGAAATTCAGAAAGCACTTGTTCACAAAGTTCTCGCGAATCGGAAGTACCGCTTAAGGGAGCATGATGTAAAAGAAGTTCGATAGACGATTGGACGAGTGTCTGGAAACTCATCTGCTGTTCCATTTGATTGTTATGAGCTTCTTCTCCATTCGTATGTCCTGATCCTCTGTTGAATAGTTGATAAAAGTATAATAATTCCTCCCCCCCCCTCTCCCATATTAATCTTTTTTTATTATTTCTACTAAGGGTAAGGGTTAGGGTTAGCAGTACAGTGTAATATCGATATATAGATCTTATTTTAAAGGCTATACTTAGACTAAATATCTATATAGGGTTAACATATGCCTATATATATATATAATATAAGTAAAGACCACATGCACACACACACACCACACACACGTACAACTCTACCAGGCTACCAGGTATTGGAATTCTTGGAATAGCGTGAACCCCATAAGGGTATTAATATTATAGATCTGCATCTCAGCTATCGAATAAGCTATTTTTTGTAATTTTCTGAATTTTCTATCACACATAAAAGCGTTGTTAAAAAAAATTTAGGTCAGACCAACATGTGAATTATTCCCAATTATAGTATTATAGTATGAAAAAAATTATTATTTTTTTGGGGTTGAAAAAATTTTTCAGATCTTTTTAAGGACTTCACTTTGGGACCCAAATGTTTGGTTTTTGCTCTTGGCGACTCCGATTTATAGTCAATATTAATATTAATATTAATATTGTACTCGTAGGATCATTAATATGATCATTTTAAATTATAAATTGTAGAATTGTTGAAAATTGTAGAATTTGACTAAAACTAAAAGACGAGTGAGAGTGTGCTGAGATGTGCGTGTGTTTTGTGTGTGAGAAAGTGAGAAAAGGTGAGAAAAGTATACACACAATAAAAATACGTTCAGACAATCTCGAATCAACAACAGAAATGCTAAAGGTATAAAAGGGGTTTTCTCAAAACCAAAATTGAGAAAAACCTTTTTTTCAATTTTTGGAAAATTAAGAACAAACACAATAAAGTTATAATAAAAAAAAAGTTAACTGCTAAAATTGATCGTAATCTAACTAGATCTAGATCATTGGCACATCTTTCTCCTCGTTCATTGAGAAGCTGTTGGAGCTCCAGTATCGTGCTGGTAAAATTAGAAAAACAAAATAAACTGTTTGAAAACAAAAGAACAAGAAATTTAGAAAACAAAAGTTAATTAACTGCTAAAATTGATCTAGGTCTTTTACACATCTTTCTCCTCATTAATTGAGAAGCTGTTGGAGCTCCAGTATCGTGCTGGTGACATTAAAACCATGTCCTCAAATCAAAGGCCAGCTGTCGCAACAATTGATCACAGTTTGCTGGGCGCTATTTTTGGACTAACAGAAAACGCACAAAAAGAAGGTGGTTTAGTTAAAGTTGCCAGGGACAGAGAAACAGCAGAGTTAGATAGGGTAGAAAGAGCAAGGCAAAGGCGTGAAGCGAAGAAACGAATTCAAGAGAGGCGTGATTTGATAGCGCATTTAGTTAGATTAGTACGCGATGATGCAACACCATCTGCCCTTCATTTGACAGGCTCTAGTGGTAAAAGTAATGAAGAAATTGACGCAGAACAATTTAAACGTTATAAAGACAATGCCGGTGACTTACCCGAGCCAACAATAGAAGACATGTTAAATGGTTTAGATGAAGAAGAATTGGGTAAAATTTGTCAAGTGCTACCAAGGAATCGTTCATTGGAACACCTGTATATTATGAGAAACTGCTTCAAAGGTAGCAGCATGAAACCATTGTGTAACGCATTAATAGCAGTCCATACTAATTTACTTACTTTAGACGTATCAAGAAATCCATTAGGATCCGTCGGTGTTACACATTTAGCAAATGGTATAGAAGATAATCGACGTTTGCAAACATTAATTATCGTGGGTGTTACTGCTACTGATGATGGTGCGACGGTGGATGGTGTCGTGGCGTTGGCAGCTGCATTAGAGAGAAATAAGTAAGTAGTTTTGTTTTATAAAAATTTATGTAACTTTACAAACCACTATGTATATTATTCAATATTGTAAATTATGTTCCTAACACTTTTCAATATATTACGATATTAATAAATATAACAATAGCACATTAACGAAATTAGATATATCATCAAATAATATAACAGATTTTACTGGTAAAATGGACGGTATGGCAAGATTAGCTGCAGCATTAGAAATAAATACAGGCTTAAAGGATTTAAATATATCTGATAATTGTGTTGGTGAAATCGGTGCTGAGTTATTAGATCATTGTGTTGTAAAGAATACAACATTAACATCATTAGAATTAGGCATGAATCGACTGGGTCCCGTTGGTGGTCAGCATATAGCTAATTTAATGAGTAGAAGGTCTTTTGCAAAGATACAGTACATTGGTTTAGCATCAAATGAATTATGTGGTAGATATGGTAATCAAACAATGGAACCAATTTATAAAATCAGTAAATCTTTGATAAATCACTCAACATTAACAACATTAAATTTAAAAAGAAATGGTATTACATCAAATGGTGGTCGCTCTTTGGCAGAAAGTTTAAGAAGAAATACAGCTTTAACATCCTTAATTATCGGTGGTAATTCAGATGAAGTCAGTAAAGATTTTATTTCTAAAAAACTAATTCAAACAAGGACATTAGCAAATTCATTGTTGTCCTCAATTGTTAAAGATCCATCAACAGTAGATAATATTGATCGTAAAAAACAAACATGTTTACATATTGCAGCAGATGCTGGGTCTGTAGATGTTGCGAATCGTTTATTGTCGCCTGAATTAAATGCACAGAGTGATTTAAGAAATTTTAGATCATTAACACCGTTACATTGTGCTATTGAAAGTAGAGATGCGCCCATGATTACAGTATTATTAAGTCAAGCCGATTGTGATTTATCGTTATCAGATAGTGTTGGTGATACATGTTTACATAAAGCAGTGCGTTCCGGTGATGGTGCATTAGCCTCATTATTACTATTAAAAGGTGCTGATATGGAACAAAGAAACAATGCTGGCTTCAGACCATTAGATTTAACAAAATCACAATTATTAAGAGAACTGTTATTAAAAACTGTTAGCCGTAGGCCAGTCTGGTTTATATGTGGTAGAGAAGATGATGAATTACACTTCGGTTTAAGAATAAGAAGAACATTAATGGCAAGAGGTGGTGTTGAATGTTGGTTTAGTGGCGGCGGTGTTAGCTCGGTTGCAATGGATATAAGAAACAGTGATGATCCATTATACGAAGACCCAGTTGATGATGATGTGATTAGTATTAATGCATTTCAAAATGATGTACCATTGGCAATGAAAAGAATGTCAAGAACAAAAATGAACAAATTATTTGCTGGGTATGAAGGTGACCCAGGTGATTTGGGACCAGAAATGATGAAAAGGTGCTCATCATGTATTTTTTTAGCCGGTCATTATGCAATGAGATCTCCGATGTGCTTATCGCAATTACATTCTGCTGTTGATAATAATATCCCAATTATTGTTGCAAATTGTTTTGCTGGTATGATGCCAGATTTTATGGAAAGCGCTTTATCAAATGCAACTTTTATTAATTTTGTGCCCAGCTTTATGCCACAAACGATTGAAAGAGGTCAAGCATCCTTTGTGAATTCGTTTGAAAAAATGGTGAATATATTACGTATAAATGAAAGAAAATATATTGACGGTTTACCAAGAAAAATGACATCTATGATTGGTCAGGATGCGGATGCCTTTGCATTAGAACAAGTGGATGGTAAATTTTTTGTTCTATTAAGTCATGGTGGTGTACATACAGAGTTTGCAATGACAATGAAACATGAATTAGAACAATCACGTTTGTGGTGCTTTTGTTCACACGGAGATGAACATATGGATTTGCATAAAAAAAAGCGCTTTCAGAAAGCAATGGAAACATGTATGGTGTATTGCCCAATTATCAGTGAAAAATCATTAAAATCAACTGAATTATTAAAGCAAATACAAATGGCAGATAAAATGGGTAAACCTACCTTTCCTATTATGTTAAGTTCCATTCATATCCCAAAAGATATACGGACACCAGTAACAGTATTACGCCGTCAAGCCTTTGTATTTCACTGTCATAATGGTGATGAGAGTGGTGCAATTAATTTTCGCATTAATTTTGATCATTTATCGAGAGTTGTACGTGCAAGAGTTGCTGAAGCATCTGTCTTAATTGCTGCCAAACCAAATGAAAGTATATTGTTGGAAAGAGCAAACAATTTAAAAATGATGGAAAGAAATAAAAAAAGGGCAAAAATTATTGAAAATGTAAAAAAAGGTGGGGGGAGGGGTAGTGGTGAGGGTGGTATGACAGGAGTGAGAAAGGATGAAACAGTGGAAACAAAATCAATAGAAGAAAAAGAAGATAGTATGAATAACATTGCTTTTGTTGCTGGATCACCTGTTAAAGCTGCTAAACAAAATGGTAGAAATTTCAGTCCTAACAAAAAAAGTTTGTCAAGATATGAACAATTGCATCAAAGAGTATTAGATCAGCAAGCAGCATTGGTAGAAGCACAAGAGTCATTGGAAAGGTATAAATTAGGTAAGTAATTTAGGTATAACGTTCAATATGTTTTCTTTTCTCACATGCGGGTTGCTCGCTTTTCTTTCTGAATCCATAATATGCAGAACACGAACAAATGTCAACGAAATTGCAAATGTCTAAAAACATAACAGGGGAATTGCTAATGTGTGTAGAATATTATCGCAGTAAAAGTAACAAATACCATGAAATGTTATACCCAACACCAATTGCACCAGGTAAAAAGAGAACACCAAACCAAGAAAGATTAAATCAATTAAGAAGAGAATTAGCCAAAGTATCAAATATGCCCAAAAGAAATAGAACAGTTGTATCTGATGTATTACATCAAGGTGTACCACAAACACATAATCGGTATGATTTTGAAATTGCGTTAATGCGGGAAATTGATAAAGTTGCTGAAGAGGAAGGTGCGATTGCATTGCAACGAGTTGCACGTGGCTATTTTACAAGAGAAAGATTATACAGAGAGAAGTTATTAAGATCTGCAATATTTGTACAAAGTAGATTTCGTGGATATCAAATAAGAAAGAAACTTATATGGGAGGATGGATTATAAACTTCCAGTAATTTTAAAAACAATCATTTCATTTATTCATGTGTACACTTACTATACTAAGATGGTATAGTATGAGGTTTTATAATCTTCCAATGCCATCTCTCCTTGCATTCAATGTTCTTGCTGTAATTGGACCATGTTGTAAAAAATCTAAAATTGATAGAGATAATTCTTCTGGTGCTTGTGTACAAATATTATGACCAACTCTCGGCATCACATTCAGCGAACAATTGAAGCGCATTGGAACAAAATCTTTCATATTATCTTTTAACAAGTCATCACAACCACCCGACACTAACAATACACCGTGTTTCAATGCAATTGTTTTTAATTGTTCTTTTGTTATTCTAAAATTACACATTTCTGTCCACAGTGAATCAAAATGATTCTCACTACAAGATAAACAAATTTGCAAGTACATCTTATGTTTCTCACGACATGCTGTAAAATTAGTCAATTTTACTTGATCATGAAAGCGAGGATTTCCTGCAACATACATATCAACTGCTCTTTCAAAATATGTTGGATTACTACAACACAAAGCTCTATGTTTTCGTTCCTTTTCGTGGTAATCATTTCCAGCACGAACTCCTGTTTGAAGAGGGCCAGGTGCAATAAGAATTAATTTTTCTATACGGTTTGCAAAGGTTGCGTTGCATATTGTCAAACCAACCATTGTACCCATTGACAAGCCAATGAAAGTAAACGTCAGGTTCTGCCCAAATATTTGATCTACTAAATCAATGACATCAGCAGCTAAAGTGGAAAATGTCATCTGTTCGGCAGTTGAGTCGTGTGATGATTCACCAGCACCACGACAATCAAAAGTTAAGACATTGTAATCCTGTGTATTTAAAAAAAAATGTTGAAGAACAGATGTCCAACAAATAGACGAAGATTGGTATCCATGATGACAGACAAGAATTTGTTTTCTTCCTTTCTTTTTGCTGGTATGTAATTTATATTTTAATTCAATTCCGTCCCTAACGGTTGCAAAGGCTGCTTCTACTTCCATCACGGCGTCACAATACAAAAGAATTAGAAGTTGAAGTGGAGTTACAGTACACAGTACACAGTACTACTAATAGAGATAAATATTATGTTCTAGCTATCGATACACATTAACATGTATTTATATTAGTATTACACCATTGTACCACAGTAATAATATTTTTTTATCTCTCCCCCATTTCAACTTTGACACTCTCCACTCATTCCTCTCCCCGGTCACACAATCTGTGTTTACCTGGTTTACCAGGTTTACCAGGTTTACCAAGTTTATATTTTAATGTTTATAATGTCACAAAAACTGATGGTTATTTTCTTAACACCTCTCTCAAAAATAATTTTTTAGCTTGCTTCAAAGTAGTTTTCTTTTTTCTTTTGTCATTCATTTCCAATGATTTAAAGTATTCGATTTCAATTATTTGTTTCATTCTTGTTATTAAATAATTGTGCTTTGATCTTTTTGAATGATTAAAAAAATGTAACAGACGATGTGTACTAACATCATTTGGATCAATTGTTGGAGAAGGATTAAGTAAAACACTGGCCTTATCTTTGTGGCTTTTATCGTCGTCGTCTTCGTTACCTTCACCAATACTGCTACTGCTTAAATATAATTTCATTGCCTCAACCGAAATGTTTGCACAAACACCAGCTGACTTTGCTTGTCTGACAGGTGCGGATTTCAAAAATTCAGCTCTTGACAATTCAAGTAATTGTTTACAATGTTCTCTTCTTACTCCTTTATCTATAACAACTGTAGGTGGAGGTGTATTGTATTGTGTCCAATGACATGGTACGATAATATTGAATACTTTTCTACTTGCGTTACTTCTTTCATCTGTTTCTTCAACAAATGAGTTTTTTAATTTATTATTGAGTGTATCATTCAATCTAGTTTTGCCTCCTTTTGTTTCGAGTGCTATTGCATCAAATGGTGATGGTGATGCTTTGTACATTTTACCTGTTTTACGATAACCTTTTTTTTTTTCTGCTTTTCTTTTTAATACATTAATCGTGTGGACCAAGTCTAAACGATTGCGACGTTCAATTAGCGCCCATTTAATTTCCATTGAGTTAATTCTTTCTTTCGTGCATATTGTATAAGTTTTCCAACATCTTTGAATTTTGATAACTTTCCATCTGAGTCGTAATATGATTGTTGTGAATGTTTCGACCTTTTTCGTACTTTTTATAAATTTTGTTAATATTTTTATTGACCTTCTTCTTACAAATTCTTTGGTTGCTAAACGAAGTTGCTTCAATCCCCTCACAACAGCTCTACTTGTAATTTTTATCCACAATAATTTCCTTACTCTTCTATGCCAACATTTTGTTATAAGCAATGCAGCTTTTTGTTGTTTTATTTTTAATTGTATAATATGTAATGATTTTTTAACACATATAAATGTACACCACTTTTTTGTACGATATATTTGTTTTTTTCTATATAAAACATTTATTGGTTTTAATTCTTTTTTTAATACTAATGATAAACGTCTCCTTTGTACATCTTCCGTGGATTGTGTCATAAATGGTGAAAGAAGTGGGACTAAATTGTTTAAATCTTTCGGCAATGACTTTGATTGAGCATGATTTCTTCCTCTTCGAAGGGGTAAAGATTTTAATTCTGAATTCTTTGTTTCGATTTTTGGATTTTCTATTGTGTTACAGGATTTTTTCCCTTTTCTTTTCTCAATCTTCTGATTGCTTATCTTATTGTTCCTTTTTCTTGGTAATGATGGCAATGAATGAACTCTTGAACATGATTTCTTTTTCGTTGTTGTTTCTACTAAAATAAGATTGCTCATTGTTCGTCGAACAGTAAGAGATTCAATGACGGATTGTTCCACATCATGTAGAAATGAATTCTTTGGTAAAAACGAAATAATGGATTCTCTTTCAAAAGTATCGACTGGTGGTGGTGCACTTCTTGATAGTGATCGAGGTGGTGGTGTAGTTGGCTGTGAGGGTGATGTCGATTGATTTCGAAAGCTTTTCATATAATCTTCCTGACATGCCAATAAAACTTGTACTTCATTTGTTACTTTTAGTAACGCTTCTGATGTTTGTGTGTAGCGCCTTTTTCTAATGGACGGTTGGGTGAGTGGGGGCAATGCTGCTGATGGGAGAGATGATTGATCATTATTCTTAATCATATCAGACATTTTGGTTATTTTTATACCAAATACCAAAAGTAAAGTGTGTGGTAGTTCCTTTGGTATATTAATATATATATATATATATATACTCGTATATATAAGATCGATATATCAGACATTTCATTTCATTCATTCTTGAGTCTATATATACTCGCCTGTTGACAGTCACTTTTTACCATGCTTTATAAGATATATATTTTATCACATTATCACAAACATGACTAATCAAAGTGAAATAATCTATTTATAGATTAGTGGTTTTGTTAAGCTAGTTTAATTATAGAAATGGAATTATTCATCCTTATCAAAGTCTTTAAAGTTTTTAAAGTTTCAATCATCATTACAAGCAGTATCAATATTTACCAATATTTCTGGTTCTAATAATTAATTTAATTAGAAGGCAAGAAGGCAAGAAGGCTGAAGGCTGAAGGCTTGAAAGGGGTGACTGTCAATAATCGAGTACTCGCACGAGCTCTCTCAGACAAAAAAGAGAGGGTGGATTCGCTTGACACTTCTCCTCTCTCGAATAGAGAAAAGAGAGCTTGACGGGGAGAAAAGTGTGGAAACCGTCATATTTCATCATTCTATTTATCCGATAGTATTTTATTATACTTTAACTTATTTATAAACTTCAATATTACTATTAAAAACACTACATATTATATTATATAGTTCCTACCACTGTTTGACTCAACACTCTTTCAGACAATCGCAAGAAATGGCGTTTGTATCACGAACTACACGTGATTCAAACCGTGTGGGGTTTGCACAGACAGCTGGAGGTGATTTAGGGCCAGGTTCTTACTCCATACCATCTGGTATTAAAAGTGCTAAACCAGCATTTACAGCTTTTGGTTCAACAACAGGACGTGGTAACTTAGGTGCAGCAGGTTCTGGTGTTGCTTTTGTCACACCTGGTCCTGGTACATATAGTACACCAGGAATCGGTGCAGTACGTCGAAAACGTAATAGTATGTACAAATCGAAACAAAGCCGTTTTGGTAGTAAGAAAACAAGCTTCAATGCACCAGGACCAGGATCCTATAGCATGAAAAGTTCATTTAAAGTAAGTCGTAAGAAAATGTTACCCAAACCAGCAAGAGTACAACAACAAGATTTAACTTTGGGTGGTAATGGTGCTCCGGTGACTTGGGTTCGAGTGGCCTCGGCACCTTCTATTCCAGCACCATCACAGAGTTATGGTTACGAGGAGGGTGAATATGGTGAACTAATTATGCAAAAAGCGCCAAACAGCGGTTTCAGCGGGAAGAAGGGTGATCAAGCGGGTCCTGGTGCATACAATGTACGTACAGAGTTGGGGGGTGGTCGTGGTAGATCAATTGATTGGGCAAGATCACAAACAACACGAACAGATTTTACAAAAAATTCAGTCGGGGGCCCTGGACCAGGACACTATCAGAATATACAACCACAAACAGATCCAAGTGGAATGGAATCAATGGAAAGAAACGGTACATCAAGTTTTGCATCAAAAAGTTCAAGATTAAATAATGGTGGTGATGGAAAGGGTAAATCAAAAAGGAAAAAGAAAGACATTAGGCCTGGCCCAGGTCAATATCGTGTTAAAGGTGAGTGATATCTGATTACTAAGCTAAACAAGGGGGGATTGAAGAATCTTTTATTTTGTCTCACATTGTTATTCATTGATTCATTTTTTCATTTTTTCATTTTTTCATTGATTCATTGATTCATTGATTTATTGATTCATTCATACATTCATACATACATTCATACATTCATACATTCATACATTCATACATCTACTCAAAACAATTTGTAACAAACAGGTGCCTTTGTTGTCAAGTATGTTCCAGAAAATTTACAATTTTTCGGTAGTACTCAAAGAAGGTTTGATTTCAAACAAAGAAAATCATCCAAACCTGGACCTGGAGCGTATAATGTTGCACCTGTGGCTCCAATTGATGGTAGCGGTGTGAATAAGTAAGTATTTATTTTTTAATTTCTTATCCAATTCTACATGATGAGCGATTACTACTTGCATTAATAACAGCATAGTAGCAAAGCAGCGTTTGAACTGTTTTTCACTTATTTTAATCTTACCGTGTGAAACTTTTTAATGTTTTTCTCTCTTTCCCCTTTTTCCGTTTTTTTTCTTTTCCCTTTCATTTCATTTAGGGCTGCGGTTCGAAATCCAGCTGCGGCAGGTGTCGGGTTTGCATCTACATCAAGTCGTTTTTCAGCTGCTGCTACAAGAGCACAATTTGGCCCAGATCCTGGTACATATGAACAATCAAATACAATGATTGATGAAATGAACAAAAAATTAGTTAGTCGAACCGGTGTGTTTGGTAGTACAACACGTCGTTTTGCAGAGATTGGTGCATCAAATAATGATGAACAAGCTTCCCCTGTTCATCCTAGTGGTAATTTGTTAGATGCTGGCTCATCTGTATTATCTGGTGGTGGTAGCTCTACATTACCTGGTACAATATCTGGTCGACCAAGGCGTCAAGCACCATTACAAAGATCAGCTGCTTTTGCATCAAAAACAAAGCGTGGTGAGTCGTTAGAGGCAGCTGCCGCGCAAGCACCACCTCCTGGAACGTACGATTTACAAGCATCTTGGATAACTGGTGGTAGTGGTAAGGGGGTGTTGGGTAGTGGTAGTCAAAGATTTAAACAGAAAGCAAGTGATAATATAGTTGGACCTGGTGCCTATCATAATCCACAATCCTTTGTAAAGCAAGGTGCTGGTGTGAGTGAGGGTTTTATATCAAAAGAGAGAAGATTTAATTTTAAAGCCAAAGTGAGCGATGAACCAGGTCCAGGTTCGTACAACCCAGAATATTTATATGGTAATCTGAACAAAAGAACATTCAATATGACAATTGCTGAGCAGGAAGCATTGGCGTGAACACCAAGTGTAAATAAAAATTAATACGAAGAAAAGTTTTTATCTTAAAAAATCCTCTTGTACTCTATCCATTCTTTTTCGGGGGCAAGTTAAGAAGAGCTTAATAGTTCTTGGGTTCTTAGTGTCAAGCAGTTTTGCTTAATTGTTTGGTAAAGTCAAATTTGAATACATTCATGTATTAGTACGAAATACGCATACTCAAAACAGCTATTTCATGTCGTGTTTAAATTAAAAAATTAAACTATTTACTGTTTAAAATATATGTTTTTTCTTAAAAATTGCCATTGATTTCTCCTTCCTTTCGTGGTGTATTTATTCAACTTTGGTTTCAGAGGCTGGATTTTCAATATCAGTTGGTGGAATAATGATACCTTTGACTGGGTTTGTACATATACCAATAATCAGTACCAACACGAAACAAACTTGAAAAAGGAACCAAATCCACAAAATAAGATCGTCCTTTCGAGTCATCATAAACAACTGTAAGAATGCCCAAAGAAGGAAACCAACAGTGGCGTATAGTGAAGAGAAACAAATGGCAAATATTCCTTTTATAAAGGTAAACAATGATAGATAGTATAATAAATTTTTGAAATAGAGTTAGAAGTCGTCCGGAAAAAAAAGAAAAAAAAAGCAAAAAAAAAAAAAGAAAAGCATATTGATATAAAAACTTCCATCAAAAGTTATCCATAGCCCAATGCAACAATACGTAAAGAAAATAGTACTAATATTGCCACTTTCATGTTAAAAGATGCAATAATAATCATTGACTTACCCCAATCAAAACATGAACTACTTGTCTTTCTTTCACAGGTGGTTTGTTGTTTTTGTCCTACATTAGAACGAGATGTCTTTTCCTCGAGTCTTTTCGCCTTCTTTTTAATTGCTCTCACTGACAAGGCACCGGAGTATGCATCACCATGCCCAGAATTGGTGGCCTTCTTCGGTTCCTCCTGTTTGGTGGCAACCATTTCCGTTTCTTTCGTCGTTTTTTCTTCGGTCATGATGATTATATAAGCCACCGAGTAGTATGAGCGGTGTAGGGGCGTTTATATGTGTGTGAGTTAGTTCAGGACACACACACTAAAGCAGAGAGACATCGAAAAATTGCCAGCACCAGAGCAAATGATCGGAAGCAATGACTACAGAGTGGGGCGGGTGTAGGTTACGGGCCCTCGTCGGCACAACCTCCTTTTTTTTGTCGGAAGTCGAACAAAATAAAATTGGCGCGTGGCGTGGCGTGGAGGCGTGGGGCGCGGGGGCGTGGGCCGGGCCGGTGTGAGGTGCCTAGAGTGTCGTGCTCGACCGGGAATAAATCGACCGCAAGTTTTTGTGAACATTTCAAAAAAGTGACTGTTAAGACGACTTGAACTAGTAGTACAGTTAAGTACGAACCAAAAGACCAAAAGGTGAGTGTCCTTATGTCCTCGTGATCGATCGGGCGGATCTCGTGAAAACTCGTGAATGTTTCCAAAAAGTGACTGTCAAGAACGTCTAGTACAAGTTAAGTATATTAAACCCCTGTACCCTTTATAGAATTTGAACATACTCCCGTTACCAGGGTTACCAGGGGTTACCAGGGTTAGGGAGTGTTCAAATCCACATTTATGTGGCTATTTATATAGGCTATAAACCTGAGTTACTTAGGTGCTGTACCCCTGAGTGTACGAGGTGTACCAGTGTACCAGGTGTACGAGTACGTATTTAGAAAAAAGTGTGATTCGTGGTGGGGATGTGGGGATAATCCTTTTTCTCCTATTTATAAATACCCGCGGAAATGTTTTTTGGACAAGTCGCTCCAAAAATATAAAATCCAATCAATGGGATATTACGTAGATATGATAGTTTCGTAATAGTACGAGGTATGATAATAAATGTTCTTTAACTTCAATGCTTAAAGAATTTTGAATCTTATTTTTATAAAATTCAATTTGAATGATGAGTGGTTAGGAACCTAGTGATGGACAATCATTTAGCTACTTTAATTTCTAATTCTATACTAGCCTATAACAAAACAACTCATATAAAAGAATTTTGATTCTTATTTGATAAAAATTCAATTTGATTGATGAGTGGATAGGAAGGAATAGGAACCCCTGGGTTCCTATTTTATAATTTTGAAATTTACCGGTGCCGTAGGAACCTACCTGGTCATTTGTGATGGATGTGTGTGATAGACATCCTAGCTAATTTCCTAAATGTCCAATTCTATACTAGCTTAACAAAACAACTCATCTATAAATCTAATAATTTCATTTTTTGGACGTGTGAAACTGTACTTACGAGTAGTCGTAGGAACTACTACGTACACATCTCTCGTCGCGCTCTCATTTTGAATTCCATTTTTGGGGCATCAAAGATTTGCCGCCCCTTTATAAATTGAAAATCCAAGCCGGCCCTCATCCATCCTTTGCCAGTTTGCCAGGTTTGTTTATTTTATTGAAGGGGGAATTATTTATTTTTTGTTGGAACGATGGCAAATCATGTTGAATTAAGCAAGGAGCAAATTGAGGAAGGTTGGGTGTCAGCTGGTGGTAAGTATGTCGGTACAAGAGTTGCTAGACAATTTGAAGGAAGAAGTACACCTGCATTTGGTACCATCATAGCATTTCTATCGTTGAAAGCCAGTGGTGATGGTAGTGAATATTTTTTAAATAAACACGATGACGGTGATGAAGAAGAATTGGAAGAGTATGAGGTGTTGAAAGCTGAAGAACTTTATCGACTCGAAATGGCCGAACAAGATAAAGGTGGTGAAGATCGTGATGGTAAAATAACTAGTAAAAAGAATAAATCTAAAAGTCGAACAACAAAATCTAAAAAAACAACGAAAACAAAAGTTATAGCTAAGGAAATTGAGGAACGTAATAACACCTTTGTTGTGGACGATGACGTTGATGACGACGACGATGACGACGATGACGACGACGACGATGACGATGATGATGACGATGATGATTCGGAAGAATCAGATGAGGAGGAGGGTAAATATTTAGACGAAGCAGCAGGTAACGATGCGTGGGACAGTGAAGCTTCTTCATCAGAGGAAGAAGATGTCAAGTATGACAGTGCAGAGGAAAATGCAGATTTAATAGATTCTGGGGATGAGGGTGAACAATGGGTAGACGAGCGTCCTCAAATGGATTATATCATAGCACACAAAGTATTGAAAAAGCATGAATGGGCAGTATTATTGAAAAAGAAAAATACCGCTGTTGTTAAAAATGGTGAATTTATTCATGTTATTCATCCAGCACCACTAACAGCAGAGGAGTTAGAAATAAAAGAAAAGGAAGAAAGAGAAGCCTTAAAAGCTGCCGAAGAAGCAGCCGCGGCTAAAAGGGGAAAGAAGAAAAAATCCAAAAGAAGTAAAAATGCTGCTGCTGCTGCTGCTGCCTCTACAAAATTTAAAGAAACTGTTACTACGATTGAGGAAAGATTTTTAATTAAATGGAAAAATTATTCTTATCTTCATACATCATGGGAAACAAGAGAAACAATATTAACTTTAGTATATAAGGCTGAATCGTTAGGGAAAAACCGTTTAACAAAATATTGGAAACATCATGATCTTGGTATAACGGAACCTTTTACTTTTGGTTATGAAAGATGTTTTAATCCAGATTATGTATTACCAGAAAGAATATTGGATGTTAAAAGAACAAATGTTAATGATGCATTGATTGATCGAACACCAATTGACACTTCAACATTACCATCATCATTGGATGAAGATGATAAAGGTAATCAACAAGCGGATAATACCATTTCCGGAGAAAAGAAAGAAATGAAATCTGAAGATGGAAAATCAGAGACATCATCTGAAACGGGAGTTGGTGATAGTGATAGTGGCAGTAGAAATGAGGTTGTTTGGTGTACTGAAAGTGATGAGGTTGTTGGTAAAACGGCAAGAGTATTCTTTCAAGAAGGTGTCATGACTATACCGTATGCAGATGGTTTAATCGTTGCGTGCTCTCAAGCAAAAATTGGGGAGGATAGTACTTCCTTTTCCTCCAGTAGTAGTAGTAACAGCAGCAGCAGCAGCAGCAGCAGCAGCAGCAGCAGCAGTAGTGTATCTTCTGTTACTCGTGTAACAGCAACAACAACAACCGCTGTTCTTGCCGCTCCTGCTGAACCAGTGTACGCCTTTCGCAGTCCAGTATTAGGCAAGGATATGATACTATCAAAGGAAAAAGCAATACTTTCTGTTTATTCAGCAAAGGAAAGCATTACATCATTGACTATAAAATGGACTGAAAAAACATATAATGAATCAACAGCTGAACTGCCTACTGATCTTTGCATTGATGATTTGTCACTTTTAATGGAGGAGTAAGTTGAATGCATGATGCTATTATATGTTGCATTCAGTTTTCTTACACCCAAATATTTCATTCTTTTATTCGACCCCTTCTTTTTCCTCTACCAATGTTTCTTTCTTCGCAACAGATACAACAAGCGTAATACACCTCCGGAATATCGTAAAGATCTTGGTAAAGCATTGAGGGATCCACACAGACCGACAAAGCATGATTTAAAGGTTCAAGAAGGTCGTACTATTCAAGAGACGTACACAGAGGAGGACAATCATTTTATGAATGGAAATCAACTTCGATCTTATCAATTAGAAGGTTTGAACTGGATGTTATGGAATTGGAAGAATCAACGTAACTCAATTTTAGCAGATGAAATGGGTCTTGGTAAAACAGTGCAATCTGTTATGTTTTGCAATCACTTGTTTGAAAAGACAAAAATATCAACTAAGAAACATTTAAAGAATGTTAGGAATGTCGGTCAATTTTTAATTGTTGCACCACTTAGTGTAATACCACATTGGAAAAGAGAATTTGAATCATGGACAAACATGAACACTATTGTATACCATGGTGATGCGGAAGCAAGAAGATTAATTGAAAGATATGAAGTAAGTTATGACGAATGGGATGGCATTACATCCATAGACAAAAAAAACAGCAAGAGGGATCGTAGTGTCTGCAAATTTGATGTATTAATTACGACATACGAAATGTGTCACAAAGATGCAGCATTGTTTCAAGCAATTCCATGGCGTCTTCTTATTGTTGATGAAGCACATAAGTTGAAAAACGCTAAATCAAATCTTTCAGTCATGCTTCGCACCATTAATAGAAATGCTACACTATTATTAACAGGCACACCACTTCAAAATGACACAAAGGAACTATGGTAAGAAAAAAAGGAGAATTTTTTATGGTTGTTTTGAAAAAGATATTGTGCACTCGCACTTACCCACACTTCTCTTTTTACCCTTCACTACAACTGCTACTACTGTTACTACCACTTTTTATTTCAACAACAACAGGGCACTTTTAAACTTTTTGGATGAAAAGAAATTTCCAGATGCGGAAGATTTTATGGAAGATTGTGGTGAAGTAACAGATGCTGAGGGTCTTGGTAAACTTCATGACATTTTAGGACCATATATGTTGAGAAGAATGAAGGAGGATGTTGAAAAAAGTTTAGTAGCAAAGCAAGAGATGATTATCCAAGTTGAATTAACATCAGAACAAAAAAGATTGTATCGTGCGGTATATGAAAAGAATGTTTCACAAATTGCCAAGCTAGCGGGTGCCAGGAATGGCGAAGGTCAATTAAAAAATATTGCCATGCAACTTAGAAAATGTTGTAACCATCCATTCTTAATTAATGGGATTGAAGAAACTACTACTGCTGCTGCTGTTGAAAATGCCAAAGAAGGGGAGGATCCTATGTCTACTGATGCAGTCTATGGCCGTTTAATTGCCGCTTCTGGAAAGTTAGTCTTGCTAGATAAATTGCTACCTAAGTTAAGAAGTGACGGTCATCGTGTGCTGATCTTCTCTCAGTTTGTCATGGTTTTGGACATATTGAACGACTACTTTATGTATCGTGGCTTTAATTTTGAACGTATTGATGGTGCTGTTCACGGTAAGGAAAGACAACTTGCAATAGATCGTTTCTGTGCACCAGATTCGAATGCATTTATTTTCATGTTGAGTACACGTGCTGGTGGTGTTGGGATTAATTTAACAGCTGCTGACCGTGTGATTATCTTTGATAGTGATTGGAATCCGCAGAACGATGTTCAAGCCATGGCAAGGTGCCACCGTATCGGTCAAAAGAAGCAAGTTACCGTGTTTCGTTTGATAACTACAAAGACATACGAAGCACAAATGTTTGAAAGAGCATCTTTGAAATTGGGACTTGACCAAGCAGTTTTGCATGGCATGACGTCTAATATTAGTAGAAAAGAAAAAGATCTCCAACCAACAAGGGAGGAGCTCAATGAAATGCTTAAGTATGGTGCGTATGATTTATTCAAAGAGGAACGAGAAGGTACTTCAGAAGCTAATGCGAAAAAATTTGGTGAAGAAGACATTGATTCCATCTTACAAAAGGCAGTGGTTATTCAACATGAGAGCAAGCAGACTAGTGGGTTGTCATCCAAATTTTCCGTGGCAACATTTGCTTCAAACAACGCAGATAGTGAAGTTGACGTTGAAGATCCTGAATTTTGGGCAAAAACTGTTGGTTTGGCTGCTATGGCGGCTTCAAAAAAAAAGAACACTATTTCTAACTCACCGTTGAAAACAAGAAGAGGAAAGTATGATAACAAAAACTACAGTGAGACCAGTCTTGCGAACCGACAATGGGTCGACAGTGAAGGGGAAGATGATGCGTACCAATCGATGCAACCAAGGTTTTCGAAACTTGCGGTTTTCAATATCTTGAAAGTTTTGTGGAAGTTTGGCCTAGGTGAAAGAACACCTATGAAGGCGAAGGATATTTTGCCCGAATCGCAAACGCGTGGCAAAAGTAAAGAAGACGTTTACGCATTGATGAAGGCATTTGTGGCGATGGTTGCCATTGCACATGTTGCAATGAACGACGAAAGTATCGCAGAGGAAGACGAGTCCACCAGAGTTGTTTCATCGAAGTGGTTGGCACCAGGGTAAGACAACGCTTCTTCTTTTTTCCCTTTCTGGCGGTACTAACTCCATTTTTTTCTTATTAAATTGATTTTATTTTTTCTTCAGCTGGACATCCGTCATGGTTAAAGATCGTGTTGGTCGATTTGCAGGTGTGGAGAGGGAAGTCTTTCAAGCGCCAGATGGTACAAAGTATACTGACCGTGCAGAGGTTGACGAAAGAATAAAGAATCAAAGTGGACCAGCTATCTCTGCATTAAGTGCACTCTCTGGTCAATTTGCCATCTGCAAGAAAATATTGGCAGAACAAACAAAGAAGCAGCAGGATGGTAAAGAAGGAAGTAGTAGTAGTAGTAGCAGCAGCAGCAGTAGTCTAGACAAGATTGAAGATATTGATATGCACATGGATTGTTTAAACCATCCTGATATTCTTCGCAAAAACATGAAGGATGGACAAGCAAGCAAATGGTTAAATCATTTAGATGACATATTAATTATTGAACAATTTCATTCGGAAGCTGAAACATTGTTAGAAGAATTGAAAAAAGAAGATCCAGTTGAAGTTGCAAAAAAGGGAGAAGAGGCGTGTAAAGCTGCTAAGATTAAATACGCGGGTGGAACTCAAGAAAACTCAGTCGATGAGAATGATGTAGACGCACCTAAAACATTGAGAGGAATTCTTGAAACAATTAGCATCAAATCCTTCCCTACAACTATTTTTTCATCTAGTGGGAATAGAGATAAAAATACGGAGGAATCGGAATCCTCTTCATCTGTTACATCATCATCATCATCATCCAATGATACAGCACTTGCCACTGCTCTTTCGCTCTCTCTCGCTGAGCAAGAAGATGAAAAGAAGGGGGGAGACGGGGATGGAGACGGGGATAAAGATGCCAAGGAAGAAGAGAGTGCGAAGGAGAAAAAAGAAAAGCCACTCTGGTCAATGATTGATGACATTAATCTTCTCATGGGAGTCTTCAAGTATGGTACTTTTGAAAAGACATACCGACCAGATACCTACGATGATCTCCTCAAGGATGAGACGATGTCTTTCCATCAGGTACGTTTTTCTTTTTTGTTTTTGCTCTTGTTATTCAGCTTCGCTTACTTTATTTTTTATAATTTACTCTTAAAATAGATTGTTCAACAGAGAATGAATGAAGGTAAAGCCAAATTCAGAGAACTAATGGCTTTGAACGGAGATGTTCAAAAGCATCCATGCAAAAAGTTAAAGCAAAGAATCAAGAAGAGAAGAGAAATAATATGCAATCAACTAAGGTATTATACAAAAGATTACCAATTGTCCAGTGATACTGCCGACGATATGGATCGTCGTTTCCGTGTACCAAAGGTAAAAAAAGGCGCTGTAAAGAGAGTAAAGAAAGTCAAACCAAGAAGAGCAAGATCTGCGTTCAATATTTTCAAGGGAGAAATGTATGCCGTCATTAAGCTTGACTTTCCTGACTATGTATTAGGACAAATTGCAACGGAAACATCTATTAGATGGAAGGCGTTGTCAGAAGTGGAAAAAAAACCTTACCGTGACAAGGCTGCTGCGGAATTAATTCTTTATCCACATGTGAAATCGGAAGCACAAATTCAAAGAGAGAAAGACAAGGAATTAGCAATTCTTGAAAAGAAAAGGAAAAGAGCGTTATTCCTTCAAGAAAGTCGCGAGGCTAAAATCGCGCAAGCAGGGGAACGAAGAGCACAATGGATCGAACAACAGAGGCAAAGGGAAATTAAAAGGTATGCAACTTGGAACAAAAGTGAAATACATGCTTTGTTTCAAGCTACACAAAACTTCGGCTTTCCTAAAACATCAGAGGAAAAAGTAAAAATGTTCCTCGATACTATTCTCCTTCAAGTAGCCATGCCACCTGCGGCTGCTGCTTCTCCTTCCTCATCGCCATCATCATCGTCATCGTCGATCGATTTGTCTGTCGCATCTGAGGCTGAAAAAAATAATTTTGAACCAATCACGTTTGAGCAAAGATTATTTGCACAAAATGGTGCAACATACTTTGAGTGTACAGCAGATAAGTTAAAGGCAGAATCAGGAGACGACCTCCGCTACAAAACAGCTGAAAGTATTCAAGCACAATGTGATATGATGTTAAAAGAATCAGCGTTTTGGATGACACAACCTACCGCTCACGAAAGAAGAGTTGAAAAAAGACTTTCACTTGGATTAAGTGTTGACAATGGTGACAAAAGGTACAAGAAATCCCAGAAGTCTTGGGGTGATGGAGGTGGTCCACCACCACCTGCTCTCATGGCTGCACTTACAGGAAAAACCAAGAAGTTAGCAGCAGCAGCAGCCACAAGTAGCAGCAGCTCCTCTTCATCATCAAAGGTCGTGATACCGGCATTGTTTGGTGCCGCCAAAGAACGGAAAAAAGACCAGGATGATGAAGACGATGTCACTTATCCTGAAGGTATTCAGCGGGTTTTGGGTGAGAAAAGAGCACGTGTAGTAGACTCCCGTCTAAGCGAGTGGAAGATCTTTGAAGAAATGGTACTGAAAAGAAAGATGGATGATGTATATGCTGCCATTAAACGTCTATCCAAAAAGTCAAAACAAGCATACAAAACAATGAAAGTCGATATCAATATGCCATCCAATTGGTACAAATTGGGTGTTAATATGGATGTTGTGTTGATCGAGAACGTTGCACAGGTTGGGATGTCAACATTAGCTTTTAAAAAAGTGCGCAAAATATACAATGAAGCTGTTCTAAAACAGAAAAAAGAAACAAAACTTGAAGCTTCCACTGCCCCTAAGACGAAAACTGCTAACGTGTTTGGATTTAAAAAACCTGAAAGTAAAAAGCAGTTAGCTCCTGTTAAGAAGAAACCAGGAAGACAAAAGATTATTTCAAAGAGTATGGACGATATAATGTTGACATTACGTTTCCGTTACGTCGTTGATTTCATTGGTAAGTATCGTCCACCAATTTTAATTTTTAATAGAAGTGAAAGTAAAAAATCAACGAACTCTGCAAGCAGTAGAATGCGTAAAAGAGATGCTGAAGGCAATATAATTGGTGGTGGTAATCGCAGGGGGAAAAGAACTGCTAAAGGACCTGTGCCAAAATTATCTGTATCTGAGCAAATGGAAGACTTGCTTTATCCACCAATTAAAAGAGCAAAAACAATTGATTTACTTGCAAATGTTGATGGTGTTGATTTGCCAAAAGAAAATGATGGTGAAATTGTTCCTGCGTTGGATACATTACCAGAAAAGAGGGGAGATTTGAAACCATGGACCATGAAAACAGCAATAAAAGTTGCCCAAGAGTACAAAGAAAAGTATTTTGATGAACCATCAAAATTATCACCTGGTGTTGAAGTTGATAACGGAAAAGAAAAGATAAAAATAATGAAATTAGGTAAATTAATTCGTGGTACAGTATCAAAAAAATCTGCAAAAGACTTCAAATTACCAAAGGGTTGGACAGTCACTTCAAAAACAAGAACAGCTGGCTCTACGAAGGGTACTACTGACAAGTACTATACGTCACCAGGTAAGATAAAGAAAGACTACATTTTTTTATATTTTTTATATTCTTTTTTCGCCCAGGACAATCCGAGCTTATTTGTTTTTCTTACTTCTTTTCAACTACTCAAACACATGAAAACAGATGGCAAAAAAAGATGCCGTTCCATTTTAGAAATTCTCAAATTCATGGTTGCACCATTTTACGATCACCGTTGCCTCTACCCAGTTGGTTATGAATCTCAAGTTGTTGAAAAAAGTTTTTTACATCGTGGTCAAACAACTGTATACACACAAACAGTTTTGAATGGTGAATATGCACCATCGTTTCAAATAATAGCAGAAGATTCGAGAAATGAAAAGAACGCATCCGAACATGTTGTTGTAGAAGAAAATGCACAACAAGCATGGAAGAAAATGATGAAAAAGATTGCTTACGGGCAAGCGGATGATGAAGAGAGGAGATTATTAAAAGCTGAGGACGATAGATTAGCTGCAATGAAAAAAAAAGCAGATGAAAAAAGTATTGCAGCGAAGAAAATGAAGGCGAAGAAGGAGGCAGAAAAAGAAAAGGCTAGATTGGCGAAGCTTGCAAAGGAGGCAATGGAAGCAATTAGCAGCAGCGGCGGCAGCAGCAGCAGTAGCGATGATGACGATAGTAATTCTAGCAGTAGTGAAGAGGAAAGTAGTAGCGAGGAATCACACAGCGACGACGATGATGATGATGACGATGATGATGACGATGATGATGACGACGATGATGATGACGATGACGACGATGATGACGATGAAGATGAAGAAGATGAAGAAGATGAAGAAGGAGAGAAAAAGAAGACATATAAGAAAAAGAAAAAGAAATTATCAAAGGAGAAGAAAAAGTTAAAAATGCACAAGGAAAGGCTTAAAAGAAAGAGAAAAGCAGCAAAAAAGAAGAAAAGGGCCGCCTTACAAAGGAGAATCGATCGTGCCAAATCATTTAAATTTCAAGAAACAGAGTATAAAGCATCACCTTTTCGTAAAACAAATTCAAGATATACAGTACCAAACGGTAATTTAAGATTTGGCTTGAGTGTACCAAAAGTAATGTTAATGTTGGAAGGCTTAGATGGAATGGAACAAGTTGGAAAACTATACAAGTTAGGTTTGATGAGACGAGCTAAAGGAGGACAGAAACGTAAGAGTACACAAGTAAGTGCTACCAAAGACAACAGCAATAAAGGGGCAAATGGTATAACGAAAATAGGGCCGGTTGCTAAAAAGGCTAAAAAAGTGAAAAACATTGCAAGCAATTCGAGTAGCTCTAGTTCCAGTAACAGCACTGTGAGTGGAATGGATTCACCACCAGCAGAACTGCCAGAAGATTTGAATGATATGGATAGCCCAGCTGGTTTCAAAAGTGATGAACCATCTCCAACATCATTGGATTTATTTCTTCCGGCAATATCGTCTACTAAAGGTAAAAGAAAGAAAAGAACAGCAGGAAAAATGGATTCAGGAAATGAAAACAAAAACAATACAGGTGTCGATGCCGATGCAATTAGAAAGAAAAGGGAAGACGAAGTGTTGGAAAGAGAAATGAAAAAACAAAAGAAGGGTAGTCCACCTGGAAAGTTAAAACAAGGGAAATTGATGGGATTTTTTGGAAAAAAAGCATAAGTAAACGGTTTTTTAAGTCGTCCATAAATAAAACACAAACACATTAAGAATAAATCTATTTAAAAAAAAAAACAAAAATCATTTTTATAATATTTCTTAATAAGGGAAATCATATAACTGCATAATATTATCTTTTTCATTTCCACTCCCTTTTTTCTCTTTGCACAAATTTCAAAGTAACTCGCAACCTTTTTTCAATTTCATTAAAAGTTGGTCTATTTTTTGGTTTCATTTGAATGCATTCCTTTATGATTTTCATAACATCCTCATGTGGTACGTCTTTTAATTGTACTGGCACTGGACGTAATGTACCTGAAGCAACATCACTCATAATTTGATCCTCATGCAGATTTTCATCAAATGGACTCCTTAACGTGAACAATCGAATCAGTGTTACTCCAAATGACCATACATCAACAGGATAACTGTAAAGGTCGTCAACAACCTGTTCTGGTGCCATATACATTGGTGTTCCCAACATAGTAGTCATACTTCTCGAGCGTGTTACACTTGTACTTCTTTTACTGTCAACGCTGCCGCGGTGGCTGCCGCGGTTGCTACAGCTTCTATCGAGTTCTTCGTCCGTTATTGGACTCCTAACAAAACCTAAATCCGCAATTAGGGCATTATCTGATACATCTAGCAATATATTTTGTGGTTTTAAATCACGATGTACTAAGTGTTTGCTATGTAAAAACTTCATTCCCTCTGCAACTTGTACTGCCCATTCTAGTGCTTGAATCTTTGAAAAAGGCATATGACTTGCTTTTGTTTCATTTGTTTGATAAAATAATATTTTTTCTGATTCTTTTACCTTATCTTCTAAATCACCCCCAGGAGCATATTCAAGCAAGCAAAATATGCCTTTTCGTGGTTCATTCTCTCCAGATAATGGTGGATCGCTAAATGAGCCAACACCAAGTAATGCAACAATACGAGGATGACGTAAACGCATCATTACATCAACTTCCAGATTATCAAACATTTCTTCACAACACATATCTTTAGCATCCGAATACATTTTTTTTAACGCAACGGTTATTCCACGCCATTTACCTTTCCATACTTCACCGAATGAACCTGTGCCAATAACAGTTTCTAGCTGAATATCAGCAAGCTGTACTTCATACGCTTGTTTGAGTGTTTGTACATTTTCTTTTGCATAAATTTCTAAATCATTATAGTCGTCTTCCAATAATTCATAATCTAAGTCCAGTATTTGAACTTTGGCATGTTCTTTTTTATAACTTCTACAATAATAGAATAGACCAATTAAAAGAATGGCTAGTAACGAAGCAATGAGAAAAAACATTGTTGGAAATGAACACTTAGGGCCACTTAACAAATGAGAGAACGCACACCTGCATGTTCCATCACCGAACTGGCCATCATTACATGGTTGTTTATTTTGACAGTCACACTTAATACTGCATGTAGGACCGTAGTACTGGTCATTACATTTCCATATTGGTTTGTAAGTTCTATTATGCAAATCGACAATGCAGTGTCCATGACTTGTTTTGTCAGTAATGCAAACCGAGCAGGATTGTTCCTGAATTGTAGTAGTTGTAATAGTAGTTGTTCCAGTAGGACATTGTGAACAGACTACATTCATATTATCAGAATATGTACCAATAGGACATGATGTACAGCCTACACCCCCAAAACCAAGGGGACAACCATTGTTCAGCAGCCAAACTTCTTTGTTAAAAGCACTTACAGCAGATGGTCCTTGAATGTTATTGGCGATACCTCCGAAAAATATGACACTATTATTGAATCTTGCCATTTTCTGTCCAAATCTTGGTCGTATCGTGGCTCTCAATTTAGTCCATTTCCAAGTAGTTTTTGTTTTACTACTCGTATGTAGTAACCAAGAATCTCCCATCAATTTATAATCAGCATTAAGTCCACCAAATAAAATCAGTTTATTTTCACCCAATGATGCAATTGAGTGGTCACTTCGAGCACCCGGGTGTGGTTCTAGTGGTAGCAGTGGTAGTTGTGTCCATTCTTTTTTGGAGTGATCAAATATCCATGTATCATTATAAAAAATATCTTGGAAATTCAAACTGACTCTTCCACCAAATAGAACTGACGTTCCACTACCAAGATGTGCCATTGCAAAGGATTTTCGTCTAGAGGGGGCTGTGGTTTTCACATTTTCCCAAGATTGTTGTGCTAAATCATATATCCATGTATCATCAAGATACTTACCATCAGCAAATCCACCAAAAAGAACAACAGTATTGCGATATGACGCCATTCCATGAAGACATCTAGCAGGAGGCAACGGTGAAGAAAGAAGATGTGTCCAATCTTTAGTAGAAGCATCAAACATCCATGTATCATTCAAGTAAATTTGCCTACGTCTGTTATGATAATGTGTAGTAGTACCACCAAATAATAGAGCTTTGTTGCCACCATTAAATATGTTCACCATTGCATGCTCACTTCTCCCGAAGGGTGATATGGTCGCTTCAGAATCAACTCTTTCCCAATTTTTTTTAATTTGGTCATAAATCCAAGTATCTTGCATGAGACTTTGTTTATCATTCGTACCACCAAATAGTAAAAATTTCCCAACTCCAATTGATGCTACTGCATGATGTGATCGTTCATCTGGTGTTTTAGTTGAGGGTAAGCCACCATCAAGGCGTTTCCAACTACAACTATCATTTGAGTGATCGTTTAGCGCAAATAACCATGTTTGTGGCAATAAAAGATGCTCTGAACCACGCCCCCCTGTCATTAGCAATTTTCCATCACCCACTGATGCCATTCGTTGCAAATATCTCGCCGATGGAAGCGAATCTATGCCACATTCTCCAATTAAAGAGAGTTTGTTCCACTCATTTTTGTTTTGGTCGAATATCCAACCACATTCTTCAATTGACAAAGAACCTGTGCTACCACCAAACAATAAAGCTTTTGCTTCTTTCAGTTGAGCCATACTATGAAGAGCACGTTTTTCGGGAACTTTTGATGATTTAATTTGTTTCCAACTCTTTTGGTTCAAATTAAAGATCCATGTGTCATCAAAAATTTGATCCTCAAACGCACCACCAAACAATAAAACGCTACCCTGACCCAAGAATGACATAGCGTGCCCTTTCCGTGCTGCGGGCAATGTTTGGCTCTGTACATGTTCCCATAAGTTTGTTTTTACATCAAAAAGCCAACAATCATTCAAATCTGTTTCATCTTCACTTGTACCACCAAATAAAAAAACTTTCCCTTCTCCAAGTGATGCCATAGCATGATTATATCTTGCCTTTGGAAAATTAGGTGCTTTTGTTTTAATGTTAACGTGTACCCAGTCATTGACGCTCTGTTCAAATATCCAACAATCAGCATAAATCTTTCCTCCATTTTTGCCACCAAACAACAACACCTTTCCATCTTCTACAGATGACATTGCAAAACAATCTCGACCATCTGCTGGTGGTGTGTTGCTGGTCTTCACTAGACTCCATGAAGCATTAAAGGGGGTGAGTTGAAATTTCCAAGTTAATCCTATTCCTCCGTCAAACAATAATACACTTCCTTTGCTGAGAGATGCTTGATTACAGGT
>JACLAC010015617.1_pt1 | contig 34529 bp, 31 predicted proteins | sample 8027881 | NCBI WGS metagenome assembly JACLAC01 (sample SAMN15725517, study PRJNA655200) | protist metagenome | isolation source: fluorescence activated cell sorting (FACS) single amplified genomes of... | place: Spain: Blaines Bay Microbial Observatory, Mediterranean Sea | collected 2016-01-19 | reverse complement strand
GATATAATTTCGCGTTAAAATCGCGGCGGGATTTTGATTTGATAATAATTGAAAAACACCGTCACCGATAAAAAATAAAGCGATAGTATCGGTAAAATTTGAGCTAGCCAGTACAGCATCTAACCCTTCACGCCCTGCCGCATTACCGTGAGGAGCACTTGAAAAAACAAAGCCTAATTTTTTCATTTTTACGCCCTAAAATTGGATCACGCGATCACCGGTTAATAATAAAGTCGCTAAAGAGCCTAAACCGCGCGCTTCAAAACCATCTGCCGTATTACTGCTTGGCAGGGCATGTAATTTCGCTTCAGTCTCCGTTACTTGCCCACGGCGAAGCGCCGCCGCCACACATGTTTCTAGTGCGATGTTATGGGCACTTGCGAGCGCTTGCCACGCCGCCACAAGATCGTATTCATCATTAGCAGGCACAGTTAACGCAGAGGCATTTGAAACCCCCGCTTGGTAGAAAAAAACGTGTGAAAGATCATGTCCTTTTGCAATAACAGCCTTAGCAAATCGATAAGCTGTCAGGCTTGTTTGCTTTCCATATACGGGGGAGTTAACCACTAAAACATACTGTAGAGCCATTAACTCGCCCTCTTATTTTTCACTATTTTTTTAAATGTCATTTTTATTTTCTGATCACCTTTTAAGTAAACAAATCTCTTTTTTTTACCCGTCATCTTGGGTATATACCCTTTTCAACGCCTAAAAAAACCCCAGCTAATGCTGAGGTTTATAACATTCATACTCAATAAATTAAGAAAAACAAAGAAGCGGCAAGTAATTCAATGCTGCCATCTACATAAAAACGATGTTATTAAAGCACTAGAGATTGCCAACGCATTTGTAACGTCAAAGATAATGAGTATTAAAAAATAAATTATTTATTTTCAGTAGCAGGTTTGGTTTCAGCCGCTTTTGCAGGCTCAACCGCTTCTACTTCAACCACTTCAGCGGCTTTGACTGCTGGCTTGTCTGCTTCTTTAATTTCAAGTAATTCAACTTCAAATTGTAGGGTTGAATTAGCAGGAATGGTCGGCATATCTTGCTCGCCATAAGCAAGCTCAGGTGGGATCACAAAAGTAAATTTAGAACCCACTGGCATTAATTGAACGCCTTCAGTCCAACCTGGGATCACGCGGTTAAGCGGGAACGTCGCAGGCTCGTTTCTGTCATAAGAGCTATCAAACTTAGTGCCGTCAGGTAAGGTGCCTTTATAATGAACAACTACAGTATCTGTCGCTGCCGGTTTTTCACCTTTACCTTCCGTTTGAACAAGGTATAACAAACCTGAATCTGTTTTTTGCACGTTTTCATTTTTAGCAAATCCAGTGCGGAATTTTTCACCTAATTCTTTTGCTTTAGCCGCTTTTTCTGCTGATTGTTTTTTCATCATTTCAGCAACACGCTTGTCTAATGCTTGTAATGATTGTTGTGCTTCTTCATCAGACAACAAGGCTTGATCCATAAATACATCCGTCACCCCTTGAAGAACTAACGCATCATTTAGCTCTAAACCGATCTCAGCTTGTTGCTCTAGATTTGCTTTTAAATATTGCGCGAGAGAAGCACCAATCGCGTATGCAGCTTTTTCATCTTCGGTATTTAATGCTTTAACTGCCACCACATCTGATGTTTTAACTGCCGCCGCTGGCGCAGCTACTTGAACAGATTCTTTTTTCGTATCTTCTGCTTGGCAACCTGTCGCAAATGCAACTGTTGCCGCCAGTAGTGACATTTTGAAAACTGATTTCATTTGGTACTCCATTGGCGTAAACCATTTTGTTTATATAATGATGAGAATTTACGTCGCACAGCATACACTCATCGTAATTAATATATTAAAACTATATAAGGGGTTAGAAAAGGAACTCAAGCTCAACAAGAAAATTTCGTCATCTTGTGACAATTCTTCCATTTTTCATTAACACTAAAAGATCGCTTCATCTACATCAGTGTATAAAAATAGAATAAATTCAACCTAATCGCCCCTCTATTTTAATTTTTATAAAAAACCAGACGCCATAAACTTAGAAATACCGCAAGCTGACACATCTATTCACCCCCCATTTTATCGCTAAAACAACATAGCCAAGCTATATAATGGGCATAAATAAACCTTGCCAACCTACCTGAACTTCAAACGTTACGGATATAGAGATGAAAAAACGCTAATTTTTGATATAGACACAAAAAAAAGAGGTGAGTTTCTTAGCGGTTTAAAAAAAGTAAATCATCACATTTAAACGCCTTTTCCCATAAAGGTAAAAATGCAGGAAGGCGGCAAGTAAATTCCCCTCCATAGACATAAAAAAGAGTGTGATTGAGGTAAATTCATTTCGCCAATGCATCTTAATGTCAAAGATGGTGAGTATATCCGGCGATAACACTGGGGTATGATAGTGAAATTATGCCTTTTAGTTTGTTCTTTGCATTTGCTGTAAACATCAGATAAAAGAGCGAAAATCAAACGTAGCCCAGCATTAAGAGCAAACCATGACAAAAACAGAAAAAGCCTTACAACAAAAAATCGATGAACTCGAAATCAAAGTGGCGTTTCACGAACACACATTAGACGAGCTAAATGACGCGCTAACTCAACAACAAATAAGCCTTGATAAGCTGCATTTACACATCACTTTCTTAGTCAATAAACTCAAAACAATGGAACCAACAAACATTGCAAGTATGTCAGAAGAAACGCCGCCCCCGCATTATTAATGCCCTGACAAAACGTAAAATGACCTGAACTTAGGATAAAAAAAGGGTTTTATCGCAACGATTTAAAAAGCGGCGAATACTCTTATCTTCAGATGTAATTATGCCGGAGTGCGTAAAATCGCTCCATGCTGGCATTGATGGATCATCACCAACCGCACCATCTTTTATTTGATTCGTCGATGATTTTACAGGGTTGATGGCGATGGCTTAAACCGAGCTGAGGTTAATTATGATGTGCGACTCTAAAAAACACATCATAAAAGCAACTAGTTATTGTTATCTAAATATTTTAAACACAAAATACGCACCGTGCTTCATATCGGTGGCTATTGCCCACTCTAACAGTAACCGTAAGAGTGAAACTAATTTCGAAGGGTTCGCCCTTAGTGTATCTCGTATATGCTTACTCCATTAGGAGTGTTAACTTATTGTAACTAAATACCGCTATGAAGCACACCCTCAACATTAGGAGATGATGGTGGCTTTAGCTGACAATATTTGGTGGACAAGAAAAGCACGAATTCAAACTGAAAAACGACTTTTGTTTAACGCATTTCACTCACAAGTAATACTACTCTGGTATTCATTCTTCTCTGTAGCCGTATCCGTTTATTATCTAAAGAACCCACAAAATGGAATCGAAGCAATCTCTTGGGTTGTATACTCTGTCCTCGTACTTTGTATTTCAGGATTCATCAATGGGCTTTCGTTTAAGGAAAGAGCAAGCCTAGTCAAAGAATGTTATGAAAGTTTGAATAGTATTATGCATCAAGCCTCCATGCAAAATGCTGACGTTGCCAATTTATCAACAACCTACGAATCTAAGCTAAATGCTTGTGAAAACCACACTGACAGAGATTTTGCCATCGCACTATGCCAAGAGTATTGGGCAAGTTCTAGCACAGTAAGACAAGTAAGCAAAGAATTCCACTCAGGCACCTCGGGAAGCAAAAAACAAGCACTTACTAGAATACCAACATCACATCACTGGTTTTTAGCGGCATCTTATTTTACTGCTAGGTTGTTAACTCTCATGTTTTTCTATGCCTTGCCAGTACTGATATTGTTTACATTAAACTCGTCTTTATTCTTATCAACTTCAACTTGTACTGGTGGATAAAATGCGTGTACAAGACCAATTTAGTAAAGAGTTTAGGCAAGAGAATCTAAAAAAAATCTTTTCCAACCATGTTGTATATTCTGGGGCGACTGGCATAGACAATATGAATCAGTATGCTTTTAAAAAACAGTTAGACCCGCAAGTCGAAATCATTTCTCGTAAAATGATTGAAGGTTCGTATGCGTTTTCCAAGTACAAGCTAAAGTTGCTGGCTAAAGGGAGAAATAAAGCCCCTCGTGAAATCTCTATCCCTACATTGAGAGATAGAATTGCATTACGTGCTATGTGTAACTTTCTACAAGACCGATTTGCAGAATCAGTGAAGTTCACGCTTCCTCAAGATGTTATTAGAGATGTCAAGATTCACGCTTTATCTGGTGACTTTGATAGCTATATAAAGTTAGATGTTTCGAATTTTTATCCATCGATCAAACATAAAAACTTACGCTCTCAATTGAGAAAGCGCATTAGGCAAGATCACATACTAGATATGATCTTTTCGGCTGTGACTGCACCTTCAGTTCTAGTTTCGGGAAAGGGTGATAAGCCAAATGAAGTCGGCGTACCTCAAGGGTTGGCAATTTCCAACATCCTTGCAGCCATCTACCTCCAAAATATTGATAAATTTTTATCTGAACTGTCTAACGTAAAGTGTTACCGCTACGTTGATGATGTATTAGTTCTTTGTTCTGCTGATCAAGCGCACGATCTAGCACAAACTATTATCAAGAAGTTTCGCAATATTGGTTTAAAAATACATTGCCCCGTAAAAGTACCAGAGAAATCAAAAATTGACTCTCTGAATAACGGTTTTGATTATCTTGGGTATCAATTTACCAATGAGCATATTTCTGCAAGGAACGGTTCGATTGAAAAGTTAAAGGCTTCTCTTGCGGGAATTTTCACAAGCTATAAGCACTCTAAAAACAAGAGCTTAAAGATTTTAGAATGGCGAATGAACCTACGAATTACTGGCTGTGTGTTTGAGAAAAAATGTAAGGGCTGGCAATTTTTCTTCGGTGAGATCAATGATGAAAAGCTACTCCACAGATTAGATCATTATGTCCTACGCCTATGTAAACGTTTTGAGGTAGACATCAAACCTAAAAAGTTTGTTCGTACTTTCAAAGAAATTAGCCACAACAAATATAACACCAGTTATGTACCAAACTTCGATCAGTATGATATACCTGAGATGAAAAAGGTTTTAATTCAATATTTTAGTTTTGATTTGACCAATATGACTGATGACGAAATTAGTTACCACTTCAATAAAAAAATAGGTTCTCAAGTCAAAGAGCTAGAAGTCGATTTAAAGGGGTATGGTAGTCCCAATTAACTGATCTCAAGAGCGTTAAGCTAGATTGAGATAATTTTTAAATACAAACAGCCTTCCATGTGAGGGCTTTTTTGTCTTTTAAATTTAACACGAAATGTATTCATAACTAAACAATTTAACATAACGTATATATGTGAAGTCAAAAAAAACAGAACTACATTGCTGTAACATTAAATTATCCATCCAAGATGAAATATCGACCCGTTGTAAATTTTAGTTGACGGCGAGTAAATTTAATCAGCTATGAAGCTTATTTTCAAAATACATAAAATAACCTGAGCTCAGGATAAAAAGAAGTGAACTAAAAACTGGTTCAGCGATCTGATCTTTCGACTAAAAAGAGGCCTATCGCAAAGGAGCCCGTTACGCATAAATTAGTGGATTTATTCTGTCATGTCCATGACTTTTAAAGGCTTTTTTGCCCTAAAGAAACGTCTGATTGAAAACGGTGAACGAAAGCGCCCTCTTCAAAATACAGAGACAAAAAAAGCGCGAAATCGCGCCTTTTGCTTTTTTTATACCCAATAAACTTAAAGATGCAGGAAGGCGGCAAACAATGTTTACCCATGAGAATAGATAAACGATGTGATTGGGGTGAATAAAAAAAGCCAGCACATCTGCAACTTCAAGGATGAAGGGTATATATCCCTTTTTATACTCAACTCAAGGAGTATAAAAAGTAAAATTAATGCACGGTTTTACTCTTACACTTACCACCGCCACAACATTCTTTTTCTTCGTTATTCTTACATTGCCCACCGTGCTCATGATGATGGTGATGATCATGGTCATGATCTTCACCGCAGCAGCCTTCCTCATGCTCACCGCCACATCCTTCTTCACCGTGAATATGCCCATGAGCAATTTCATCTTCTGTTGCAGGGCGAATAGCTAATACTTCAACGACAAAACGCAATGTTTGCCCTGCCAGTAAATGGTTTCCATCAACGACAACTTCATCCCCTTCAACGGCTGTAATTTCTACTGGGATCTCTCCAATGTCAGTTTCAGCAATAAAACGCATTCCGATTTCAATCTCATTGATATCACCGAAAACCTCAGTAGGGACGCGTTGAACTAAACCGTCTTGATATTCACCGTATGCTTCTTTAGGTTCAACCGTTACGTCAAATTTGTCCCCTACGTTTTTTCCATCAAGCATTTTCTCTAAACCTAGAATAAGGTTTTTGTGCCCGTGCAAATAATCAAGAGGATGATCTTTTGTTACTTCATCAACCAAAACACCGTCTTCGGTTAATACCTCAAAAACAATCGTTGCAACTATATCTTTAGTGATTGTCATTTTTACTCCAAAAGCGAATTTACAAAATATACCCAAAATACTTGAAGATGCAAAAAGGCGGCAAACAACTCTTACCCCATGGGCATAGATAAACTATGTAATTGGGATGAATGAGCAAAGCCAACGCATCTGCCGTTTTAAGGATGAAGGGTATATAGATAGGGTGAATTACAATAACCACTCATATTACATCACATATCATACAAAAAACGGGCATAGACAACCATCAACGCGGCTTAAATAATCCAACCATGCTGCTATCTTCTTCTGTCGCCTTTTTTTTATTTGCAGACATTTGTGGCAAACGGCGATCGCTGTGCCCACACCCAACACATTCTATTACTTCAACGTGAGCCCCAGCCCACCAGCGTAAAGTGTCTATTTTTTGGCATGAAGGACAAACGGCTCCGGCAATGAAACGTTTTTTAATTGGCATTTTTTCTCTCTTTTATAGGCACTCTTTTTTTCTCGTTCATTTATACCCAAAATAGTGAAACCGACATAAAGATTAATGCTAAAAAATGCGGCATATCTTAAGCAAAACCCCTCCCTATGATATAAAAGCCCTAATATTTACCGACCCTTTGCGGTATTTTACCGCCAAAATTATGATCACTCTTTCTGATATCCAGCTCCTTCGTGGTGGAAAACCACTACTAAATCAAGCAACTGCAACCATCCACCCTTCTGACAAAATAGGTCTCGTTGGCAAAAATGGCTGCGGAAAATCCAGCTTATTTGCACTTTTTAAACACGAATTATCATTAGATGCGGGGCATTTTTCTATTCCATCTCAATGGAAAGTCGCATGGGTTGCCCAAGAAACGCCAGCCCTAGAGCGCGCCGCTATAGAATATGTGATTGATGGGGATAGAGAATATAGAGAGCTCGAACACGCCCTTAAAAAAGCAGAAAGTGAAGACAATGGACACAAAGCAGCTGAAATACATGAAAAAATAGACACCCACGGCGGCTATACTATTCGCGCCCGCGCTGCTGAATTATTAGACGGTTTAGGTTTTCGCCAAGAGCAAATGCAATGGCACCTTACGCAATTTTCGGGTGGTTGGCGGATGCGCCTTAACCTTGCACAAGCCTTAATTTGCTATTCCGATTTATTGTTACTTGATGAACCCACAAACCACCTTGATTTAGATGCGGTTATGTGGCTTGAAAAATGGCTACAAAATTATCGTGGTACGCTCGTTTTAATTTCCCATGATCGTGATTTTCTGGATCCTGTTGTCACCCGTATTATTCATGTCGAAAATGAACAATTAAATGAATACACAGGTAATTACAGCGCATTTGAAACCATGCGCGCTGAAAAGCTCTTATTGCAACAAGCCATTTTTCAAAAGCAGCAAAAACAAGTGGCGCATATGCAATCTTACATTGACCGTTTTCGTTATAAGGCAAGTAAAGCAAAGCAAGCACAAAGCCGGATCAAAGCCCTTGAGCGAATGGAAAAAATACTACCAGCACAATTTGACAACCCTTTCAGTTTTGAATTTAGAACCCCAAGCGCACTGCCAACTCCAATTTTAATGATGGAAGAAGTCGCGGCTGGCTACCCAGAAAAACCCATTCTTAATAATATTCACTTAAATTTAGTCCCGGGTAGCCGAATTGGTTTATTAGGACGAAACGGAACCGGTAAATCGACGCTTATCAAATTATTAGCAGGGACTTTACCGGCATTAAGCGGCGAAATTCGTTACTCGCAAGGCGTTAAAATCGGTTATTTTGCCCAGCATCAATTAGAAACATTAAGAGATGATGACAGCCCACTTCAGCACCTTTCACGCCTTGCCCCTGAGGCAACAGAGCAAATGCTACGAAATTATCTTGGAAGCTTTGGCTTTAATGGCGATAAAACCCTTGAACCTATTGCCCCTTTTTCCGGCGGTGAAAAAGCCCGCTTAGTTTTAGCTTTAATTGTGTGGCAAAAACCTAATTTATTATTACTAGATGAACCCACCAACCACCTTGATCTAGACATGCGCACAGCCCTGACCTTTGCCTTGCAATCCTTTGAAGGAGCAATGGTTATTGTTAGCCATGACCGTTTTTTACTGCGGGCAACCACGGATGATTTATACCTTGTTGATAAGGGCGCAGTGCAGCCATTTAACGGCGATCTTCATGATTATCACCAATGGCTTGGAGAGCAGCAGCGAGCAGAGCGACGTCAAGATCAAAACGCGGCGCCTAAATCTACAAGCAACACATCCCAATCACAAAGAAAAGAACAAAAACGGTTAGAGGCCGAATTTCGCAAACAAACAGCGCCAATTCGTAAAAAAATTGATCAACTTGAGACTAAACTAGAAAAATTCTCCGTTCAACTTCACGAATTTGAAAATACATTAGCCGATCCAAGCCTGTATGATTCAAGTAACAAGGACAAGCTTACTCAGATCCTTCGTGAACAATCGAACGCAAAGACATCACTGGAAGAGGTCGAAATAGCATGGATGGAACTACAAGAGCAACTAGAGAGCATGGACGCGGCATTTCAAAACCAACAATAAATAAAGTCACAACAGATGATTTTTGGAAATTTTGTCTTCAGCACTATAACAAGCCTGAAGTTCAAAAATCATGTATGCAGCTCCAAGAAAATTACAAGGGCAATGTTAATATTGCCCTCACCCTTGCATGGCTTGAATTTGGTGGTTTTTCATTATCAACCCCAAGCGTGCTTGCACTTCAAAACAGTGTAAAAAAAACAGAGCAACTGCTCAGGCGTTATCGCTTATTAAGGCGCGAAATAAAAAATCAACTCTCAAAAGGCGCATACCAAAAAGTGCTTAATTTTGAATTAGCGCTTGAGAAAGAACAGCAAAAAGATTTGATCGACTGTTTAAATTGCCAAACATGGCACAATGAAAAAAGCCCAATACTTGAGCTTTATTGTAAACGCCTCCACCCTGATGCCATCGCCCTTTATCCCGCGATTATTTCTCGCTTACTTCCCCCTGTTATCGAAAAAACACCCCATGGCACACACATAAAAAAGCCCCTAATAGAAAATAAAGTAGAAGAGATTGATAAGGTGAAAAATAATGAGCTCTTCTTATTTGAAAAAGGCATTCCTCTCACCCCAGCAATAAAACAAAACCAATCCCCTATCACTTTCAGCTTAAACGCCACAGCGCCTAAAACAACGACACAACTTGTTGTCGCCAATATTAAAAAGACCGATTCATTAGAAAAAACAAACTAGCTTTTTGCGACATAAAACAAAAAAAACAAAGAGAGGATTAATTTTCACGATAAAGCTTTTATCTAAACGTGCATTTTGGTATGTAATTAATTGACATTTAAGGTTGTTTTGTTAGAAGTTTGTTTACAAAAAACCAAGGCAAGGTCTTTTATGTCAGCTAAACACCCTATTATTGCGGTTACCGGTTCATCAGGAGCAGGCACCACTACAACGTCTGATGTTTTTCGAAAGATGTTTAATATGATGCACATTCAAGCGGCATGGATTGAAGGAGATAGCTTTCATCGCTTTGCACGCCCAGAAATGGATATGGAAATAAAAAAAGCAAAGGAGCAAGGAAGGCACATTAGTTATTTTGGCGCTCAAGCAAATGATTTCCCAAAATTAGACGCCGTTTTTCGCCAATATGCCAAACAAGGAACTGGAGAATTTAGACGCTACCTTCACACCTATGATGAAGCCGTACCCTATAACCAAATGCCGGGCACTTTCACGGATTGGCAAGCTTTACCCAGCAATACCAATTTAATGTTTTATGAAGGCTTACATGGCGGTATTGTTGACGGTGAGATTAACGTTGCCCAACACGTGGATTTATTAATAGGAATGGTGCCTATTGTTAATCTTGAATGGATCCAAAAATTCGTCCGAGATACCCGAGACAGAGGCCATTCAAGAGAAGCGGTAACAGATTCCATTGTCCGCTCTATGGATGATTATTTACACTTCATCACCCCCCAATTTAGCCGCACTCACATTAATTTTCAGCGAGTCCCAACGGTTGACACCTCAAACCCTCTTAATGCAAAAGGGATCCCAAGCCTTGATGAAAGCTTTGTTGTCATTCGTTTTCGTGGGATCAAAAATGTAGATTTCCCCTTTTTGTTATCCATGATCCAAGGCGCTTTTATGTCACGCCATAACACCTTAGTTGTGCCAGGCGGAAAAATGGGGTTTGCCATGGAGCTCATTATTCGCCCTTTACTTCAGCAATTAATTGAAACGGGAAAAATTAACTGAGTTTCAACAAAAAATCGCTTATACCTCACAAATAAAAAGCATTTAAAAGTGCTCTTCTTCACACATTCTCAATTATCAAATTTTTGATAGGCGAGAATGGCGTTATTGATTCGCCTGATAGCAAATCCTGTTCTTTACTAAATAAAGCAACACCCAATATACCCAAACTCCCTCACCCACCTCATAACGCACATGTGCAAAGCGTATGATTTAGATTAACGAAAAGGCTATTATGGAAAAACTTACGCATTTTGACCTTATGTCACAGGAAGAATACACAGCGCTTCGTTCTGATTTTCTCCAATTCATTTTAATCCATAAAAAACATCGTTTTATTCCTTTAGGAGCGCATGCAAGATTGCTTTTTGAAGACAGAGAAACCATTCAATACCAAATTCAAGAAATGCTTAAAATAGAAAACATCACTGAGCCTTTGGAAATACAAGAAGAGTTAGATGCCTACAACCCCCTCATTCCAGATGGTCAAAATCTTAAAGCCACCTTTATGCTTGAATTTCCAGATCCTGAAATGCAAGAGCAATTATTAAGCCAATTAAAACAGATAGAAGACAGCGTTTGGATCCAAATAGGCACAGATGAAAAAGTATTTCCTTTTTCTAATGAAGATCTAAACCGTGTTTCCATGCAAAAAAATGCCAGTGTGCATTGTCTTCGTTTTGAGTTAACCCCCAAGATGTGCGCCGCTTTAAAAAAAGGGGACACCATGCAAGCTGGAATAAACCACCCCGCAATGCCCGTAACGCTTTTAGTTTCAAAACCTGTCAGTACCGCGCTAGCAAAAGACATCCATAGTTTTTATTTAGAAAATTAATCTTCCAGCCTCTTTAAAACTGCAAATGCGTTGGCGGGCTCATGAGCATAGAGAAATGATTTGATCAGACTCATTTCGCCAACACGCCGTACTACACCGTACACACCAGCACCGTACCACACCGTATACACCAGCACACCGCAGCTTTAAAATGGCGGCAATGTTATTTATTCATTCATTGCAATGATTTCATAAGAATGGCTCATTACAACGCTTTTACTGAGCATTAAGCACACCGAGCAATATTTTTCTAAGCTTTCTTTTACCGCTTTGGCAACTAACCGCTCATCAAGTTGTATACCTTTTACGACAAAATGAAGGTTAATATCGGTAAATAAGCGAGGAGCTTCATCACGTCGGCTTGCTGTTACTATCGCTTCACAATCGTGTATTTTTTGCTTTTCATGCTTTAGCGCACTCACCACATCCACAGAACTACACCCCCCAGCACCTATCAAAATCATCTCCATTGGGCTCGGTGATTTAGCACCGCCATTCGCATCCATAGCAACATGATGCCCAGAATGAGAGCTGGCTAAAAATGTGCTTTCACCGCACCACTTGACATTCACTTTCATCAATTTTCTCCACTTACTTTCATCATCGTGATCTGTAACTCGTTTTTAGCTTGCAATTGAACGCTTGCTCCCAATCAAAATCAAGAAATTCGACGCAAAAAAGGATAAACTCTCTAGCTCGATTTTGAGAGTTTGTCGTCTGACTGCTAACACTTTAGACTTGTTCCGCAGGACGGTGAGCTAAGGAAAACTCATCAGGCTACAACCGTAGAGGAAATAATAATTATGGTTCCAGGAAAACCTCAAACAGACCCAACACTAGAATGGTTTCTTTCACACTGTCATATTCATAAGTATCCTTCAAAAAGCACACTTATCCATGCAGGTGAAAAAGCTGAAACTTTATACTACATCGTAAAAGGTTCAGTGGCTGTTCTTATCAAGGATGAAGAAGGTAAAGAAATGATCCTTTCTTACCTCAATCAAGGCGATTTCATTGGTGAGCTTGGCCTATTTGAGGAAGATCAAGAGCGCACTGCATGGGTTCGTGCTAAGTCACCTTGTGAAGTAGCTGAAATTTCATTTAAGAAATTCCGTCAGCTTATCCAAGTTAATCCTGACATTTTAATGCGTTTATCATCGCAAATGGCGCGTCGCCTTCAAGTGACAAGTCAAAAAGTGGGTGATCTTGCTTTCCTAGATGTCACAGGTCGTATCGCTCAGACGCTACTAAACCTTGCAAAACAACCTGATGCGATGACACATCCTGACGGTATGCAAATCAAAATTACGCGCCAAGAAATTGGTCAAATCGTGGGTTGCTCACGTGAAACTGTAGGTCGTATTTTGAAAATGCTAGAAGAGCAAAACTTGATCTCTGCACACGGTAAAACCATTGTTGTTTACGGTACTCGCTGATCAATTAAATTTTTATTAAACAAAAGCCATCATCTTGGTGGCTTTTGTTTTTCTCTGTAAAAAAACACACCTGTATTACCTATTATTTATTACCCTCTTTATACTCTTAACGCTCTATACCCTTCATCCTTGAAGTTGCAGATGTATTAACTGTGTTCATTTACCCCAATCACATCGTTTATCTATGCTCATAGGGATGAATGAATTTGCCGCCTTCCGGCACCTTCAAGTTTATTGGGTATATATTGTTTTTTTATCTTAAGCTCATCCCTTATGATGGGTGCTTTCAAATATCTTATCTGCTGAGTCTGCTACAAAGCCTTGAAATAGATCTCCTGATGGCAAAGGATAACGTAACGCAAATTCATAAAACCCGCCTGAGATCAAATGAGTGCCATCAGAAAAAGCAACCGGTACGTTATCTGCCATCGTAGAAGATTGAGCCAGATAAACCGCTTTTCCCCCTTTAATTTCACCACCAGCACGATTTAATTCAAACCCTTTTGCCTTTAAAACCCCATTCACTTTTTCCAATGCGTCATATTTCAAAAGTTGGTTCACATTCACCGTAAAATGATTTGCACCAAATCCATGAGCTGCAACCCACGCAGCGTATTCGCTTTCAGCTAATAATGCTTGATATAAAGCCCAGTCTAACTCCCAAGGCCGCCCCATTTGAAAACCCTCTAAGGACACTTTTTGAAAAGAAGCATCTGCTGTTAACTTTGTTATTGTTTTTTTGAGTTTATCTGAGCAAGCCTCAAGGCATAATTCACTGATAAAAACTTTAGGAAAAAGGGGATTTGAATGTTCGTAATGGCGAGCATAAAGGTGTTTTTTCTTAAAAAAATATTCCTCTTTGGCTTTATAACCTAAACGCTCAAAAGGCGTGGCAAGGTTTGATAGACCAAGGTTTGGCAAAGCAAAGGTACGAAGCGCAATATGATCATTGATGATAGGCGCATCTTGTTCAAAAAGCGTATGAATCCGCTGGGCTGATGGACATAATCTTTGCGTATAATCTTGCCATAACTCTTTAAATAGCGCTTTAAATTGCGCCTTAAAAAGCAGGGTTAATTCATTTTCCATTACTTGCCGCCTTCTTGATCTTTAACGATTTAGGACAGATACCGTGAGCAAGTGTGTGGGGCAATAGCGCTAATTTTGCCTCAATAGAAGCGATGGGATAAGCACAATAATCAGCCGCATAATAAGCACTTGGGCGTAAATTACCTGAAGCGCCAATACCGCCAAAAGGCAGTTCGCCACTGGCACCCGTTAATGGCACGTTTCGGTTAACAATACCTGCACGGCTTTGGCTGTAAAATTGCTCCCACTCACTGTCACTGACTGAAATTAATCCTGCCGATAAACCAAATCGGGTTTGGTTTGCTTTTTCAATCGCATACTCAAAATTCTGATAACGAATAACTTGTAAAAGAGGCGCAAAATATTCTTCATCAGGTAACTCAGTAATAGCGGTTACATCCAAAATAGCAGGGGTTACAAAAGCATGTGTGAGGTGTTTTGCTAATAATAAAGGCGCCGCGCCCGCTGCGATCAAATCAGCTTGCGTATCTAACATGCCCCTTGCGGCTTGCTCTGAAATTAACGCCCCCATAAAAGGCGGGTCTTCATCAAATGGCTCGCTAATGCGAAGTGCTTTTGTCGCTTGAATTAAAGCGCTAATAAGCGCATTGCCTTTCTCCCCTTTTGGAATAAAAAGACGACGCGCACACGTACAACGCTGCCCTGCACTTAAAAACGCAGATTGAATGATGGTGTACACACAGGCATCAAGATTGCCATAGTGAGAAGACACAATAAGAGGGTTATTTCCCCCCATTTCAAGGGCGAGCATTTTTTCAGGTTTTCCTGCCAATTGCCGATGCAGTGCATGCCCTGTTATGGCACTTCCCGTAAATAAAATTCCGGCTGTCTTAGCAGAATGTGTTAACGCTTCGCCAACTTTTTTTCCGCCTTGAACTAGGTTTATCACGCCTTTAGGAAGCCCTGCCTCTAGCCAAAGTTCCATCATCATTTGTGCGGTATAAGGGGTCTGCTCTGAAGGTTTAAATACGATGGTATTTCCTGCAAGTAACGCAGGGATAATATGCCCATTTGGTAAATGAGCAGGGAAATTAAAAGGCCCAAGCACAGCCATAACCCCTAACCCACGATGATTTAAACGCACTTTTTTATCATCATTCGTTTTACTTTTTTCACCGCTTCTTTCTTGGTAAGCTTGGTGAGACAGTGCGATTTTACTTATCATGGCAGCGACTTCCGTTTTAGCTTCCCATAATGGTTTTCCTGTTTCTAATCCAATCACATAGGCAAGCTCTTCACGTTTTTTAGTAACCCTTTCACCAAAACGTTCAACCAAAGAAAGTCGGTCTGTAAAAGGTAGGATCCGCCATGAAGCTAAAGCTGTTTCTGCGGCTAATAATGCTTTTTCCACTTGCTGCACCGATGCCGCCTTTCCAGACCAAATACGTTTGCCATTAAAAGGGCTTATTGAGCTAAAAACATCCGCTTCACCTTTTACACTTTGATTATTAATGATGAGCGTCATTAAAGGCCTCCTTGCTTTTTTCTGACTTTTTAAGCTCAACCAAACGCACTTCATCCCCTTCCTTTACTTGTAGAGCATCAGCAACTTCCTGATCAATAACAGCAAAGTTAAGCTCTCTATCAATACCCACTTGAGCACAAGTAGCGCGAAAAGCTTCAAAGTGTGTATTGGAAATTAAATAGGTGGTTCCACTGCTATGCTGGGCGGTGATTTTAACCCTCGCGGTAAATGAGCGCCTAACTGAGTCAATATGTTGTCTTAAACATTCAAGTGTTGGCCCTGCATCAAAAATATCAATATAACCTCGGCAGCTAAAACCTTCTTGCTCTAATAAACCCAATGCAGGGCGGGTTTGCTCATGCACTTTACCTATCACGGCTTGCGCTGATTGACTCAGCAAATTGACATAAATAGGAAGCTTTGGCATTAGCTCTGCAATAAATTCTTTTTTACCAATTCCCGTTAAATAATCCGCTAGCGTGAAATCAATTGAGAAAAAATGCGCTTTTAACCATGCCCAAAAAGGCGAGTTTCCTTTTTCATCAGAAACCCCCCGCATTTCAGCAAAAATAAGATCAGAAAATTTTTCAGGAAATTGCGCTAACAATAAAAAGCGGACTTTAGAAAGTAACTTACCATTCGTACCACGCCGATAAGCAGGCCTTAAATAAAGTGTGCAAATTTCAGTTGCGCCAGTGTAATTATGCCCAAGGGTTAGCACTTCAACGATATTATGTACATTTAAGTGTTTGGAGTGATGCACCACTTTACTAATGTGGTAGGTATAAAAAGGGTTATCTAAACCTATTGCTGCCTCAATGCCGCTAGTACCGACTATTTCACCGGTTTTTGTATCTTCCGCTACCATAAGATAACTTTCAAAACTCGGTTTTTTTGCGTTAGCAGCAAAGCTTTTTATTGAACGGGCGATCTTATCGCGCAAAAGGGTAGGATCAACCGGCAATGAAGTAAATCCATGCCCTGATTCTTCTGCGCATAACATAAGTGCATCGAGATCAGATCCACTGATCGGGCGAATAATTAGCATGGAATACCTCCTTGATTTTATTAACTTATACCCAATAAACTTGAAGATGCAGGAAGGCGGCAAACAATGTTTACCTATCAGCATAGATAAACTATGTGATTGGGGTGAATGAACGCAGCCAACACATCCTTGAAAATAAGTGTATTGGCTTTTTTGCATGCATTTTTGTACTCAGGCTAACTCTTTTCATTTTTCACGCAAACCTATGCACGATCTTTTTGTAAAACCTGAATAATGGCTTGTTCAAACCGTTTCATGCCTTCTGCTACCTCCTCATCGGAAATAATTAAAGAGGGGGTAAAGCGAATAACATCGGTGCCGGCAACTAAAACCAGTAAACCTTGTTTTCCTGCTTCTTTTAGAAAATCACGGGCTTTACCTTGCCATTTTTCGTTAAGCACGGCGCCAAGTAATAAACCTTGCCCACGCACTTTAGAAAAAATTGAATATTTTTTATTGATTTTGTCTAAATAATCTCGAAATAACGCTTCTCTTTTTTTCACCCCAACTAACACTTCGGGTTTGGAGATCTCAGTGATAACTGCATGAGCAACCGCGCATGCAAGAGGATTTCCCCCATAAGTTGAACCATGAGTACCTATTTTAAAATACGCGGCAACGGATGAGGTTGTAAGCAAAGCGCCAATAGGAAAACCACCGCCTAAAGATTTCGCCGTCGTTAATATATCCGGTACAACTGAGGTTTGTTCATAGGCATAAAAAGTACCTGTGCGCCCATTTCCCGTTTGAACTTCATCAAAAATAAGCAGCGCATTATATTTGTCGCACAAACGGCGCACACCTTGAAGAAAATCTAAAGTGGCAGGCAACACCCCCCCTTCACCTTGAAGTGGCTCTATCATGACCGCGCAGGTTTTGTGTGAAATTAGATTTTCAAAAGCAGATAATTCATTGAAAGGCACATGGTGAATAGCTTGGGGTTTGGGGCCAAATTTTTCAGAATAACTTGCTTGCCCACCAACACTTACGGTAAAAAAAGTGCGCCCATGAAAGCCATGATGAAAAGCGATAATTTCGTTTTTATCTTCACCACCGCTTTCAATGCCTACGCGCCGTGCTAATTTAAGCGCGGCTTCATTGGCTTCTGCGCCAGAATTGGCAAAAAACACTTTTTCTGCAAATGATAAATCAATCAGCTTTTGGGCAAGCATTAACGCAGGGGCGTTGGTCATCACATTACTTACATGCCACAATTTCGCCCCTTGCTCTTGTAAAGCTTTTAGCATCACGGGGTGGCAATGCCCTAAGCAACTAACGGCTATTCCCCCAGCAAAATCAATGTATTCTTTTCCCTTTTGATCCCATATCCGCGATCCTTTTCCGCGCATGGGGATCATTTCCATCGGGACATAACAAGGCACCATGACATCATCAAATACGCTACGTTCTACTTCATCTTGCAGTGTCATACCTACATCCTTCTAGAAATCGCACCATTCACAACAGCATTCACATCTCATTAACTTAATTTATAGCACAAAATTTGGCACTCAAAATATCACTTGAAAATGTGCGGTTATTATCAAACCTCTACCGAATAAAAGTGAAGATGCAATAAGGCGGCAAACAATTCATGCCCATAACTACATTCCCATAGCTATGGACAAACTGTGTGATGGGGCAGGTAGGGAATTAAACACTCAAGATGGGGCATAGCGGGAGATGAAATTACCAAGAAGCGCGTGTCCTTGCTCCGTTAAAATACTTTCAGGGTGAAACTGCACTCCTTCAATGGCAAGCTCGCGATGGCGAATAGCCATAATTTCAGTGCATTGCCCTTCGTTTTCTGTCCACGCTGTTATTTCAAAACAAGAGGGTAGGCTGCTTTTTTTTACCACCAAAGAATGGTAACGGGTTACACGAAAAGGCGATTTTAACCCCTCAAATATACCTGTATTTTGATGATAAATTAAACTGGTTTTACCGTGCATTACTTTTTCAGCGCGTACTATTTTTGCGCCAAAAACCTGCGCCAGTGATTGATGCCCTAAACACACCCCGAGGATCGGTACTTTTCCTGCAAAATGAGCAATGGCTTTTAATGAAATTCCCGCTTCATCAGGGGAACAAGGGCCAGGGGAGATCACAAGGTGATCTGGGGCAAGTGTTTCAATTTCCTCAAGAGAAATAGCATCATTACGTTTAACTAAAACATCCTGCCCTAATTCGCAAAAATATTGGTATAAGTTATATGTAAAAGAATCATAGTTATCAATAATTAACAGCACAACAGCTCCGCTAAAACAAAACAGCTTTTGTGTTATGTAAAAAGCAAACACATATACATAACCCCTGTCTTTTTTTATCCCATCATCGTTGAACTTGAGGTATTGGCGGCACGAGTTCGTCCCAATCTCATCGTTTATCTATGCGCATGGGATTAATGAATTTGCCGCCTTCCTAAATCTCTAGATTTATTGGGTAAAAATGCTTTTTAAAATCATGGCCTAGGTACAAACCCCACGGCTTGATAAGCTTTTGCTAATGTTTTTGCCGCGCGCGCAGAGGCTTTTTCCGCGCCTATTTTCATTACTTGCTCAAGGTAGTTTTTATCCGCACGAATGGCTTTATAGCGAGCTTGTACTGGTTCAAGCATTGCGATTACAGCATCGGCGGTATCTACTTTCAAATGCCCGTACATTTTCCCTTCATATTCTTGTTCAATCTCAGTAAAACTTTTTCCCGTCGCAACTGACATTAAGCCCATGAGATTGGCAACACCTGCTTTATTTTCAAGATCAAAAATAACCCGAGGCGGTTCTTCAGAGTCCGTCACAGCGCTTTTTATTTTCTTTAAAATTGATTTAGGCTCTTCTAATAAACCAATAATATTTTTACGGTTATCATCTGATTTTGACATTTTTTTAAGCGGGTCTTGTAAACTCATAACCCGTGCGCCCACCGTTGGTATATAAGGCTCTGGCACACTAAAAACATCACCATAAATATTATTAAAACGCATGGCTATATCGCGCGCTAGCTCAAGGTGCTGCTTTTGATCGTTACCAACAGGGATATATTTTGCTTGATAAAGCAAAATATCTGCCGCCATCAGAACAGGGTAACTAAATAAACCTGCATTGATGTTTTCAGCATGGCGCTGAGATTTATCTTTAAACTGAGTCATACGATTCAGTTCACCCATCTGGGTATAACAATTTAAGATCCAGCTAAGCTGCGCATGTTCAGGCACATGTGATTGAATAAAAAGGTTACTTTTTTCAGGCGTTACACCAACAGCAAGACACACCGCAAGTGCATCAAGGGTTGCTTCTGCTAATGCTGCGGCTTCTTGCCTGACTGTTATCGCATGTAAATCAACAATGCAATATTGGCAATCATACTCATCCTGCATCTGCTCCCATTGGCGCAATGCACCAATATAATTACCAATACTGAGTTCACCTGAAGGCTGAACACCACTTAGTACAATGGGTTTTGAAAGCTGGCTCATTTTTTCTATTCCTTTATTTCTTTATCATGGTGTTGTATTGCCATATAGCCTTGAAACTGCAAATGCGTTGGCGGCTCGAATTCATTCTAATCACATCGTTTATCTATGCGCATAGGCTAAGAATTTTTTGCCCGTCTTCCTGCATCTTCAAGTATCTTGGATACACCTTTTATTCTTGAGACTGCAAATACGTTTATCGCCTTGCTGCATTTAGAAATTTAAGGGGCTTTTTATACTGTTTTTTCTATCTCAAACAAATCAAGCAAGGCATTAAATTGAGAAGTAACCGCATCGGGATCACTATCAGCAATAGGCTCACCATAGTTATATCCATAGGTTAAACCAACAGAAGCTATGCCTGCATTTTTCGCCGCAATGATGTCATTTTTTGAATCGCCTACCATCATTATTTGATCGTTTGATAAACCGTATTTATCACGCAAGAACAATAAACCTTCTGGGTTTGGTTTATTCGTAGCGAGAGTATCGCCCCCAATAATATCGGAAAAATAGCCATCAAGACCTAAATCCGCCAAAATAGCCGGAACAAAAATAAAAGGCTTATTAGTCACCACGCCCATTTTAAAACCTGCCTGTTTTAATACCGACAATGTTTCTTTAACACCCTGATATACCAAAGTATTGCTATGACCATTATTTTCATAATAATCATCAAAACGGGTACGGGCTATTTCATAAAGAGTGTCATCAAGTGAGGGGTCTATATTCACACTGCCCGATAAGGCGCGTTTAAGCATAACTTCTGCGCCATTTCCTATCCAACCTCGCACCTCATCATCTGTAACACTTTCTTTGCCTAAATCTTGCAATGTCATTTGAATTGCTTTTGTAAGATCGGGCACGCTATCAACCAAAGTGCCATCTAAGTCAAAAGCAATATATTGAATACGACTAAACATCTCTAACACAGCTTATTCCCCTACTTTTTTCAGTGCATTACGCATTTCATCAATCACGGTTTTATAATCAGGTTCAGCAAATATCGCAGAGCCTGCCACAAACATATCTGCACCGGCTTTTGCTATTTCTGCAATATTTTCAACCTTAACGCCGCCATCTACCTCTAAACGGATCTTATAGCCCGTTTCATCTATTCGCCGCCTTACTTCACGCAATTTATTAAAGGTTTCTGGAATAAAGGACTGCCCACCAAACCCCGGATTTACAGACATCAATAAAATAACATCTAATTTATCCATCACATGATCAAGGTAGTGCAAAGGCGTTGCAGGATTAAAAACAAGACCGGCTTGGCAACCTTGCTCTTTTATTAATTGCAAAGTGCGGTCGATATGCTCACTTGCCTCGGCATGAAACGTTATCAAGTTCGCGCCCGCTTTTGCAAAATCAGGAATGATGCGATCAACAGGCTTAACCATTAAATGCACATCTATCGGTGCTGTAATGCCATAATCGCGCAAGGCCTTACAAATAGGCGCTCCAAATGTCAAATTAGGCACATAATGATTATCCATCACATCAAAGTGGATCACATCAGCGCCCGCCGCCAGCACATTGGCAACATCTTCACCAAGGCGTGCAAAATCTGCTGATAAAATTGAAGGGGCAATAAGATAGTCTTTCATCTAAGATATCCAATACAAAAAAGAAACATCTTACTGTATCCCTTTTCATGTGTCTCACTTGAATCATTTACCCTGCCTGCACCTTCAAGTATCTTGAATATGAGTAAGCGCATTAGAGAGCAATTAATGAATGAAAGAAAAAAAACAAACACATCAAGATGGGAAATAATAAAAAGCGTCTTTGCCGCTTTCTTTGGGGTGCAATCAGAAAAAAATCGCCAGCGAGATTTTTCTCAACCTAGTTTCTGGCCATTTTTATTTGTTGGGGTAGGTTTATTAATAATCTTTGTACTCCTTTTAATTGCCATTGCAAAAGGGGTGAGTACAAATTAAAAGAAAAAAACATAGCTTATAAAAAATTTATAAATCAAACGGTTTTTTTGTTCCTGCGCTAAAAAGAGCGAGTAGCTCATCCACCTTATGCCGCCCATTGCCATTACGGCTTATATTGCGCTGCACTTTAACCACGTTCAATTGTGCGCCTTTATATAAACGCCGCGTCAAGTCTGTGTCATGGTTGGATATCAAAACAGGTATGTTTTTTTCTAACGCGATCTTTTCTGCCATTTCCCCAAGCTTTGCTTGATCATCAAGGGAAAATCCACCACTAGCATAGGTTGTAAAATTAGCGGTTGTTGATAAGGGTGCGTAAGGTGGATCACAATAAATTACGCTGCCTTGGCGCACGCGCTTAAAGCTTTGCTGATACCCTTCACACACAAATTTTGCTTTTTGCGCTTTTTCAGCAAAAAACTCTAATTCCGCTTCAGGAAAGTAAGGCTTTTTGTATGAACCAAAGGGTACATTAAACCCACCTGATTTGTTATAACGGCATAAACCATTAAAACCATGCCTATTCATATAAAGAAAATACAATGAACGCAAATACGTATCCGTTGATGCGTTAAATTCTGCTCGTATTGAAATATACGTTTCTTTTCGATTATATTCAGAGGTAAATAATCTTTTTACATCTGAGATGTATTGATTCGGGGATTTTTTCAATAAGTTATATAAATTGACGAGATCAGGGTTGATATCCGCGAGGCGGTATTGTTCAAAATCCGTATTTAAAAAAACAGAGCCAGCACCTACAAATGGCTCTATCAATTTATTCCCTTCTGGCAGGTGTTTGCGGATATCTTCAGCTAAAGAATATTTTCCTCCAGCCCACTTAAGAAAGGCGCGATGCTTTTTCATTACGTGAATCCACTTCCACTGAGATTAAAGGGGATGGATTGTATCTCATTTTTATCACACTGGCAGCGTTAATTAATAGCGAGATGCATACGGTTAACATTATCTTAAACTTTTAATTTCTTTGTGGATTTGCGCAAATGATTTAGGCCAAGGCCCAAGCTTTTGCACATCAGAAGTGAGATCGCGCTCTGCCAATTTGGCTGTTGCTTGATCGGGGTAATCGCCATGTAATACCATAAACCAAGGCTGCCCTCCCCTTCGGGTTTCATAAACAAAAACTTTACCTTTTAAATCATAATTTTGCACAAAAGCATTCACGGCATCTCGCGATTTAAGCGCCACTAGTTGCAAAGTAAAGCGGTGTTGTGGGATTTGACTTAATAATTGATTAGCAAGGGGTACTGTTGCAGCGATCACAGGCATTCTTTGCTGAGTAAATGTTGGATCGTTATTTTTTGCAGTGATGATATCATCCACCGCTTTTCGGCCTAGAGCCTCTGAAGGGGTAATGGCTTCAACCGTGATTTCTCTTAACTTCGTTTTCTTTTTCACACTGACTATTTCAATTCCATTTAGATTTTTGCGAGTGTCTTCTGAGGTTTTATCATCAACCTTCTCACCAAATTTCTCACCCACAATCGTCCCAGCAATCACTTTTTCTTGAGGCAACTTAAAGTCATCCATTTGCGCACTGGTATCAAGTGGGTTTCTTTTTTCTTTTGGCTTTGTATTTGTTGCGGCTAAATTAGGAGCGAGTGATTTTGATACTTTTTGCTGTGGCTTTTTTTCAGGTTCACGCTTTTCAAGATCGGTTTTTTCAGGTTCAGATTTCGTTTCATTTGCGACTTTTTGACTCAGTGGCATTAATGCCGTTGAGGAAAGTGCAATCGTTTTTTCTTCAGAAAGAGGCGCTACATTCACTATATTTTCAGTTGCTTGCCCTTTTTCATTAACAAAATCAGGATCGGATGAAGTATTAGATAGCTGAGTAATACTTCCAGGCTGAGCATTTAAAGGAGTGCTCGTATTTGGTGTAAAAAAGACCCAAGAGAGCATTAAAAGAATTAAAACACCGCTTCCCCCCGCTAACAATAAAGGCAGCGGCAGATTTAAATGTTTATCTTTTTGTTTTTGCTGAGAATAGGCTTGCGTTTTTTCAGCTAAAGATGCTTTTTTAGCTAAAAGTGCACTCTCAACTAAAGGTGTTTTATCCGCTAAAAGTGCATTTTCAGCGAAAGGCTTATCATCAGTTAAAGGTTTGTTTTCGGTTAAAGGCTTGTTTTCAGATAAGGGCGTATTTTTATATAGCGGATCATTATCATCTGAAAGATCGCTTTCTAACCGATTTTTATTACTATTTTTATTCAACAAGGTAGGTTGATTTAACTCTATTTGCTGCGTCACCATCAATTTATCAACCGAACATAAAGCGCCAATCAAAGAAGGTTTTGAAGCTAAAAGTAATATCATGGCATTACGTTCTAAATCTGATACCGGCTCTCGGTTTAAAACCCAGTCGACGACTTTTTCTCTTTCATTTTCATCTAAAGCCGCAACTTCAAGTGAAATCGGTTTAACCGTTTGAAGCAGAGATAATTTTTTCGATAAGCCATTCCACCTCCCCAGTTGAGAAAAAAGCAGCACATTAATATGCCAATTTTCTTTTCTTTGCGCTTCAACCACTAACCGAGAGAGATCAGCCATGAGTTGACGGCTAAGGTACTGCGCATTATCAATCACAATCAGTGCTTGGATCGGCGTATCACCAATAATGATATTTAAATTATCAACCAATGAATGGTTTTCATTAAATTCAGCATCTTTAACTAATTGGCGTAATATTATGGTGTTATGTTGCGCTTCTTTTTGTTCTGGATAACAAATAAGCAAAGATTGGATTGATTCTGGCGCCCATTTATCAAGATAACGTTCGCAAACCCAACTTTTCCCTGAGCCTTGCTCGCCAGTTACTTGAATAAAATTTGAATTAAATCGGGTTAGAAACTGGATCCGAGTTAACAATTGTATTTGGCTATCTAACTCCAAAGCCGTGATATTTTCTACGTCAGTCATATGTCACCCGCTTAATGTGATGAAATGACGTCCGCTAATGTGTGCGTTGATACATCAGCAATAACGTCCGCTGTTCCAATTGATGTTGGCAAGACAAATCTCAATTGTCCTGCGAGCACTTTTTTGTCTCTTTTCATATGTTTTATGAATGCATCATAGCCCATCGATGAGGGAGCTTTCACCGGAAGACTTATTTTTTCTAATAATAGTGTAATCCGCTCGACAGCGTTAAAATCAAGCAAGCCTTGTTGATATGCGGTATGCGCTGCCATTACCATTCCAACAGAAACAGCTTCACCATGCAGCCAAACTCCATAGCCCATCTCAGCTTCAATGGCGTGACCAAATGTATGCCCAAGATTGAGTAATGCTCTTTTTCCTGCTTCTTTTTCATCTTCTGCGACTACGTTCGCTTTAATGTGACAGCATCGTCCAATGGCATAAATAAGCGCATCGGCATCTAGCTGATTTATTTTTTCTCCATGTTCTTCTAACCATTCAAAAAAATGCTGATCAACAATAATGCCATATTTAATGATTTCAGCCATTCCAGCAGAGCGTTCACGGGCAGGTAAGGTTTGGAGTACATCAATATCAATAAGTACCGATTTTGGCTGATAAAAAGCGCCAATCATATTTTTACCAAGTGGATGATTAATCGCCGTTTTACCTCCTACAGATGAATCCACTTGCGCCAATAAGCTGGTCGGTATTTGCATAAAGTCGACCCCTCTTTGATAAGACGCTGCCACAAAACCGACAATATCACCAATAACGCCGCCACCTAATGCAATTAATAAGGTATCTCGTCCGTAGTTACCTTCTAATAAAAAAGTCATTACTTGGTAGAAGGTGTCGATCGTCTTATATTTTTCCCCGTCTGGTAAAACAAATAAAGCTGGCAAAGAGCCAGCTTTATTGAGGGTTGTCATGATAAGAGAGGCGTATAAAGGAGCGATAGTTTCATTGGTGATAACAACCACTTTTCGTCCCTTTGCTTTCTCAAAATAATGCGTTTTTGAAAGCAATCCAGAACCAATGAATATGGGATAACTTCTTTCGTCTAGGTCTACGTCTATTCTTTCCATTCCACCCCTATATTAAATTAATGAGTTTCTAAAAGTTCAATGATCTGATTTGCAACTATTTTTGCACTTTGATCATCGGTTCGCACAACAAAATCCGCAATTTCTTCGTACAGCGGATTACGTTCATCTGCAAGCACTTCTAACACTTCTCGAGGTTGTTCTGTTTGTAAAAGAGGACGCTTTTTATCGCGTTGTGTTCTTGCTAATTGCTTTTCAATTGTCGTTTCTAGATACACAACTATACCGCGAGCTGACAGACGATTACGGCTCTCTTTACTGTTAATTGAGCCGCCCCCTGTAGCCAGTACGATACCTTGTTTTTCGGTTAGGTCATTAATGACCTTTTCTTCGCGAACGCGAAATCCCTCTTCACCTTCAACATCAAACACCCATGCGATATCAGCACCAGTGCGCTCTTCTATCACGGTGTCCGAGTCATAAAATTCCATGTGTAGCTGTTGTGCTAGGTGTCGACCAATTGTGCTTTTGCCAGCCCCCATTGGACCTACAAGAAAGATATTTCGTTTTTCAGCCATGTTAAGCATTACGCGCGGTTAAATGAAAACAACTCTACCCACAGGAAACATCAATGCAACCCGAGGCGCCAATTTCCTCACATATGATTCGTGATAAGACAAAAAATTATCTCAGGTCAACTAGGGCTTTGGCAACTTAAAATACAAATGCGATGCACTTTAGCAGTTTAGCTGAACATGATTTTATGAAAAAACGGGTTAAATGCGCTAAAAAACACGGCAACCCACTTTATACCCGTTATTTTTGAAGAGGCAGATGCGTTGGCGGCTCGAATTCACCCTAACCACATCGTTTATCTATGCGTATGGGATAAGAATTGTTTGCAGCCTTTCTGTCTCTTCAATTGTCTTGGGCATATATGCTTCTGTATATATTAATATTTATTGCGTCATGATTCGAGGGGTTACAAAAATTAAAAGCTCTCGCTTCCCAACGGTTTCATAATCACGACGAAATAATGTACCTACGCCTGGAATATCACCCAGTAAGGGCACTTTATCGACAGATTCAAACATTTCATGTTGATAAATTCCGCCTAACACTATTGTTTCGCCATTATTTACTAAAACTTGTGTATCAAGCCGCTGAGTATTTATGGCAACAGCCTCACCCGTACCCGCTTTAATTGTAGTCCCCGGCCTATCTTGGGTCACTTCCAAATCAAGCACTAATTTTTTATCATGGGTTATTTGGGGTGTTACGGTTAAACTTAGCACTGCTTTTTTAAACGCAACAGACGCAGCACCGCTCGATGACGCTTCAAGGTAAGGTAATTCTGTACCTTGCTCGATATAAGCGGCCCGTTTATTGGTTGTCAATAAACGTGGACTTGAAATAATCTCAGCGCGAGATTCGGATTGCAAAGCCGATAACTCTAAATCTAATAAAAGATCTTTACCTAAATTAGCCACTTGAAACGCAATACTGCCCGCATTAGGATTTACAGCCCCTAAATTGACATTGAGCATATCATCAATACTAGACCCTGTATCTTCTGATGAGGTTCCCTTATTAGGTGATCCTTCTATGGAGCCTGATGTAGAAAAAGAGCCGTTGGTATTTTGTAGCCCCCAACGAACGCCAATTTCATCCAGAGTTCCTTCATCAACCGTAACAATACGCGCTTCAATTTCAACTTGCTCAACAGGTATATCCAAGGCTGTAATAAGAGATTTCAGCACTTGAATGTTCCCTGACAGCTCTTTTATTATCAATGAATTAGTTCTAGCATCTACGGCAATAGTACCACGTTCAGTAAGTAGGCTCATGTCATTTATTTCATTGCCCTCAAGCATTTCTTTTAAGGACTGAGCATTCGCATAGTTCACTTTAATAACTTCGGATGTTAAAGATGCCAGTTTACGTTCATGACGGCGCTTTTCTAATAATAACCGTGCTTGCTGATCTAGTTCTGTTTTCGGTGCAACTAAGACTATATTGCCTATTTTGCGCTTATCAAGCCCTTTTACTTCTAAAATAGTATCCAATGCTTTTTGCCATGAAACATCATCAAGCCTTAGGGTTATTCCCCCTGTTACGCTATCAGCAACAACCAAATTAAAATCATTATGCTCAGCAAGCATTTGCAATACAGAGCGCACTGAAATATCTTGAAAATTAACGGAAATATTTTTAGAGCGTCGTTTATTTTTATTTCCAAGTTCTGAAAAAACAGGCGCAAATTCAAAAGTCAGCACATTATTGGTTTGGTAATAGTCATAATCAAACGAGCGCTTCGTTGAAATATTAAGATGAAGATCTTTTCCTGAACGCTTTACATCAAGTTCACGTAATAACGATGTATTTTTAAATCTATTTTGCTCACCTAATAAAGAAGGGCTTACGCTTACATTGATTAAATCAATCAGTAACGATTGATTTTTCTTATCAAGGCTCGTCCTAATTATTTTATCTTTTAAGGTTAAAATTAAACGGGTTTTTCCATTTTTCCCAGAATCAATATCTATCTCTTTTAATTGATTTTGCGCAAAGACAGAATGAGACATTATTAAAAGGCTCAATAAAGATATTTTTTTAAAATCCTTTTTCTTTACACTCTTATCTATTGAGTAAACCCTTTTCATCCTTTCCCCTTAAAGGCTAATTTTGCACTAATGCTAACCTGACATTTCTTGCTTTCCAGCACCCTGATCCATCAGATAAGTGCTCGGTAATTGACAATGTTTTTTCACTGATGCTGTCTACTCGCCCTTTATTTTCACCTAAAATACGTCCAACTCCTACACGGTGCAATGAAGCATCTGGCATTTCTAATAACGCCCAGTAGTTATCTTTCTCTCCCATTACGCCTTTAAATTTCATGGATAAAAGCTCATATTTTTCAAGCTTATCGCTTTTTAATAAAGATGCTGGCTGCCAACATGCTTGATTTGATACTATTTTTTCAGGACGCAGTTCGCTCAGCCCAAAGGGATCGCCTTTTTCCTGTACGGTAAAATCCAGTGAGTGATAATCAGGCGTGGCAGGAAGAATGGTTTCAGGGTTTTTAACTTTTGCGTATGTGTGCGCTATAAAATGTTCTAAATCTTGCGAGGCACTCTCTTCACCACATCCTACAAGTAAAAACGCTACCAAAAACACACTTGGCTTCATTTTTGATCTCCTTTTGCATCCACAAATTGGTATGTGTATGCCATCACAGACAAAGATAAAGTGTTTTCGTTTTTAGCACGTGACAGCGTAAAGTCTTGCAAAGTAACAATACGCGGTAAACGAGAGAGGGCGGATGAAAATAAACCAATATTGTTATAACTCCCTTCAAGGGCGATGGTGAGCGGTACGCGATATAACCACTCGATTTGCTGTCCTTCTTGCCAATTTAATCGCTTAAATTTCAATCCATATTGCAAGCCTGTATCGCTTATCCCCGCCAATAAAATGGCTAATTCATTTTTTTCAGGAAGCTGAATTTTCAAATGTTGGTAGCTGTTACCTAACGCTTCAATTTCACTTTTGATATTTGGTAAAGAAGCTACCTGCTCGGCTTTAGTTCGAAATTGTCCGCGTAAAAGAGTTTCTTGTCGAAAGGCTGTGTCGTTATTTTCTTGCTGAGGGAAAATAATATAAATAAGGCTCGCTATGATAAAAACAGCGTTTAAAAGCGCTAACACCACATATTGCGCTTTAGGCGACCATTCTGGAATTTCATCAATGTCAAGATCGCGCCAATCAGCTTGCATTCGTCTTCTCCGTTAGCGGGTCGGGGTTATAAAACCAGCTAATTTAAAGGTTGCCAAAAATTGATTCGCAAAAAAATCCGCTTCGTTAACGCTCTCATTTTTATTCTTACTGATAATTGAATGTATTTTAACGTCATGCGCTTCTTCACTTTTTTCAAGCTTTGCCAATAGGTGCGCTAATTGCCCGTTTGTCTGGCTGCGCCCTTTTAGAGTAACGCTTTCCCCTTTTGTTGATACTTTATCAAGCACAACGCCATGAGGAATAATATGTGAGAGTAAATTAAGCAATAATGTCGAGTTATTACGCTGTTTTTGAAGAGCATTAACCAAAACCAAGCGGCGCTCTAGGTTATCTCGAGTGATTTTTTTATGAGAATAATCATCAAGGTTTTGATTAAGCCTTGTTATCTCTTTTTGTAGCCGTGAATTTCTTTTTTCCTGCTCTTGGTGTTGAAATTGCAGCGCCATATAAAGAGCGATAAGCGTAGAAAATGAAAAAAACAATGAACAGCCTAATTTAATGTAAAAATAACGACGGCGTTTTTCACGTTTTTTTTCGCGCCACGGTAATAAATTAATATGTGTCATTGGATCTCTCTTAATGCAAGCCCTATTGCCACTGACCACGCGCCAAGGGGTTCATTTAAATCATCCATAATCTCTGGTGAGTAAGAAAGCCCTACAAGAGGGTTTAACAGCCTCACTTCCCATTCTAATTTCTGCGCCAATGATAAAACATCAACATGCTCTGTGTTATCGCCTGACAACCAAATGTGCGTGATCTTTTTTCGGTTCAAGTGCGGTGCAGCTAACGGATACTGCAATAAAATATATTCGGCTAATTGTTTTGTGATCGCTTCTTTTTCGTAAACAAGGTGCGAAGCGTGCAACGTCAATGGCTGAGCTTGTTGCATCTGCTCTTTTTCATCATCATAAATACACATTTGCATGTGGTCTTTATCAATATTTATTAACAAAGAAGGCCCTGTAATTGATTGATGATTAAGGCAATGTTTAAACAAACGCATCAAAACAAATGTTTGTAATTCAATGACAGATAACCTATAACCTGCTGTTTTTAATGCGTTAAGTTTGTCTTCTATTTGTGAGCGACGACAAGCAAATACTTCTATGCCATCTGTATCTTTAAGTTGTCTATAGTCATAAAGTAGCTCCTCTAACGACAAGCCTAAGCTTTCTGATAACTGTATACCCGCTTGAATAAATTGCTCTTGTTCGTTAGCTTCTCTCATCGCAAAAAATCGCTTAATAACGACGCGATTAAGGGGTATTGAAAAAACCTGATGAGAGATTAAAAACCAAGGTAAACGCGTTGTTTTAATTATCATTTTTTTAACATGCGCTAATGCTTTTTCTAGATCTGCACCTTGATAAGCCACACTCGAAAGTGATTTTAAAATAAAAGCATTGCCCTTTTTTTCAAGCAAAGCAGCACGTACATACTTACTACTTATATCAATACCTATCGCGGCTGTTATACGGAACATAAAAATAACTTCCTTAAAATATTAATATCAGTGCTTTTTTACAACTACTCTTGACTGATCCGTTATTTTTTAATGAGTTGTCTTTATACTATGGCCACTACGACTACGGAAAATTTAACAAAAAAGTTACGGGATATATCAAGTGAAATTCATAAAGCGATTACTTATCTTCGCTATCTTCTGCGCTTTATTAGGCGTTAGTGTCATTGCGGGTTTATACCATTACGTTAAGCCTGAACTTCCTGATGTAGCTGTTTTAAGAGAGGTTGAACTTCAAACGCCTATGCTTATTTATAGTGGCGATGAGAAGCTAATGTCTCAATTTGGTGAGAAAAGACGAATACCTATCAGTTTCAATGAGATCCCTGAAAATCTAATCAATGCTTTGGTGGCAACAGAAGACAGCCGCTTTTTTGAGCATCACGGTATTGACCCTATAGGTATTACACGTGCTGCTATTGTCGTTATTATGTCAGGCTCAGCCAGGCAAGGTGCAAGTACCATCACACAACAGCTTGCGCGTAATTTCTTTCTTACAAATGAAAAGAAAATAATGCGTAAGATCAAAGAGATGTTTATTGCAATCCACATAGAGCAACTGTTATCAAAAGAAGAAATTCTTGAGCTTTATATCAATAAAGTATTTCTCGGTTATCGCTCTTATGGCTTTGGGGCAGCAGCGCAAGTTTATTTCAACAAAGAAATTAACCAATTAACCTTAAGCGAAATAGCTACCCTTGCAGGCATGCCGAAAGCACCTTCCACCATGAACCCGCTTTATTCTGTTGAAAGGGCAACTCAAAGACGCAATGTGGTTTTATTACGCATGCTTGATGAAGGCTATATTACAAACCAGCAATATGACTTGGCTAGATCTGAAAAAATAATTGCAAAACAACATAATATAGATATCGAATTATACGCACCTTACATGGCTGAAATGGCGCGTGCTTGGGCGGTAGAAAAATACAGCACAAAAGTGTATGAATCAGGCTATCGCGTGTACACAACCTTGGATTCATTTTTACAAAAAGCCGCTGAAAAAAGCACAATTGATAACTTACTCGCCTACGATGAACGCCATGGGTATCGCGGCGCGGTTAAGGCTTTGTGGGATAAATATTCTGCCCCTTGGTCTTATGAAACAATTAAAAAATATCTAAACAAACAACCTATTTATGGCACTTTATTACCTGCTGTCGTTACACGGGTTACACAAAAAGAAGCCTCAATACAAGTTCCAGATGGCGGTATTGGACGTATTTATTGGGATGGTATGAAATGGGCTCGCCCTTTTGTTACTGATGAAATTCAAGGCGCAGCTCCCACATCCGCCAAAGAGATTCTAAAAGAGGGGCAGCAAATATGGGTACGCGATAACGCCGGTCTTTTCCAGCTAAGCCAAGTACCGGATGCCAACACAGCGATGGTTGCAATATCACCCCAAAACGGTGCAGTTAAAGCGCTCGTTGGTGGATTTAATTTTACGCACAGTAAATTTAACCGTGTCTCTCAATCTGTTCGTCAAGTAGGCTCAACCATTAAGCCTTTTATTTATTCCGCCGCCATTAATAAAGGCATGACACTGGCAAGCCTTGTAAACGACGCGCCAATTAACCAGTGGGATGCAAGCCAAGGTGTTGCATGGCGCCCTAAAAATTCCCCCCCAACCTATGTTGGCCCAACACGTTTACGTGTCGGTTTAGCGCAATCTAAAAACGTAATGGCTGTAAGAGTGCTTCGTCATGTCGGCCTTAGCGATACCATTAAATTCTTAACACGATTTGGTTTTGATGCAGAAAAATTACCGCGCGCAGATGCCATTGCACTTGGAGCTGGCGATCTAACACCGATGCAAATGGTGCAAGGCTTTAGTGTGTTTGCTAACGGCGGGTATTTCTTAGATCCCCACTTTATTAAACGTGTCGAAGACCCCTTTGGTAATGTAATTTACCAAACTTATCCTGAAGAAGCCTGTGTGAGTCAATGCGCGGATTCATCCTCTTATGACACGCGCACATCTGACAGTTCAAATGCCTCACTTTTTAACGAAGAAAATTTACTAGAACAAACGGCAGAGATGGAAAATACCTCTTATGCTCCTCGGGTATTAAGCCAACAAAATGCATTTTTAGTAAGAGAAATGTTAGAGGCAAACATTTGGGGCGGTGGCAGTTGGCGACATGGCTCTGGATGGAATGGTACAGGATGGCGCGCGCAAAAACCGCTCAACCGACGCGATATTGGCGGTAAAACAGGAACAACCAATGACTCTAAAGATGTGTGGTATACAGGCTATGGCCCTGACATTGTCGCCACCGTTTGGCTTGGGTTTGACGATCACAACCGAAGCTTAGGCAGAACAAAAGCCAATTCAAATTTAGATAAAAATCCGATTGTTGGGGCAGAATCTGGCGGTAAAACAGCAGCGCCAGGCTGGATTAGCTTTATGGTAAAAGCGCTGGAAAATAAACCCATTCAACGTAAGGTGCTACCTGAAAACATTGTCAGCGTTCGCATTGATCGTAAAACAGGCTTATTAACCAATAAAACCGATCTTGGCTCATCTATGTTCGAATTTTTTGAAAAAGGCACAGAGCCCACTCACTATAACGCACCTATTATTGATGGGGTTATTTTTGAAGATTCAGCCTCTGATGATGATTTATTTTAAGCGCTGTCTTCTACAACATTTTCACGTTTAAAAATTAAAAAAGACCGTCAGTAAGTTCACCCCCATGACATAGGCAAACGATGTCATTGGGGGTGAACTTCTTTTATTAGCCCATGGCAAGTTTCAAAATAACCGCTACTTAACCCACGCCATTAATCGATTTAAATCTGACATTAACGCACCCGCTGTTACATCGCGTCCCGCTCCTGGCCCTTGAATAACCAATGGATTATCACGATACCATTCGCTTTCAACGGCAAAAAAATTATCGCACGCTAATAAATTGGCCAATGGGCTGTTGTTATCAATAATTTCCAAACCAACCCGCGCTTTACCTTCTCGGTTTAACCGCGCCACATACCGTAAAACACCTTGTTCTTTATTGGCTTTTTTTTGCCAGCTAGCCAGTACATCATCAATCAAGTGGGCGTGTTCGAAAAATTCATCCAAACTCAAATCACGCAAGCTGTCAGGCACAAGTGAATGTACCTCAACATCATTTGGCTCAAGCGATAAACCTGAATCACGCGCGAGGATCACC
>JACLAC010020425.1_pt1 | contig 34533 bp, 28 predicted proteins | sample 8027881 | NCBI WGS metagenome assembly JACLAC01 (sample SAMN15725517, study PRJNA655200) | protist metagenome | isolation source: fluorescence activated cell sorting (FACS) single amplified genomes of... | place: Spain: Blaines Bay Microbial Observatory, Mediterranean Sea | collected 2016-01-19 | reverse complement strand
CTTCAATGGCTTCCTCTATTAAAGGTTTTCCAATGAGAACAGCTTATGGCACTACGAAAGCCGCTGTCATCGGTTTATCAAAAGGTATTGCTGCGGATTTTGTGAAGCAAGGAATACGATGTAATTCGGTGTGTCCTGGAACGGTCAATACGCCATCTTTGCGGGGGCGCGTTTCTTCTGCCTCTGATCCGATTCAAGCTCAAAAAGATTTCACTGCGCGTCAGCCAATGGGGCGTCTTGCAGAAGTAACAGATATTGTGCCTATCGTTGTGTATTTATTATCCGATGAAAGTGCATTTGTGACAGGACAGTCTTTACTCGTGGATGGTGGTGTGACGATTTAATCGAGATATTTTGAATGATATTTCAATTCAACTTACTGTTTGCTGCGGGGTGAAAGTAATGCCGTTATTAGTTGAGATGAGAGGAATTGAGAAACGATTCCCTGGTGTTTATTCCCTCAGAGGTGTGGATTTTGATCTTGCAAAAGGGGAAGTGCATGTACTAATGGGTGAGAACGGCGCTGGTAAATCTACTTTGATGAAAATACTGTCTGGAGTGTATCAAAAAGATAGTGGTACGATTAAAGTGAACGATAAAATTGTTGTATTGGACGATCCAAAAACTGCCCAAAATTTGGGTATTGGAATTATTCATCAGGAACTAAGTTTGATAAGTGATCTGACGGTTGCCCAGAATATTTTTATTGGTCGAGAACCACGTTCATCTTGGGGCGTGATTGACGAAGAATACTTAAATGGTCAGGCGAATGATATCTTAAAGAAGATGAATTTCGATATCGATCCGACGATAAAAATTGGCAGTTTAACAATTGCTAAGCAACAGATGGTCGAAATTGCCAAGGCTCTTTCTTATCAATCCCGTGTTCTTATCATGGATGAGCCAACGGCCGCTTTAAATGACGCTGAGATTGCTGAGTTATTTGTTGTTATCCGTCATTTGAAATCTGAAGGTGTCGGAATCGTTTATATTAGTCACAAAATGAACGAGATCAGGCAAATTGCTGATCGAGTGACGGTGTTACGTGATGGTGAGTACGTAGGGACAGTTGACGCGAGAAGTATTTCTTTGTCAAAAATCATTTTGATGATGGTTGGCCGTGAAATAAAAGATGAAAGTGTTGATATTCCCGATTTATCTGGGCAACCTGAGTTGCTTGAAGTAAAAAGTTTAAATCGTGGTAAAGAGATTAAGGGTGTGAGTTTTTCTCTTAAAAAAGGGGAAGTTTTGGGCTTTGCTGGCTTGATGGGAGCAGGGCGAACGGAGGTTGCTCGTGCCATTTTTGGTGCTGATTCAATTGAATCTGGAGAGGTTTGGGTAAAGGGGAAGCAGTGTCATATTAAATCTCCGAGTGATGCTGTGGCTGCCGGGATTGGTTATTTATCGGAAGATCGTAAGCACCTTGGTTTGGCGTTAGGAATGGATGCTAGAGCCAATATCACTATGGCAACTTTAGATCGTTTTGCTAATTCCTTAGGTATGTTGAATGAATCTGAAATGAGCAGCGTCGCTGATGCTTACATTAAGCAATTAGGCATCCGGATGCCGTTTGATGCACCGGAAGTGAGTTTTTTATCTGGTGGTAATCAACAGAAAGTGGTTATTGCTAAATGGTTATTAAAAGACTGTGATATTTTGATTTTTGATGAGCCAACCCGAGGGATTGATGTAGGTGCTAAGTCGGAAATTTACAAATTATTAGAATCTTTAGCAAAACAAGGTAAGGCTATTATCGTCATTTCTTCGGAGCTACCTGAAATAATGCGTTTAAGTCATCGAATTGCCGTCATGTGTCAAGGGGAATTAACTGGAATATTGCCTGGTGGAAAAGCGACAAACCAAGAACAAATTATGGCGTTAGCCACTTAAAGTAAAAAAGTAAAGGAGCAGGAGAGAAAAATAATGACAACCGAAGGCCAAAAGACGTCACCAAGTCTGATTAATAAGCTGATAAAAATGATGGCTCATCAGCGAATACTTGCGTTTGCGAGTTTAATCGTATTATTGATTTTGTTTTCTATTGCTTCTCCAAATTTTATGCAAATGTCCAATATGTTAGCGATCTTGCAGGCAACCTCTGTTAACGGTGTGTTGGCAGTAGCGGCAACTTTAGTAATTATTTCTGGCGGCATTGATTTATCTGTTGGAACTTTGATGGCATTTACTGCCGTCATTACTGGGGTATTGTTAACTAATATGCATTTCTTTTTGCCTGCTGGTGTACTTGGCGCAATTTTGACTGGAGCTTTATGTGGATTCTGTTCAGGTTTATTTGTTGCTAAGATGAAAATTCCATCTTTCATTGCCACTTTAGGCATGATGTTGATTTTGAAAGGTTCGTCTTTGGTTGTAAGTGGCGGACGCCCTATTTATTTTAACAACACTGCTGGCTTTGATGCCATTTCGCAAGGCTCTCTAATTGGTCAAGTATTGCCTTTTCTTCCTATTCCAAATGGCGTGTTGATTCTATTTATTGTTGCTGGTATTGCTAGTTATGTCTTAGGTAAGACTATTTTAGGTCGTTACTGTTTTGGTATAGGTTCTAATGAAGAGGCTATACGTCTTTCCGGTGTAAATATAGATCGTTGGAAGATAGCTATATATGCCGTAGCAGGAGGGATTTGTGGTATTGCAGGAGTTTTAATTTCTTCTCGTCTTAATTCGGCTCAACCCGCACTTGGTCAAGGATATGAATTAGAAGCTATTGCCGCTGTTGTAATTGGTGGAACTTCTTTGTCAGGGGGAAGGGGGAGTATTATTGGTACTCTAATTGGCGCGTTGATTATGGCAATATTGACCAATGGATTGCGTGTCATGTCAGTTGCTCAAGAGTGGCAAACGGTAGTAACTGGCGTCATCATTATTCTTGCTGTTTATGCAGACATGGTACGTAGAAGAAAAGCCAAGTAGTAATTTTTTTAAATTTGAAATGATCGAGTTTTAGATGGTGGCATGATAGTCATAGCAGCTAAAGTAAACTTCAAAGAATAAAAATATTGGTAGAGGAAAAAATATGTTGTCACGTCGTATACTATTTGGTGTCATCAGCGTTACATCGATTATATTGGCATCAATGTCTATTAAAGCTGATGCAGAGCCATATATTGCATTAATTTCAAAGGGATTTCAGCAACAATATTGGCAAGCTGTCAAACAAGGTGCCGATAAAGCTGCAAAAGATTTTAATGTTAGAGTGACGTTTGAAGGTCCTGATACGGAAGAACAAGTAAGTCACCAAATTGATATGCTGGCTTCAGCATTAGCAAATCAACCGGATGCGATTGGTCTTGCTGCTTTAGATAGTCAGGCAGCTATTCCTTTACTAAGTAAAGCTAAAAAGGAAGGTATTCCCAGTATTGCGTTTGATAGTGGTGTTGACAGTGATATCCCTGTTACAACGGCGACGACAAATAATATTGCAGCTGCTGCATTAGCTGCAGACAAAATGGCGCAGCTGATTGGGAATAAAGGACAGATTGCTGTTGTTGCACACAGTCAGACTAGTTCGACAGGTGTTGACCGTCGAGATGGTTTTGTTAATCAAATCAAAAAGGCTTATCCGAATATTAAAATTGTGACAATTCAATATGGTGATGGCGATCAACTCAAATCGACCGAAGTTACTCGAGCTATTTTAACGTCATATCCTCATCTCGTTGGTATATTTGGCACCAATGAAGGGTCTGCAATCGGTGTTATCAATGCGGTTAGGGAAGCCAAAGTAAAAGGAGTTGTGATCGTTGGATTTGATTCAGGTAAGGCTCAAATTGATGCTATACGAAGTGGATTGGAAGCGGGTGCGACAACACAGAACCCTGTAGGAATTGGGTATGAGACTGTGAAAGCGGCAGTTAAAGCCATTAAAGGAGAGGTATTGCCGAAAGTTATTGATGCTGGTTTTTATTATTATGACGCCAAAAATATTGACGATCCAAAAATTAAGGCCGTACTTTATAATTGACCATATCATGGTTTGTCTCTTGTTGATCACGGTATTTTTTACAGGTAGGAGAATGCAATGAAATTAGTACGTTTTGGCCCACTAGGGAAAGAAAAACCAGGGATAATTGATGATGAAGGTCGAGTTCGAGATTTATCATCAATTATCTCCGATTTTTCTGATGAGCATTTAAGTACACAAAGTATGGCACATTTGCGGTCATTAAATACCAATATATTGCCTTTAGTTGATGGTGAACCTCAAAAGGATTTACGTCTCGGAGCCTGTGTAGCAAATGTTGGTAAATTCATCTGTATTGGTTTGAATTACGCAGATCATGCTGCTGAATCTGGTATGTCTGTACCATCTGAGCCGGTTATTTTCAATAAATGGACTTCTGCGATTGTTGGACCAAATGATGATGTAAAAATTCCTAAAGGCTCTAAAAAAACAGATTGGGAAGTCGAACTAGGTGTTGTTATCGGTGAAAGTGGTCGTAACATATCAGAATCTGATGCTATGAGACACGTGGTGGGCTTTTGTGTCATCAATGATATCTCTGAACGGGCTTTTCAGCTCGAGGGAACGGGTACATGGGATAAAGGAAAAGGTTGTGACACATTTGGTCCAACTGGACCTTGGTTGGTTACGCCTGATGAAGTCGGTGATTTCAATAACCTTGGCCTTTGGTTAGAGATCAATGGTAAGCGTTACCAGAGTGGCTCGACTTCTACTATGATATTTAAGGTTCCTTATCTAATTGCTTACTGTAGTTGTTATATGAGTTTACAACCAGGCGATGTTATTTCAACAGGCACACCACCTGGTGTTGGCTTCGGTTTTAATCCGCCCGTTTATTTAAAAGGTGGTGAAGAAATGAAACTGGGTATCGATGGGCTAGGTGTACAATGCCAAAAAGTTGTTAAGGCTTAATTAATATATTTATATGGTTTTATCTGACCCTAAGAACTTTATGTGTTGGGGGTTATTAGTAAGTAGGTGAGCAAATAATGAAAACAAGAACAATAAGCGGCAGTGGTTCCTCGATTACAGAAATAGGATTTGGTTGTGCAGGTGCTGGTAATTTATTCCGTTCTGTTTCTTTTGAAAATATCAACAGCGCAGTTTGCGGAGCGAGTGAGTTGGGCGTTCAATATTTTGACACGGCTCCTCACTACGGTGCAGGCCTCTCAGAACGTCGTTTAGGATTGGCTTTAAGTGAGATGTCGAGTCACGATGTTTTTCTTTCTACTAAGGTGGGAAGGTTGTTACATCCTGATAGTGCTGTTTATAAAAAAGAAGCTGAAGGCTTTGTTACTGCAAGCCCATTTGATCGAGAATATAATTATTCTTATAACGGTGTTATGCGTTCTTTTGAAGATTCTCTTCAACGTCTTGGTGTAAGTCGTGTTGATATGTTGTTAATGCATGATATTGGGGAACTGACTCATAGAGAACAACACACAATGTACTTTCAGCAGGCTATCGATGGCGGTTTTAAAGCCATGGTGGAATTACGTGATCAAAAAGTGGTTCGTAATATTGGTTTAGGTGTAAACGAATGGCAAGTATGTGATCAAGCAATGAATTACGCCCAGTTTGATTGTTTCATGGTGGCTAACTGTTTCACTTTGTTAAACAATGATATTACGTATACTTTTACAGATAAATGTCGAAATAATCAGGTATCGCTCATTGCCGCAGCTCCGTTTAATTCTGGTATTTTGGCAAAAGGTTCCAAAGGTTTGGGTCATTATTTTTACGGTGAGGCGTCTAAAGAAATTGTCAATAAAATCATTGAGATAGAGTCTATTTGCGATCAGTTTAATGTTTCTTTACAGGCTGCCGCGATTCAGTACGCGTTGCGATACGATTGTGTGAAATCAGTTTTAATTGGCATGACCGATAAAAATCGTGTTGTGCAGAACATTGCTTGGTATGAAGAATCTATTCCAGAAACATTTTGGCAAGCATTGGAACCGGTTATCTGTTCATTATAGTGTTTCCGATCCTGTTTTAAGTCGTTTTGTGCTTCTCTTTATTTTATATTTAAAAAGTGATGGATCCTTAGAGATCAGGATCTGATATCTGTTGACAGATGGAGTTGCTATTGGAAAGAATTGTTGATTGGCGTTTTTTGAGGACTGATGTTATATGAGTTGAAATACTAATAGTGGATAGGTAATTTTTCTGTGGTACTTTCTCATACTCAATAGAGGTAAAATTGGCGTAATCAGAATTGTTTAGCGACTAGATTGACTTAAGGTAGATATGTAGCTATGGTGGCATCTTCCAAAAGATATATTATGTTTATTAGATTGGTTGTTATGCTTATTTATGTTTTATGGTGCTGTTAATAATAGTATGACGGTACTAAAAACGGGAATTTTTTTGAGCGAAGTACTAGACTTTTTTGTTTTTAATGGTTACTCGATTTGATCGGAACCACTTAAGATAAGAGTTTATTGCTAAATTAAGTTGCTATATTGTCCATCCCAATGTTACGTATTTTAGTTTTATGCATCTTTACAATCTCGATGTGGTAAAGAAGACCGAAAAAAAAAGCCTAGGTTTTGTTGTTCTTGATGATATGTAGTAGGGGTTTACAGGAGGAGTCGCATCAAGCCATTATCTTTTTTCTTTGATAGTAGTTAATTTTATGACCGTATGCTGAGTTTGAAAAGGTGTTTTGATCAGCTGTTACATGGGTCTTTTTCTTTGTTTATTATAGACTGCATTTTTCTGATGAAAAATAGGGTGAGTTTCTTCTTCTATTGACGCTTTAAATAGGAAAATAAAACTTGTTCGTTTAATTATATTTGCTAGGACTGACATTAATCTATTTAGATTAGATATCAGGTTAATTTTAGGAAAGTATCATTTTAAACTAAGAATAGTTCGAGCAATTCGTTAAGGAATAATTTACCTTTTTTTGTGGTCTGAACACGGTTTTGTTGCCATTCTTCTTCATTCAAAAAGCCTTTTCTAAGGCCCATTTCACAGGTTTTAAGGAGTTTATTTGGTATGTTTTGATGAGTGTATTGCTGATAATCTTTTAATTCGAAGGATTCAAATAAGCGTAGACGGTTCATCATAAATTCCAGCGGTAAGTCTTTTTTTGTGATGCTGTTTTTAATGATTAGTGTTTCCGGTAAAGTACTCAAATAGTGGTTTGGATGACGTGCTTTTCGTGTACGAAATATTTGACCGTCAGCTAATGTAATTTTGCCATGAGCGCCTGCACCAATACCAAGGTAATCACCAAAACGCCAGTAATTGAGATTGTGTTTAGCGTGCTTATTTGCTTTTGAGTTGGCAGAGATTTCGTATTGAGTGTAACCATGATGGTTCAATAACTCTTGTCCAGTATCTTGAATTTCCCATAGGGTATTATCTTTAGGTAAGGTAGGTGGATAGCTATAAAACTTGGTATTTGGTTCTATGGTGAGTTGGTACCAAGAGATATGTTCGGAATTTAACTGAATGGCAATAATGAGATCCTTCATTGCCATGTCTAAGTTCTGATCGGGTAAGCCGTGCATTAAATCAAGATTGATATTATTGAACCCAGCAAGGCGAGCTTGACTCACAGCTTGTATTGCTTCTTCTTGGTTGTGTATTCTTCCTAGAGTTTTTAACAGATTTAAATGAAAACTTTGAATGCCAATGGAGAGGCGATTGATACCTGCTTGGCGAAAATGCTGGAACTTTTTTCGTTCAAAATTGCCAGGATTGACTTCCATGGTGATTTCAGCATGGTCTACCCAAGACAACTTTTTTCTTAACGTATCCATTAATTGATAGTAAAAATCTTCACTCATCAAGTTTGGTGTGCCACCACCAATAAAGGCGGTTTGAATTGGACGGTTCGCTGTATAGTGTAAATCAGCGTCTAAATCCGCCAGTAACTGTTTAAGGTATATTTCTTCAGGTAACTTGTTATCTTGCTTGAAACGATCCGCTTGGTAAGAGTTAAAATCGCAGTAGGGACACTTTCTCACACACCAAGGCAAGTGAATGTAGAGACTAAGTGGTGGCAAGTTGATTGTTGGTTGTGTCATCGTAAGCTGGATACTTCTTGAAAAGCGTTTAGCAACTGTTTAACAGCTTTTGCTCGATGGCTAATTTGGTTTTTCACCTTTTTGGGTAAGCTTGCTGCACTACAACCATATTCTGGTATATAAAATAAGGGATCATAGCCAAAACCTTCTAGGCCTTCTGTATAGGTCAAAATACGACCTTTCCATACACCATGAAAAACTAACGGTGTTGGATCGTTTTTATGTCTAAGGTATGCTAATACGCAGTGAAAACGTGCGGTTCGTTCTAATTCTGGTACACCATCAAGTTTTTTTAGCAATAAAGTGTTGTTTGCTTTATTGTTGCCGTGATCTCCGGCAAAACGGGCCGAATAGACGCCTGGGGCATTATTTAGGTAATCTACTTCGATACCAGAATCGTCGGCAAGGGCTGGTATGCCAGTATAAGTACAAGCGTGTCTTGCTTTTAAGATAGCGTTCTCGATGAAGCTTAAACCCGTTTCGTCAGTACTTTCTATATTGAATTCATTTTGTGGTTTTATTTCGAAGCCCATATTGTTCAGTAGAGCGTTAAATTCTTTGATTTTGCCAGCGTTGTTACTGGCTAAGATGATAATTTGTTTCATCGATATTCCTACTACATAATAAAAAGATGGTTTTTTGTAATGTATCTTCAGTGTTATTAAAATTGTGAAAAATGGCTGTTCTATTAAACATATTAAATATCAAGTGTATCCGCCAATGGTCTTTTAATTGACCGTCTACCGCTGCTTAGGTTAGGTTCATAATTTTAATATCCCTTTCATGGAACCAACTCTCAAAATCTAGAGAGTTGAATAAAATGGATATTGGTTGTGTTATACCGATTATGGAGTAAAACATCGGAGACAGGCACACGACCTTTCAACGTTAGATGAGGGTGACTACACCAGAATTCTAAAGTATACGACTTGTGATGTAACAACATCAACGGAATTGATTAAAATAAGGTTCGGAATGGACTTTTAGTTGTTCTGATGAAAACAACTAAAGTCTTATGAAACGAGGAGAATTATTCTAACAAATGGTGGATTAACAGCCTACGGTTGCGACTAGCCACATTGAGAGTAAAAGCAATGAAGTGTTAACTAAAAGCAGTAACGTTTCTTTTATCCTAAGCTAAAATATTTCCTTTTTATTGGAATAAAGATATATTCAGAGACGTTTCCTACATTGAGTCTGTTATCGGTAAATTGCTTCCACTTACCTTGGTAGAAGATTACAATCGTCGATTTGTTCTACCTCCTTATTCTCACGATATAGATGTCCATCATCCATTGATGTATGATGAGGACGGAATAGAGCTCATTTTAAGCCTACATCACATTCAATGGGTTCAATTGTGTGGATTCTTAATGTGAGAAGGCAGCCATGTTTGCTGTTCGATTATCTAATTTTTAAAACCTGTTGAAGGATGTTTTGTACGAATAAGACGCTCATACAAGGCGTGCTAATTCTATACACAAATTGGTGGATTTACAAGAAGAGTTTTATTGCTAAGGGGTGTAATTTTATTTAGGTTCGTTACAATTGGGTTTTAAAGATGGTTAAACAGTAGAGAGGACAAATATGCGTCCAAGTGGAAGAAAAGCAGATCAACTACGTTCCCTCAAGATCACACGTAATTTTATTAAGCATGTTGAAGGTTCGGTTCTGGTTGAATGTGGCGACACGAAAGTTATTTGTACAGCGACTGTTGTTTCCGGCGTGTCACGTTTTTTAAAAGGAAAGGGTCAAGGTTGGATCACGGCAGAATATGGTATGCTGCCGCGTTCTACACACAGTCGTATGGATCGTGAAGCTAAACGTGGTAGGCAAAGTGGTCGTACAATGGAGATTCAGCGTTTGATTGGTCGTTCTTTACGTGCTGCGGTGGATCTTAAAAAACTTAGTGAAAATACTATCACGATTGATTGTGATGTGATTCAAGCTGATGGTGGTACTCGTACGGCATCTATTACTGGTGGTTTTGTTGCACTGGTTGATGCTATGCGTGTGCTGGTTGAGAGTAAAAAAGTTAAGGAAAATCCAATTGTTGCACAGATCGCGGCTGTTTCTGTAGGTGTTTATAAAGGAGTTTCAGTATTGGATTTGGATTATCCTGAGGACTCCAATGCCGAAACGGATATGAACGTGATTATGAATGATAAAGGTGGTTTCATTGAGATACAAGGTTCAGCGGAAGGAGAAGTCTTTAGTGATGAGCATATGATGGAAATGTTGGTTATAGCTCGTAAGGGTATTATGGAAATCATGGGATTACAGAAAAAAGCACTTTTTGATAATTAAGCCAATTTTTTACTGCGTCTGTTTACTTAAAAAAATAGTGTTAGCCGGCTTTTAGACAAATATATTATATTGAGTGACATAGGAAGTAGAACTGTGCTAGAAATGAATTTTTATCTTTTGACCTTTTTTGTACTAATTTCGTATGTGATGATACTTTCTTTTTCAGTGTCTGGTTGACCTTTTCGATTTGTTTTTTTGGCTAAGGTAAGGTATATTGGCGTGAATAAGCTACATTCAGTGGTCTTGTAAAGCGTGGTGAAACTGGGTGAGCTTGCTTTATCTATTATATGATTGATACGAAAAATACGTTGATCTTTTGTCGTCGATAAACATAATAAAGGTACGAATAAGCACGCGTTTTTTAAACTAATTTATGGGGAGATCATCCATCGCTCTGAATTAATTCCTCTAATCATGGACTTTTTAGGTAATTTTTAAGCATTTCACTTGGTGAAAACTAATACTCAATTGCTCAGTTGTCGTAATTGGAGTAATGTGTTTTATTGATGACGGACTTGATGATGGATCGTCGTTCCAATTCTTGATGATTTAACGTAAGAAATTTTTTTGACGTATCTCTTTTTAATAATAAAGAGGCATATAATCTCTTTAGGTTAACATGAAAACACTTAGTTGTTTGACAAAACAAGTACTTGTTCATATATCATGTCGCTATGTTAGATGACTTATTACCTAAATATTTTGATCCTCGTAGATATGCTCATCATGAGTTGGTGATTGAAGGGTGCTTATCCCTTAATCAGTTTAAAGAGCTTCGTACTGTCTTGTCATCGGATGAAGGTGATGCGCACATTCATCTAAACTTTAGATTTGATGAAGATAGGCGTTGTGTTGCTAACGGTTCATTAAATACGATAGTGAAGGTTGTTTGTCAACGTTGTTTGAAAACTGTATCTCAGAAGCTGTCGATAGATTTGTTGCTTGCCTTCGTTTGCGATGAAGACCGCGCGAAAAATATCCCAAGTTGTTATGACCCCGTTGTTATGGTTGATGGTAATGTAATCCTGGTAGATATGGTAGAACAAGAAATCATACTTGCTCTACCCATTGTAGCTTATCATGCAGAAAGTGCTTGCAACCCAATGGCTATAAAGTACGCTTCGTTTACCGATTACGCATCGGATGGTGAAAAAAAATCGAATCCATTTAGTATATTGACGGATTTAAAAGCTAAGTAAAAGTTAGGAGCACTAAAATATGGCAGTACAAAAAAGTAAAGTGACACGTTCACGTCGTGGCCATCGCCGTTCACAAGACGCTTTGACAAATGCAACTTTATCTGTAGAACAGATAAATGGTGAACTTCACCGTCGTCATCATGTTTCCTCCGATGGTTTTTATCGTGGTCGTCAAATTATCACCTCTAAAGGTGATTAGTTAAGACATCCATGATTAGGTTAGTTTTAAACGCTATGAGTGGGGCTTTAGGTTTCTGCGTCATGTTTGAAAATGCATTTGAGGTGCTTTTAAAGTATCCCAATTTAGAAATCACACTTTAATCACTTTTTCGATTTTATTTCGGAACGCGTACTTCTTAAAAAATAATAATCGTTTATGCCTGTCTTGATGAGATCAGTTCGGACAGTAGTGCGGCTTTGTTTAAGCCTAAAGATAGCATTTTGTATCGGGTGATCGATGTTTTCTGTAGTGGTGATTTTGGGGAATACGGGTTTGGTGGTTGTTTTAGAAAGGTGATTGCTAGGAATTATTCGATTTAAGCTTTATTCCGTATTAATTCATTTCAATGGAATACGCATATTGTTTTCCTTAAGATGTTAGAGGATTTGCGAAATTGAATGTCACTTATGTTGAAAAGTTAAGTGAAGAAGTGCCAAAAAATTATGCTCAATATTGGTTATATCGACAGAAGCGAACTTTTCCTTGGCGAGAAGAGTGTCATTGTACGTGATAGTGTGGCAAGTAATGTTGTTTTAAAAGCATCAAAGGGGTTATTGTCTTTTTTGATTAGGAGAGTTTAAAGAGTAAAGAGGTGATTAGTTTTTTCTTGGAGTCTTTTCATCAGATTAGGTGTCGTTATTGGACTTGTTTTATTGGTATGAATAATAATTTGGTCAAAGATAGTGAATATGATAAACCAAATTTATTAGTAGCCACTACAAATGGGACAATGGAATATGTAATTGATATTGCGTAGGTTAATTCAGCTTAGGTTATTGGTTCGTATTTTAATAATAGCGAGAGGTTTTAATGAATAGTGAGTTGGCTTTTGTTTTTCCCGGTCAAGGGTCTCAGCAGTTAGGAATGCTGTCGGATTTGGCGGAAAAATACGACTTAATAGGTCAGACTTTTACTAAAGCGTCTGAGGTACTTGGTTATGATCTATGGGATCTTGTTCAAAATGATGTAGATAGGCTAAATCAAACGGACAAGACACAACCCGCCGTATTGTCTGCAAGTGTCGATTTGTGGCGTTTGTGGGAACGGCAAGGTGGTGAGCTGCCAGCTTATGTTGCTGGCCATAGCTTGGGTGAATATTCTGCACTAGTTTGTGCTGGTGTGATTTCTTTTTCGGATGCGGTTGAGTTAGTAAAGCTTCGTGGTGAATATATGCTAAAAGCGGTTCCTGCTGGTAAAGGTGCCATGGCGGCTATTATTGGTTTGGATGATGCGAAAGTCGTTGAGTCTTGCAAAGTGGCAACTGGTGTTGTGAACGCGGTTAACTTTAACTCGCCTGGCCAAGTGGTGATTGCTGGTCACACTAAGGCTGTTGAAGAAGCAATGAATCATGCTAAAGAAGCAGGCGCAAAACGGGCTTTTTTTTTGCCGATTAGTGTACCTTCTCACTGCGAATTGATGATTTCTGCAGGTGAGAAATTGGCGGAAAAGCTTGCGAACATTGAATTTCATACGCCAACTTGTACTTTGATTCAAAATGTTAGTGCAAAATCGGTATCAGACGTTCAACTCATTAAAGCGAACTTGGTATCTCAGTTGAGTGAGCCTGTATTATGGACACAGTCTGTTGAGTTGTTAGCCGAGCTAGGAGTTAAAAATATTTTAGAGTGTGGTCCTGGTAAAGTGTTGAGTGGTTTAAATAAACGTATTGTTAAAGGGTTAACGTCTTCTTCACTTGGTGATTTGGATGGGTTTGAAGCAGCGTTATCGTTTTAATGTAGAAAGACGATTTAATCGTTTTTTAGTATCATTTAATAACTAGATAAGATCAATAATTGGAGACAATAATGAGTCTGGAAGGCAAGATTGCACTAGTGACTGGAGCAACGCGAGGTATAGGTAAAACTATTGCGACGGTTTTTGTTAAGCAGGGTGCTATTGTTGTTGGTACTGCGACGACTGAGTCAGGTGTAAAAAGCATTAGTGAATATCTTGGTCAAAATGGTAGAGGTTGGATATTGGATGTGTCATCGGCTAAATCTATCGATGTAGTAATGAAAGAAATTAATGAAGAATATGGCGCTCCAACCATCTTGGTTAACAATGCGGGTATCACTCGTGATAACCTTTTGATATGTATGAAAGAAGATGAATGGAACCAAGTAATTAATACCAACTTGACTTCTGTATTTCGTGTTACAAAAGCTTGTTTGCGTGGTATGAGCAAAGCAAAATTTGGTCGTGTCATTAGTATTAGTTCAATTGTTGGTTCTATGGGCAATAGCGGACAAACGAATTATTCTGCAGCAAAAGCTGGGCTACAAGGTTTTAGTCGCTCTTTAGCTGCGGAAATTGGATCTCGTGGTATCACGGTAAATTGTGTTTCTCCAGGTTTCATTGAAACAGATATGACTAAAGTGCTTTCAGAAGAGCATAAAGAGAATTTGTTATCAAAGGTACCCGCTGCTCGTTTTGGTCAACCAGAAGAAATTGCGGCCGCTGTCGCATTTTTGGCGTCTGATGGGGCAGCTTACATTACTGGTGAAACGTTGCATGTCAATGGAGGCCTGTATATGTCATAATTTAAGTTGAATTTTATATTTAATTCAACGAGAATGCGTTTTCGGTTCACCTTGGGAAGCATGCCTTTTATTTTAGGTGATCGAGCAGTATAATACGCCCAGAATGAGTTATTAACGAGTAAAGTAGGAACTTCTATAGGAACTTTTAATGAGTAGCATTGAAGAACGCGTTAAAAAAATCGTTTGTGAACAACTTGGTGTTAAAGAAGAAGAGGTTGTGGCTTCGGCATCTTTTGTAGATGACTTAGGTGCTGATTCTCTTGACACTGTTGAACTGGTAATGGCTCTTGAGGAGGAGTTTGATACTGAAATTCCTGATGAAGAAGCTGAAAAAATCACTACTATACAAGCTGCGAACGATTACATTAACACTAACTTGTAATTTTTGATTGAATTTGAGTTTTCTGAAAAGCCGCTTGTGTTTATTACAGCGGCTTTTCTTATTGATGGTTTTGTCCTAGTATAGGAGGGTCACAGAAAATATCATACTTAAGAGTGAATGTATGAGTCGTGTTTAGCGATTCGTTGGTGTCGTTCCATAAATGTGTTAAGTATGTATTGATTTTGGAAATCCACGTAAAAACTTTTTTTAAAAAACGATTAAGTTGTCAGTAGCTTAATGAGAGTTATAATTATGACATATGCAATTGAAATTAATGACCTAAAAAAACAATATGATGGTGGATTTGAAGCGCTTAAGAGTATTAATTTAAAAGTTGAAAAAGGAGATTTTTTTGCCTTACTAGGCCCGAATGGTGCTGGCAAATCAACTACCATTGGTGTTTTGTGCTCTCTAGTGAATAAAACATCAGGTCGTGTTTCTATTTTTGGTACGGATATTGATGATAATTTTGCGAAAGCAAAAAAATATCTTGGGGTCGTTCCTCAAGAATTTAATTTTAATGTCTTTGAAACTGTATTCAATGTTGTTGTAACACAGGCAGGTTTTTATGGTATTAGTCATACTGTTGCAAAAGAACGAGCAGAGAAATATCTCAAGCAGCTAGAACTTTGGGATAAAAAAGATTACCAGTCACGAATGTTATCGGGTGGGATGAAACGTCGTTTGATGATCGCTCGTGCTTTAATTCATGAGCCAGAAGTATTAATTCTTGATGAACCGACTGCGGGAGTGGATATTGAATTGCGTCGCTCTATGTGGAAGCTTATCAAAGCTCTAAATAAAAATGGTACAACGATTATTCTAACAACACATTATCTGGAAGAAGCCGAGCAATTGTGTCGCAACATCGCCATCATAAATAGTGGTGAGATTGTTGAAAATACCAGCGTGAAAGTTTTATTGAAAACTTTGAATCAGGAAACTTTTATTTTTGATCTAGACCAAGCGGTTGAGTCTGATTGGAATGTTGAAAATTATAAAGTAAGAGTTACTAACGATGGTACAACCATTGAGGTTGAGGTGATGAAAGGTCAATCCATCAATAGCTTATTTAAAGCGTTAGATTATCAGTCTATTAATGTCTTAAGTATGCGTAATAAATTTAATCGTCTCGAAGAGCTCTTTGTCAAATTGATCAAAGGATAGTTTCCATGAATAACTCTGAAATATTTACTGCATTTTATGCGATTTTGTGCCGTGAAATAAGGCGTTTTGCCCGAATTTGGCCACAAACTTTGTTGCCTCCAGCTATTACTATGTCTCTTTATTTTGCCATTTTTGGTAATTTAATTGGTAGTAGGATAGGGAATATGGGTGGGTTCACCTATATACAGTATATCATGTCTGGTTTGATTATGATGTCTGTTATTACCAATTCTTATTCTAATGTTTCTTCGTCGTTCTTTTCAGCTAAGTTTCAGCACAGTATTCAAGAGTTATTAGTGTCACCGACTCCAAATTGGGTTATTTTACTGGGCTATGTCTTAGGTGGGGTTGTCCGTGGGTTGCTCGTTGGTTTGATTGTGACCATATTATCTCTATTTTTTACTCACTTTCATCTACAGAGTTGGTTTTTAACGCTTGGTGTTGTGTGTTTAACTGCCATCATGTTCTCCTTAGGTGGTTTTGTTAATGCTATCTATGCTCGTAGTTTTGACGACGTGTCTATTGTACCAACTTTTATATTGACGCCTCTTACGTATTTAGGTGGAGTGTTTTACTCAATTAACTTATTGCCCGATTTTTGGCAAAAAGTATCTCTACTGAACCCAGTTCTTTATATGGTTAACGCGCTTAGATACGGTGTTCTTGGTATCTCTGATATTGATATTTATGTAGCGTTGATTATTATATGTGTTTCTATCATTGTATTGTCTTTCTTTAGTTTGTATTTACTAAATAAAGGAAAAGGTATCAGAAATTAAAAAAACAGATATGATTTTGTACCCTTAAGTTAACAGATGGAATACGCTTTTGGATACAACCTAGGGTTATTTTATCTCATATGGATTGAAAATGGGCGTTGTGTGAATTCGACTTTTAGATATCTTTTTATGCAGCCTGATCTAGCTCATCCAAAACAACGTCAGGTTGACTAGGTCTATATTCCAGATATTTTTTTGATCTTATGTCTGTTCTTTGTTCTACTTCAGCAATATACTCTTAACCAATAATTTTCGTCCTTACTCTTTTAAAGATATATTGTCTCAATAAACCATTGAAATAATCGTTTAACTCTCATCCTCTCTTTTACGATGAATAAGGATATCTTCAAAATACATATCTGCTTCATAGTGCTTGTGCTATTTTCGATGTTTTGTAAACTTCCATTATTATCAAATGTGATCGTATCGATATGTTTTTTTATACAGCGTCAACATTTCGGTTCCTTATCTAATTCTCGATAAACGTTAGAATAATGAAGCTCTATCGTTTCAAGAAATAATTTTCTGTATTAAAAACCAATATTTAGTATTGTTATCTTTCAGTCGAATAGATGGTTATTTATGGTAAATTAACTTTGATATTGATAATAAGAAGCTAGAAAGTACCCTCATAGCTAATAGCATCAAAAAATAAGGTGTTTGATTCTTTTTTAATATGTTGTTAGCAGGCAAGTAGGTCTAGTTCTGTGGTTATAGGTTTGAAACCACAAAACATCATGACAAGATTTCGAAAGCCCGTGTCTATTTCTGGTCCTTCTAGTCCCTTGATGCGTTTATCTATCATAGCCAGATAGTTTTGAATATAAAGGAGTGTGATGTGGTTATGTCTGGTCAAAGCACTTTCATAAAAAGGGATACGTTTATCCCAAATTTTTTTTGACTGGCAAGCTTGCTTTAAGCTAGTAGACGATTGTATCGATTTAAAAAGAGAGCTGAGCGTTTGAGTTTCACGGTTAAACAGCCAAAGAATAATGCTGACTTCGGTTCCCTCTTCCACTAACTGATTCAAGCAATGTATGGCTTCTTTGGTTTTACCCATCAATAAGCGATCACTTAGGTCGTAAATAGAATAGCGACTGTTGTTCACCACGGACTCGTTGACTTTTTCAACATTAATTTTACTACCAACACCATTTATCAAAACCAATTTCTCAAGTTCCTGAGATAAGGCAAGCAAGTTACCTTCACCTCGCTCACAAATCATGTTTACCGCATCTTGACTCAAGGAAAGGTTAAGGTCTTGGGCACGTTGTTGAATCCAAGCCGGTAGTTGATGGGCGTCAATTGGCCAAATTTGAACAAAGATACCATTTGATTCTAATTGAGAAAACCATTTAGCTTTTTGCGAGCGAGAATCGATTTTAGGTAAAGTCAGTAAAATAATATTGTCGTTATTTAACGATTGGGATAATTGCATCAGCGCTTTAGTGTGTTTCTCGATCATTTTATCGATTTGTATATCGAATAAACGTTGGTTGGAAAACAGCGACAAGTTTTTATTTTCGTTGATTATGTCTTGCCAATCAAATTGCGAATCGGCTATATAGCGCAAGCGCTCATTAATTCCAGCATTGAGCACCGATTTACGGATTTTATCAGCCGTTTTTTGGCACAATAAGACCTCATCTCCAGAGATGATATAAATCTGGGAAAGGCTTTTTTTGAGTTGTTGTAGTAATTGATTTTCTCTGATTTTCATTGATTATTTTTTATTAATGTGTCGTTATTGCTTATCATCTTGGCCACTATTTTACTGAAGTGTAAGTAAGATCATAAATAAGCTTACTAGCAAGTTTGTTGCTCATAGATTGAGTTTGAGCGTTGTTATAAGCTGCTTTAGCACTTTGTTCTGCATGTCGTTCAGATAAGGTATTTGTTGTGCTCACAGTTCGTGGACCATAAATAAACTTGTTATTCAGTTGACGAATAAAATAAGTGAGGCTTAATTGGCGCTGAATTTGAGTGATATTGTTGTAGTTATCACGAGCCAATACGGAATCAGATATTTTAAGGGGTTTAATTTTTAATTCCAGTAAATCAGTCTCTGTATCTTTTGCATCAATAATGGTGATACCCTCCCTTGTTAGAGCAATGCGTAGTAATCTATCGAAGGTTGGTGAACCAGAATCACTGGTCAAAACCAGTTGTTTTAATAACTCAGGAATAGAGACTTGTCTACGTAAATGGAAGTCACAAGCAACGACGCTCAAAAAGAATATAATGAGAAGTGCAAATCGGGTTGTTTTATTAAATGAAATTGTCATTGTCTATGATCTCTAATGCAGTGGGAAGAAATCAAGAATGGCTGCACCATCCTCGACACTCTAGTTTGTTGTGACTATGTTTACTAAACGACCTGGCACGACAATCACCTTATGGACCGTTTTTTCCTTTAGGAATTTGGTCACATTGGGGTGAGCTAATACCGTTTTTTCGATAGTTCTGTTGTCAGCATCGGTAGACATAGTTATTTCAGCGCGTTTTTTCCCCATAACTTGAACCACAATGGTTAACTCGTCTTTGACTAGTGCTTTTTCATCAAGTGCTGGCCATGGTGTGTTTATTATGTTGTTATCGGTGTGGCCAAGTTCGATCCATAATTGGTGGGTAATATGTGGTACGATAGGAGATAAAAGAAGTATTGCGACTTCTAATGCCTCATGTTCTACCGCTAAACCAAGAGACGATTTGTCTTTGAATTTGCTGATTTTGTTACAAAGCTCAATCACAGTAGCAATGGCGGTATTGAAGGTTTGGCGACGCTCAATATCATCTGTTACTTTTTGGATAGTCTCATGAGTTTTTCGACGTAGTGATTTTTGTTCTCTGTTTAACGAGTTAATGTTCAATCTGCCAGGTATGCCCGATTTTGTTTTGCGATATACCAGTGCCCAAAGACGATGAAGGAAACGTGATGCGCCGTCTATACCAGCATCGTTCCACTCAAGAGATTGCTCTGGTGGTGCAGAAAAAATAATGAATAAACGTACCGTATCTGCACCGTAACGTTCAATCATTTCTTGAGGATCAATAGTGTTGCCTTTAGATTTAGACATCTTAGTGCCGTTTTTGTTCACCATACCCTGTGTTAATAGACGTTTGAATGGTTCGTCAGAGTTAACAAATCCTGCGTCACGTAACAACTTATGAAAGAAGCGTGAGTACAGTAGGTGAAGGATTGCGTGCTCAACACCACCAATATATTGGTCAACAGGAAGCCAATAATTTACTTCTTCGGTTAGCATAGCATCGGTTGCATCTGGACAGCAGTAACGTGCAAAATACCAAGATGATTGCATAAAAGTATCGAAAGTGTCGGTTTCGCGTTCTGCTTTTTCGCCGTTGTAAGTGGTCGAGGAGAAGCTTGGATTGTTTTTGATGGGCGAGTTAACACCATTCATCACAATGTTTGTCAACAGTTCAACCGGTAGCTGATTTTCTGGAACAGGCACAACTGAGCCATCTTTTAAATTGATGGTAGGGATAGGGGTTCCCCAGTAGCGCTGACGGCTTACGCCCCAATCACGAAGGCGATAGTTTACTTTTATTGTACCAAATTTATGTTTTATCATCCAAGTAGAAATAGTTTCGAAGGCCTCTTTAAATGCTAGACCGTCGAATTTTCCTGAGTTGCAAAGCGTACCTTTTTTGGTAAAAGCTACTGTGTCTAAATTGATACTTTCGTTATTAATAGGTTGGATAACTTGTTTGATCGGTAGATTGTATTTTTTCGCGAATTCAAAATCACGTTGATCGTGGGCTGGAACAGACATTATTGCGCCAGAACCGTAATCCATTACAACGAAATTTGCAGTGTAAATAGAAAGGATTTCACCAGTTACTGGGTGAACGGCTTTGAGACCTGTGTCCATACCTTTTTTCTCAATTGTTGCCATATCAGCTTCGGTCGTCGATATTTTTTTACTTTCTTCGATGAAGTCAGCAAGGTTTGTGTTGTTTTTTGCCGCTTCCAAAGATAATGGGTGTTGAATTGCTATAGTGATATAAGTTACTCCCATAATGGTATCTGGGCGAGTTGTGTAAACAGACAAACGTTCGTTTCTACCTTCTACCACGAAGCTGAATTCCAAGCCTTCAGAGCGGCCAATCCAGTTACGTTGCATGGTTTTGACTTTTTCAGGCCAACCATCTAGTAGTTCAAGATCGTTAAGTAATTCTTCTGCGTAGTTTGTGATGCGGATGAACCATTGATAAATTTCTTTCTTCTCAATGGTTGTTCCACATCGCCAGCAACAGCTATCTTCTACTTGTTCGTTTGCTAGTACAGTTTGGTCATGTGGGCACCAGTTAACTGCAGCGGTTTTTTTGTAAGCTAATCCTTGTTTTATTAATTGAGTGAAGAACCATTGTTCCCATTTGTAGTATTGTGGGGTACATGTGGCAATTTCTCGATCCCAGTCATAACCAAAACCAAGCTTTTGTAGCTGGTTTTTCATATAGGCAATGTTTTCAGCGGTCCATTTAGCTGGTGCTATTTGGTTTTTAATAGCCGCGTTTTCTGCTGGTAAACCAAAGGCATCCCACCCCATAGGCTGCATGACATTTTTACCTTGCATGCGTTGGTAGCGAGAAATAACATCACCAATAGTATAGTTACGTACGTGACCCATGTGCAGACGGCCACTTGGATATGGGAACATAGATAAACAGTAGAATTTTTCTTTGCTGGTGTCAGCGACTGCTTTAAATACTTTATTTTTATTCCAGAAGAATTGAGCTGCTTGTTCAATCGGCTGAGGATTATATTGTTCTTGCATGATATTTCATGATTCCACGGTAAGTGTTAGGTTGGTACAGTCTATACGAAGGTTTGAAAAGTGAGAAAACACAATTAGATCCAAATGAAAACTAATATAGAGTTCAACAGAAACTAAGATTATCTGCTATTTTATAGAGATGAGGTTCCAATGAGAAGGTTCTATAAGAAGGGGCTTTATGAAAACTGTGAAAAAAGATCATACAAATGAGTAAAACGATACCAATTTGGTAGAAGAAATACGTAAAATATTGTTGTGTGTAAAGAACCAGTTTTTAGAAGACGTGTTTCTGCTGAACGCTTATTGTTAGTCATTTTAGAGTGAAACTTTGGTGTAACTGATTACCATGTTTGTTAATACTTTGCAAAGATAAAAGTAAGTGTTTATTTAAAATCGATAAATTCTATTTCGACATTCTTGTCTTTATAACGATGTTTTCTTCTTTAAAGAGAAGTGGTAATAGATCTTTGTCGAGTAATACACTTAAGATTTTATCTAGTTTTTTTCTAACAACTGGGAAACGTGAATGGGAGGAGTTGATGATTTTGCGGATAGAAATCTTTGGATCATCTTCTGATTTAACGACTACCATCTGCGATGGTGGAATCATGATGTCTCTTGGTTGTACTTCAGATACTTCTAAGGCGCCTTCTATTATTGTAAAAGCATCACGATCAACAATATCTGGTTTAACGGCTTTTTCTGACAGTTTAACAACGTTCTCACTATTACGGAGTTTATCATTAAACGCCTGTGCTATACGCTCAAACCAAGATTTATGTTGATCGTTAGAGATTATTCGATCGATTTTCACTCATAAGGTTATGAACTCACTCTTTTATTAAATACAGAGCGGGAATATCAAGGGAGGCTAATAATTGCGTTTCTACTGCTTCCATTTCTTCTGCTTCATCGTCATTTATATGATCATATCCACACAGATGCAATATACCATGGATAGTTATATGTGCCCAATGATGAAATAGTGGCTTCTTTTGTTTTGTAGCTTCAAAATCGACAACTTGCTTGCAAATCACTAGGTCGCCCAATAATGGAATCTCAATCTCCATAGGGGCTTCGAAAGGAAAGGACAAAACATTAGTGGGTTTATCTTGTCCACGATATTTACTATTTAGCGCGTAACTTTCTCTTTCATCGACAATACGAATGGTGATTTCGAATTTTTCATCAGACGTGGGTAGAGCTGTTTTTACCCATAACATAAAGTCGTTAGCACTGGGTAACCCCGTTATCGAGTCGGTAGCAATTTGTAAATCTAATTCAAGATGCGCCATTGGCTTCTATCACTACTATTGTACTTAGTTTGTGCGTTTTAAACGCACTGTGGTACGTGTTTTTTTTCTTCTTCATTTCTCTACACTAAATATCTTGCCTCGACATCGAAGAGTGACATCAAGACTTTTTTCAATAAGTTTTACTTTTTTACTCAGTTGTTTTTACAAAATAGTCGAAGCATTTGTTTCATTTGTTGTTAAATGAATTTGTTGGTTTATTTGTGTTGTTTTCAATAGTTACCCAACTTAATGAAGGACAAAGTTGGTGTCGAGTTCAGAGTTAATCAACTCACCTAAAAGGGAGTTGGTATAAGCATCTGTGATCACCACATCTGCAAATTTACCAATCAATTGAGGATCAGACGCACTGAAGCTTACGATGCGATTGTTCTCAGTTCGGCCTTGAAGCTGTCCAGGATTACGAGGCGAATAGCCGTTGATTAGAATGCGTTGTATTTCACCAATCATTGCCAAACTGATATCAAAAGATTGTTGACTTATACGACTTTGTAATATAGCCAGACGTTCTTTTTTTAGCTTTTCTGGTGTGGCATCTTCAAGGCTTGCTGCTGGTGTACCAGGGCGTTGGCTGTATATGAAGCTAAATGAGTGATCAAAGCCGATCTCTTGAATTAAGTTCATGGTATCGATGAAACAGTCGTTGGTTTCGCCTGGGAAGCCTATGATAAAGTCAGAAGACAAGCTAATATTGGGACGTGCTTGTCTAATAAGATTGATTTTATCAATGTAATATTGACGATCGTGACCACGTTTCATTGCACTCAAAACGCTGTCAGAACCACTTTGAACTGGCAAATGAAGATGGCTTACCAATTTTGGCTCGGTACGAAATGTTTCAATCAAGCTGTCGGTAAATTCAATAGGGTGGGATGTAGTAAAACGAATACGCTCAATACCATCAATTTGAGCCACTGCATGAATAATATCGGCAAGGTCAGCTTCATCGCCCTCATCGGTTTCGCCTCGGTAGGCGTTCACGTTTTGACCTAGTAGATGGACTTCACGTACTCCTTGTTCTGCTAATTGAATCACTTCTACTAAAATGCTATCAAAAGGGCGGCTGACTTCTTCACCGCGAGTGTAAGGCACAACACAAAACGTACAGTATTTACTGCAACCTTCCATAACGGAGACGAAGGCCTCTGCGCTTTCTACATGAGGTGTAGGTAGATGATCAAATTTTTCGATTTCAGGAAAAGTCACATCTGTAACAGGAATGTGTTCAACCGCTGAGTTTATCATATCAGGCAGTTTATGTAACGTTTGTGGTCCAAAGATCATGTCTACATGTTTAGCACGTTTACGGATTATATCACCTTCTTGGCTTGCCACACAACCGCCTACACCAATTAAAAGGTTGGGTTTTTTCTTTTTGAGATTTTTCCAACGACCAAGCTGGTGGTAAATTTTATTTTGAGCTTTTTCACGTATTGAACAAGTATTTAAAAGAAGCACATCGGCTTCTTCTGTGTTCTCCGTCAGTTCCATATCATGGCTTTCTCTAAGCAAGTCAGCCATACGAGAGGAATCGTATTTGTTCATCTGACAGCCATGAGTCCTGATAAAGAGTTTTTTCGCCATACAACTAACCTAAAATGAGTTTGCCTAATCGACTTTGCAGTTATTATATTTGGCTTTGTCCTAGAATCACAGAGGTGAGAATCATCCGGAGCTGTTAAAGTGAGAATAGTCTTTGTTTTACTGTGTAACTTGTTCAAATTTAGCACTTTAACACGATTCTTTCTACTTTTGTTTCGTCTTAGTTTTGCTCACGATGTTTTGCAAAGTCCTCAAGTCATAAATTGATATATTTTTGTGCAAAACGATCACGTTACTGTTGTTACAAAAATCATTTAAAACAAAATCGCTTTCTAATTAAAGTTGCCAATAACATAAATCTTCATTAGTTGACTAACAAGATGTACCCATGAATGCCCATATAGAGGCCAACAATACAGATTAATGTTCCCGAAAAATATGGAGCTTTACGTGCAAGACTGTTTAAGTGTTTCCACTTGTGAGTTACTTTTCTAACACCAATAGCAGCAATAACACCAATAGATACTAGCGTTAGCGCTAAACCAATACTGAAAGATAAAACAAGTGTAGAACCAAGAATTAAAGTTTTCAACTGAAAGCAAATTAATAAGACGGTCACAGCTGCAGGACAAGGTATTAAACCACCAGTTAAACCGAACAATAGTATTTGACCATTTGTCACAGTTTGGTTTAAAAAACGTTTCTGTATATCTGAAGCGTGTGCTAGTTCGTGAGTGTCTTGATACTCTTTATTATCATGGTTTCCAGACAAGTGGTTATGTTCATGAAAATGAACATCAAAATTATGGAAATGACGACGATGTTCGATCATCAGTTTAACTGATAACTGCCTTGTACCTTGAAAACTCAACTCTGATTCTAGATAATTATTACGTTCAACAAAGTTATACTCAATGGGTGTTTTGCTTTCGGCGTCATTAAGATGAAATTTAACTTCAGATGCTTTTAAAGGGTGACCACTTAGTATTCTTAGTTGGAGTCGGTTGTTCTGTTGAGCGTCTTCCACAATGGATAGAGCAACATGACAATGACCTGTATCGACAACCTGTTTTGTCCAGTCATCAGCATGCGTGTGTAATTTTTGCCATATTCTTTTTCCATCCCAAGTTTTCCAGATCATCCAGATACCGGTCAAGATAATGATGGCTCCTGAAACAAGCAACATCCAAGGTTCGGCTATTTTTGCTGTAAATTGTTTACTGACATACATTCCACCTAAAGCGATAAGCCAAACCACAATAGTATGGGAAAAGGCGGCTGCTAAACCAAGCATAACAGCTTGTTTGGTTGTACCTTTTATAGAAACAATGAAGGCGGCCATCATTGTTTTTGAATGACCAGGTTCTAAACCATGTAGTGCGCCAAGAAGAATAGCACTGGGAATAAACAGCCACCCATTGCCTTGTTGAAGTAGTGTAGTAAAATTCATTGTTATCCACTTTGTTTGATGGTATTTGATTTAGAAATATACCTTCTCCCAGCATAAAATGCTACCCATTAGTATAATTGGTGTCGTATTTTCGCTTGCAATCGATTTCATTTATTTATAACGGAATTTTACATGTCTTATAATAATTGAGATCAGAAAAAAACTCATCACTCATGTTAGTAATATGCAAGTCCAGATTAATGGTTTTAAAAAACATTGGAAAATGAGTATGAGTGTCAAGATATACCATAATAGATTTCTGTTATCTAAGATGTGGTAAATGAGTTGATCCGAGAAGTCATTAAGGGACATCTGATTGAACATGTTGTTCTTGAAGAAAATCTTACAAAAAGAGAAAAGAACTTAGATGTGATATAGAAGGTTTTGGATACGTATACTTAATTAATAAGTGTCTTGATAAAGTTGGTTGTATAGAAAAGTGATTAGAAAAGCGATCATACCGTTTTCGTTAAATAAAATTTTTTTAATCCTTTTGCCTCATTATTAAAAATAAACGAAACAAGAAAAATAACTCCACCTCAACTTTTTTTTGAAAAGAGAGAATTAGGTTTTGTTTATTATACTAAAAGAAATTGGGAGGAGAGATTTAAAAAGGACAGAGTGCTACAAACACTACCCAAGCTTTGGTAAACGGATGTTGAAATTCTAAGCGATAAGCGTGTAGTAAAAGCCGAGGGTCGTTGTTGTATTCCGGGTCATAGAATTCGTCGCCTATTATCGAATATCCGATGCTTTGCATGTGAACGCGGAGTTGGTGCGAGCGGCCTGTATAGGGTGTTAAACGAACACGAGTAGTGTTGTCTTCGTAGGCGATGAATTCCCAGAAGGTGATGGAATCTTTGCTCCATTGGTCGGTACAGATGATTTGTTTAGGTCGATTTGGCCAGTCGCATCGTAGAGGTTTACGCACTTCTCCTCGTTCACCTGGTAGTTTACCACGCAGCAAAGCATGGTATTCTTTTTTGACTTTTTGCTCACGAAAGTAGGCGTACATTCGCTTTTGACATTCATAGGTTTTGGCGACCAGAATCAAGCCTGAAGTGGCTTTGTCTAAGCGATGAATAGCATAAGCTTTACCGAACATCTGTTCTGCTCTACATAGTATAGAGTCTTGTTTATCTAAGCTTCGACCAGGTACAGACAAAAAATTAGCAGGCTTGTTGATGACGGCGAACCAATCGTCTTCATAGATTATCTCTAGCATAGATAATTATTCCGATCTAATGTTCGAGATAATGCGAATTGCATCTTTTCCTCCTCAATGCCTAGTAGGGCTTCTATTATCATGTTGGTGGATAGACGAGTGAACCAAACGTCCTCATTCAGTTCATTGTCGATAAATTTAGTGTGAATGTCAAAGACATACATCGCATTTTCATCTATTTTAAAATAGACAAGAATTTCTTTGTCGTCCTCGTTGATGGAGTAGACTATCAGTCTTGGTCGCTATGAATGAAAGGTATTCTCTTATGAAAATCTACCACTTTGGAAGATAGTAGACGTTAATTTACGATAAAATCTTGACTAAATGACGTTACCCTTATTCAATCTGTTTATACGATGAAATCGTAAAACAATTCAAATGGTCATTGTTCAAATATAGGGAATCCGCATTGCGATTCGCGTCATAGGTAACCGTCTAAAATATTGGTGTTACACGTCTCAAAAGACGAGTGTTTCGGGAAGATGCCAAGATTAATTGGAAAGATGAAATCGAGGGTGTGTAAGACTACCCTAATATCTTCGTAGTTATGCTCTCAAAGAGTAAACATTAATCTTTGAGATTAACGTGGAACGTTTTTCAACGAATATAATATGAGGAGCCTGATAAAAGATACTGAACAAAAGGTGTTGTTTTGGGTCTAGATAATTTACGGAATCATCACGTTAAATTGGTTAAGGTTTGATTGGCAAAACATCTAGAAAAGATGGATATCTTCCATTAACCAGATCTAACTCCGTATTAGTGTTTAAACAGTAACCTGAAAATCGAAATGTGCAGTATTCGCCATGTTTTGTAGAAGTATTTCCCCAACGGATTAACATTAAATAGGTCAGCGATTTGTTAAAACGATATACTAGAAGAGAAAACCCAAAGTATAGCTAGATGGTAGCAAAGTGCTTCAGATTGCTAAGGAAGATGCGAACAAGTCCTGAAGTCTCCAAGAGCTTGATCTAATAGTCTGTATTTTTTGTTAAGTGATGAATGTCAATAAATTCACTATTCATATTTGTCACTTACATCGAATAGAAAATTTTTATTTATGTGCTAATTTTTACATGGACGTAGTTTATTGAGGTAATGTAGGAGTAATTTCTAAGAAAAGAGAATTTATTTGCAACTTTTCTAAACAATAGGGTGTCATAACTCACATTTTTAAGAATGCATCTTATTGAACAAACTAAGGATAAAAATACATTGAGTAATAAAAGCATTAAAGATCCACATTGGCAAAGAGAAGTGTCTAAGTACGATAATCCGGTACCAAGCCGTGAGTTTATTCTAGAGTTTTTAGCCACCCAAAGTAAAAGCTTAGGCCATTTTAGCTTGTGCAAAGAATTTGCTATTACCGATGAAAATGAAATAGAAGCACTTCGTCGTCGACTGATAGCTATGTGCCGTGATAATCAGCTAGTTAGTAATCAAAACGACGAATACATTCCGATTTTGAAAAGTTACCTAATAGAAGGGTACGTCCAAGGTAATAAAGCAGGTCATGGTTTTCTATTGCGTCAAAATGAAGACGATATATTTTTGTCTTCTCGTCAAATGCAAAACGTGATGGATGGCGATAAAGTGAAAGTCCGTTTGTCTGGCCGTAGTGTTAAAGGGCGTTTAGACGGTGTTGTAGTGGAAGTAATCGAGCGTAAGCATAGCCAATTAGTTGGTCGTTATTATGAAGAAAGCCAAACATCTTTCGTTAAACCTGAAAACCCATGTATTTCGCAAGACATCTTGATTACTCAAAATTCCGGTTTGACCCCGACTCATGGTCAATATGTTGTTGTTGAGATTGTGACCTATACTGAAAATGGAAAACCAGCTCAAGGTCTTGTGAAAAAAATTCTTGGTGATTTTCTGGCACCGGGGTTAGAAATTGATGTGGCAATACACCATCATAACATTCCCAATGAATGGTCCAATGCGGTTGAGAAACAGATAAAAAACTTCAGTACAGAAGTGGCAAAAGAAGAAAAAGAATATCGTGTGGATCTTCGCAATATTCCGTTTATTACCATTGATGGTGAAGAAGCTCGTGACTTTGATGATGCCGTATATTGTGAAAAAACACCAGATGGCTGGAAGCTATTGGTTGCTATTGCTGATGTCTCTCATTATGTGAAAAAAGGTACGGCTCTCGATGAAGAAGCGATTGTTCGTGGTAACTCGGTTTACTTCCCAGGTCGTGTGATTCCTATGCTGCCAGAGGTGTTATCTAACGGTTTGTGTTCTCTAAATCCAAATTTGGATCGTTTGGCCATGGTTGCTGAAGTATCTCTGACGTCTTGTGGTAAGATGCGCAGTTACAAATTTTACGAAGGCTTAATTCGTTCTCATGCTCGTTTGACCTATACCAAGGTTGCAAAGATGATCTCGCAAGAAAAGGAAGAACAAGGTTTGGTACTGCGTGAACATTATGCCTCTATTGTTTCATACATTGATGATTTAAATAGTTTATATCATGTGTTGAAAGATGCTCGTGATAAGCGAGGTGCTGTGGAGTTCAATACTACCGAAACGTGCATGGTGTTTGATGAAAACTCTAAAATGGCACATATTATCCCGGTTGAGCGTAATGGTGCCCATAAATTAATTGAAGAGTGCATGTTGTGCGCGAACGTCGCTGCAGCTGAATTATTGATCAAAGCGGATTTACCCGCTCTGTTTCGTGTTCATGCGGGTCCAAAAGAAGATCGCTTGTCAACACTTCGTACTTATCTGGGTTTACTCGGTTTGGAATTAACTGGTGGTTTGAAACCAACACCAAATGATTATTCTAAATTAGCTGAGCAACTGAAAAATCGTACGGATGCACGTAGCATTCAAACCATGATGTTGCGTTCTATGTCACAAGCTGTGTATCAAGCTGAGAACATAGGCCATTTTGGTTTGAATTATCCAGTTTATACTCATTTTACTTCGCCAATTCGTCGTTACCCTGATTTATTGACACATCGTGCGATTCGCTACCTAATCCATAGTGAAGGTCGTCCTGTTATGCGTCAAAATTATCGTGTTGATGGTAATCCAACGATAAAAGATCGTAAGATCTATGGTTATGATCATGCGGATATAGATCGCCTAGGGGATTCTTGCTCTTTGACTGAACGTCGTGCTGATAAAGCGATTCGAGATGTTGAAGCATGGTTGAAATGTCAATATGTTGAGCAGCATTTAGGCGAAGCGTTTGATGGTGTTGTGACTGCAGTAACAAGTTTTGGTTTATTTGTGGAGCTACAAGGCTTATTTATCGATGGTTTGATCCATATCTCAGGGCTTAATCAAGACTACTTTGTTCATAATATGAAGCACCAGGCGATTATTGGTGAACGCACTGGTCGTGTATTCCGTTTTGGTGACATATTAAAAGTTCGAGTTTCCAATGTGAATCTTGAACAACGTAAAATAGACTTGAGTCTTGATGAAGTCAAACCTTTACCAACGTCAAAAAATTGAACTTAACGATTTAACTGGATTAGAAATGCAGTTTGTTCAGCTTTCAACAATTGAGTTAGTTAGTCTTGGTAAATCTAAAAATTTCTCCCAAAGCGAAAAGTTGTTGCTCTTCAAAGGTAAACGTATTTACCAAAAGAAATACCACTTTTTTATTTTAGTAGCCAGTCGTAAACCTGTTACTACCATCGCAAAAAAATCTAAAAAATATTAAAAAAATGAAAAATAACAACGCTGAGTCGTACTCGAGTGGATAGATCAAGTTAAACAAAAGAAAAGCGGCACTTTTAACTACGCACACCTTCCGACCAACGTTGGTTGAAATAATAAATTGATTACTTGACTATCATTTGATGGTTTAATTGCCTCTCTTCGAGTCATGTTTATGTTAACGGTAATTTTCATGAAGATAATTTGACGGACACTAGTGAAGCTAGCGAGTGGATGAACAAATAGAGCAACACCCTTTTATCATGAAAAATTAGTGCATTCTCCAGAGTTATAAAACACGCAAGTCGATTCTAGATGGTAGTCCGCATTGTAGAATATGATACCGTATTTAAGTGGCGATAGTACAGGTGGGTTGTTGTCTGCATTTCGTTCAGTAAACGACAGGCAAGTAATCGCTACGATCAAGTTGCTATGGCATATCCACTCGGATACGATATTGCTGAATGAAGTAGATTATGACATAATAGACGGAGACAGTTTGCTTAATTCAAGCAAGTTTCGAATTCATCTTATTTGTTTATTCTCCGTTTGGTTTGCCTCATGTGTTTTGTCAGCTTGTTAATATAGGCATTATCGGTTCGCAATTTTGATAAATACAATGTTGAGTCAGATGAGGATTCGGATGTACTGAGTTTTGGTTCTTTTGTTTTTGATGTTTATAATATGGTGTTTTTTCTCATTATTCTATTAAACAAAACGAATCTCGAACTTCTTAGTGTTTTTTGTAGTGTGATATGTCAAAAATATTTTAACAACTACTTAGGTTAATGCTGAAGATTTAGCAGTGTCACCTTTGTTGTCAAAATCCAATTGGGATTTAGTTGTTGAGGTAAAGGGAAAATTCTACGGTATCTTTATTCTTATCCAATACCGCCTTTTCTGTATTTGATAATAAAGAAGGACGTAACTTAGACTTCAGCGTCCTGTTATTAGGGAGCCATTAATCAACTAAGACTAACATAATTCGCTTACTAGCAATGAAAAATAAGATTTATTCTTGAATATGTTAGTATCTTTTTTTTTAAATAATATTAATTCTTACTAACTAGGGTTTTATATTGAATGAAAGACGGTAAAAAATGTTGTATTAGGAAACACTAACAACTCAACCAAGTTTATTCCGGTCAAGCTTTTTTAGAGATGGTATATTTTGATCAAGTAAGCTTTTGTTAAAGCTCAAAAGAGCTTTAATGAGAATTTTCTTCAAGATTTTAAATTTATTTTGGTACCATAAGTTATTTTATTAGCTGTTCTGTTAATAATGAGTGAATCTTATCGTTACTTGGTCAAAGGTGAATTACTGCATTCAATTCTGAATGTTGAATGGTACGTCATTTAAAGATGCTATGCTAACTTGTTAATCAACATTCGTTGAATTCAAATTGAAAATAATTAAAGTCGACGTTAAAAAACGCTAGCGTTTTATTGGCCAGAAACCGTATTTTTTTGTGCCACGTTTTATGATGACTTGATTGATTAGTATTTTTCATCCGACTTCACCATTGTGTACTATAGCGTTATTAGGTACTACTTTGTATATTGATGCTGTGACTAATTCTAATATATTTGGTGTCTAGACGATCATGATGATTTGGTTATCTTTGGTGATGCTATTATGTTTGTGGTTCAAGGTAGTGTGATCAATACTTACAGTTCGGATTGTTTCTTATGCTATTCCTAGTACCTACTTTTTGGTAGGTTATAGTTTATAGATTTTCATTACTGAAATGAGTAAAGAACTAAGTTGTTGATAGTTAAGGAAGCTACGAAAAAATTTTCTCATCTCGATGAATGCTATGATTAATCCTAATCACTTGTATTTATGTGGTCGTTTGAGATTTAGAAGGTTCGTACACACTGTATTTTACAGAATAGGGTTTACTTTGCACAAATATTTAAAAAATGCTAGGTTCGTAATCTGAATTTTTATTGTTTAACCTGTTGGTTTGTCTGAAGTCTTATCTGAGTAGTCATTGTTGACAGAGCAAGTTGTGTTTTCTAGGGAACCATAAAATTTTTTATGATCCATCATGTAAATAAGAGTCGTGTATGAAATTCTCAGGTTCAAAAACGATTGCTTTGTTAGAAGCGGTGAAAGGTATTTCTGCCGTGTTGATAGTAATTGCTATTCATGTGTTAGAAAGTGTTAACTTACATACTCAGGTAGTTAGTTTGTTGACTGCTTTTCATATCAATTTAGATGGTTATTATTCTCAGATGTTGTTGCATAGCGTCGATAGACTGACTAGGTTCAGTTTTAATTTAGTTACGGTTTTGGCCATTTGTTATGCCATGATTCGTTTTATTGAATCATATGGTTTATGGCATGAGATGCGTTGGACCGAATGGTTTGCTTTTTTAAGTGGCGCCATTTATTTGCCATTTGAAATTTATGAAGTTTATAAAAACATAAACATTGCCAGTGTTGGTGTACTAATGATTAATTTGATTGTTGTTAGTTATATGTATACCATTTTGAAAAAACATCCAGAAAAGCAAAAGGAACATTAGTTTTAATTGCTAAGCTTGTTATTAGGACATCGTCCGCAATTTCATAAATAGTGTTCATCAAATAAATTGTAGTGATTTAAATAATGATGCAAATCATGTATGTCTCGTTTATCAGTGTGGTTCTTCGCGAACTCAAGTTTCAAACGCGATATTTTGCTCCTTTGCAGCTTGACTCAAAATAATGTCAGGTTGTTCACAATCCAGGAATCTTCTTAGTATTAGATTTGCTATTCGTTCTATCCCAGCAATATATTTGTGACTGAGCAACCAATAAAATAATCTAGGGTGCTAGTTTTTTTTGAACTCCACTTAATTGATGGTCTAAACAAAACACAATCAATCGTCAATTTTAGTATGGTACTATAGAAAAATACTTTCGATTTAGTAACTTTGGAGTGTATCTTTTTTTATTTTTAATGTTACTGCGATGTAGGGACCGGGTAAATGCTTCTATTTGATCTTCATTAGAAGGCTTTATCTGCTGATTATTTATTTAATATAACAACGTGTTTGGTGGCCAGTGCTTCACTGGTCGAGCTGATTAGTCTACCTTTTTTATTCTCTATGAAAAAGACTTTAAGGTTTTCTTTTTTAGCGATTTTAGTGCCTTCTGTTAAGCCAAGACAGAGCATGGAGGTAGCCCAAGCATCGTTTATTATTGGGTCAGTACCAAAAACAGAGACAGAGACTAAATCGTGAGTCACAGGGTAGCCTGTATTTGGATTGAGTATATGTGAATACTCAACACCTTTTTGATAAAAGCGTTGATTATAGGTACCAGAGGTATTGACTGTGATACCATTTTCGTTTTTAGTAGCGATGGTTCCATAGGCTTCGTGTCCATTTTTTGAAAGGCTAGGTCGTTTGATTGCGATGTGCCACTTTTGGTTTTTTGGTTTATGCCCTTTGATTTTCATATCGCCACCAAACTCAACAAGATAATTATTAATACCTTTTGACTCTAGGTTTTCGCTGAGTTTACTGATAGTGTAACCCTCACCCATAGAAGAGAAATTAAGCTGAGTGCGCGGGTTGGTTTTGCGAATACGTTTATTTATTCTATCCACTTGAATTTTATCTAGTCCTATATCGGCTTTTATCACCGCTATTTCTGCACTGCTTGGAACATGAAGGTTGTTTTTTTGAAAACCCCATAGATAGAATAGAGGATTGATGGTTGGATCGTAGCAACCTCCGGATTGATGGTTAACATTTTTGGCAATATTAATTAATTCAATAAAATCTTCCGAAGCCGGTTGCCATTTTGTAGAGTTACTTTGATTAAACTTGGAAATATAAGAATCAGGTCGATAGGTAGAAAGTTCTTGATCTATCTGAGCTAAAGTATTATCAAATAAAGTTTGTATATCGCTTA
>JACLAC010009799.1_pt1 | contig 34635 bp, 28 predicted proteins | sample 8027881 | NCBI WGS metagenome assembly JACLAC01 (sample SAMN15725517, study PRJNA655200) | protist metagenome | isolation source: fluorescence activated cell sorting (FACS) single amplified genomes of... | place: Spain: Blaines Bay Microbial Observatory, Mediterranean Sea | collected 2016-01-19 | reverse complement strand
GACGAAGGTGGAAACCTGGTCGCCGAAAACGATGACAGCAACGGCAGTCTGAACAGCGCATTGCAACTCGACCTTGCAGCAGGCACGTACTACATCTCGGCCGGATCATACGTCGACAGCGAAGCTGGCGATTATTCAGTGAATGTTCAAGCAACGGCAATTGAAGATCCTGGCGATCCCAGCGATCCGACCACGCCGCCGTTTGACGATGTTCGACACATCGACCTGAACAACGACCGGGGTCGAGTCACTGGCCAGATTCAAAACTCAGGCGACGATGCAATTTACAGTTTCACCCCGGACGCCGATGGCCGGATGATACTGACCCTCCGCGGGCGAGGAAGTCTGGACACGATGCTGACCGTCTACGATGCCGATGGGAACGAAGTGGCGTTTAACGATGACTGGCGAGGCACCAACAGTCGAGTCCGTGTCAATGTTCAGGCTGGCGAGACTTATTACGTCAGAGCCAACGGCTTCGGTGACTCGACTGGTCGTTTTCGCCTGAATCTGAGGCTGCGGCCAAGTCCGGTATTCGTGTCAAACTTTACGGCGAACGAGGTCAGCGACTTTGCCTTTGCTGGTCCACCGGATTGGTATCTCTTCGGTCTTCGATAGAAATTACTTGCGATTTCCAAATCGCGTCTTCAATGATCCGTTGAACGTGCAAGCATTGATTGAGGAAGTGCGGCCCCTGAATGTTTCAGGGGTCGCATTTTTGCGTGTAGCACCTGGATCGGTACCAATCACGACGACGGTACGCAACTCGGAGCAAACTGATTACAACGTTAGCCTTTCTGGTTTAATAAATATGGCGATTAGAAAGCAGTAGCGGATGAGACACGATGCGTTCGTCGCTTCATATCTGACCTTCACAGCCCTTGTCTTTTTCTGCGATCTCTTACCCGCGCAGGAAAGGCAGTATTCGACCGTGGTCGAGGAGCGTTCTTATAGCGATCCGCTGACTGGCGATTATGTTTCAAATGGTGTCATCACACCGTTGGATCAGGAAATGCGGAACTTTTATATCCGCAACGGCGATGGCGTCATCGAGGTTAAACTGACTGACGATGTTCTGGTGGGAGTTCAGTCACGAAACATTCGCGGTGGTTTTGAAGCTCGCAAGCTGGAGTTCCATGTCGGTAACCAGGAGTTCTCCTACGACCTGCCGCATAATCTGTACGTCAAACGAACATTCAAGGATGCGGCCGCCGTACAGAAATATATCAGGCTGGGGGCGCGACCCATCTTCGATGGGAAGCTCTACGTCGAGCCCATTGACGATCATTTTCCAACAGAGAGCGAACCGTGGATCTCTGGACGGTTCATCAAAGAAAATGGACGTTTCATGGACGTGCAGATCGGCGAAAAAATTTACCAGATCGGCACGCAGGGACATGACGGACAGCATCGAATCATGGGGTTGATTTCACGATCAGATATCAAACCATTTATCCAGCAGGCTTTCGTCCACGGACAAATGAAAGGACACGTATTTCAAGCTCGCGAAGTTGGCATTCGCATGTTGGAAGACCCGAAAGCGAAAGACGATCCCAGACTTGGCCGATACCTCTTCATCGGAGATTCCATCTCTGGCAATTACGACAAGGCATTGCGCGCAGCTCTGAAGGATAAGCTGAATGTTTATCATCCTCCGACAAACTGCGGACCAGTTCATAAAGGTGTTTCCAACATCGCTCAGTGGCTGGGTGCTTATGGTGAGCCTGGACTCGGGTGGGACGTGATCAGTTTCAACTTTGGGCACTGGGATTCGCAAAACACAAAACAGGATTATCAGGCCGGTTTGGAGACGGTTATCGCCAAGCTGAAAAATACGAACGCCAGGTTGATTTTTGTGACGACGACACCTATTCCTCGAGGCTATCCGGATCCTGGCAGTCTCACCGCGGATGGGCGTGCTGCCGGACGTGTACAGGAGACGATGAAGCGATTTATTAATCCCTGGGCACTTGAAGTGATGGCTCGGCACCTGGAAATTGAGATTTGTGATCAGCACAGCATGATCGAAAACGAACCGTTTTATTTCAACTGGATGAATAAGGCGGGGCGGATGCTGAACGATGAACGTAATCCCTACGGCGACCTTCACATCGGCGGCATGCTCGCCGAGCCGGCTGGACGTCAGTTGGCCAGAAAAGTTCTGGACGTGTTGGGAAGGAAAGACGAAGCGCTTGCACCGCATGCACTGACTGAGAATGATCTCAACCCGCAACGCCAGCGTGCCGCAACCAGAGGACTCGATGTGGAAGACTTCCTGGAGCTACTGACGAGCGACGAGCGGCTGCGAAAATACAATCAATAAGCATCGGTCACTGACAGTGTTGCTGAGTAATGCAGAAAATATTAGTCAAGGCACGCAGACGACATCCGTTTATGTCGATTCATCCTTTCGCAGTACATTGAAGCAATGGCCGCGTAGCCTGCTGTGGTTTTCGACAGCTTCCGAACTGCGTGTCCACACTTGCTAAGGGCGATCGATTCTGGCTTTTGCGCGAAGCTGGGAGATCAGTCCCGTTTGAAGCTTTCCGGAGAGTTCGTGGAATATCTCTCCTCGTGCGTCTTCGAGGCTCAGGTCGCCAGGGATGATTTCAGTGACTGTCAGAATGTGGACTCCGAATGGCGTGTCGAACGGTTCGCTGATTTCGCCAGATTTGAGCGTGAAGGCGACTTTCGTCAGGTCGTGAGGCATGCGCCCGCGGAACGCGAACTGGCCGAGGTCACCGCCGTCTTTGCCGCTGGGGCTGTCTGAGTTGTCCGCTGCGGCTTCTGAGAATGTCGTTTTCTTATCGACAAGTGCCTGACGGATTTGCGAGAGCTCTTGCGTCAACGCTTTCTCGTCGTCGTCGTTTGAGTCGCGGGGCAGACGTTTGACGATGTGAGCAGCTCGGACTTCTGTCCCATCGAATTTCGAACGATGCGATTTCCAGTACGTTGCGATGGATTTGTCGGTGATCGCGAGTCTGGCGTGGGCTTGCCAGGCGAGTGGCAGAGCGACTTCTTCCGCGAACGAAGCTCGCGTGTATCCCAGGTTTTTCAACGTTTCGTCAAAATTCAGCCCTTCCTGCGTGATCAGTTTTTCCGCGCGGGCGACTCGATCTTTGATGACTGAATCCGGCGCCTTGATATTGCGGGCGAGAAGGAACTCCTTTAACAGGCTGCGATTGATCAACTGCTCGATGTATCGTTTTCGAACTGAAGGTCGCAGTTCCTCGTGGACGTCTCTCGAAAGATAGAGAAACTCAAGATCACTTTCGGTGATTGGCGTTCCGTTGACCGTCGCAAGCGTGGCGGGTGGTTCGTCAGCCTTGATGCTGAACGCTTGCAGACAGGCGACGATCAATCCCGCAATGAAGAAGCGAATTGCCGACGCTGAAACTCGAAACTTAAAGGTCACGGTGTGACTCCTTTTCACGCCTTAGACTTATCTTGTTGTGTTGGGCGGTCTCTAAACGTACTCGCGTTTCGGCGGTGGCTGCCAGTCGTCCTCGTTTTCAACCGGGTTGATCAGTTTCAGCAGCGCTTGCGTCAACTCTGGCAGACCTTTTCCGGTGACCGCAGAAATTGTCAGCACCGGTTTGCCGATTTCTTCACTCAGTCTTCTCGCCGTTTCATCGGATTCCGGCAGTTCACACTTGGTGACGATCGGTAACTCAGGGCGATCGAGCAGCGTCGCGTCGTACATTCGAAGTTCGTTGCGGATGTTTCGATAGTTGTCGATCGGATCTGTCTCGTCCATTGGGGCAGGCTCGACCAGGTGGACGAAGACGCCGGTTCGTTCGACATGCCGAAGAAATTCGTGCCCGAGTCCCACGCCGTCATGAGCGCCTTCGATCAAGCCTGGAATATCTGCGATGACAAACTGCTCGCCGTAGCCGACGCGGACCATTCCAAGGTTGGGGTACTTCGTCGTGAACGGGTAATTGGCGATTTCGGGTGTCGCGCGAGTCATCCGGCTGAGCAGCGTTGACTTCCCAGCGTTCGGTTTTCCGACCAGGCCGACATCGGCGATCAATTTCAGATCGAGCCGAATCGTGCGTTGTTCGCCGATTTGTCCGTTTTCAAACTCACGAGGTGCTCGGTTTACGGAGTTGGCAAAGTGCTTGTTACCTCGCCCGCCGTGTCCACCCTTGGCGACAGTGACGGTTTCTCCATCCGTTTCGAGGTCTCGGAGCAGATTTTCCTGTTTTGAGTCATAAATCAGCGTTCCGACGGGCACCTTGATGACTGCATCTTTACCGCGTTTTCCTGTCTTCAGTTTTCCAGCGCCGCTTCCGCCACGTTCCGCATTCCAGTGTTTATGGCTTAACAGGTGAGCGAGGTTCGACAGATCTTTAGTTGCCTGAACGACGACGCTACCACCGTACGCACCGTCTCCGCCGTCTGGGCCGCCGCGTGGAACGTGAGCTTCCCGGCGAAAGCTCAGGCAGCCATTGCCACCGTCACCGGCCTTACAGAGCAGCTCAATCTGATCAATAAACATCGTTGAAATTCTAGAAAGGGACTCGTTGCGCCGCCGCAGGATACCGAAGCATCCTGGCAAAACGTAGGGACAGTCCCTGGGTCGAGAGATGTCGCCGCATCTATCAGGGCCCACCATCACAACGTGCCGAAATGGCACTGGTAACGTCGGTAGTCCAGCGGGTGGTCGTGTAATTGCCGTCAGAATTCAGCGTCACAGACGAGCGGCGTTTGCGAGTTGCTCGTCTTTTGGATTGTGAGCGTGAAACTGAGTAATCACCAGAATTTGCGACAATATCTTCAACAGTCGTTGAGGCATGGATTTGTGTTTCCCGCTGCGGAGCGATGGCTGGAATTCTGGCCATCGCAGGTTCAGTGAGCCTGCTGAGTTTTGGCATCGCACGTGGACACTGAATTCAGTGATACGGGCTTCTTCTCAGCTTTTACTTTTTCAATCAGTTGAAGCCGTTCAGCATGGCTGGCTCGTATCAGTTCGATCGCTTTCTACTCAGTTTCGGGCGTCATGCTTTCCACTTGTTTGACGAGAACTTGCATGGTTTCAGCTCGACTTGCAGAGGTAGATTTTTGTCGGTAATCGTTGTTGGGACCATCGAGAACAGGGGAGTGCTGGATTTGCCAAACCAGGATGTCTGTCACGTTGTTGACCATGACCCTTGCTTCTTTTTCATAACGGTTCGCGGTGATCAGCGACTGGACAGCAGTCTCAGAGAGTTTTTCCATCGTGATTGGTTTGGTGCTTTGTGTCAGTGTTTGCTGTCTGCCTGAAGCTATTTGATCAAACTTCGTTAATCGTAATTCGTTTCAGTCAGCAGTGGCGAGGAAATACGACCGGCTGTCGTCAGGTCCCGCATTCAGAGCGTCAAACTTCCTGCCGCCCGGGACTTTCAGTTTGAGTGGAGAGCCTCTTTCGGGTTGGCGGGACGGAGTCGCGTGCACAGAAACGGTAAATTTATTTCGAGACCGTCTCTGGTGCGTGGATGAGGGTCTTCGCTTTTCGAAGTACCATCGGCAGGCCATACTGATTCGCAGTGATGCTGTGCCAATCGTCTGCCTGGGAGCACTGAGATGAATCGACTTGTCTTTATGTTAATTGCGGTTGGGATTTTCGAGGGAAACCAGTCGTTAAACGCAGGTGAACTAGAACACGACGGTTGGGTTTTCGAGTCGCCTCGCGCCGAAATTCAGCCATCTGCAGAGTGGCTGCCAACTGGCGGACGAACTGGTTCCGGCGCCTTGGTGATTCAGTCAGACGATAGAAATGGCCTGACCGGTGTGTGGAAGAAGATGGTCTCGATTGAGGGTGGTGCCTACTTTCGATTCTCGGCGTCGAGGCGAGCGAAGAATGTTGACTATGTTCGGCGGACCGGCACCGCTCGAATTATCTGGCTCAACGACGATGGCAAAAATGTCAGGCATGACGACCCGTCGTTTGCTTCGTACCGACCGGGCGAGCGGCCTCGCGCCGAACCTGAGTTCCCGGCAGATGCTGAAACTACTCGAGCTGGCTGGACGGAAGTCGCTGGAACGTATCGCGTCCCGACCGAAGCTACTCACGCCAGACTTGAGTTGCACTTTCGTTGGGGCGATCCGAATTCCCGCGTCGAATGGTCCGATATTTCGTTAACGAAGATTCCTGCGCCCGAACCGCGGAAGGTACGACTGGCGACAGTTCATTACAAACCTCGCGACGGGAAGACCCCGAAAGATAAACGCGAACAGTTTGCATCGCTTATTGCAAATGCTGCGAGCCAGAAGGCAGACTTTGTCGTGCTGCCGGAAACGCTGACGTATTATGGTACGGGGTTGAAGTACGTCGACGTTGCCGAGTCGGTTCCGGGACCATCAACCGACTACTTCGGTACGCTTGCGAAGAAGCACGATCTGTACGTTGTTGCTGGGCTGCTCGAACGAGAAAAACACCTTGTTTACAACGTCGCCGTGTTGATCGGACCGGATGGCAACATTGCTGGTAAGTACCGAAAAGTCACGCTGCCTCGCGGAGAGGTCGAAGGTGGCATCATGCCAGGCAACGAGTATCCGGTCTTTGAAACTAGGTTCGGAAAAGTCGGGATGATGATTTGCTATGACGGGTTCTTTCCGGAAGTCGCTCGAGAGCTGAGCAACAACGGCGCGGAAGTGATTGCGTGGCCGGTCTGGGGCTGCAACCCGCTGCTGGGAGCCGCGCGAGCCTGCGAGAATCACGTTTACGTCATCAGCAGCACGTACACCGATGTGTCTTCCAACTGGATGATCTCAGCCGTGTACGGTCACGACGGTAAGCCATTGGCTCAAGCCAAAGAATGGGGATCGGTTGCCGTGACCGAAGTCGACCTCAATAAGCCTCTTCACTGGCAAAGTCTCGGTGATTTCAAAGCTCAGATTGTTCGCCATCGGCCAGTGACACCTGGAGAAGTTGCAGTGAAACAATGATCTGGTGATTGGCGGTCAAATTGCTGTTGGTGGAAAGTTCGAAGTCGCAACTAATGGCATCGAAGTGTGGTCTGAAGACAGATTTCTTCAAACTCCCGTTTTGGGTGATGCAGGCGGGATTCGCGTTACGTTTGAGGGATTGAGAATCGTTTAATTCTGCTGGCCCTGACCGATCATGGCCGCGAGACGATCTGCTGGGCGATCCGCATTCTACTGATGGTCCCGTGCACTGAGCCTGATCCTGGCGTTGTCATCAGGACGGATAATCGATGACGCTTAGTTTTGCTTCAGGCTTAGGCGGTGAATGACAACGACGATGGCAATGACGTAAACGATTCCGCCTAGCAGGAGCGGATAAATCAGTTGCGGATAGGCGACTAACAAACTTTCGGCGAGCCAGGCCTGAGCGAAGCACAGCGGAGCCATGCCGAACATTGTGGCGAGCATAACTTTCCCGATAGAAATTCTTGTGAAGCCTGCCGCGTACGACACGAGGTCGGACGATGTCAGTGGGTTCACTCGCAGCAGGAAAATCAGCCAGCTTCCCCGTCTCGCGAGTGCGGTTTGAGCTTTCGCCAGGGAGTCCTCGTGTACTAAGCGAGTCAGCCAGCTTGAACCAATGTTTCTTGTGATGCCGCAGGCGATTCCTGCGCCGAGCACGTTGCCTGTCAATGAAAGCAGCCCACCGAGAAAGCCGCCGAATACAACTCCGCCTGGAGCGTACAGCATGAGCCCCGGAATCGGTGCGACGACAACTTCTACTGTTACAAACGCGACGTAAACGATAGGGGCGAGTGGTCCACATGCTTCAAAGAATTGCCGGAGTCGTTCAACTTTCCACGCTGCGGTCTGGTCGGTTCGAGCCAGATCATACAGGATCGCCTCGGACTGCCACGACCAGAAGGTGACGATCAGAAACGCAATCAGCAGCCCGAGCATCAGCAGAGCGTGACTTGGGAAATCCCTGTTTGTGGACTTTTCTACGGCGTGCTCTTCTGACATTGCTGAAGTCTATCGGAAAGCTAAACGACGTCCCATGATACGAGCTCGTCTACAGATGGCGGATCCACAAGTCGTCGTCACCATATTGAGGTCCGGACGACACTCAGTTATCCGACGATTCTGCAATTGTGTGGAAGCAACTTCACGCGTGAGGATCAGCGACCGACTACCAGTGCGAAGACAACAAGAAACGCAGCGACGACACATATCGCGACGAGGATGATCTTCACGATTGAGTAAGGCGCCGTACCGGTCACGTAGGATGTGTTCTGGCCGGAGATTACCATGCGGTAGAGTCGGCCTTTGTAGCGGTAGGCAAGCACCCAGGCCGGCAGCGAGATTCGCCTGGTCATTAGTTTTCGCAGAACGATCGAGACCTGAGTCTTACGAAAATGGCTCCCGGGGATTTCTTTTTGCTCGACGCGACGGGCGGCGATTTTCTGGATGGCGGCGATGATTTGCTGCCGCGCTTGCGAACGCTGAAGATCGAACTGTTCGACCGTCGCGTTCTGAGCACCTTCCGGTTGATCAAGTATTGACCTCAGGTCGCAACCAGGGCCAATTACCGAAACTTCTGACTCTGAAAGGCCGCGCGAAGCCGAGACCAGAATATCGTCAAATGTCATGTTGACCTGTCCGGAGTGTGGTGCCCAGGCGGATCGTCGCGATCCTGCATTTGAATCTGCGGCCCAACTGACATGCGATTCGGCATCGAAGACCCAACCGACCCACCACAGCGGTTTGAGTTGTTCCAGCTGTGCGGAAGTAGTGAGGTCTGATGGCCGGAACCAGCCGAGCGAGCTCAACCAATCACGCATTGCTTTACGAGCTTCGTCCTGGCCAGTCGTAAATGGCAGGTAGCCTTTTGATTGCTCCATCGGGTCGTCGACCGTTTCGACTTCCACTACCGAATCACAAAACGTGCACGATGGAGCCTGGTGTTCGATGTCGTAGGACGTGGCCGCTCCGCATCCTTTGCAACGTAGAATCTGCACGGTGAGTTTATGAGCGAGTGGACGATCTGCCGGCGAAACCTGCCCACAGATCGAGCATCGCAGGTCGCCGGTTTCGAGTGGCGATTCGCAACGTTCACAGTTTTGGATGGCTGTAGTCACGGCTTCCTTTAATGGCTGGAGGCGACGGCAAGTACGAATCCGCCGACGACGGTCAATCCAATCAGCACGGCGATGGTGACTTTGATTGCCGAAATCGGAACTTTGCCGCCGACTCGCCCGGTCTGGCCGTTCATCAGAATCTGGACTGGCGGTCGATCTTCTGCATAGCGGACCGCGAAAGACCAGACTGGTAGAAGGACGAGGTCGATTACTTCCTGGGAAAGGTTCGTTTCAAATCGGAGGCCGGAATGAGAGTCGCCCGGCATAAAGTCGTGCAGCATCTGTTCGACTTTGGCTACTGACTCGTTATGCGAAAGTTGAAAACAGTCGTCCTTTGAACGGGAAGGGTCTTCGGCTAGCCAGCCTGAGATGAATGACGGTTCGTAGCGGCGGAGAGCTCGAAGGTCGAAGGGTTCGATGGCTTCCAGGGCTTCGTTCGTCACGCCGGCGGAAGCTGTCACCACTACGTCGACGATGTATGTCGAATGCTCGCCGCCGAGCGACCGGTATTCCGTCCTGGTCACCGTTCGCGTTCGAGTGACCGTATTGCCTTTCGAATCGGTCGTGGTGTACGTCTCGATTTCTGTGTAGTTCTCACCGATCTTCGCAAAGTAGCTTGAGTCCGCGACTGCTCCGTAAAGATAGGCTGGCAGGTAGACGCCGCGAGTCCGTTCAGGGGCCGCCTGTTTGAAATCAGAACGGGCAAATATACTGGTTGAGCTGATCCAGTTTCGAACGGCCTCAGCGGCGCGATCGTGGTCGACAACAAAGCCCACAACGAACGACGGGGCAGGGCGGTTGGCTGACGGTGGTCGCTCAATGACCGACGGCGAGGCGCAGTACGGACAGACGGTTGTCCGAAGATTTGAATCCAGCAGCAAGGTTGACCCGCACGCCTGGCACGAGATCTCGACCTGGCCGGCTAATTCTTTGGATGCAGCATCCGTCATTGCAGTTCCTGCTGGCGTGAATGTTCGACAGGATATTTCGTGAGTCCGTCATTAAACGCAGGATCTGCCAATCGGATCAATCAGGCAACTCAATGCTTATAAAACAGTAACAATCCGGAACTGATGGCTGACGCGACATTGTGCCACGACATTGAACAGCAGATCGCAGCATTTTAAGCTGGCTCTGCTCTTTTGTGTGGGGGGCGTTGAGGCCGATGCACGGCATCAGTAATGCGTTGGTTGCGATACCTGCGGCACTTCAAAAACGACTTGAGTGATGTCTGACTACTGCAGTATCGGCAGATCGCGAGTGTATCACCTGAGGGGAATCCAGAGCGAGACATACGTGACCTGCTAATGATTACCCCTCGCGGTGTGATTTTGCATCACTTTGCTTGTGTGGTCGCCCATCTGAACATTGTTTTGGCGTGTGACGATATGCCTTGTCAGATTCCATTGATTCCGGCAGGCGTACTTCGCAATTTGAAGATTGTCACCGTGGGGGACCAAATGTCGCCGACCTGTTGCTCGAAAATGAGCAGCAGGTCGCGAGTCGCTGCATCAATCCGCTACAATCGATGTCGTTGGAAGTGGGCGCCTCGTCGTTCGAGGGTATGTGCTACACCGGCGGACTTAGTCATCAGCAAAGATTGACCACAAAGATGAACGACACGCTGGAACGGAATCTTGGTGAACAGCCAATTGCCGTTGTCATGAAAACCCTCAATTTGAAACCGCAAGACGTTGTCGCAGCCTCGACTGTCCAGATGACGCACAAGATGGTGGCCAGGGCGATTAAAGGAAGGCGTTTGACGCCGAATGTGAAGTGCAAGGTCAGAGACGCTCTGAACCTGGCCAGCGGGACTTCACACACTGTGGCGGACCTCTTCAATTACTGAGCTTGCTTCCTCTGCTAATCGTGCCTCTCCGTGGTAGAGGTACTAATTCGGCCATGTGTTGTGATCCAATACTGGTTTCTCAATCGACCAGTATTGGCTAAACTCGCACAGTCTATTTTTACTCTCTCGTTACGTGAGGCAGAACGGTGAACCAGCAACTCGCAATTTGTCTTGGCGCCGCTCTGTCAATCGTCATGTCGACTGCTGTTAAATCACGAGCCGTCGACGAATGGCCTCAGTTTCGAGGTCCGCAGGCGGATGGTCATGCCGACTCGACAAAAATCCCGCTGAACTGGCGGGAGACGGAGAACGTAGCCTGGAAGACGGAAGTCCCTGGGACCGGGCATTCTTCGCCGGTGATCTCGGGTGATCAAATCTGGGTGACGTCAGCTGTCGAAGTGAAACTGTCTGCAGATGCAGAAAAGGAGCGTCTGGCTGCAATCAAGAATTCCCGCGGTCTTGAAATTGCTGGTTCGATTTCTTTACGAGCGATCTGCTTCAGTCGAACATCCGGAAAACTGCTACACGATATTGAGCTGGTGAAAGTCGACGAGCCTGAGCCGATTCATTCGCTGAACAGCTACGCATCGCCGACCCCGATTCTGGAAAACGGCCGTTTGTACTGTCACTTTGGAACGTACGGGACAGTGGCTGTCGACACGAAGTCAGGAAAGATCATCTGGGCGAACGCCGAACACCACGTTGACCATCAGAACGGTCCAGGAGCTTCGCCAGCTATATGGCGAAACAACCTGGTTATCAATTTTGACGGGATTGACACTCAGTATGTCGCCGCAATTGACAAGCGAGACGGCAAGACTATCTGGCAGACAAAACGCTCGGGCAAGATGAACGAGAGAGTCGAATTTCAAAAGTGTTATTGCACTTCGGCGATCATCGAGGACAAAGATCGTGGTTCACAGGTTATCTCGCCGGGTGCCGACTGGGTTTACTCTTATGATCCGGCCAGTGGCAAAGAACTTTGGAAGGCCAGCTACGGAACGCTCGGATTTTCGACCGTTCCACTGCCAGTCTTTGGGAACGGCCTGGTCTTCGTTTCGACAAGCTTCATTCGGCCGAGATTGCTGGCCGTTCGTTATGACGGCACTGAAGCGAAAGACGGATCGTTGGTCGAGTGGCAGATGGACGGCCAGTTGCCCCAGAAACCTTCGATGCTGTTAATTGATGACGAGCTCTACTTTGTCACTGACAAGGGCATCGGTATGTGCCTCGATGCTCGAACCGGTTCAGAGCACTGGAAGGAGCGTATCGAAGGCAACTATTCGGCGTCACCACTTTATGCGAACGGACGAATTTATCTCTTCAGTCAGGAAGGGACGACCGTTGTGGTCAACGCTTCGAAGCAATTTGAAAAAGTGGCAGAGAGTACTCTGGACGGTAGATTCATGGCATCACCAGCTGTTGCAGGCGATGCATTGTTCGTGCGAACAGACACGCACCTTTACCGAATCGAAGAGAAGTAGTGCAACGGCGTCTGAGCAAGTCGCCACATCGGCAGTTCTATTCTTTACAACACGCGAATCAGGAAGATCGCATGGCAGCGCGAGACTATTCAAAACATCAGCAAGGCATCATCAAGCGATATTACGACAATCGTGAGAGTATCGACGGAGAGAAACTCAGCGAGCTGGTGACGAATCTTTACCTGTCAGAAGGTAAGAAGAAAGAGAAAATGTGGAAGACGGCTGAAGACATCATGACGCGACTGAAAGTTCCTGCGGAGCGGGTCCGGCACGTCATCGCTTCAGCCGATCCCTCGATTCTCGCTGAAGTCGTGAAGGACCTGCAGTCCGGAGCGTTGCCTTAAATACATCTGATCGCTGCGACGATTGAATTGCTAACGCCTTCACCTGAAACACCCGCAATGACTCATCAGATTCGGTATATAATGGTCGGTGGCTTTCTTGGTGCCGGCAAGACGACCACGCTCGCTCGCCTGGCCAGGCATTACATGGCTCAAGGCAAGAGAGTGGGGATTGTCACGAACGACCAGGCTGCCGACCTGGTTGATACGAACTCGTTGAGGTCGCAAGGATTCGAAGTTGGCGAAGTTGCTGGAGCATGCTTCTGCTGTAACTTTGACGAGCTGATGTCGACAATGGACGTCCTGAGTGAAGGCGAGCGTCCGGACGTGATTCTCGCAGAGCCTGTGGGAAGCTGCACGGACCTCGTCGCGACGGTCATTCAGCCGATCAAACGTCTTTACGACGCGACGTTTCAGATTGCTCCCTACTCGGTCATCCTGAAACCGAGTCACGGCGGACGCGTTTTGCGAAACGACAGGAAGGCCGGCTTCTCCCCGAAGGCCGCGTACATTCTGAAAAAGCAGATCGAAGAAGCCGACGCGATCCTGATTAATCGTATCGATGAATTGAGCCTGGAACAGGCTGACGAGCTGACGTTGCTGATCAACGAACACTGCCCGGGCATTCCAGTGCTGCGAGTTTCCGCGAAGACCGGCGAAGGATACGACGCACTGACGCACTTACTCGATCAGGACGGAGACTTCGGTCGCCGAGTGCTCGACATTGATTACGACACCTACGCCGAAGGTGAAGCGGAACTCGGCTGGCTGAACAGCAGCATCCACGTTTCTTCAGACCAGAAGTTTTCGCTGGATGGATTACTTCTCGACGTCGTCGCAAAGCTGCAGGCGGAGTTGGCCGCCTTGGGAGCTGAGACGGCCCATCTGAAAACGATTGGGCTCTGGGAAGGTTTCTTCGGTGTTACCAACCTGGTAAACAGTACAACGGAGCCAGAACTTTCTTTGCCGTCAAACTGCGATGTCCAGGAAGTTGATCTGATTGTAAATGCACGAGTCGCGTGCGACCCCGAAGAACTTGAGCAGGTAGTCCGTTCCTGCGTCGAAGTGGCCGGACAGCGGATCGATGCGACGGTTGAATTTAGACAGACTCAGAGTTTTCGTCCGGGCCGTCCAGTTCCAACGCATCGATATGCTGACGGCGAATGACCGTTTCTTTGTCCTCAGTTGACACACTTTTTGAACCACAAACGGACACGAAGTATACGCAGCAATGAAGATGGTATTACTTCGTGTCCGTTCGTGGTTCCTTTCGGGGCATCGCTTTTAATCGAGAAATTCCCTTCGAAGTTTCTGATATCATCCTTTCTGATTTTTTATTGATAACGAGTGACCATGACTACTCAGGTTCGATTCGGGTTGCCTGTTTCCGGGCTGCTGAATAATTCCAGCGTTGACTTTCTTAGTTCTGTGGAGTGGCGGCAGACTGACTTTGCGGCATGCGGCAGTAAGGATTCCGACTTCAATCTGCGGACGATCGGAATGTGCTGGAAGCAGCAATGTCTCAACCGAACATCTTTGAAATCGCACAGTGAAATACAGCGATTTTCGACGCTCGATGCCGCGGTCGAGGGTGCGGGTACTGGATCCATTTTTGCTGTTCTGGCTCGAGTTCGCTCCGAGACGACGCCGACTAAACGGCGACCTAAGGGCGATCTAAAGAAACAGGTGAAGTTGACTTCACGTCTAAGTCGCGAAGCAACGGAATTGCTTCGCCTCTGGCTGGCTCATGGCAGCACCGAGGCTGAGGGAACCCCGACGGCGTTGCTTGCGTGTTGCGAACTGTTGGCCCTGTACGGCAGTCAGTTTCCTGCTGAAGTCATTGGCGGTTTGTGGCGAGTGACTCTCGCGGCAGCTCTGGCTCAATCTGAAAGTTTCATTGAGGCGGCCGAAACTGAAGATTGGCAGGAACTGCTTGATGATTCACTGGAGACTCGCGACACATGGCTGAAGGCTGGTCTGTTGTCACTTGTTTGCGGGGCTCTTTTTGATGATGTGAAAGGGGCTCCACGACTGTTGCGTGCAGGTCGCACTGTATTGGGCGATCAGCTTCAGCAGGTGACGGACGAAGATGGTGTGCCAGTTGCTGAAGTCTACAAGTCGCTGTCGCCGTTTCTGAGTCTTTGGTCCGACGGATTGTTGATCGGCGAACTGTTTGGCGAGTCGCTCTGGAAAAAGTCTGCCAGCAAGCGATTTGAGAAAATGCTGCGACGACTGTCGGCAACTGTTCGCGCGGATGTGACCCTGATGGGCTGTCCGCATGGGGAAGCAGCTGTTCTGGCACTGAATCGGGCATACGTAGTATCCGGGTTTCAGACCGGTGCGAAAAAGTTGAAGGCTTTGAAGGCTGTCTCCGGTAGCGGAAAGAAAGCTAGAAAGAAGATCAGCAAAGCGGCTGTACCGTCGTGGCAATCTGATGACACCGACGCTGCCTGTTTGCGGAGCTCGTGGGCGTCTGACGCGAGCGTGGCGACCGTGAAATTCGATGACGATTCAATTCAGATGGAACTGGCAGTGGAAGGGGTTCCACTGTTGTCAGGATCGTGGGGACTTGAGTTGTTGGAAGGTGACGAGCAGCTCGAACTGGAAGCCGAGTGGGAGTGTATTTGCTGGAATTCCGACTCCGACGGCGACTACCTTGAGCTTCAATTGGAGTTCGACGGCGGGCCGATAATTAATCGTTACCTGTATCTGTCACGGTCGGACAGTTTCGCGGTCATCGCAAATATGATTTCTGGAGCTACGCCGGGTCGAGTTGAGCTTTCCAGTCATTTGCCCCTTGCCAATGGTGTCACGCTTGCTTCCGTCGAGCATGATCGCGAACAATTGTTGACTGCCGGTGACAAAAAAATTCGAGTGTTTCCGCTGGCGATGCCGCAGGATCCTGGCGTTGGCACATCCGGCAGGATTGGCCGCGATCAGGACGGAGATCAGCCGTGCTTGACCTGTTCGCATGCGACAGACTCGGGAATGTTGTTTGAGCCAATCGTCCTGGATTGGGCGTCCGAGCGGCAAAGCGCTCAGGCTGAATGGCGAAAGCTCACCGTCACTCGAGCTACCGAAATTGATTCTGACGGGGCCGGCGCGTATCGGCTACAGGTGGGGAAGCAGCACCTTGTGCTTTACCGATCGCTTGGAGGCACAGAACGATACCGAACATTCCTGGGGTACCAGGCTGAGAGCGAGACTGTGATCGGCAAGTTCACGAAATCGGGAGTGATTCAGGAGCTTGTGATTGTGGAGTAGCGATTCGTCACTTAACCATCGCCAGACAGGTGTGCGGGGCCGCTTCGGTCACGGCCAGCACTCTGTGGCTGCAAAGGATGCACGCTGATGACTCACAAACTGAGGAACACCGCCCGCCTGACGTGTCTCGCAATGTCGATTGCTTTGCATCTAACGTCGGCAAGCCCGGCGGCTGACAAGACGCTGCCAGGCACGCAGCTGCTGACGATCGAGCAGCCACTTGATGAGTTCATGGTCGACGGCATCGATCGCTTTTGTCTGAGAGAACTTGCGGCTTCACCAGCTCGTCGCGAGATAATGTGGAACCGCGACTTCAGCAGCACCGAAGCCTACGAAAAAAGTATCGCCCCCAATCGAGAACGCTTTCGCGAATACGTCGGCGCTGTCGACAAGCGACTGACTGAGTTGTCGCCGGGTAAGCACGGATTCGAGATGCTGAATTCGTTGAATCGATCCGAGGTGATCGCCAGGTCGAACGATATCACTGTGCATCGGGTTCGCTGGCAGGTTCTGGATGGAGTTACTGCCGAAGGACTTCTACTTGAACCGGAAGGAGTCAATGCCGCCGTTGTTGCGATTCCAGATGCGGACTGGACTCCTGAGGCGTTTTGCGGTCTGGGCGAGAATGCAGTCCCGGCATCGGCGCAACTTCCATGGCGACTGGCGAACAATGGATGCCTTGTCGTTGTGCCAATGCTTCTCGGGCGGAGCAGCGAATTCTCGACAAGCGAATATGTCGCCTGCACGAATCAGTCTCATCGTGAGTTCATTTATCGGCAGGCTTTCGAAATGGGCCGGCATGTGATCGGTTACGAAGTTCAAAAGACTCTGGCCGCCGTTGATCTTTTTGAGCAGTGGATGAAAACTCGCGACATTGATGTGCCGATTGGTGTTGCGGGAGTGGGCGAAGGGGGGCTCCTGGCGCTGTATTCGTCCGCGTTGGATACGAGGATCGATGCCACGCTGGTCAGTGGTTATTTCCAGACGCGTGAAGCTGTCTGGGAAGAACCGATCTATCGGAATGTCTGGGCTTTACTCTCGGAATTCGGGGATGCCGAAATCGCCGGGATGATCGCCCCACGTCAACTGACGATTGAAGCTTGCAAGGTACCTGAAAGTTCCGGACCGCCAACCGTCGTCAGCGGTTGTCGAGGAGGTGCGGCGCCAGGCCGTGTCGAAACAGCGACGCTTGGAACGGTGCGTTCAGAGTACGATCGCGCCGTCGCAACTTATGACAAGCTACAAGCCGGTGCAAAGTGTCTGCTGTTCGCCAGTGGCGAAGGAGATGGAAATGCCGGGGCTCGCGAAGCGGTCCAGTCTTTCGCCGGTGCATTGCTTGGCCAGAAAGCTGACTTAAGTGATGCGGAAACGCCTCTGAAGCTGGAAGACGGCGTCGTGGCTGCGCTGGCCGACATGTCGCACGATCGCGAGTTGCGGCAGGGACAGGAATTGCAGCGACATGTTCAGAATCTGATGCGAATCAGCTCGAAGGTTCGAGACAAGACGTGGGAGAAGGGGGATCGGTCTTCGGTTGAAAAGTGGGAAGCAACAACAGCCTCGCTGCGAGATTGGACTTATGATGAACTCATTGGTCGCTTGCCCGACATGCGTTTGCCAATGAACGCAAAGAGTCGGCTGGTTCTCGACGAGCCTGAGTATGTCGGTTACGAGATTACGCTTGACTGTTATCGCGACGTCGTAGCGGGCGGTATCTTGTTGCTGCCGAAGGATCTGAAACCTGGCGAAAAGCGTCCGGTCGTTGTGTGTCAGCACGGCTTGGAAGGCACGCCGATGGACACGATTACCGAGGATCGGTCCGTTCGATCGTGGAACTACTACAAGGGCTTCGCGGCGGTGCTTTGCAAACGAGGTTTTATTACGTATGCGCCGCAGAATCCTTATCGAGGCAAGGATCGGTTTCGTACGCTTCAGCGAAAGTCGAACCCTGTTAAAAGGTCGCTCTTCAGCTACATTATCCCGCAGCACCAGAGAACGCTCGATTGGCTGGCGACGTTGCCAAACGTTGATGCCAATCGAATTGCGTTTTACGGATTGTCTTACGGCGGCAAAACGGCCGTAAGGGTTCCGCCGATGCTCACACAAGGTAAAGACCGAGTTGGGTATTGCCTGTCGATCTGCTCGGCGGATTTCAACGAGTGGGTTAAAAAGAACGTCAGCAACGAAGATCGTTACAGCTATCTTTTTACGGGTGAGTATGAAATCTTCGAATGGAACATGGGGCACGTTGCCAACTATGCCGAGCTGTCATCGCTGATGGTGCCTCGACCGTTTATGGTCGAACGTGGCCATGACGACGGCGTGGCTCCGGATGAATGGGTGGCCTGGGAGTTCGCCAAGGTCCGACGGCATTACGTCAAACTTGGTATTGGCGATCGCGTGGAAATTGAATTTTTCAACGGTCCTCATTCAATTAACGGGCAGGGTACTTTTCAATTCCTGCATCGTCATCTGAACTGGCCCTGGCCGTAAACCAACGGAATTCAAAACATGAAGAACGCGTCACAGAGTTTACGGAGGACTCGCGGAGAAGATGGAGAACGCTCCTGTTGTGTCAGCGTGTTTTGCTTCGGCGGTCTCTGCGTTCAATATTTCATCCAGGAAAACAACAGGGAGTTGTGATGCTGTTTCGGTTAATACTTGGACTGATCGTAGTATTGAATGTGTCGAACATTGCCTTCCCTGCCGGAGCAGACGCTCCCAATATCGTTGTCATTTTCTGTGATGACCTTGGGTACGGGGATCTAAGCTGTTTCGGGCACCCGACAATCAAGACTCCAAACCTGGATCGGATGGCAGCTGAAGGTGTGCGGTTGACGCAGTTCTACTCGGCGTCGCCGGTTTGCACTCCCAGTCGCGCTGCTCTGATGACGGGCCGGCTTCCGATTCGTAGTGGCATGTGCAGCGACAAACGACGTGTGCTTTTCCCGAATTCCGGTGGTGGTATTCCGGAGAGCGAAGTTACGCTTGCCGAAGGGCTGAAGAAACAAGGCTACGCGACTGCCTGCATTGGGAAGTGGCATCTTGGACACCTCCCACAGTTTCTCCCGACGAGCAACGGTTTCGATTCTTATTTCGGAATTCCTTACTCAAACGACATGGACCGTGTGAACGACGCTCCACGCGGGAAGGAGTCGTTCTGGAATCCGCAGGTTGAGTATTGGAACGTTCCGCTGATGCGCGATCTCGAAATAGTCGAGCGACCTGCTGATCAGACAACGATCACCCGTCGGTATGCCGAAGAGGCGGCAGCATTCATCAAGAAGAACAAAGACGAAAAGTTCTTTCTCTATCTGCCGCACAGTCTGCCGCACGTTCCACTGTTTCGATCGAAAGAGTTCGAAGGTAAGAGCCTGCGTGGTCTCTATGGCGACGTGATCGAGGAGATTGATTGGAGCGTCGGGCACGTTTTACAGACGCTGCGTAATTTGAAGCTCGACCAGAATACGATCGTCTGGTTTACGAGTGACAATGGTCCGTGGCTGACTTTCAAAGAACACGGCGGGACGGCCGGGCTTCTACGAGAGGGCAAAGGTACGACGTGGGATGGCGGAATGCGTGAACCAAGCATCTGCTGGTGGCCGGAAACGATTCCTGCCGGGCAGGTGAGTGCCGAACTTGGTACGACGATGGATATTTACTCGACAAGTCTTGCTTTAGCGGGAGCCAGGCTTGAGAAAGACCGAATCGTCGACGGCTACGATCTTACTGAGTCGTTGAAGGGGAACTCAAAGAGTCCTCGTGAAAATGTCTATTACTACCGCGGGACAAGGCTGATGGCTTTGAGGAAGGGGCCGTGGAAGGCCCACTTCGCGACTCAGGAATCTTATACTGGCAATAACAAGCTGACCGAACACGACCCGCCGATGCTCTACAATCTGGAAGTTGATCCGTCAGAGCAGTGGGACGTCGCCGAGGAACATCCGGAAATTATCGCAGAAATCAAGGCTGTTGCTGTTGCTCACGGGAAAACGGTCGTTGCTGTGCCGTCTCAATTGGAGATTCCTCTGACCAGATAAGGCGTTAACTTATAGCTGCGTTGCCAGTTTCACTGTCAGAGTTATGCCGATAAACTGGCCTGCCCACTTTCCTTCGCCTATTGAGCAGGCATGTCTGATTCGCCAGACCCCACATCACCAAAACCTCGTCGAAGTTCCGAACGTCGTCGGACTGGTGGCGCTGCGCGGAAATCGCCCGGCCGACGGAAGGCTGCTGATCGGAAGAGACCGAAAGCACCATCGATTATTCGGGTTGCTGAGGACCCGACCGACCAGCAGCAGTCGTCGATCGAATTACTGAAGAAGGAAGCGAAGACGGGGATCCCGAGTGTTGCTGTCAGCACTGCTCTGCACGCCGTCATCCTGCTGGTTATGGCGTTGTTCGTCGTTCGGATTGATGTCGATACTGAAGGGCCGCTCAATTTTGGGTGGGACTACGAAGTAGCGAAAAAGGAAGAAGTGACACCGACGGTGATGGCTCCGGTGAAGATTAAGAGCGTGCAGCTCAATCAGCGACCGACGCCGAAGGTCGTTCAGAAAACGGAACCAAAGGTCGATGCCAAGCCAAAGAACGTTCGTCCGATTCAGCCTGTAGACGTGGCCAGGTCGCTGGCACTTCGGATGCCGAAACGAACGCTGGGCAAGATTGGAGGGACCGGCACAAAGAATTCAGTCGAGCAGGCGATTAAGTCAGGGCTGGAGTGGCTTAAGCGTCAGCAGAAATCGGGAGGGAACTGGCAACTTCACGCCGGCTATCCGGATGCAGGGTATGCGGTTTTGAGGACGGATACTGGAGCGACTGCACTTGCTCTGCTGGCGTTCCTCGGCGATGGCCACACCCAGAACGACGGCGACTATCAGGACGCCGTACGGAAGGGGCTTAAGTGGCTGCAAGGGATTCAGAAACAGGACGGCGACTACCACGACCACACAGAGCTTGGACGTAACACCGCGTTTTACGCACACTCGCAGGCCACGATAGCGATTTGCGAAGCGTACGCACTGACCGGCGATCAGGAACTGGCTGCTTCTGCCGAACGGGCGATTCAATTTCTGCTGAATTCGCAACATCCTCTGGAAGGCGGCTGGCGTTACCAGCCTCAGGAAAAAGATTCGATGGGCGACCTGTCGGTGACAGGCTGGGGGTTGATGGCTCTGAATACCGCTCGGATGGCAGGCATTGAAGTTCCGCCCGAAGCGTTTGGACGCGTGTCGTTCTTTCTCGATCAGGTGGCGACGCGGGACGGTGCACTTTATCGCTACCTTCCAAGTGATCCGTCTGAAAAAGCGAGTCGTGCAATGACGGCGTGCGGTCTGCTGGGACGCCAATGGCTCGGGTGGTCGAGGGATGATCCTGCGATGGCCGAAGGCGTCGACTGGTTGCTTCGGCCGGAGTTCGCCCCGCAATGGTCAAACGGTAAACGCAATATTTACGAGTGGTACTATGTTGCTCAGACACTGCATAACCTTGGCGGTGAGCGTTACAAACGCTGGTTCGGAAATGTGCAGAATCTCATCGTGGATAGTCAGAAACGGCGTGGAAGCCGAAAGGCCCCTAACGATGTTGCCGGAAGTTGGAGTCCGGTTGAGCCGTCCGGATCGCTTGACGAGTACGCGAACAAAGCTGGGCGACTTTACATGACGGCGATGTGTCTGCTGGTACTTGAGACTCCTGTTCGGCATGCTCCGATCTACCCGGAACCGGAGACGTCACCGGAACAGTAAGGGGTATGGTGGGCTGCGCCCTTCTGACTTTGGCGAAGCGGTGTCGACAGGTCTCCGAGTTGGCTTAGCAGTAAAATTTTCAAGATTACGAATTCCAAATATCTCTGGCAGGAGACTGATGTAATGCGACTTTGCCGTTTTGAGCACGAAGCGAGAATTCAGATTGGTTTCTACGATGATGATTTTGTGATCCCAATTTCCGCGGCTTCAGATCACGCGGGGATTACAATCGAAGAATCGTCCGAATTGATCGCATACCTTCCCGGTGGGACGCTGCGGGAATCTGTTGAAGCGATCCAAACTCGACTTTCCAATAACATGGACGAGGAATTGAGCGAGTTTCGCCTCGATGCGGAAGCCGTCAAGCTGCTTGTTCCGAATCCAAGTCCGTCGAAGTTGCTGCTGCTTGCTGGAAACTATGCGAAGCACATCGAAGAGGGCGGCGGACGAGCGTCGGAACGAAACCGTACTTTTCCTTACGTCTTTATGAAACCGCCAGGCACAACGCTGACGCATCCCGGTGATCCGATCCGAATTCCTGAAGTCTCGCCCGACAACGTCGATTGGGAATTGGAGCTTGGCGTGATTATCGGAAAGCAGTGCAAGAGCGTTTCTGAAGCTGACGCGTTGAACTATGTCGCGGGCTATACGGTGATTAATGATATTTCAGACCGAAAGTTTCAGCCAGATCCTGAACGTGAAGAACGCGCCAAGGACGGCTTCTTCGATTGGCTGCACGGCAAATGGCACGACACGTTCTGTCCAATGGGACCGTGCGTTCTTCCGGCCGATGAGTGCGACGATCCCCAGCAGTTGCATCTCACATTGAAAGTGAATGGCGAGGTGGAGCAGGACGGTTCAACTTCCGAGATGGTCTTTCCGGTCGCTGCGATTGTCGAGTTCATCTCAAGCTTCGTCACGCTGGTTCCGGGCGATATCATTTCGACGGGGACTACGGCGGGTGTTGGCGCCGCAAAGAACAAGTACCTTAAGGCAGGTGACGACATTCACGCCGAGATTCAGCACATCGGTGTGCTGAGAAACCCCGTTGTGTAGAGTTTTTTGAGAGAGGAACCGGTCACGTCATGCTCTTGCAGGTAATAGCCCGGTTTTCAGACCTTGTCTGGATGCACGCTTAGCGGGCATGACGCACCGAATGTGTTTTTAAAATTAAAACGCCCTGCTCATGAGCAGGGCGTTTTGATTTTGAGCGTTGGTTACGTCGTGGGTTTTTACTTCAAGCAGCGTCGAATTCGGAGATTCGATTTCGCAGCGTCATTGGAAGCAGCATGTCGCTGTTTTCTTCCAGTCGGTATCGCATGATGTAGGCGTCTTCCGTTGTGTCGTCGTAGTGGCCTCGCAGGATCGAAACGGCCCGGAATCCGTGATTGCTGAAAAATAATTGAGCCGACAGATTCGTCTCGCGGACTTCCAGTATGATCTCGTTCCGACGTTGCTGTGAGAGCTTGTCGACCAGTTTCTGCACCATCTGAGTGCCAACCTGGCTGCGCCGAGTTTCATCACCCACTGCGAAATTCAGGATATTGAGCTTCGATTTGTGAAGCTCATAGATCATGAATCCGACGATTTTCTGCTCGTGTTCTGCCACCATGCCGATGCAGTTTCGCTGACGGAGACAACTCAGAAAGTCTTCTTCCGTCCAGGGAAATTCAAAGCTCTCGTGCTCGATACGCAGAACATCCGCCATATCCCGACGAATCAGCCAGCGGATCTGAACCGCCAGTTCTGGCTGCTCGTGATGACGAACGGTCATGATGGCCTCCTTGCCATTTCGTATGACGCCGATATTTCGTGCGAATAAGGGTCGGGACAATATCAAAGGTGACTTATCAGGACTAGACCTGTTTTTGTCATTTTTGAACGTGAAGTCGGACGGGCTCTTTGCTGAATATTCTCGACTGGTAAGCTCTGAATTCGACGCGAGATTGCTATTGGGAATTGCGGCATTCTTTCTCAGCCAGAAGCATCAGGCGGGCGGCGTACAAGGCGGTTGATTACTCGGTCAACACTTGCGACGCTCCGCACCAGACTTTCCACGTCGGTCACGTCGCCGTGCGTTTCGAGAATACCATCCAGGCAGACGCCGCCTTCGATCTGGCGAACAACGAGAGAAGAGATACTGACTTCCGGAGCCGAGATCAGCTTTTGTCGAACTACTCGTTCGAGTGACGACGGAGAATCGTCGAGCGATTCTTTAATTACTGGCGATTTTCTGTCGGGCTGCACAGGACTGTCAGCTGTGGTGAATGAGCCAGCGTCAGGGATGGGCACGCTGATGTGCGGCTGTGGGGTGACGGCTGTATTAGCCGTGTCAGTTCTTAGCTTCCGTTCTGCCATGATTACCCTCCTGGAACGTCCATGGTTCCGTGGAGTGTAATCAGCAGAATTCAAGTCTGCACCCGTACTCGTAATGTGCAGAGCCGGGAGTGTTTCCTGACGCGTTGCAGTCCGTCCGTGGAAGTTTCCGTAACGATGGAAGGAAGCGAATATGAGCAGTAGTTTAAAGCGGGGATGGGCAGCCCCCCCCCCCCCAACATTACTTGCCGTAAACTTCTTTCGGGTCAAACACGCGATCACCGACGACTTCAACGTCGCCGGTTGCAGGATCAACCTTGCGGAAGAAGCAGCTCTTGTACCCCTCATGGCAGGCAGCGCCACCAATCTGATTGACTCGAATGAGCAGCGTGTCGGCGTCACAGTCGTAGAAGATACTTTTGACTTCCTGAACGTTGCCGCTTTCCTCGCCCTTCCGCCACAACTTTGATCGGCTGCGACTGTAGTAGCAGACTCGCCCGGTCTTGACGGTCTCGCCCCACGCTTGCTCGTTCATATAGGCCAGCATGAGTACTTCGCCAGTCTCATCGTCCTGGGCGATGACGGGGATCAGTTCCATTTTCTCAAAGTCAGGGCCGCTCATTGGTCTTGTCTTTTCCTGTAATTGATCGATCGGTCTTCAGTATTTCACGAACAAAAAACGCTCAGGCCTGATGACAGGTCCGAGCGTGAATTCGTTCGCAGTGGCGTGCTCAGAATCCATAGATTGCAGTTTAGTGAAGATGTTCGACATTGGTTTTCACGTGTTTGCTTCAGCTTAACAGTCGATTACCAGCACGTCCACGACTCGTGGGAACACTGACCGATGGGATTCATAGAGCCAATTGCCTACGGCGATCAGATAATTCAACAGTGGATGGCGATTGGCCAGACGACACATCACCTGGGTGATCATTTGCGGAAGTTTCCGGGTTTGTTCCGGTCGACTGCGGGCTGCTCCCATCCGGGGCCTATGCGGGCTGGATCTGGAAAGCTTTCAGCAGATTGTGCGTTGGTCAGGTCAGCGTCGATTCGCCTTGGGTTTTCTCGAGACTGCGTAAGAGTGACTGGCAGCGTGTTGACGCAGGCTCTCAGATCGGTTTCGCTCATCACTGTGAAAGAAATTAACCCTGCCTGTGTGTGACCACCCCCCAGACTTTGATCCAGTACGAGTGAGAGAATCGGGGTTAAGTAGTTCGACTGTGTTCCGGAGGCTGAGGCGCAGCCGAAGCCGGATGAACACAGTCGGCCGCATAGGCGGCAGGGGTTTGATAGCCTAATGCACTGTGACCGCGGCGATGGTTGTAATCCAACTGCCAGCGATCGATCACCCAGCGTGCTTCTTCCATGCTCAAAAACAATTCTCGGTTCAAGAGTTCGTCACGAAGCTTGCCATTAAATGACTCGACGTAGCCGTTCTCCCAGGGGCTTCCTTTGGCAATGAACAACGGCCCGACATCGGAACGCCGCAGCCAGTCGCGAATGACGGCGGCAACGAACTCGGGGCCATTGTCACTACGAATATGCTGAGGAGTGCCTCGAACCGCAAAAAGATACTGCAGCACGCCGACCACATCTTGCGAGGTGAATGAACGTGCTGCTTCAAGCGCCAAGCATTCACGAGTGTACTCATCGACGACAACCAGAATGCGAAACTGACGGCCATCTTCCGTCCGATCCGTCACAAAGTCGTACGACCAGACGTGGTCCTTGTATTCAGCACGGTGACGGACACAGCTATTCTCACTGCAACCAGAAAAACGCTGCTTTCGATGCTGCTTTATCGGGACTTGCATGTTCTCTCGTTTCCAAAGTCGATGGACTCGCTTGTGATTGACTCGCCAGTGACGCTTCACCAGCAGGTCATGAATTCGCTCGGCTCCGAACCTCGGCCGTTGTCTGGCCAGGGTTCGCATCTCGCGAAGTAAGCGAGCCTCGTCATCCGGTCGACACGGCTGGTAACGTTGCGTACTGCGAGATTGACCGAGTACTCGACAGGCTCGACGTTCTGACACTTTCTGAGGCCCCAAACGGCGACGAACTTCAGCAATCGTTCGCCGGCGACGTTCGGGGCTTACCAGTTTCCCTTCGCGGCTTCCTTCAGAATATCCATGTCGAGAGCCTGGTCAGCCACGAGTTTCTTCAGGCGAGCATTCTCTTTCTGAAGGGCTTTCAGTTCCTTCGCCATCTCTGGTTTCATCCCTCCGTATTTCTGACGCCAGCGGTAGTAAGTCTGCTCAGAAATATCGAGCGTCTTGCAGATCTCCGGAACCTTCTTCCCCTTGCCAAGCTCCACATCCGCTTGACGTAACTTCGGGATAATCTGTTCCACGCCATGTCGTCTCTTGGGCATCTAAACAATCCTTTCCCGGCATTCCGCCGGACAGGATTCTCTCACTTAACATGGATCAATTTTAGGGGAGGAGGTCAGGTGCAAGGCAGGGGGACGGTCGTCTGGTGAGCCCGCGAGTCAGTAATGATTGTGAATTCATTCAGCGTTGGATCGTTGTTCCGAGTCAGACCGAGAACCGTGCCTGTTATGACATCCGACTGAATTTCGAATGACTTGCAGTCACCACCGTTTCTCTGCTGTCGATTAATCACGAACCTGCAGCAGCAGGTCATCGAAAGTTATACCAGCGATCTGAATAATTCAGGTGGCTCATCAGCGGGGGTGAGCGGCTTTAGAATGTCTGTTAGCACCGAGACATCCGCCAAGTGCGCCTACAACAGCAGCGAAGGCGGCGGGCTCCAATTGGAAGGAGCCTTGTCCATCAATGCCAAGAAGCCACACGGCAATGAAGCCGGATGCAAATCTGCTTGTCGCTCCAATTAACAAAGCCGGGACTGGTGCGACCGTGGTGCCATTGAGCAGTCGCATTATCACGACTATGACCGGTGTCACGGATGCTGCGACCGTAGCGGCGATCACGCTTCCGAAAAGCAAGCCTAACGGGCCCCCGAGTATACCAAAGACGCCGCCCGCACATCCGATGCTGCAAATTATCGGAAGAACGTAGGACCAGATACTGAGAGGTTCCGTCCTGTGATGCTGAAAAATCTCATTTTCCCGCAGTGTAACATTGAGATTTCTTGTCATTTTTTCTGTTCTATTCGAGTCAATTTGTTTTTCGTTCGGGGCAAGAACCGTGGTGAGCACTTCCGATTAACACTCTTACCTCTGTATTTAGAGAATTTCGCAGACAACAGTGCCCCTCTATCTCGACTGATACGCGATGTTTTGACTTGTTCAGAATTGTCGGGCATTCTGATATGCGGCTGCAGGTAGAGGCACTCCGTCCCAGTTCCCGTTCGCTGCACGAGGAAATAATCGATATCGGGCATTTTGAGCGGTCCGCCAGGCGTCTCGCCCGACAGGTCATACCGATGTGCAGGCAGGATGTCCGTTTGGGCCCGACATGCACGGTGCATTTCTGGCTGGAAGTCACACGCTCTGTGTGGTGTCGATTTCGTGTTGAGCGGGTGTTCCTTGCGGAACGATTGTTGATTTAGCTGGCAATGGAGACTGGTGACCTAGCCGCATGGCAATGGGCACGCTGATTCGCGCCGAACTGGAAAACGAGGAGTGAATTCCAGACACCATGTTCACACCAGCGCAGGGTTCACACCAGCGCAGGCCCCATACTGGAAGAAGGTTAAGTTGAGGGCATGGTTGAACTGAACCATGAGTAGACGACGGAAGTTGAGAACTATGAGAATTCTTCTCTACGACCTGTTGGTGAAAAGAAAAACCCGCAACCTGTTGTCAGATTGCGGGTTAATAAGAGGCGCCGCCCGGATTCGAACCGGGGGATGACGGATTTGCAATCCGTTGCCTTAGCCACTTGGCTACGGCGCCGTTCTGGTTGTCTGCAGAGACAATTCACTATGCCGACTTCACTGTGATGATCGGCTCTGCTGATTCCCAATCATTAGTCGGACGATGTCAGACTTATCCGGCTGGGCAACCGAGGCGAGATGCTAGTGGCCATTCCCCTGGCGCTGCAAGGCAGTTTCTGGTCGCCCGGCAATGTTGTTCCCCGAGCCAGATTACGCATTGTGGCCGAAATGAATCTCTCGGTAGAATTGTCTCAATCCCCCGTATCGGCACCTGCCGATAAAAACCTTAAGTCACTTCTTCAATTCGTGTTTTCTGATCTCCGGCTGACGGACAACCTCGATCTCGCGGGCGTTCGCGGCGGAGTGTTTCCTGACTCGAATTCATCGGAGATACTGCCTCTTAGTCCGGGATTTCTGCTTCCAGATTACGAAAACCCGGGCAAAGAACCGTCTGCGATGAGTCGCCGGTTCACGTCGCTTTCTTCCTGAAGAGGGCATTGTCGATCCGGCAACGTCGAGCTGTACTCAGCCTGGCGACAGGGAGCTTCTCCACCCGGACTCTGGCACTTTAAGGATGTCGCGGCTCAATCGGAGTTCGCTGCTTCTGCCCAGGGTAGACGGTGCATCGGCCAGACTGGCTGACAACAAACCGCTCGCCGGTCGGCTCAAGCAGACTGGTCCGGAGGAGCAGCCGATGATCCCACTCGTTACCAGCGAATATTCGCTCAGACGACTCTTTTCAGCCCTGACCGAGCACACGTTTCAGGTCGACCTTGGTGTCGCCGATCCCGTGCTTACTGATTACCTGGTCGAGATGCTCGTTCGGTTCACTCGTTCGGCCGAGATGTACCGTTTCCGAGATATCGAAGGCCGCCGGCTTGTCGAGGTAGTCGACATGGTCAGCGAAGCTGGACAGCGAGAAGCCAAACCGAAGCGGGAACTTCATCGTCACATTGGTGATTACACGCTGTTCTGGACGGGAGTTTTTCCGGAAGCGTTGAATCGACTTCAGGCGGTTGACCACAAAGATCATCTGATCGACTACGAGCAGCAGGGGCGGCAGTCATACTTCATCGCCAGCAAGTTTGAAGATGATCCGTACGGCGAAGAGGCTCCCGTTCTGCGACGGTTGAGTCAGGATTACGATCTGGTTCGCTTCGGCCTGAACCGTATCCGTCAGCAATGGGACCAGCTTCCGGCCGATACTGCAGAACGGTACACGTCGGAAGGCAATGTCGAAAACAATTAAAAGAGAGTCCGAAAGCAGTGGGTGTCTTGACGCACCCGACCTTGGCTTTAACGCCGGAGCGGCGCGGAGCTTGTTCCGGCCTGCAACTACTCTGCAACTTTCGCCCACTGCTTTTCCAGGCGAACTTCGGAGACAGGGATCGCTGTTCGCAGCTCCTGAGCGAACAGCGAGACACGAAACTCTTCCAGCATCCAACGGTAGTGTGCGAGGTTCGGATCGTAGACATCGCGTTCGCGGTGTTCTTCCGCTCGGTATTCGTACAGACCGACGAGGTCTTCGATCGTCTGTTGAGCCTTGCTGTCTTTCTGCGCTCCGCTCCTGGGCAGCTTGTTCAATCGGACGGTCGCTGCTTCGAGGTATCGCGGATACTGTCTCAGCCAGCCCCAGGCGGCATCGGTCAGGAAGCCCGGTTTGGTCAACGCGGCGATCTGTTTTCTGACATCGTCGGCTGCGTACTTCCAGTGGGGAGATTGCGTCGAGTTGATCGCTTTTCGAAGGGTCGCGTACCCCGTCATGATTGCTCCGACGAGAACAATGACATCCTGAGTCGCGATGGAGATCATGCTCCTGGCTTTTTTGACTCGCTGTTGAAATTCTGCTTCCGTTCGCGGGTACGGACCTTTTTCCGGGAACAATGCTCTGTCGACGATCAGGTCGCCGAGATTGTTCTGAAACGCGACGGCTCCGCCCATCGCAGCGCTCAGCATGATCCATTCACTGAGTCTCGGGATGTTCTCGATTTGAACTTTGACGAACCGAGCCAGAGCGATTGCCGTCAGCCGCCGGATGCCGGCTCGGGTTTCCAGTGCTGATGTCGAGGGCAGGTCTCGCAGTCTGAGAGAAACGCAGTCGCCTTCATCGATAAGCGTGGGGTAGCCCTTCAATTCAATCGTGCCACGATACACGGTGACCTGCGACGGCAGTTCACCGAAGTTCCAGGTCTTCAGCCCGTCGCGTTGCCAGCGGTTGTCGTCGATCTCCGAAAAGCTGGACGATGCGTTACTGCCAATCGTCCGTCGAATGGTTTTAAGGTCCCGCCCCGTAGCGAGAGGCTTACCTTCTTCGTTTATAATGCGAACGTTCATTCGCAAATGATTCGGGAGCCGTTCCTGCTGAAAATCGGAAACGGCGACGGGTTCGCGAGCGATCTCGGTCAACAGTCTCGCGATGGTCTGTTCGAAGTTTCCCTGACCGAAATTCAGTTGCGAAGCAACCTGCGTGGCCGTGTCGGCGGCCGGGACGAATTGACGACGCAGCGACTTCGGCAAAGATTTGATGAGTGCGGCAACTTTTTCTTCGACCAGCCCCGGCACCAGCCAGCCGAGTCGGTTCTGGTCAATCTGGTTGAATGCCTCCTGCGGCAGTTCCAGCGTCACTCCGTCTTCGGGCGAGCCGGGTTCAAGGTGATACTCGATGGGAAGTTGAATGGTACCGACCTTGACGGCGTCGGGAAATTCCTGCCCGGTGACTTCTTCTGTGCCTGTTCGACGAAGATCGACCTTCTGCATGTTGAGCAGGCCACGTCGATTCTTTTCCGCCTTACGAAGCCAGCGTTTCAGGTGATGAATATCCGCGACGTCTTTAGGAATTCGTTTGTCGTAAAACTCGAAACGCTCGTCGTCGTCCACGACCAGGTCGAACCGACGCGTTCGCGTCTGTAGTGCTTCCAGTTCTTCCATCAGCCGAGCGTTGTGACGGATGCAAGGGAGCTGGATTTCGAGATGCCCTTCGACAAGGCCGTCGCGGATCATCATCTCGCGAGAGAGTTCCGCGTTGACCTTTGAGTATCGCGTGCGGCGGCGAGGAATAACTGGAATACCGAACAACGTTACTTTTTCGAACGCCATTGCCGAACCGGCCTGGCTATCCCATTCCGGATCACTGTAGGTTTTTTTCATTAAGTGCCCGGCAATTGGCTCAATCCAGTCGGGATTGATGCGGGCGACAGTGCGTACATACCGCTTCGTTGTTTCGACCAGTTCGGCCGCGACGATCCACTTTGGTTTTTCACTGAACAATCCCGAGCCCGGCCAGATGGTGACCTTCTGGCTGCCTGCTGCTGTGTATTCGTGCCGATCTGTCAGCAACGCGATGCTTGCGAGGAAGCCGGTGAGAAGGGCGCGATGAATGGCGTCGAAGTTGTCCTGCCGTTTCGTTGGTTTCAGGCCGACTTCGGCGACCAGTTCGCTGAGCTGATGGTGAATATCAACCCACTCACGCATTCGGTTGTAAGAAAGAAAGTTCTGCTGGCAGGCTTTGCGAAGCTGGCTGCGTGACGCTCCACTGCGCACCTTGTGGTAGAAGTCCCAAAGCTTCAGGTAAGCCATGAAGTCCGACTTCGTATCCTGGAAATTCGCGTGAGCCTCGTCGGCCGCCTGTTGTTTGTCGATCGGTCTGTCTCGCGGATCCTGAAGTTCCAGCGCGGCGGCGATCACCAGAACTTCGTGCAGACAGTTCTCTTCATGCCCCGCCAGGATCAACCGCCCGACGCGCGGATCAACAGGCAGCCGACTGAGTTGCCGACCGACTTCTGTGATTGAGTTTTTCTCGTCGATCGCCCCCAGTTCGTAGAGGCTGCGGTATCCGTCGGTGATCGTTCCCATGCGGGGCGGTTCGAGAAACGGAAAGTTCTCAAGTGGCCCCATCCGCAATGCGGTTGTTTGCAGAATGACGGACGCCAGGTTGGTCCGTTGGATTTCTGGAGCGGTGTAAGCGTCTCGGCCTTTGTAGTCGTCTTCGGTGTAAAGTCGGATGCAGATGCCCGGACCGATTCGACCGCAACGACCTGCTCGCTGATTGGCTGAGGCCTGAGAGACTGGCTCGACGGGCAATCGCTGCATGCGCGACCGTGCGGAGTAGCGGCTGATCCTCGCTGTGCCGGAGTCGATGACGTAGTGAATGCCCGGAACAGTGAGTGAGGATTCGGCGACGTTTGTCGCGATGACGATTCGGCGGTGCGGTAGCGTCTGAAAGATGCGGCTTTGTTCTTTTGTCGACAGCCGAGCGTATAGTGGGATGATGTCAGTCTTCTGGCCTTTGGAAATTTTCCCGAGCAGTCGGCCTCGAAGTGATTTTGCCGTTTCGTGAATATCACGTTCGGTCGGCATGAAAATCAGAATATCTCCCGGACCGTCGAGCATCAGCTCATCGACTGCGTCCAGTACGGCTGCCTGCATGTCAGCTTCAGACTGTCGGCGATTGCTCGGTGAACTGCTGTGTCTGGGCGTTTGTTCGGCATCCTTTGCGTCAGGATCGAACGGCGGCCGATAGCGAATTTCGACCGGGTAGGTCCGTCCCGAAACTTCAATCACCGGAGCCGAATTCTCACCCTTGCCAAAGTGGTCGGCAAATCGCTTAGCATCTATCGTGGCCGACGTGATGATTACTTTTAAATCTGGCCGCCGCGAGAGGATCTGCTTCAGCCGACCAAGCAGAAAGTCGATGTTGAGCGACCGTTCGTGAGCTTCATCGATGATGATCGTGTCGTACTGCTCAAAGAACCGATCACCCTGAGACTCGGCGAGGAGGATGCCGTCAGTCATCAGTTTGACGTAAGTTTGCGGGCTTGTCGTATCCGTAAATCGAATTTTAAACCCAACGGCCTTTCCGGCCGACGAACCGACTTCTTCGGCGACTCTCGCGGCGACTGAGCGAGCGGCGATCCGCCGTGGCTGCGTGTGGCCGATTGTTCCGGAAACGCCACGGCCCATACCCAGGCAGATCAGTGGAAGCTGTGTCGATTTCCCGGAACCTGTTTCGCCACACAGGATAATAACCTGATTTTTCTCGATGGCCTCGACAATTTCGTTGCGTCGAGCACTGACCGGCAGGTCGGCATTCAGTTCGACGGTCGGCAGGTTTGCCGCTCGCTTCTCGCGAAGTTTGATCGACTTTGCCAGCGAATCGTTGAGTCGTTGGAAGGTCCGATCGAACGGTTTCTTGCTTTTTGCCGCTCGCTGAACAGAGTCCAGGGATCGGCGCAGGCGAAACTGGTCGACCAGCATTGCTTGACCAATCTGGCGGCGAATTTCAGAGAATGCTGGCTGAGGCTGCGACAAGAGACTGTTTTCAGAAGGTCGATCGGATGGGAGCGGCGGACTTTAGCGGTTCTTCGAAATTCGGGACACGGAACGTCGCAGACAGAAGAGCAAAGATAAAATAGTGATTTGATTTAATCTTCTGACCTGCAGGATTCCGGCTTTCGTCGGTCAGTTGAGATCGAAAGGGCGAACCGTTACCAAGCTCTCCTCAAAGGTAAATGAAATCATCAGCTGATCAAGCGGAGCGAGTTATGGCGGAATCGGTCAAAGGAGACCTTTATGACTATCCGGTTTATTACGACCTGATTTTCGGGTCAGACTGGCGAGCGGAATTCGACTTTCTGACCGGGTGCTTCGACCGCTTTGCGAGGCGTCCAGTTCGCCGAATCTTTGAACCTGCATGCGGTACCGGCCGGCTGCTTTATCGCATGGCTCAGGCGGGACATGAAGTTTCAGGCAACGATCTCAACGCCAACGCGATCAATTTCTGCAACAAGCGTTTCAAGAAGAAAGGTTTCCCTGAAACGGCCGTCGTTCAGGATATGGCCGACTTCAAGCTGAAACGCAAAGTCGATGCAGCGTTTAATACGATCAACACGTTCCGACATCTGCCGACAGAAAAGCTGGCACTGTCTCACCTGCAATGCATGGCCGATTCATTGGTGAAAGGCGGGTTGTACATTCTCGGGCTTCATCTGATTCCGTCTACAGCCGGGCGGCTGGAAGACGAAGCATGGCACGCTAGACGTGGAAACCTTGCCGTCAACACCTACATGTGGAGCAAGGGGATCGACAATAAAAAGCGGATGGAATATCTCGGCCTGAAAATTGATGTCTATACGCCAACAAAGCACATGAAAATTGAGGATGAAATGCTTTATCGGACATACACGGCGCGACAAATGACGTCTCTACTGAAAAAAGTTCCGGCGTTCGAGTGCGTCGGTGTTTATGATTTTGCCTACGACCTCGACCAGCCGATTACGATTGGCTCTGATACTGAAGACGTCGTTTATATTCTGAAGAAGAAGTAGAGTGGGTACTGCCCATCAGAAATGTGACCAGCGGCGAACGATCCTTGCCGCGATTTGAATTGGTGGGCGTTGCCCACCCTACAGATGAGACGGCATAACGATGAGCGATACTTCTGAATCATCCACCCCAGAGTCCAATACTTCTGAAAGTGCCGAGCCGGCGAAGGACGACGCGGTCAGCTTCGCTCAGGCGGCAGAAGAAGAGCAGCCGGGACTGCTGCGGGAATTCGTCGAGTTTCTTGTCGAGAGCAAAGCCTGGTGGCTCACACCAATCATAATCGTGCTGTTGCTCGTCGGTCTGCTGGTCGTACTGAGCGGTTCGGCAGTAGCTCCATTCATCTACCCGATTTTCTAACAAAGACTTCACCGTTTGGCTGATGAATCGCTGTGGTGATCTTTTTGTTGTAATGGA
>JACLAC010010771.1_pt1 | contig 34654 bp, 23 predicted proteins | sample 8027881 | NCBI WGS metagenome assembly JACLAC01 (sample SAMN15725517, study PRJNA655200) | protist metagenome | isolation source: fluorescence activated cell sorting (FACS) single amplified genomes of... | place: Spain: Blaines Bay Microbial Observatory, Mediterranean Sea | collected 2016-01-19 | reverse complement strand
GCCGCCGACCGAACCGGAATCCTTTGACACGACTCAGTTCTAAGCAGTCGGACGGACTGACCGTTGAGTCCGATCTTCGATTGCGAACCAAACTCGCAGGCGTCCCCGTGAAGAATTCCAGACTCGAATTCACCGCTGCGAATCGTGGCGCGGCCGCACGACTGATCGATCTTGCATTGCAGGAAGATCTCGCTGGAGTCGGCGACCTCACCTGCAACTCGCTGATCGGTGAGGCAGACCGAGCTGAAGTTCTAGTTGTTGCTCGCGAAGCCGGCATCATCGCCGGATTAACAATTGGCGAACTCGTCTTTGCGAAAATTGACCCACTCGTCGGTTGGGTTCCCGAAATCTCCGACGGCACTTTGGTTGAACCCGGTCAAATTGTTGCGCGAGCGGCCGGCCCTCTGAGAGGCATTCTGATCGGCGAGCGCACCACGCTGAACTTCGTCGGCCATCTCAGCGGCGTCGCCAGCCTCACACAGGAATTCGTCAAAGCCACAAGCGGAACCGCAGCAACAATTCTCGACACAAGAAAGACACTGCCCGGCTGGCGAAGCCTCGCGAAATACGCCGTTCGAGCAGGCGGAGGGACTAATCATCGAATGGGCCTTTTCGATGGCGTCCTCGTCAAGGACAATCACATCGCGTCGTGGTCTCGACAGGTTGGCAACTCGCGTCTCGCCGCCGCTGTGCGACAGGCCCGTTCAGAATCTCCCCCCGGAGTGTCCGTCGAATTTGAAGTCGACACGCTCGAACAATTTCGAGACGTCCTCGAAGGCCGACCGGACATCGTCCTTCTCGACAACATGCCGACCGATCAGCTCCGTGAAGCCGTCAGATTAAGAAACGAAACCGCTCCGCACGTTCTACTGGAAGCTTCGGGCGGGATTACACTTCAAACCATCCGAGCGATCGCTGAAACCGGAGTCGAGCGAATCAGCATAGGCGCGTTGACGCACTCAGTTCGATGCTTTGACCTCGGATTCGACTTTCACCACATTGGTTGATTATTGACCTACGGTTACCCCAACGATTCGCTTTCCGACGTCCGGCTCAGTACTGGAGACACAGCATGCGAGATCAGAAGAACGCAGGAACCCTCCAGCGATCAATCAACCGCCGCGACGTGTTGACGAAAATTCTCACGACTGCAACATGCGTTGGAGTTTTCGATCGTTCATCCAGTGCAGCAGGTATTGCCGATCAATACGAAGTCATCAAATCGGGAAAATATCTGAGCAACCTGAAGATTCTGGCGACGATCGCAGACAAGAAAGTTTTCACTGAAGGGCCGGCTGCTGACTCGCACGGAAACCTGTACTTCACCAATGTACCCGCAAATAAGATTCTCAAGTGGGACGGTAAATCGCTGACAGTCTTTCGCGAAAACTCCAAAGCCGCCAACGGACTTTACTTCGAATCGGATGGCAGCCTACTCACGTGCGAAGGCGGGGCCAAACGTGTTACGCGTACAAATATGAAGACGGGCGAGACTAAAGTTCTTGCCGACAGTTACAACGGATTCCCATTGGCGTCCCCCAACGATCTTTGCTGCGACGCCGCCGGACGGATTTACTTCACGTCTCGGCCCGGAGTTGAGGACCCGACGAAGGGGAACGCCAATGCCGTGTACCGAATCGACCCGGTCGGCAAGCTCACTCAGCTTCTGAAATCGCCGGACATTCACATGCCAAACGGCATTGTCATTTCGCCGGATAATCAAACACTTTACCTGATCGAAGCTCACCCCGACGCCGATCGAAACCGTAACATCCTGGCTTTCGATCTTGGTAGTGACGGCTCGCTGAGTAACCGTCGGACGCTGATCAATTTTTACCCTGGCCGCAGCGGCGACGGAATGAGCATCGATTCGCGAGGCAACCTGTACGTCGCCGCGGGACTGCGTGCGACTCGGAAGACCAGCGAAACGCTCGACACTCGACCAGGAATTCACGTCGTGTCTCCAGCCGGCAACCTGCTCGCATTCATGAGAACGCCCGAAGACACAATCACGAACTGCACTTTCGGTGGCCCTGATCTCAAGACGCTGTTCGTTACCTGCGGAACAAAGCTGCTCAGTATTCGCACCACGATTCCCGGCAAGGCGACTTATCGGCCCCTCGACAAATAAATTCCGGGCGACCGTTCGGTGATTCTGGCGGTGCAAAGCACTGACAGTCTTTCCCGTCGTTTCATTCAGATCAGTCCTTCAATGATGAACGCACAATCGTCCGCCAATGAAACAGACCAGCCAGCGTCACGTGAAATTCGCATTGGCGACCGAGTGCTGCCGTCGCGATTCTTCCTCGCTCCTCTGGCTGGTTACACGCATCTTGCTTTCCGAACTGCGATCCGTGAGCTGGGTGGACTCGGGCTGGCAACAACTGACCTGGTACATGCAACGTCGCTGTTATCTAAGAATCGAAAGTCATTGGAACTGATTGCAACAAACGAAATCGACCGTCCGTTGTCGATTCAGATTTTCGGCAGCAAACCAGACGTCCTGGCGGCAGCCGCACTCTGGCTCGAAGATCACGGCTACACAGGCGTCGATATCAACATGGGATGTCCCATGGCCAAAGTGAACGGCCAGGGCGGTGGTGCAAGGATCACATGCGAGTACGACTCAGCTTGTGAACTGGTTTCCCGAGTTGTTAATGCGGTGAAGATTCCAGTCACCGTCAAAATGAGACTCGGCTGGGACCGTGACAAACTGACGGCCCCTGAACTCGCCGCCGCTTTTGAGCAACTCGGAGCAGCCGCCATAACGATCCACGGCCGCACCCGGGCACAAGGATTTGGCGGCTCCGTCGACATGGACGGGATTCGGCAGGTTGTCGAAGCCGTTGAGAAAATTCCTGTCGTCGGAAACGGAGACGTCCGAAGTGTCAAAGACGCTCAATCCATGCAGAAGACAACTGGCTGTGATGCAATCGCAATCGGCCGCGGAGCGATGCTCGACCCCTGGCTCTTCCGCCGGCTGGAACTGGCGTCGCAGAGCAAAGACTGGGACTTCGAGCCGACGCCTGACGAGCAGGTCCATTTCCTGCGTCGTCATTTCCGGCTGATGACCGGGCAGCACGAAGAGTACAGTTGCAAGCTTTTCCGAAAATTCGCCGGCTGGTACGGCGCCAGACTCGGCATCCCCGAGGATCTGGAAAACCGACTCCGCCGTTTCGACTCATTCGACGAGTTTGAATCGATCGCCGACGAAATCCGATTGCGTCACGGCGAACGCGAATCCACGGTCGCAACAGCTCTGGTCAAAGTACCCAACGGTCCCGTCGAACGCTGGTAAGAAATTGCCGTCGGGAGAGTACGCAGGAACGAGCACAACGCTGTTCCGACAGTCCCAATAAAATCGTCCTGCCTATGCGGAGCAGCGTTGTGCTCTTTCCAGCCCGCTTTGTCATTCGTCAGTTTCCGTTGTTGACTGAGCGGTTGACTCTATCAGCTCATTGACCCGGCCCATCAGACGTTCTTCGACGTCTGGTGCGAAGGCTCCGGGCTGGACAACAGTCGTCATATACCGCATTGCTCCGCCGGCTTCGTAGCCACCCTCCTGAAGAATCCGCAGGCTCGGGATATAGGCGAAGACGTCGTTCGAATAGCCAGCTACCCAGACATCAGGACCGTCTTGATGTCGGTTTTCCCGTTTGATACGGAGCGAGTAGTCAACAACCGTCTCGCCTGGCAATGCTACGAACAAGACTGCGTCGCCGAATCTCACGACCTGAACCGGCGCGGGATAGCTTGAGATCAACGTTCCAGCTTCCATTTCCTTCAACAGTCGTTCGGCGTACTTCTGATCGTACTTGTTAGTCGATTGAGCTTGTTCGAGGAGTTCTTCCTTTGTCTGAGCTTCGGCATATTCCAGGTCGGCCGTTGCAAACGCCATCTTCAACGAGCCTGTGATTGGTCGCTTCGGAGTTTCCAGCCCTGCTTCGACAGCCGTAGCAAGAGTTTGGCCATGCTGTTTGGCGAGTTCGAGCTTCCGGCGGGGGTAAGGATTCTGATCCCCGCCGCAGCCCATCATGAACATCGCGACGGTGCCGGGGTGAGCTTCTTCGATGTAATGCTGAGCGTAGCCAGCATAGTCACCGTTCATCTGATAGAAGCCGAGCGTTGTGTTATGGCACGCATATCCAAAAACGATCGCCGTAATCGCGCCTTCGGTGTCTTCCACTCGGAGCAGCGGAACATCGTGATCGACACGTCCTTCCGGATTAGGGCTGTTTCTGTATCCGGTGTCCGATGGAAGCCGGCGGTTCATTGCAAAACCGGCGCGGGCCTTCTGGAATGAAATCTTTGCCGGAGCCAGTTTGATGAATGCCGCGTCAATGGATGAGAGAATTTTTGTCTGCAAACTTTCGACATAGGCAACGGCTTTCTCACGTCGCTCCGGATCGAGACCATCCAGCGCGGTTCCAGTTGTCCTGATTTCCGGGCCGCTGTGAGTGTGCGAACAATTCATCAGCAGATTCTCAGAAGCAAGACCGTGAGACTGCTTCAGCTTGTCTTGAATGTGTGCCCGCAGCGGGCCTGGCACGCTGATCAGATCGAGTGTCACCATCACCAGCGTTTCGCCGGTTCCATCCTGAATGACCAGCGACTTAGCAAACAGGTCATCCTCAACGCCATCGGAAGGTTTGTCGCGTGCCGCGTAGCCGGCCATCCATGCTGGACCTTCAGGCGTGATCTTCACGCTGCTGACACCAGCCTTCCATAATGCCACGTCTTCGCCCGAACTCTCGGCAACCGTCAACGACACCGGTATGCAAAGCAGCATTGTGGCGAGAACGAATGTCGGAAATCGATTCATGGCAGATGATTCCTGATTGCAAAGTTGTCGATCGGACTGGAAGTCTGGACGGGCTCGTTCTTACAGCAAGCCGTCCCGTTTAAGGAAGGCAAGAATCTTCGCAACCACGTCGGGATGGCGAACAGCGATGTTGTTTTCTTCGCCGATGTCTTTCGTAAGGTCGTACAATCGCCAGTCCGGTTTGGTCGGAACTTGCGACTTCTTCGCATCTTTCCTGACCTTGGCTGGGCGATATTGGACGAGCTTCCAGTTTTCGTAACGAACTCCGACAGAAGTCTGGCCTTCGAGGCTCTCGCAATAAAGGTATTCGTGCTTCTTCTGTTTCTCCGACTGGCCGAGCAGCGTTGGCAGATACGAAATACTGTCGGTATTGGCCGGCACTTTGGCGCCGGTTAGTTCGCAGGCTGTCGCAAAGAAGTCGTAACCACCGGATGGGTGATCGGATGACGTTCCCGCCGCAATCTTTTCGGGCCAGTGAGCGATCATCGGAACTCGATAACCTCCTTCGTGCATCGAACGTTTGTAGCCTTTAAGCGGGCCATTCGAGTTGAAGTATTCGTGATTATGGCCGCCTTCATTGTGAGGCCCGTTGTCCGAAGTGAAAACAACCATTGTTTTCTGGTCGAGCTTCAGTTCCTTGAGCAGTTTGAAGAGACGCCCGACATCGGCATCCATGTGGGTAATCATGGCTGCAAACCCTTTCTCGGGATTCGGCCAGTCTTTGTCGGCGTAGATTCCGTAACTCGGAATTTCCATGCCGTCACCGTGCACGCGCCCGCCTTCGTTGTTCGCGTGAGGGATCGTCCAATGAATGTGCAGCAGAAACGGATTGGCTTTGTTATCGCGAACGAACCGAAACGCCGCGTCTGTCAAAAAGTCGTGCGAGTAGCTCACTCGCTTTGAGGAGACACGGCCTCGACCGTTTAGATAATCGCCAATGACGTTTCCAGGTAGCGAGACCTGTTCATCGTTCTCCCATAGGAACGTCGGGTAGAAGTTGTGGGCGTTGCTCTGGTTGAGGTATCCGAACCAGTAATCAAACCCGTTCTTGTTTGGGTGTCCGGCGTTGTTGATCTCGGATGGTTCATTGACATTCCCTAGCGCCCACTTACCGACTCCGCCCGTTGCATAGCCCACATTCTTAAGGGCCTTTGCAACGGTTGGTTCCGTCGAGGTGAAGCTGCGAGCGCGATTCCCGGTCAGTCCGGTGTGCCCAACATGCTGCCCCAGCCACAACACCAGGCGTGACGGCCGACAGACAGTGTGCCCGGCGTAATGATCAGTCAGTCGCATCCCCTCGGCGGCCATCCGGTCCAGATTCGGAGTCTGAATCACTTTCTGCCCGAAGCAACCAAGGTCTCCATACCCCAGATCGTCGACCATAATATAGATGATGTTCGGCCGGGCCGCGTCTGCGGCGGCGAGTTCAGAAACCAACTCGATGGCTGAAAACGCCGAGGTAACTGAGAGCATCAGAAGCTGGGTGTGGACTCGTAATCTCATTTCTGATCGCTTTCCAATTCTGATCCGGGCTGTTTGCCGATTGCGAAGAGTCAGGAATCTGTCCGATACCCAAGTATCTTCGCGACGTCGAAGATGGTCAAACGGTCGCCTCAGTAAATCTGCCTCGACGAACGGCACAATCACGTCTTGACCTGTTTTTCCAGCTGTCGCATAGTTTCGCTACTACTCGGTTTACGTCGTCAAAGGAGTGACGGGATGAAACGGTTGATCGCAGTCGGGACGATCTTTGCCTACCTCGGAGTTCTCGTGGCAGGCCTCGGATCGCATGCGTTGAATTACAAAACGGACGCCCACCCGACCATGTATTTCATTGTTTGGGACATGTTCTGCGGCTGGTCTGCGTACGAAGACCGGACCCACATTATCGGCCAGGGAGAGAGCGGTCGGTACTACGATCTGGCTCCCGCTCCCTGGGGGGATTACCGGCCGTTCGGCGACATCGAGCGACATCACTACGACCCGTTCGCCACGCACGCCGGCAATCTGGCCATGAACACGCTGCGGTACTCGGACCACGAGCCAATCCAGCAAATCTTCGTTGTCCAGGAAGCGTGGGCCAAAAAGTTCAACCTGCCGGACGAACTCTGGGCCGAGCGGTATCCCGAGCCGAAGGAACCTCATTCGTACTTCCATGTCCGAAAGATTCTCGGTCCCAACGGAATGACTCAGGCATCGAACCTGGCGTGGTTTGATCACCAATCAAAGTTGTGCCTATCCGACAATCCAAGACTGGCTGCCGATTCAAATCGCGGCAAACCTTTCCTTGAAATGCAGTCTCAGGTTCAGGTTTCGGACACGGGTTCGCGGCCAACGTCACATTCGCAATAAATGAAACAGCTCTTCACGTCCTCTTGTGACCAATGATCAAACATCAAAGACTGGAGAACGGGCATGAGTGACCAGCACTCCCCCGAAGTAAAACGAAATTCACTAACGGAATTCTTCTTCGCTGAAGAGGTGCCGTACGGTATGGCCGTGGTAAGGATGCTGCTTCCGGCAGTTCTGCTGTTGGTGATGGTGCCGCGATGGTTCCACGCGAGAGAGTTGTTTTCGCTCGACGGAGCACCCGCACCGCTCGCTGACAATTACGGGTACTTTGATTTCCTGCCCGTGCCGAGCGGCCCTATGGCCGTTGCATTGGCGACGTTGCTCGTTCTGACGCTGTTGACGTCGAGCCTGGGCTGGTGCACTCGACTATCGCTTTGCGTTTCGCTCGTGCTCTACACGTATCTAAATCTGCTGGACTGTCTGTCAACGCTGACAAAGTATTCGGCAATCGCCGCTCACGGATTACTGATTCTTTCGATATCGAACTGCGGATCCGTCTGGTCAATTGACGGTTTCTTAAAACGTCGATCGCTGCGGTACGACCGGCCTGAAGAGCCGGACCTGCTGAAACCAAAGCGTTACGCCGTGTGGCCAAGACGGTTGATACAACTGATGATCGGAATCGTTTATCTGGGGTCTGCCTTCACCAAGATGCACACACCGGCGTTCTTCAGTAGCGATCAGATGCTTCACTGGCTGCTGACCAACGTCAACAATTCCAACCCAGTAGGCGAATACCTCTCGTATTACCCCGCGACGCTCGTCGTGTCGGCATACATCACAATTTTATGGGAAGTGCTTTTTGTATTTCTTGCCTGGCGAGGATGGAATCGCTTCTTCATGATCGGACTTGGGGTTGCTTTCCACCTTGGAACGACGTTTCTGCTCGGACTCTACATCTTTCCACTCGTGTGCTTCGCCATTTACGCCTCGTTTATTTACGAGGAAGACATTCAGCGATTCACAGCGTTCTGCAAACGGGTTGAGGAACGAGGCAGTCGCCTGGTTTCAAAACTCCGGGCGATTGGCAAATCAATTGGACGTGCAATTCCTGAAGCCACCCCACGGCAGGGTTCGCTGGCATTCGGTGCGGTCGTTCTTCTGGCCACGTTTGGCGGCGTCGGAGTCGAGTACCAGCTCGATCCAATGGGAACACGCCGGGTCGAAGGCGCATGGCCGCTTAAGGAATTGGATCCAGCGACCGTCGTGCCGATGCTTCAACAATCCGAACGGATCCGCGAATCGGACAAGTACTTGTCATTCAGCATCGGCTCCGACATGCTTGGCAATGTGCTGATGGATCGAAAAGATGTCTTCCATCATGGCGAACCAATCGTCGCGCAATGCACGCTGAATCCACCTCACGAAGACATGTGGATCGAATGCAACCTGCACGACGGCGACGGCCGGATCCTCGATCGAGTCGGCCAGGTCGCAGACCGAACCATGCTCCGCGTCAGTTACGCGTTCGTGTTGCGGGAGTCACTGCTGCCTGGTCAGTACTTCCTCGTCATCCGCAGCGGCGGACAGGAAATTACTCGGCGACCGCTTACTTTAATAAGTCGCTGAGCAGCGAGTTCTTGCGTCTCGTAGACACAGAATGAATACTCAGAAAGGGGCGGTGTGGCCACACCACCCCTTTCTTCGCATGTCATTTTTTTGAACTCAGCATTTAGAGCTCAATTTCGGTAGGTTCCGCCACCTTGCGGTAGCCGAGGCTGTGAAGTACCTCCAGCACTTCGCTCCACGTAGGAAACTGCCGACCACTTCGACGCTTGTAATTGTCCATGGCACCCATGAACTCGACTTCGGCATCACCGTAGTCACGCTCGCAGGTTGTTGGGTCAATCTGCCGCCGCCGCTCTACCTTGGTTCGGCGTTCGGGCGGCAGTTCGCGTCCTTCTTCTTCGTCCGACGATTCCAATTCAACATCCAGAGCAGTTGCCACGGATCGTTTGGAAATGCGTCGATTTGCCGCCCGCCGATCTGTAATAAGTTCGGCAGTGGCAGAAACATTGTCAAAAGTCATTGGTAAGGACCCTCAGTCAATCGATGAGACGAGATATGTCACCTCCATGTACATAGGATCCATTGGTCCGACAGGGGAAGCCGGAAAAACGTCAGTCATGGAATTCGTATCACGGAATCGGTGCTGGAACGGTCACCAACCTGTGAACTGTCAGCCAGAATTCATGGAGAACGCAACCTTCGTACGATGAAGCATTGACGTTCGAAAACTCGCTGTAGAAACCACGGTCTCAAGCTGAACTTCGCCTTGTCAACTACTACTGCTGCTGTGTTAACACCCAGTAGTTGCCAAAACGGAGCCAGAGCCCAAGAACCAGATACGGTCCCACGTGGATCGGTATCGGATTAAACGCTCGATAAACTTTCCCGGTCACGAAATTTTTCCGAATTGGGCGAACGTGGCAGCTCAGGCGAAATTGTCAGATGAGGCAAACATTCCGGATTTGAGGGTACTTAGACACCAGAAAAGGAAAACCGAACGTTGCCATTGTGGAGCAGGAACCCAGCTGATCCTGAATATTGCCACCATGCGGTAATACAGGAACTTCTGTTCTTGATGGATTTCGCCGCCTTCGGCTACTATCAATGGTCCAAATTCCGTTGCAGAAGGAACGTTACGAATATCCAGCTACTCGAAATCCAGTTATTTGCCGGTCCAACGTGCCTCGACGGAAAGTTCAAAGTATCATCCACCACCGACTCCAATTCGAATCTGGTTCGATTTATCGCATAGACCGTCAGACGCTAAGTCGCACCACAGAGATAAACGATCACCACCACTAAACACCTATGCTTTACGGACTTCAGTTCGAGTAGCATATGCTAGAAATTCTTCCGAGCCACGATCCTAGTTGCTACAGCGGGGACGAATCCTGAATGTTGGAGTTGATGGTCAATGGGCCCGAAGCCAACCAGCAGTGGCGACGTGAGATACCCGCCGGCGAAGTAATTCGCATTGGCCGGGCTCCACGCGCCGGATGGGCTGTCCCGTGGGATTTGTTGATCTCTCGAGAGCACTGCGAAATTTCGATGGATGGTCAGTCGATCAACGTCAAGCGGCTCGATGCCGCCCGCAACCCCGTCCACTTCAACGAAGTAGACACTCGAGAATTCAACATTTCAGCTGGACAGGGTTTTCGCATCGGCCAGACGGTGTTCCAACTGGTGGCAGTCAGCCTTTCCGATGACTTGTCGGCTTCGCATCTTGAAGAGCAGTCGTTCGCCCCTGACGAGTTGAAGCAGTTCAAGTTTCAAAATGCTGAAGAGCGGCTGGACGTACTCGCAAAACTGCCGGAAGCAATTTCTGCGACACGCACTGACAAAGAGCTGGCACAGGTGGCGATCAAAGTGATGCTCGACGCGATGCCACATGCCCGCGCCGCAGCCTGTGTTCGTTACCCGCCAAACATGTCAGTGAAAGACGAACCACTGATGATGCAATGGGACAGCCGAACGGATGACATCGGACGTTTCAGTCCAAGCCGCAGGCTGATTCACGCGTCCATCGAACGAGCAGAAGGGATCCTGCACGTCTGGCAGGACGCCGATGATTCTAATCCAGCTTTCACGGTCACAGGCAACCTGGACTGGGCATTCTGTATCCCGTTCAAAGGCGAACATTCGAAAGGATGGGCGCTTTACGTCTCCGGCCAGTTTGGTGCCCCCGGAGCGTCAGCAATCGGTGAATCTGATCTCAAGGGCGACCTCCGATTTACCGAACTGATTTCCGATCTAATTGGCTCGATCCGCCAGGTCAAGACCCTGGAATCTCAGCAAGCAGGACTGGCTCAATTCTTCTCGCCTGCCGTTATCGAAGCCGTACGAACAGTCGGTGGCGAAGATATCCTGGAACCGCGCGAAGCTGACATCTCAATTCTCTTCTGCGACGTTCGAGGGTTCTCGCAAAAAGCAGAAGAAGCAAAAGACCTGCGTGAACTCCTCGACCGTGTCAGCGAAGCACTCGGCGTCATGACCGCTGGAATCATACGTTATGACGGAGTTATCGCCGACTTCCAGGGTGATGCTGCACTGGGCTTCTGGGGATGGCCTGGCGACGCGGAAGAGGGGCCAGTTGCCGCCTGCAGGGCAGCCATAGACATTCACCAGTCATTCCGTCGCGCAAACAGCCATCCCGAAAACCCGCTTTGCGGCTTCTCAGTCGGAGTCGGAATCTCGCACGGACTCGCGATCGCAGGCAGAATCGGCACAACTGAGCAGATTAAAGTCGGAGCATTCGGCCCTGTCGTCAACATGGGGGCACGACTTGAAACGATGAGCAAGCAACTGCGAGCTTCAATCGTGATCGACGAAGTCACTGCCAGCTATGTACAGAAACTACCCGACAGTGATCTCCGCTGCCGAAAACTTGCGCGCGTCAGACCGGTGGGCATGGAGACGGACATGAACGTCTTTGAGCTACTTCCGCCCATCGCCCAGGACGACTCTGTCAGTGATGAGACCGTTGCAACTTATAATCGGGCCGTCGACGCGTTCATCGGTGGCAATTGGGATCAATCAACCGAACTTCTTAGCAGCGTTCCAGCAGAAGATCACGCAAAGGACTTCCTGCTGGAATTCGCCAAAGCGAACAACAATCAACCGCCACAGGACTGGACCGGTGTCATTCACATGACCCGCAAATAAACAGCACAAAACTCAGTACCCGTGCAAAAGCACCCCATTCGGAAGGACGGGTAAGTCTCGTGAAAATCACATTGGCCGAGTCATCGGTCGGGCATGGATCGCGGCAGCAGATCCTGGCTTCGTACATCGTCAACGACTCGATTGTTATCGATGCGGGAAGTATCGGCTTCGTGTCGCCACTCGACGTGCAGAAACAGGTGAAGCACGTCTTCATTTCGCATTCTCATACGGATCACCTGGCGTCGTTGCCCATTTTTATCGACAACGTCTATGTTCCAAGTCCGGAATGCCCGACGGTCTACGGAAACGCCGACGTTCTGGACTGTCTCCAGAAGCACGTCTTTAACGAACGAATCTGGCCGGACATGATCCGCCTGTCAGGCGAAGAAACGCCCTTCCTGAAGATGGAGGAGATCCAGAGCGAAACGACAATCGAAATCGACGGAGTAAAAATCACTCCTATCGCACTTGACCATATCGTGCCGGCACTCGGATTCATCCTGGAAGACGACGAAGCGGCAATTGCCATCGTCTCGGACACAAGCCCGACGACTCGGATCTGGGAAGTTATCAACGAGCAGAAAAATCTGCAGGCCGTCTTTCTGGAAGCCAGCTTTCCCAATCAGATGGACTGGCTAGCCGAGAAAGCCATGCACCTGACTCCGAACATGTTCGCTGAAGAGCTGAAAAAACTCACGCAACCAGCTCGCATCGTCGCCATTCATATCAAAACGGCGTTTGACGAACAGATAAAAAACGAACTGGCCGAACTGAATTTGCCGAACGTCGAAATCGGCGAACCCGGAAAGACGTACGAGTTTCATTGAGCGAGCAATCAGAAACCAGACGACCGCTTTACGTGTTTGCTGGAGGTGGCACGGGCGGGCATCTTGCCCCAGGAATCGCCGTCGCAGAAGAGCTTCGCCGCGAGCAGCCTGACTGCCGGATTCGTTTTGTCGGCTCTGGCCGACCAGTCGAGCAGCAAATGCTTGAGCCAACTGAATTTGAGTACTCAATTCTTGAGACGCTTCCACTCAACGCGGCGAACCGGCGACCAATTCGCTTCGTCACTTCTCACTGCAAAGCCTTCAGAGCAGCATGTCGCGACATCGATAACGACCGTCCATCCGCGATCGTCGGCCTTGGAGGGTTCGCGAGCGTTCCGCTGGCGCTTGCCGCGAAAAAGTGCAAAGTTCCTTGCCTGCTGCTTGAGCAAAACACTGTACCGGGAAAAGCCAATCGCTGGCTGTCGAATTTGCACGCGATCTGTCTGACGTTTGAAGAATCCGCTCGGCACTTACCGACACGAGCCGTCTCACATTTAACAGGCAATCCACTGCGTGCTGAGATTCGCGATCTCGCTACCTCGGATCGTCTTCTGCCCTGTAAACATCGCACTCTGCTTGTTCTGGGCGGAAGCCTGGGCTCACGTCAAGTCAACGATTCAGTGCTCAATGCGATAGGCCAGCTCGCTCATGAACTTAATGGCTGGCGTATCATGCATCAGACCGGTCCGGACGGTGCTGAAGCCGCCCGAAGGATCTATTCAAAGTACGGAGTTAATCACGAAGTGGCTCCGTTCTTTCCAGACCTGCCGGCTCGCCTGGGCTCAGCTTCCTTGGCGATTGCAAGAGCTGGTGCCACGACCCTCGCAGAATTGTCCGCCGTTGGAATTCCAGCCATTTTAATTCCCTATCCGACTGCCGCAGATAATCACCAGACAAAAAATGCTCAATTCTTCAGCCAGGCCGATGCAGCGATCATCGTTGCATCGCAGGACAGAAGTTTTGCAGCAGTCGACATTGTTGCTGCTATCCAGCCCCTGCTATCCGACGAGCCAAGACTACAGAGCATGAGTTGTGCAATGCACCGCTGCAGTAAGCTCAACGCATCAACGGACGTTGTCTCCCACCTCCGATCATTGCTGCTGTGAGATGTCTGGCGACAGAATTAATTGATTTCATCGATTAAACCCGCCGCATTTCTAACGTGCACTCCGGAGTCAATGTACAAAGAAACCAGATCGGCAATGCCATCATGCGCCCAGCTGCGGTCGCCCTCGGCGAGATAGCCGCGGCATACATGAACCGCCCATAATTTCAAGCCTGCAAGAAACAGGTTGAACGCGTGTTTATTTCTGAAGTCTGCACCAAAGCCGCTAATCTTAAAACAAAAACAGACTTCGGATCAGTAGTCCAAAGCGCAAGTTCGCAGAGATAAGGTAAGCAGGCCTCACCGAAAGCGCCAGATAAACTACAGGTTTCTTCTGCGGTTCGCTCTTACTTGCTTCGGTCGGCGATGATCCAGCTGTTCTGCTGGTGATCTTTGAGCTCGTTACATGGAAGCAGGCCGAGGGGGGGGGGATCCGGTGGCAGGCATTCTTGTCCGAAGAAGACGTTAACTCCCTGCGCGTCTCAACAGATCATCTCCAATGTCCAGCGTTTTTCCTTCGATCGTTGATAACATCGGCGACACTTTCGGACACCTGTAATTTCCCTGAAACAAGCAGCGTTAGGCAATTACCAGCTACAATTCAGCCATCCAGAGGTACTCGCGAGCCCCCACACACAGGTCGCACTTGATGTCCCAACACACAAAAGGGATTCAGTCGAAGCTCGATTTGCTGTCGATTTCATCACTGAAGTCCATGAGACTGAAAGACAGATCCTGTCGAGCAACGGCACTGGAAAACTCGGGCGATGTTACGCTGGTGGTTCAGATTCGACAGGAACGAATCGTCGACCTAAAACTTCAGCATCAGGAAATGATTGACCAGAACACCTGCGTCATTGCTCCAAAAGCAATCGTTCAAGCAAGCGGGACTGCGATGAGCTCTCCAGTCAACGATCATTCCTGAAGTCGCTGGTCGTTACTTCTGGCTTCAATGGTTAATGACGAACTCATTCGAATTCAGCAGTGACCAGAAAATGTCCTGCAAACCGACGACCGGATCGCGGTATCTCCCCTTCGCATAGACATCGTTGAAAGCGTCGAGTTCGGCCGGCGTTGGCCTTCGCGACAGTGCAACCAGAAACAAAGTTTCGATCTTTGCCGCTGTATTCTTATTTCTAGAGCGTGCCGCTCGTGTGGCAGCAAGACGGGCCTGAGTCGCAGTCTTCGGCGCATTTTTTAAATCTTCATCCGGCCGCCCCGTTGCAGACAAAACGACTCTCCGCAAAAAGCTGCCACTGCCTCCGCCAAGAGCATTTCTCATCAACTGGCCATTCATCAGCAACAGAGCCTGCGGGATCGTGCCGTTGAAAGAAGTACTCTCGTCATTCTCATCAGTCCCAAAGGTCTGCACAAACTGCCGCAACCAGGTAGACCGTTGAGCCTGGGCCTGGTCTGAAGTTCGGTTGGCCTGATCGGCGGCAGTCGCGATCAAGAGTGAATCGTAGAGCTGCTCAGCTCGAAACTGCTTGAGGTACATGTGGCTGAAAATCGGCATCTCGCCAGCTGCCGGATTGTCGTCGAGGTTTGCTTCATTAAATTTGCTGGTCAGATTGTAAGCCTCGCTGGCAGCAATCCACCGAATCATCCGCTTGTTGTCATACCCTGATTCCCGGAACTGGCCAGCAAGATACGTCAACAACTCCGGATGTGATGCCTGATTGTGAGGCCCCATATCGTCGACTGGCTTCGTAAAGCCATAACCGAACAGATTCCCCCAAACGCGATTGACCTGAGTTTCCGCAAGGAAAGGCTTGCTTGGATCGGTAATGTAGTCAGCAAGTTCTGCGCGAGGCTTCGCGAGTGCTCGCTTCTGTCCACGATTTCGCAGTTCCAGGATATCTACAGTGACGTCCAGTTCGGCGACCTTCGCGCCGTCACCGTCGAAGAACTGGCGCCGCGCTGACTGCATCGTGCCGTTCCGTTTTTCGAAATCAACCATCGTGACTGCTGGAGCGTCGATCAATGTCACTGCTCCTCGATTTGGATTTCCCTGTCGACGAGTCCCGCGGAAGAAAGCGTTCATCCCCCAGAACTGAGCCTGTTGCCAATCATTGAACGGATGATTGTGGCACTGCGTGCATTGCAGTTGCCTGCCGAGAAACAAGCGGGACGTGATCGCCGTTGCCGGAACGGCCATCTCATTCAAATGGCTGGACAGAAAAACGACAGCACCGTTCTCATCGCTACTTCCTTCGGCGGTGATCAATTCTTTGACAAACTGATCGTACGGGATGTTCGTATAGATCGCATTTCGCAGCCAACGGTCAAGGGCGGCTCGTCCCCCACCTCGATTGTTTGATCGGCCGACAAGCAGGTTACCCCAGATGCTCGCTGCGTTGCGGATGTAGTCCTCGTTGTCGAGCAGTTGATCAACAAATCGCTCCCGTTTGTCGCGTGCTTCAGATTCGATAAACTCTGTCAGCACGGAGTAAGTCGGGATGCGGCCAACGATGTCCAGCGACGCTCGTCGAGCGAACTCGGCATCATCTGCACGCTCAGACGGAGTAACTTCGTTGTCTTCCCACCCCTGCTGGAGGTGTCGATTAATTGTCGCGACGATTACTGAATCCGAGTCAGCTCGGACAATCGGCGTGGTAAGCCCATTGACAATCGCGACTGTGCCTAAAGCTGCCAGAATTCGTACTGCTGATAATAAATTCATTTACTTCTCCGCCCTGAATACCAACAACCGATCGTTGTTGCCATAACGTAAGTTTTGACGCAATGCCACGACGACGCAAAGGAACTTACCGTTCACGCGACCGGCCATTATGATAAACCATAACATCACACTCGGATCACAGAATCCAAAAATAAGCAGAAACCAACACAAACACACAAATCCAATATTCTAAAGAAGCAATTGACGCTTATTTGTGTTTTGCATCGGAACCATTCCCGCCTGAAAAAGACGAACCGAGATCAAGCAGATGATGTCGCAGCAGATTCAGCGCTCCCTTGGCCGCTCGTGAACGAGCGATGGCCGGGTCCACCAGAATTTTGTGTTCGTGAACTTCGTTGACATTTTCTCCAGCCAGAGCCATGAACGAAGTCGCCGGTTCACCGGGCACTGACGGTTCGGAGAACGGAGAAATCGACAGGGCGAAATCGCTTTCGAAACGTCGTCGAGCGTTCTGTGCCATCTCTAAAGTCTCTTCGGCTGAAACGAGACTCATCGATCCCACTTCCGAATCTGCGTCAGCAGCCTGGTCGTCATCGCCGAGTGAAATCACCACGCTCGGCGATGCGTTCAGTACGACTCCGCCCAGAAAGCACAAATCCGATCCCGGAGTTGTACTCAACATCTGAGCAAGCAAGCCTCGCGTTCCCGCTTCGACAGTTGTGATCGCCAATCCTCGCTGCAGCAACATGCTGACGACAGATGATTCGAGCGTGTGGTCGTCTTCTCCGAAGATAAGTGCTCCCAGCTTTTTTGAAATCAGTGATTTCGTTTCGGCGATGGCAACGTCGCATTCTTCGATGCTTGATCCATGAGCGGCGATTCTCAGGCTGATCGTAGCCGAGGATGCCGTGATACCAACTTCCGGATTGCGGTCTCTGGCAGTCAGGTCACCAAGCATTTCTTCGATGTTCGATTCCCCCTGCCCAAAACAATGCACGCTGCTGCGCCGGATGACTCGCTCTCCCTGTGGGAGTCGCGGGATCACCTGATCTCGGTACATCAACTTCATTTCGCTCGGCACGCCTGGCATCGCGGCCAGGAGGCTTGGTGGTCGACCTTCACGAGCAACTTCCATCCAGACACCAGGAGCAGTGCCGACTGGGTTGTGCATTACTTCGCTACCTGCCGGGAACATCGCCTGGATTCTGTTCCGATCAGACATCACTCGACCGCGTTTTGAAAACAGCTTCTCGATGAATTCCAGCGCGGGTTCGTCGAGAACGAGTTCCGTGCCGGTCAGCTGTGCAATCAACTCACGCGTCAGATCATCAAGTGTCGGCCCGAGTCCGCCTGTCACAAGCACAATGTCCGACCGATTGACTGCGGTCTGAAAAACTTCGAGCATTGTCTGCCGATCATCGGCCATCGTCGCATGAAAGTGGACGGGAATGCCGATTTCGGAGAGTTGCGTGCTCAGCCATTGGCTGTTGGTGTCAAGCTTCGCTCCGCTGGTGAGTTCGCTGCCGATCGAAATGATCTCTGCCTTCATACCGAATGTATTCCTACCAGCTATGCTGTCTGCAGATTTGAGAGTTAATCCAGTTCAATTGCCGCGTCGAAGTTCACTCTTCGTTGTCGTTCAGCAGCGGCTGAGTCGCGTCCAAAAGCAGGCCGCAGATGCCTGAGAAAAGAAACGCTCCGGCACATACTAGAAACATCATGTTCCATTCTCGAAGCCCTGGCGTTTCGCCCAGATAGTAATCGTAGATCAGCGGCGAAACGGCAGCACCCAGGTTCCCCCACATGTTTCCCCAGCCGAGCACTGATCCCACCTGCCGACCACCAATATCCTGAGTAAACGCCCAGATCGATGGCGTGCCGAAGTCCGTCGAGAATGCGACCACAGAAAACAGTCCGACGAAAACCCACGGCGTGTTCAACGCCGAATTTTCCGGCAGCAAGGTCGTGATCGCAACACAACAAAGATAAGCAGACAACCCGACGACTCGAGAGCCGGCGATTGGAAGCCGGCGTCCCCATTTGACGCCGAGTTTTGCTGCCAGGCTGTCGGTAACTTTCCCCCCCGACATCATACCCAGCATTCCGATCAGCACAGGGGTCATCGCCATCGTACCACGTTCGAGGATGGGGACACTGTGAACGTCCAACAGGTAGCGAGACAGCCAGGTCACCAGAAACACCCAGCCAACGTTCGTGCCCCACTGCGAGAAACAACTGCACCACATGTTGAAACTCAACACGAGCGCTTTGAGCGGAGCCGGCTCCAGTTTCTGCCCGTCGTGCCTGGAAAGCTCTTCACGACCTTCCAGAATCAGCGCATGTTCCGTCTCGTTACTCCACGGGTGAACTTCCGGGCGATTGTGGAAGAAGATCCAGAAGAACGCAGCGACGAAAATTCCGGCGAAGCCGTAGATATACATGATCGGTCGCCAGCCTTTTCCGTACAGCTTCGCCAATCCTCGAGGAAACACACCTTCCAGCAAAAATCGATGAAACCGTACTCGCTGGTCGCGCGAAAGTTCTTCGCCCTCGTTCACCAGGGCCAGCATCCGAAGACCTTCTTTAGGCAACTTCACCGTGCCCATCTGCTGCTCGTTGTAAATTTCGTCAGACTCGATAATCCGATTCAGCATGTCGACAAGGTCTTCGGCTTCGACACCTGAGTACATTCGGGATTTGTCGATGTCTTCTTGAGCTGCAGGCGTTGCAGCATCCAGTTTATCAGTGTCGCCTTGCGTGAGATGAGCACGCAGAGAGCTCACTTTCCCGTCGGTCTGCAGTCGTTCAATGACCTCACTGGAATTCAGGATGTCTTTAGGAACAAGCTCGACAGGAGTCCCCATCGGCACGAACTGGACGATTAGATAAGCAGTGAGCACCGGAGCAAGAGCACCGCCAATGCGGCCGCCGTTGGCAACGATCGCGCTCGCGCTTCCGCGAGCCGTAACCGGCATCCAACGTCCAACAATCGATGCTGCTGTCGGATAGGCCCCTGCCTGACCGAATCCCAGACCGAGCCGCGACACAATCAACATGGCAAAACTGTTGGCTGCTCCAATCAGCCCAGTGAAGAATGACCAGGTCAGGATATAGACAACGAGCATGATCCTCGCGCCGTATCGATCACTCAGCCAGCCGGCAGGAACCTGAGCGAGTGCGTAAGACCAGAAGAAAGCGCTTAGAAACCATTTCACCTGCCCCTGACTCATCCCCAGATCCTGACGGATATAGTCAACGGCAAAAGAGACGCAGAACCGGTCGAGATAAAGCAGGAACGACATCAATGTCGCTGCGGCGACAATCAAATACCGGACACGTGTCGCGCGTTTTTGCATCGCTGCTTCAGGCATTTCACATCCTTACACCGACTCTGGCAAAACTTAAACGCAGAGAAACTGAGATTCACAGAGCAAGACGCGGAGAACCATTGGAGACCTCTCCGTTCTCTGTAAAGCCCTCAGCGCAGTCTGCGGTCAAAAACTTCTTTTTTCTAACTGATCTCAGTCGCCCTCAAACCATTGGAAACAGAATCGCGCCGGCAATCGTGACAACGAGTCCGACAACGCCCATCAGCGTCGTCATGGGGGTGATGTATTTCAGACCTTCGCCTTCGGTCATGCCGCTCATCCGAGTGATCACCCAGAATCCGGAATCGTTCATCCAGGCAATCGGCTTGGAACCACAACCGATGGCAAGTGCCAGGTAAACCGGATGAAACGGCAGCGTTCCAGACTGCGCAAGGCCTCCCAGAATCCCAACGGCGGTCATCATGGCAACGGTCGCCGAGCCTTGAGCTGTCCGAATGGCCGCCGTGATCAGCCAGGCCATCGTGATAATCATCGCTGGCGACGTCACTGAGAGATCCTGGATCAACGTCGCAACTCCCGTTGCCTGCAGTGTCTTGCCGAATGCTCCGCCAGCAGACGTGATTAGAATGATGATCCCTCCGCTGGCCAGTGACGCTCCGACAGCATCCGCCAGTTCTTTCCGGGAAAGTCCACGAGACCGGATCAGCGTGAACATGGCAATCACAGCTGAAATAATCAGCGCAATATTCTTGTCTCCGAGCGTGGCAGCGATCTTGCTGACTGTTGGCGCCATCTCAACTTCCAAAGCCTTGATCACGCTATAGCCAGCAATCAGTACGACGGGGAGTACGATGGGGAGTATAGACAACCAGAATGGTGGCAGTTCCGACTCATCTCGGTTGGATAGTGTTTCCAGATCCTTCAGCGAAAAATCAGACGTCTCACGTAGCGGCAACGTCCAGATTTTGTTGGCAAACATCGACGCGTACAGGTATCCGAATCCCGCAGTGAAAAATCCCACGCAACAACCCGCGAGGATCATCATGCCGATGTCGACGCCGAGTTCCTCAGCCACTACCAGCGGCCCCGGAGTTGGTGGAACGAGCGAGTGTGCCATCGTCGCTCCCGCCACGATCGTCAGAACGAAGAGCAGATAGTTTCGGCCAGTCCGCAGTTGCATTGCCTTGCCAAGCGGAATCATCAAATAGAAGACCGTGTCGAAAAACACCGGCACACCCAGTAGAAATCCACTGAACACAAAGGAAAGCGGAGCAAACTTTTCGCCGAACTTCGCAAGAGCCGTGCGAACGATTCGGTCCGCGGCCCCGCTGTCCAGCAAACACTTTCCGATGATCGACGCCATAGCGATCAGAATGCCGATCTTCCCGGCGGTCGTGCCGAACCCAGACGCGACACGAGATGCAACCGTTTGCCTGGACTCCTTCACCGCCGACGCGTAGAGATGAGGCTCAATGACGAAATCGCCAACCTGCGGACGATTGCCGGCAGAATGATCGACAACGACCATGACCAGTGCCGTCGCCACCGGATCGGTGCCGGTGTTGGAACCCAGTCCGTCCACTGGATCAATTCGGGGGATGATTACTTTATATACATCACCCATCCGCCGAATCAGCATGTATTCGCGATCGAATCCGAATTGATCTTTGTCAGGAATACCAACGAGCACATTAGTCGCTGGTGTGAGACTACCATCCAGATCGGCTCGGTCGTACTCCACGTCCTCAGTATAAGTGACCCGGGTTGCACTATTGCTGATTTCATAGTGCTGCGTGGCTGACTGCGGAGTCATGATTGCGACAACCAGCGCGGCGAACGTCAAAGCCAGGAAGGCATGCAGTCGCAACGCCAGGATGCCTCCAATGACGATCAGCATTCCAATGCAAAGGGTCGCGATCGTCCAGATTGTAGAAGGTTCCATCGATACAATTCCTGGTTGGTCAGGCTGTGCCTGACCAAGTTCTATTCGTCATTTGAAATTCAAAACTATCAAACTGCCGCAATTAGATTATTCATGCGCGAGGCCGGCCTGTTACTGGATAGGCTGTGTCCTGGAAGCCTTTGCCGCTGTGTTCGCCAACCGGAATCAGATTATCGATAAAATCTTCATCAGCGGCGGTGATATCGACATCAAAACACTTCATGTTGTCTTCGAATTGAGCCAGCGTCTTTGGTCCGAGGATGATCGACGTCAGGATCGGATTCGCCAGGCACCATGCCAACGCAAAGTGAGTCGGTTCGCAGCCTTTCGTGTTTCGAGCGTACTCGGCAATCTTCTGTGAGAGCTTAATGCTCGCATCACGAAGTTCTGCCTGCTGCATCCGCGGATCGTTGCGCGACGCTCGGCTGCCTTCGGGATAGCCTTCGCCCAACTTGTACTTGCCGGTCAGGATGCCACGAGCGAGTGGCGAGTAACTGACGACGCCGAGCCCCTTCTCCTGACACATCGGCAGAACTTCGACTTCGATGTCGCGGTTCATGATGTTGTAAAGTGGCTGCAGAACCGAAAACGCGTGCAGGTTCAGTTTGTCACTGGTCCAGAGTGCTTCGCAGATTCGCCACGCTCGGAAGTTCGAACACCCAATGTAGTGGACCTTGCCGGAACGAACCATGTCGTCGAGAGCTCGCATCGACTCTTCAATCGGCGTCGAATAATCCGGCGCGTGATAATAGTAGACGTCGATGAAGTCGGTATTCAGCCGTCGTAAACTTTCGTCGAGGGCATGCATGAGGTGCTTGCGGCTGGCGCCCTGATCGTTGGGTCCGTCGCCCATCTTCTGGACGCCCTTAGTAGCCAGCACGACACCGTTACGCCGATCAGCAATCGCCTTACCCGTGACGACTTCGGATTCGCCACCCGCGTACATGTCGGCGGTATCGATAAAGTTAATCCCCAGATCATTCGCCTGATGAATGATCCTGATTGAGTCTGCTTCACTGGTCTGCCCCCCGAACATCATCGTTCCGAGACAGATGGGTGAGACTTTGACGCCAGCTTTTCCGAGATTCCTGTAGTCCATCACGAGTCCTGCTGCAGTGAGTCCATAAAGTTACGAGGTCACATCGACGAACCTCAATTATTGAGACTCACGGTCACGATGTCACGCCGGGCAGCAGATTCATCAACAGTGTTGCGGACAGGCGGATGTTCAAATGGGGTAGAGGAACTTTCAGTTTTGAAAGTTATATCTCTCAAACTTGAACACTATTCATCCGGACTCAACACACAAAACCAGGGAGCCGGGAAATGGTTTCGATACTCGAATGCGGTCCAACTTCCCCAGGCTGGATGATCATCCTAATCCTGTGTGTGGAAATGGTTCACAATCATCCGGTAGCTGTGCTTTCGATTGGAGTAAGTGCGGCTCTGGCAATCCAACATTTATTCAGGAGTTAAACTCAGTGAAATGTATGTTCTCTGGCTCGCCTCACTGTGGACTAAACCTCGGCGCAAAAAAAAAGCGTGACGGATGACCAGAGTCATCCGCCACGCTAAGACCGACGGTAACAAGTGCGGGCCAACGCCTGCTACCGCTGAAACTCCATTAAAGCATTCGTTGTGCCAAACATGTGACAAACTTTAAAACGTCAGAAGTTTTGCCTTCCGGCAACCTGTTAGTCGTGAATTGCACCAGCGTCGATCATTGCGGCAGGTCGCACATTGTCACGTGCAACATTATGTACTGCTGCTTTTTGCAACAGCCTTACGCAAAATCATCCGAGCAGTTTGCTGCATCGGAATGTGTCGATCGGTTCACGGGTTGCTGTTTCCGTCTGATTTGATACGTAAGCCTCACCGGAAATGGAACGCATGTTTCATTTAGAAGCGGATAGTGGATCGCCGTTGTCCTTCATCCATCGGTGAAGCGTCGTCGCCATCCCAATCCGTCTCCTGGCCCGCTGCGGGTCATCTGAGAGATCGTGTAATTCGTCAGGGTCCTCGGAAATGTGAAACAACTGTACTCTATCGGCTGACGGATACTCGATGTACTTCCATCCGGAGTAGCGAATCATCCTCTGAAACGTACGAAAGTACCCCACTACAAACGGATGAATCTGCTCCTTTTCGCCAAGCAGAGCTGGCTGAAGGCTTCGCCCATCAATCCGCTCACCCGGACCTTCAACACCGGCCAGATCGCAGAGTGTCGGAAAGAGGTCTCGCAAGTAGCACTGCGTGGCCAGCCGCTTTCCACTTGAGATACCCGGCCCAGCCATGACCAGAGGAACTCCGATGGTGTGTTCGTACATACTCTGTTTGCCTCGCAAACCGTGACTGCCGACTCCGAGACCATGGTCGCTCGAAAAAACGACGATCGTGTTCTCCAGCTCGCCGCTGGCTTTCAACGCCTTCAGCACACGACCAATCTGCGCGTCCATGTGTGAAATCACTGCGTAGTAAGCAGCCAGTTCGCCCCGGGTTTCTTGCGGAGTCCTCGGCCAGGCGAACAGCTTTTCGTCACGACCGTCGAAGTTGCCATGATCAAACGGGTGCTCGGCGGCGAAGTTCTTCGGCAGAGGCATCTTCGCCGCGTCGTACATCTTTTCAAACTCTGGCTCGACCATCAGCGGATCATGTGGAGCCGTAAAATTGACGTGAATAAAGAATGGTTTATCACCTGGCTGTTCGAGCAACTCGATTGCGGCATCCGCAAACTTCTCGCTGATATCTGACATCAGCCCAACGCCGCGCTCTGGATACTTCGTTCCGTCGTCTGACTGGAATATCCATCCCCGATACCCTGTGACCGGTCGCCCGAACCAATCGACTTGAGGCTTGTACCACTTCCCTCCACCGCCTCGGTAGAGGCCGTTGGATTTCGAATAACCGCGATCGATCGGTGCTCCGTCGTTGTGCCACTTGCCGACGTACGATGTCCGGTACTCAGCATCCGCAAACCAACGAGCCATCAGTGGCAACTCGGGATCGATCGATTTTCCAAAGTCGAGAACGCCATTGCGGAAGCTCGAGCATCCAGAAAGGATCTCAGCGCGGCTCGGAGTGCAAATTGGATTACCGCACGTTGCTCGCGTGAACGCCGTCCCTTCACGTACGAGGCGATCTAGATTCGGCGTCTGAATCACATCGTTGCCCAACGCGGCAATTGTGTCCGGCCGCTGATCGTCGCTCACGATCAGCAGGATATTCGGTCGCTCCGCCGACACAGCAAACCTGCTGGCGAAGGAGAAAACCATGACAACCAGAAATCGCTGAAAGTATGCTGCCAAGCATCGAACATTGAGACGTGTCATGTTTCACCCTCAGAGACAGACTAACGAAAACGGACAACTCATAAGCACGTCATTGTTACCCGACACGCCACTTGCACTCACAAGGACCACAAATGGACACGCATTAAAGAATAAGTGCATCTACCATTATTTGTTTCCAGAACCAACTATTCACGTGTCCTTACCCGGTACCAGACAACTGGCGATAAATCTCAAAAAAGGCCCGGCAGAAATAGTTTCTGCCGGGCCACCAGTATTCACACTCGCCCTGCAGGTTCGACCGTGAAGCAACTGACGATACCTCTGCTTACGCTTCGTCGAGTAGATCGACGGCTGCAAAGGTTTTGCCTTCCAGCATTTCCAGGCTCGCTCCGCCGCCGGTGCTGATGTGCGAAACCTGGTCAGCAAAACCAAGCTGCTGGATTGCGGCGGCGCTATCGCCACCACCAATAATGCTCGTGTTGTCTCCGTCGGCGACCGCCTGAGCGACCATTGTCGTTCCTGCGTCGAATGGCGGAATTTCACAGACGCCCATCGGTCCGTTCCAGACAACGGTCTTTGCAGTTAGAACAGTCTCGGCATACTTCTTTGCCGTTTCCGGTCCGACATCGAAGCCTTCGAAGTTAACGGGGATGTTGCCTGCTTCGACGACGCACTTGTTGCAGTCGCCACTGAAGTCGTCACCGCAGTGCGTGTCTATTGGCAGTTCCAACCTGTCGCCACCTTCTTCCATCAGCTCTTTGGCGAGTTTGACGCAGTCATGCTCGACGAGGCTCTTCGCGACGTTGCGGCCTTTGGCCAATTCAAAGGTGTATGCCATCGCCCCGCCGACCAGGACCTTGTCGCAGATGCCAAGCAGGTTGCGGATGACGTTAATCTTGTCAGAAACTTTGGCTCCGCCCACGATGGCAACGAAAGGCCGTTCCGGAGTTGAGATGGTGTCGGCGAGATATTTGATTTCCTTCTCGACAAGGCACCCAGCAACCCGCGACTTACCTTCCATCTTCAAAGGTACGAGGTACATCGACGAGTCCGTGCGGTGACAAGTGCCGAATGCATCGTTCACGTAAACATCGCCGAAGGTTGCCAGCGTTTCGGCAAATGGTTCTTTGACGTTGTCTTCCTGCTTGCGATCTTCACCCGGGTTAAACCGAACGTTCTCAAGTAAAACCACTTGGCCGGGCTGCAGTGCTTCGACTTTGGCTTTGGCGTCGTCGCCGACCGTGTCCGTTGCAAAGGCGACATCCTGCCCGATCAATTCAGCAAGCTTTTCGGCAGCTGGCTTTAGACTCATAGCCGGGACGACTTTGCCCTTTGGTCGCGAAAGATGGCTCATCAGGACAAGACTTCCTCCGCGTTCCAGCACCGACTTTACCGTCGGCAGCGCCATCCGGATTCGTAAGTCATCAGTCACGTTCAGGTCGTTGTCCAACGGAACGTTAAAGTCCACCCGAACGAGGACTCGCTTGCAGGAAACATCGACATCTTTGATCGTCTTCTTGGCCACTTCAAACGGCTCCTGAGAGTTCTGGCCGAGCGAATCGGCCGCAATTCCGGGGTAAATCATGAGCTCCGGCATCCTACGTCGTCGTAAGACGAACGCAAGCCAGCGAGTCTCGCCCAAAGACGCATCGACCGGGACAGATTCGTTCGCTGTTCGGCATGTCGCTCGGAAAGTATCGTAGCGTCTTCCTGCCACGACATTCGGCCGGAAAGCATGCACGCTGGAACAACCTCCGCACAGTTACGGCATTGCACGCGAACGATTTAAGAATTGCCGGAACTGTGCGGAGTTTGTTCCAGCTTACCTAACGACTGATACTACGGAGTTACGAACTGATGAATCGCATGCTTCCCTGCTTTCTGCTGATCGCCAGCTTTGTCGGTGCCGACACCTTCTGTGTTGACGCTATTGCTGACAACTGGCCGAACTGGCGAGGCCCCACATCAAACGGCATCGCTGCTTCCGGCGATTATACAACGTCGTGGAGTGCCACTGAAAACGTTAAGTGGAAAGTAATACTGAACGGCCGCGGAGCGTCGACACCGATCGTTTGGGAAGACAATATCATCCTGACGATGGGTCGTGGCGGAAAAAACGTTCTGGTCAGCTATGACCGATCCGGGAAGCATAACTGGGAACTGAAGGTCGGCAACGACAAAGCAGGCAAGCATAAGAAAGCCAGCGGCAGCAATCCGTCGTGTGTCACCGATGGCAAGCTTGTCTTTGCGTACTTTAAGAGTGGCGACCTGGTGGCAGCCGACCTGCAGGGAAACCTCAAATGGCACATCAACGTCCAGGAGAAATTCGGTGAAGATACGCTGTGGTGGGACCTCGGCACGTCGCCGATCCTGACTAAGTCTCATGTCATTATCACTGTGATGCAGACCGGCCCGTCGTACCTGGCTGCGTTTGACAAGATTTCGGGCAAATCAGCGTGGAAGGTCGACCGCAACCTGAACGCTCCGGAAGAAGCCGCACAGGCATACTCGACACCCGTTGTTGAATGGATCGACGATAAAGAACGTATCTATGTGCTGGGAGCCGACCACGCCACCGGCCATGACGCTGCCACTGGCAAAGAGCTTTGGCGGGTGGGCGGTTTGAACCCGACTCAGCACCAGTACTTCCGGTCGATCTCCGGGCCAGTCCTGGCGGGAAGCACACTCGTAGCACCCTACGCTCGCGGCGGTTCGGTGACTGGAATTCAACTCGGCGGCAGCGGCGATGTCACAAAGAGTCACGTTGTCTGGACCACTCTCGAAGTCGGCTCGGACGTTCCAACGCCAACCTTTCTTGGCGACAGAGTCTTCATCTGCCGAGACAACGGCAAGGCCAAAGGCACCCTGACGACGCTCGATCTGAAATCAGGCGCAGTCGTCGACCAAATTCTGCTCGAGAAAAACCGCAACGGGTTCAGCTCATCGCCGACACTGGCCGGAAATCATCTTTACGTCACGCGTGAGGATGGCACGACCTTCGTCGTTGACGTTTCCGACAAAGCAAAAGTAATCGCAAAGAATCATCTGACGGACGAATTCACGGTGGCCACACCGATCCTCGTCGACGGAAACATTCTGCTGCGAACGTACGAGCACCTTTATTGCATCGGCAAATAAAGACGGAGACTTGTCGCATGGCGAAGTACCGAGTCGCGATTATCGGCAGCACGAATCAAGGAAACTACGGGCACGGTCTTGATGGCCCGTGGCAACATCTCGATTCGTGCGAAGTCGTCGCCGTCGCGGACGAGCACGATGGTGGTCGCGCGGCAGCGGTCAAGCGTTCGGGAGCAAAGACCGGCTACGCGGACTACCGCGAGATGCTCACAAAAGAGAAACCTAATATCGTAGCCATCTGCCAGCGTTGGATAGCTCGGCACCACGAAATGGCGATGGCAAGTGCCGAACACGGCTGCCACATCTACATGGAGAAACCATTCTGCCCGACTCTCAAAGAATGTGACCAGATCATCAAAGCGTGTGAGATGCGACACCTTAAAATGGCCGTCGCGCATAACACACGACACTCGCCCATCGTTCGAGTCATCAAAGGTTTGATTCGAGACGGACGGATCGGTGACGTGCTCGAAGTTCGAATCCGTGGTAAAGAAGACTCGCGCCGCGGCGGCGGCGAAGACCTCTGGGTTCTGGGAACTCACATGCTTGACCTGGCGGACATGCTGTTCGGTGCGGTTGAGTCGTGTTTCGCGACAGTCCGGGAAAACGGCGAGCCGGTTTCGAAGAAACACGTAAAGCCAGGCAATGAAGGAATTGGTCCGCTGGCTGGCGATCACATTCAGGCAACCTATCAGTTTAAGAATGGAGTCAACGGTTTCTTCGCCTCGAAACGCGGAGCCGGTGGCAGCCCGACACGTTTTGGCCTGCGGATCGTCGGATCGAAAGGGCAGATTCATCTGCAGTCAGGATACGGCCGCACGGCATACATTCTGGAAGACTCAAGCTGGTCACCGGGACAGTCAGGGTCAAAGTGGCAACCGATCTCATCGAACGGAGTCGGCAAACCAGAAGCGATCACGTCCGACAGCCATGACGGAGGCAACACCTCAGCAGCTATCGACCTGATTTCATCCATCGAAAATGAGCGGCAACCACTCAGCAGCATGTATAACGCAAGAGCCGCGACTGAGTTGATCGTTGCCGTCTTCGAGTCTCACCGACTCGGCCAGCCAGTCACGTTGCCTCTGAAAACACGCGAAAATCCGCTGACGCTGCTTTGAAACGAGTGCAACCTCGATTGCGACGATCGCTTGAGACATCCTGAGCGAATCGCTCATAAATCTAAAAACCGAGCCAGCCCTGCCGGAATAGATTCTCTATCCTGGTCCCCTTGTTCGATGGAAGAGCGACACGGCTGATCTGGATGTGTGTTCGAGAATGCGGATTATACGGATTCCGCCGGGCATCACTCCGCGACGTGCCGATGTCATCGTTAGCTGTTCGGTTTGCGCGGATCGATCAGTCCGTTTATACCGATTCTCCTGAAGCCTGCACTGCGTTGCTGGCACGACGCTCCTCTGCCGCGCGGCAGAGCCAACCCCACACTCCTCGCGGATGGTGACAAGGATGTCCCACAGCCACTTAATCTGTTTGCTGGCCGGCGCAGCCATCTGTACCGTTCCAGTGTACGAAGAATCGAAGCTGGTGAGCCTCACTTCGTCAGCCACAGCAGCGCCGCACACGATCAGCAACGTTGAGCATCCATACGACGTGAACTGGCCAGACGTCCGCCTGATGCTCGCTCAAAAGTGCAACGCGTGCCATCGCCCCGACACCGAGCAGACGGACCTCACCAACTGGGAAGCGTTGGTCGACACACCACATCTTCATGCCAAGAAACTTGTCGTGCCGGGCAAGCCGGAGTCGTCGTTGCTGTGGCAATACGTCGTCTGGAACGCTTCGGAGCGGCTCGACTCTGAAGAAACCGAAAAGCCGCTCATGCCGCCAGAGAAATCCGAGTGGCTCACAACCGGACAACTGGAAACTCTGAAGCGATGGATCCGAAATGGCGCTCTCAAGTACCGCTTGCCGGATACCTGTGACACGTGGCCACTTACCGAACTGGATTTCCCATCAGCCAGAGAATGCAGCACTTGCCACCCTAAACAGTACACCGAATGGTCGCGTTCGATGCACGCCTACGCGCAACACAGTCCGGTGTTCGAGGCCTTCAACCTGACACTGCAGGAACGAACCAGCGGAACGCTTGGAACGTTCTGCACTCGCTGCCACGCGCCACTTAGTGCGGCACTCGGAGAAAACGGGCAGCGTCGAAACGTGAACCGCTCTCGACTTTCGATGGAAGGCGTGACCTGCATAACCTGCCACCGAGTTGCTAAGCCATACTACAAAGCCGGCACTCGTCGGCACATCGTTTCCGGGAAGCTTTCGGAAGGATGTATGTTCGGACCTTTCCAGAATGAGATCTCGGTCGACGACAACCTACACGGTGCGACAAAGTCTGTCTCGATCAGATCGAGTGCCTTCTGCGGAACTTGCCACGACGTTTACAGCCCGGAAGGCATCCGTCTGGAAGAAGCATTCAGCGAGTGGCTGAACAGTCCCGCCGCAAAAAATCAACAAACCTGCCAGCACTGCCACATGGGTCCCGTTCAAGGAAAGCCGTTCCTTGAGTGTGAAAGACCACTTGGTCGAGCAGCCACTGTGCCAGGCATCGATCCTGAAACAATTCCGCTGCGACCACTGTCGGATCACACATTTGCCGGCCCGGACTACTCGTTGCTACCAGATACAGAGTTTCCGTACAAACTCGACTGGATGTACGAAACAGATTACCGGCGTACGGAGCGTCTAACGCTGCATCAGAAAATAACGCTTAATCAGCTTCGTCACACAAACCGCAAGCAGCTCCGCGTCGCTCGTGAAAAGCGATACGAACTTCTGCAGAACGCGGCGGAGATTCTCGTAACGGCCCCTGAAACTGCGTCCTGCGGTGATCGGATTTCGGTTCGTGTCGACGTCCGTAGCCTTGTTGCCGGACACAACTTCCCAACGGGCTTCACCGAAGAACGTCAGCTTTGGGTCTCTATCGAACTTTGCGACGAATCCGGGCGGAACGCATTTATCACCGGCAACTTCGACCTGAATGGGGATCTCCGAGACGAACACAGTCACGCAGTACTCGGCGGACATGCTCATTGGGATCGGAATCTGCTGAACTTTCAAAGTAAGTTCGTCGGGCTGGCTACTCGTGGCACGGAGCGACCGCTGATTCTTTCAGTCAATCGGCAGCTCGCACCACTCAACATCGTCCGACCCGCCTCTGAGCCGACAGCCGCTTTTGGCCGACCATCGACGTTCCGAATTTCCAAAGGCAGCCTTGCACCACTCAGCACCGCGTCGAAGAAGTACTCTATCACCGTTCCTGAGCAGACAGGTCGCTACAGCCTGCGAGTTCGACTGAACTATCGACACATCCCACCTCACCTGATGGACGAAATTGGAACGCCACACTTGAAGCCGCTGCTCGAAACAGTCGTCATCGACCAGCACGACTGCGTGATGCAGGTTGGACATCGTCGAGGGGGACTCTTCCTGCGATGATCAGGCAGACATACCCATTACAGCTCTTCGGAAAAATCATTCACTGTCGCGGTGTGAGGAGCGTGTGCATTCTGCTGGCAGCTACAGTCATTGTGACTGGGACGTCTACAGGAGCCGACTCTGTTTTCCTGCAAGGTGTCAACCGCCTACTGGAGTCATCCTTGCCAGTAGTGACGAATTATAAGCCTGAATCAACCGTTCGAATTGGTCCTTCATCATCGTTGTCTGCTTTGACAGCTCGGCCGTCACCTGATCCCACAACGGACTCGTCGACCGAAACCCGATCCGTTGCTCAGACCATCGCTCATCAACAAAGTGGTTCCACACAGGCTCCGCTCAGCACTGGCAACGTTCCCAACCCACCAGAACCTCACCGGTTCACCGCAACAGCCGCTTCGGAAGGCGACGTCCCCTTGCCTTCGCTGGCTGCCGAACTTCAGCGTTTCGGAGGCTCGTCTCTCTACGAAGCCGCAGGCGGACACACGAACGCGGATTTCCTTTCGCACGGCGACGATCAAGTCAAGATGCTCAGGCTGCCTGAGTCGTGGGAGAAGCCATTGCCGACAGCAACGGCGTATCAGGAATTTCTCGGCTCGGATCCAGTCGGTTCGTGGGAAGGGCTGAAATGGTTCGGCGACAATGGTTTTCAATGGGAACCTCGATTGGTTGCTAATGGCTCGTACGAAATGTTCGGACTGTTTCTTGAACAAGGAGGAACTCGCCAGGATAGCGTCGGACATCAACTCATTGTCGACTTGGATTTACGTCTGACCGGTACGGAGCGTGCCCATGTGCAATTTCGACCACTCGGACGACGTAATACTGGTGGTTCATTCTTCCGTCTCGACGATCCAACCGGGTACGACGACAACTCGACCGGCATCCCTGATCGGTGGTGGATCGAAGGTGAATTCTACAGTCTGTTCGGCGGCCTGATTGACGACCAGTTTACGCCACTGGACTATCACATCACCGTTGGAAAAGTTCCATACGCAGTTCACAACTCGTTGCTGATCAACGACGAAGTCACGGGACTCATCGTTAATAAAAACACGCAGCTGATCCCGCCGCTCAGTAACCTTAACGTTCAAGGCTTTTACTTCTTTGACGACGTAGACACGGCAACGCCTCGTTCGGCGGAACTGGTCGGAATGCACGCTTCAGCGGACTGGCGTAACGCTTTCATTGAAGGGACTGTCGCTTACGTCAGCCACGCAGACGACAACCAATTCGACTCCCGATACGCTGCCTTAAGCACCACGCAGTTCTTTGGTCCAGTCACACTGGCAGGCCGAGCGTTGTTCAAAGACGGCGACGAAGGTGGAACCGGTGACGGATCCCTGTTCGTCGCCGAAAGCAATCTGACGCGTCTCGCGCCGCGCGAAATCCGATGTGCTACCGGCATAGAACATGTCGTATTCTACGGAAACTTCTTTAAAGCGACGAGCGGCTGGAGCCCGATCAGCGGAGCAAACTTCAACCGACTGCGAAGCTCGTTCGCAGTCGATCCGCTGATTCGAATCGGTCAAGGCGTCAACCCGGCTGACACAATCGGAGCGTCCCTGGGCGTTCAACTCTTCCGCGACCACGAGGACGAATCCATCACTCCCGAACTTGCCTGGGAGCAACCACAGGGCGACTCGGTCTGGGGAGTGGGCCTGCGCTGGCAAAGAAAACTCGGCCCACAGATTTTTCTCGACGCTTCCGGAATCATTTCCCGATCCGACAACCGCCAACTCGAACGCGAAGGCATCTTCGTCTCAACCTTCATCGTATTCTGAGCGGCGCGGGTTCCCGACTGAAATTCAATGAAGGCTCACCGCTGGACTATCGCCCAGCGGGATCTGCCACGGGCGCGACAAGCAGTGTCGACAGCACCTGAGCGTACACACGGTGGCCGAAGTCATTGGGATGATTCACTCCGTTGCCGGTGAGATCCCAGTCCTGTTTTCGCTTCAGCAATTCCTTCCAGATCGACGTCATGTCCGCGAGGGCGATTCCCGGCTCACACAGTTCTCTGAGTGCGTCGCGGTACTGTGGGAACAATTCCTGCTTCAGTCTTGGCCAGTCACGATTTCCCAGCATCGTTGCCACAAGAATGAATTCGGTGTTTGGAAGCTCGTCTCGAATCTTCGTCATGACGGCTTTTGTGTTGGTTTGATATTCCTTCGCCGATCGTCCGGCGGCATCGTTCATTCCGAACGCAACAACCACCAGGTCTGGCTTCGGCTTGACGACCAGATCGATGGTTGACAGCACCCAACGAGTGTCCTTGCCACTGACAGAAGGATTCGTCATTTGCACTTTCGACTGATACCGAGCTTCCAGATGCTGCTGAAGCAGTCCTGGAAATGACGGCTGATACGGTGCTCCGCCGGCCCAGCCCGATGCGTTACATCCAGACGAAATACTGTCGCCAATCAGCACGATGGACACCGGCTGCCCTTTTCGAAGACGACCGATTGTTCGAGGCAAATCCTGCTCGTCGAACTTCGGAATGATCGTGCTCCACTCCGTCGGCTCATGCTTGTACGTAATGCAGGTCTGCATGTTGTGATATTCAAGCTTCGCGCCGAAGAAGATTTCTCCGTTCCCGTCACGATGAGTCAGTTTGTACTTCTGCGAATCATCCGGACGACGCAGGTCAGCAGTCGTGAACGATGGAATCCGTGTACCAGCAGGAATCGTGATCTCACGAGAACCACGTTTCCATAAATAGTCACGGCCCTCTTCGTACGTCATGTCGCCCGCTGAATTATGAACGCTCAAGACGGCCTCAATCGGAAACAGCACCGACGCCTTCGAGGTACCGGTCTTTGAATCTTTGATGAACAACATCGACTCGCCCTCGACGGTGTCTCCCTCCCAGAACGGTCGAAGCAGTTTCGGAGCGTAGTCCCATTTTGAATCTAAAGGTTCGTCTGCGAGGACAGAATTCGTCGACAGCCATGCCACGATCAGGGCTTGCATCAGCAAACCTGCAGGCGACACAGTGTCGTTTGAATTTTTTGAAGCTGAACATTGACGGGTTCGGAAAATCGGTACGTACACGGAATACTCCAGAAAACG
>JACLAC010021985.1_pt1 | contig 34660 bp, 32 predicted proteins | sample 8027881 | NCBI WGS metagenome assembly JACLAC01 (sample SAMN15725517, study PRJNA655200) | protist metagenome | isolation source: fluorescence activated cell sorting (FACS) single amplified genomes of... | place: Spain: Blaines Bay Microbial Observatory, Mediterranean Sea | collected 2016-01-19 | reverse complement strand
CGCGCTCGTCGTCGGAGTCGCCATCACCAGTATCCGGGTCAGCCGCAGGTAGCGCGGGGCCGCTTTCTGCTGTATATTTTCTCATATCAGCCCCCGGCTCGCGTATCCGGCCGGGTTTCTTCACCCCTCCTTCCGCGGAAGCCGCCCATGAACTACGATATCGGCGATTTGCTCAACGGTTGGGAATTCAACCCCGATGAATTCCTCGCCCGGCGCATCCGCACCGGTAAGGGCGAGGAAAAACTCCAGATTCGCATTGACATGGGCGTCTTACAGCTCGAATTGAGCGGTCGACCCGACGGGCAAACCCCGCACGACTGCCCTTCCCTGCTCGACTATTACCAAGATCTCATCAAAAAGCGCGACGAGTCCGGGGACCTAGTCCTTGAAGAGGAGGAATGCGAAGACCTCTTCCAAGAGGCCTGGCAGTTCTACCACCGCTATTTGAGCCTGTTCTATTTGGAAGACTACGAGGGCGTCATCGCCGACACCGAGCACACGCTGCAGATCTTCGACTTGGTCGACCAACATGCGCCCAACGAAGAGATCCGCTGGTACTTCGAGCAATACTATCCGCACGCGATCATGATGCAGACCCGCGCCCGCGCCATGCTGGCCCTCGATGACGACGATTATAAAACCGCGATGCTCGCCGTTGAAGAAGGCATCGCCCATATCGAGAATTTCGTCGAGGAATGGGAATCCGAGGTGGAGGAAGACCTGCCGGAAATCTCTTTTTTGCGCGAGTGGTACGAGGAACTCGAACAAGAACGCCCACTCTCCCGGCGCGAGCAGCTAGAGCGCGACCTACAGGACGCCGTCGAATCCGACAACTTCGAAGAAGCAGCCCGGCTCCGAGACAAGATCAAAACCTTGTGGCCAAGCCCACAACGCCTCTTCCGGCCCAACAAACGTTAGAACGCCCATAAAAAAGCGGCGTCCCTGGGAAGAGACGCCACCCGTATTCTTGCTTTTATCTTCGCATGCCTTTAGCTAAACCCCAATACATCGCCCATCGAATAGAGCCCCGGTTCGGCCGTGGCCGCAAAGCGGGCCGCGCGCAATGCCCCCAAAGCGAACGAGTCGCGGCTGGTAGCCAAGTGCTTGAGTTCAATATACTCACCCGGCGCGGCATAGAGCACCGAATGCTCGCCAGCGATATCGCCACCGCGGATCGCATGCATGCCGATTTCTTTTTCGGTTCGTGCACCAACGACGCCTTCCCGCCCGTGTACCACCACCTCGCGCAGGTTGCGGTCGAGCCCGGCCGCCGCACGCTCGGCCAAGGTCAACGCAGAGCCGGAAGGCGCATCGACCTTAAGCCGATGGTGCTTCTCTATCACTTCGACATCATAATCGTCGCCTAGGATACTCGCCGCCTCTTCGACCAGCTTGAAAAGCACGTTCATCGCAGTGCTGAAATTCGAAGCAAAAATGCAAGTGATACCTGAGACGATGCGCTTAAATTCCTCGAGCTGCTCCGGGGTAAAACCGGTGGTGCCCACCACCATCGCCGTGCCACGCTCTGCGCAGATGGCCGCGTCTTCGAGCGTCGCTTCCGGGGTCGTAAAATTGACCACCACCCTATCCGCCTCGACCAATCCAGCCAGCGAATCGCACACCTCCAGATCGAGGTGGCCGGCGCCGATAATCTCACCGATATCGCGCGCAATCGCCGCGTGCGCGGGGTGTTCTTTGCCGCCGACCAGTTGCAAATCTTCGGCCGCCAGGCTCAAGTGGGCTAAACGCTGGCCCATGCGACCGGCGACGCCACATACTACAATATTAGTCATCGTCAGGTCCTAAATCTCAATAGGATTGATAAATCAAGTTTTCGATGAGCGAGTCGTCGTTGAGCCGCGCCTCGATATCGACGCCGAAAAACTCGGCGATCGGCGCGAAAGTCGCCGGATCGTTAGCCTGCACCTGCTTAGCCGCCGCGAGTACTACTACGGCGCCCGAGCGCGTCATCTTACCCAATGGCTGCCGGCAAGGGCCCGAAGGCATGCCGAGAATATTCATCAGCGTCTTGACCGGCACGGGGTTGCGCGACTTGCACTCGACCGGACCGTGCGGGCTTTCTTCCGTGGTCGTGACACCGACCATGCCGAAAAGCGGATTCAGCTTCGCGGCCAATTCATCGGCTTCGGTCTCCTGGCCTGCAAGCAATAACTCAGTGAGTTTCTGCAAGGGACCCGGAATAATATTAGACATCACGGAAACCACCCCGGCAGCCTTGATATTCGGATCTTTCATCATCGCCACCGTCTTGTCATCGTCACCCGAAAAGATGGTAAAATCGTCACCGCAAATGCGACGCGTCTTGGCCATATTCTCTAGATCACCGGTCGCCTCTTTGACCTGACCGACATTGGGGTATTGCTCCGCCAGCATCGCTAGATCCTCGACCTGCATCATGCACCCCGTGCGCCCCGGAATGATATAGGGTAGGACCTGTATCTGCGGAAATTCTTTAGCGACGGGTTCGATATACTCGCGGCGAATCTCTATTGAGGATGGACCATTATAATAGGGGTCGACGACCAATACCGCGTCGGCACCGACGTGGGCCGCATGCTCGCTGCCGGCCAAGGTCTCCTTAGTCGAATTGCTGCCGACCCCAGCGATCGACTGCACTCGCCCCTTCGCCAGTTTGACGGTGCGATCAATGACTTCGTTGTGCTCTTCCCATAATAGCGTCGGGCTTTCGCCGGTGGTCCCTACTGCGAGCACACTCTGTATATTGTTGGCGATCTGAAACTCAACTAATTGCTCCAAGCCTTCGTAGTCGATACTGCCATCCGCGCGCATGGGCGTTGCCAACGCCGTGCCACAACCTTTGAACATGATCATTCACCTTGCAGATATGGAGGACTTGCCAAAAAGCGCTCGATTTGCGACTCTTTTTTTGTCTTTACGCGATCTTCGGAACATAATACCGCCCCTGAGCCTTTGTCAATATATAGCCCGATACAGGAGAGACCATGACCGCTGAAATCAGCATGCGCTACGGCTGCAACCCCCACCAAACCGCGGCCCGCGCATATATAGCAGACGGCCGCGACCTGCCCATTACGCCGCTCAACGCCTCACCGAGCTATATCAATTTGCTGGATGCGCTCAACGCCTGGCAATTGGTCCGCGAGTTGAAAGCCGAGCTCGGCCTGCCCGCCGCCACCTCCTTCAAACACGTCTCCCCCGCCGGCGCCGCCGTCGCCGTGCCCCTACACGACACGCTCAGCGCATCGTACTTTGTCGCCAATCGCGAGCTCAGCCCTTTGGCCACAGCTTATGCCCGCGCCCGCGGTGCCGACCGCCTCGCCTCTTTTGGCGACTGGATCGCACTCAGTGAGGTCGTCGACGTGGCCACCGCCGACCTGATCCGCATCGAGGTCTCCGACGGCGTTATCGCTCCGGGCTATGAGCCGGAAGCGCTGGAGATTTTAAAAAAGAAAAAGGGCGGCGATTATCGCATCCTGCAAATCGACCCCGACTACGAGCCACCGGCGATCGAACGACGCCAGCTCTTCGGCATAGAACTGGAACAGGGCCGCAATGATTTTGTCCCCGACGACGCCTTCTTCCAAAATATCGTCACCACCCGCAAGGATCTGCCCGCATCGGCCCGCAGAGATCTCATCGTGGCGACCATCGCGCTAAAATACACCCAGTCCAACTCGGTCTGCTTAGCGCTCGACGGCCAGATCATCGGCGCCGGCGCCGGCCAGCAGTCGCGCGTGCACTGCGTACGCCTGGCCAGTTCCAAAGCCGACAACTGGTACCTGAGATTGCACCCCAGAATATTAGAGATGAAATTCGCCAAAGGCCTCAAGCGCCCAGAGAAAATAAACGCCATCGACATCTATCTGCAAGACGACGCCACCCCGGCCGAATTGAAAGCCTGGGAAGCCAATTATCGCGAAGTGCCCGAGCGGCTCACAGCCGAAGAAAAGCGCGCATGGCTCGACAACCTCAAAGGCGTCGCACTGAGTTCGGACGCCTTCTTCCCCTTCCGCGACAATATCGACCGGGCGCAGCGTTCAGGTGTCGAATATTTGGTACAGGCCGGTGGATCGATCCAGGACGAGCCGGTGATCGCGGCAGCGGACGAATACGGGATGCTGATGATCAATTCGGGGGTGAGGCTCTTTCACCATTGAGGTGTATCACATAATTAGATATTAATGACATCGGCTAATGCGATTTTCCGATTTGATGTTCCGGAAGACCGTTGGAAATACTGGGACGTATAGGTGACAGCAGAAACATCTCACGGCCACGCGGGTATAAGACTGATCAAAGAATAGCCAAAGACGCCATCGTGATCAGATTTCGATAAGCGCTACATGTTTCTCATCAATTACCCGCAACTTCTTCCTCTGCCACCAGCGCCCGCTCGCGCGCCTGTAAAATATGCTCGACAATCGTTTCTAAACCCTCCTGGTTCTTGATACAAGCAAAAACCGTCGGCCCCTCGCCGCGCATCTTCTTCGCGTCGCGATCCATCACCCCCAGATCCGCCCCCACCATCTCGGCTAGGTCAATCTTATTGATCACCAATAGGTCTGATTGCGTCGTGCCCGGCCCCCCCTTGCGCGGCACCTTATCGCCACCTGACACGTCGATAACATAAATAGAATAGTCGACCAACTCGCGGCTGAAATGCGCCGCCAAATTATCGCCGCCACTTTCGACCATGAGCAGGTCGATATCGGCGAATCGGTCCATCAGATCTTCGAGCGCATTCAAATTCAGCGAAATATCCTCGCGGATCGCCGCATGCGGACAACCGCCCGTCTCGACGCCGATGATGCGCTCCTGCTCCAGCGCCTCGTGCCGCAGCAAAAACTCAGCGTCTTCGCGCGTAAAGATATCATTGGTGACCACACCGAGGCTGAATTCGCCGCGCAGCTTTTCGCACAAAACCTGTAAAAGTGCCGTCTTGCCGCTGCCGACAGGGCCGCCAATACCGACGGTAAAGGAACGCGCGCTATAATCCCGCCGGGGACTTAGTGTCGCCCGCTCGGCGAAGCGACCGGGCGACTCAAAAGGTTCGTGAACATGCCCATGATTGTGATCGTGTGCCATAGTGGTTTTCCCGTTCTCAACTTTGAAAAAGACGCGAATAAAGGTCGTCGTGAACACTTTGCGCAATATCGATCTGCGGCGCACAACGCGATGCCTGCGTATAGGGCCACCCCGCTGTTTCTGCCAGCAGTCGCCCACATTGCGGATATAGACTCAATTGTCGCCGGGTCGCTTCCATCGAGCCAATAACACCAAGACGCACGGCAGCGCTGATCTGGTCTCTGAGCGTTTGAAACATAAAGAGCTGTTGCACATCGGCCTGTGCAAAACCCGCCGCCTTTAACGTTAAAGCGAAGACTGCGGTATAATGCGCAGGCCAGCGCGCCTGATCCATATGACGGCGCAGATCCACGATCCACGCATCCGGATATAAATCCGCCGTCAACCGCAGCCAATTTTTGCCGAGCGTCAAGCTCGCCCGCCGCATCGCTGGAGCCGTGATCATCGCATCGTAAAAATGCAGCATCTCCGCGATGGCCTTGTCGTCGGATTCGGCGTATGCCGAATGAATAAATGGAATCTCGCCATATGCCGCCGCCCTCAGCGCCGACTGCATAAACTCCTCCAGCGCCTTTGGCGAATCCAATAGACCCAACTGATACGCCCCTTCCAAACCACTCGAAAAGGCATAACCGCCGGCTGGCAGCGCACTGTCGGCCAAATGTAGAAGCTCGTAGAAACGCTCCATTTAAAATAGATTATACAACTGCGCCAACGGCAGCTTCTCTGCCGGCTCACAGATAAGTTCTTCACCGTCGGCTACGACCTTGTAGGTCTCCGGGTCGACATCAATCTCAGGCATCTGGTCATTTAATTGCATATCCGCTTTGCCGATATTGCGGCAGTGCTCGACTGCAACGGCTTCTTTAGCTAAGCCATAGTCAGCTTCGACCCGCTCGCGCGAAGCCGCGGAGACAAAAGCCAGCGAAGTCGGCCCCACCGCATTGCCGTATGCACCAAACATCGGACGCGTATAAACCGGTTGCGGTGTCGGGATCGAGGCGTTGGCGTCGCCCATCTGTGCATAGGCAATTACCCCACCCTTAATTACGATTTCGGGCTTAGCGCCAAAAAATGACGGCTGCCACAAGACCAGATCCGCCAACTTGCCGACCTCCACCGAGCCGATCTGCGCGGCCATTCCGTGCGCGATCGCTGGATTAATGGTGTATTTGGCGATATAGCGGCGGGCGCGGAAGTTGTCGGCCCCATTGGCGTCCTCGGGTAACAGGCCGCGCTGTTGGCGCATCTTGTGTGCCGTCTGCCAGGTCCGGCAGATCACTTCGCCCACCCGCCCCATCGCCTGGCTGTCGGAGGCGATAATCGACAGCGCGCCCAAGTCATGCAGAATATCCTCAGCGGCGATCGTCTCCTGGCGAATCCGGCTCTCAGCGAAGGCCACATCCTCGGGGATATTCTTGTCGAGATGGTGGCAGACCATCAGCATGTCGAGATGCTCATCGATGGTATTTACCGTAAAAGGCCTAGTCGGATTCGTCGAGGAGGGCAACACATTAGCCTCACCACACAATTTCATAATATCGGGTGCGTGGCCACCGCCAGCGCCTTCGGTATGGTAGGTATGGATCGTACGGCCCTTAAACGCCGCGCGCGAAGCCTCGACAAAACCCGACTCGTTGAGCGTATCGGTATGGATACAGACCTGTACGTCATACTCTTCAGCAACGCCCAGACACGCATCGATCGTCGCCGGGGTCGTGCCCCAATCCTCGTGCAGTTTAAGGCCACAAGCACCGCCTTCTATCTGCTCTATAAGCCCCGGACGTAACGACGAATTGCCCTTGCCCAAAAAGCCGAAATTTAGCGGCCAGGCGTCGGCTGCCTGTAGCATCATGCGGATATAAAAGGCACCTGGAGTACAGGTCGTGGCATTGGTGCCCGTCGCCGGACCGGTGCCGCCGCCGAGCATGGTGGTAATACCCGAGGCGATCGCCTCTTCGATTTGCTGCGGGCAGATAAAATGCACATGCGCGTCTAGCGCGCCCGCGGTAAGGATTTGCTTTTCCCCAGCCACCACCTCGGTAGTAACACCGACGACCATATTTTTATCTACCCCCGGCATAATATCGGGATTGCCCGCTTTCCCGATACCGACGATGCGCCCGGCCTTGATACCGATATCGGCCTTGAAGATGCCGGTGTAATCGACTACAAGCGCATTAGTGATCACCAGGTCCAAGACCTCTTCTTGGCTTGCGCCGCTCTTCTGCCCCATTCCATCGCGCAGCACTTTTCCGCCGCCGAACTTGCATTCTTCCCCGTAAACGGTAAAGTCTTGCTCGACTTCAATGACCAGATCCGTATCGCCCAGTCTGACCCGGTCACCCGTCGTCGGACCGTACATGTCTGCATAAGCGCGTCGATCAATATTCATCGCCATACCCTCCTAACCCGCCCCTAAGAAACCGCGCGCTTTGGCCCGAGCAAGCGCTGCAATTTTATTTTCTTTGTTTAATGAGCCTGCAATCAAACCACTGCCGCCATGTACCACCCGCTCACCGTCGACCGCAACTAACCCCACCTTTTTGGACTCGCCTGGCTCGAAACGCACCGCCGTACCCGAAGGGATATTGAGGCGGAAGCCATAAGCCTGTGAGCGATCAAAACGCAATTGTGCATTGGCTTCAAAAAAGGGGAAGTGCGAACCCACCTGCACCGGGCGGTCACCCATATTCACTACAGCCAACTCAATGCTCTCGCGACCGGCGTTGAGTTCGATATCGCTGCCTGCAACCAACGACTCGCCCGGCGCGGCGCTCGACGCATTGTCCGGCGACCAGGTCTTTTGCATGCGCGTAAGCCCCGAACCGTACAGCGCCAGTTCGGCGTCACCCGCCTCGCGACAGATCGGCTGATGCACCGTCACCAATTTGGTGCCGTCAGGGAAAGTACCCTCGACCTGTACCTCGTGCACCATCTCCGGCACACCCGGCAATACATCGTCAATGCCCAATAACTGTTTGCCCTTGTCCATCAGCACCGCAACGCGTTCGCCGTCGCGGATAAATTCGAGCAATTGCGTCGCGATCAGCGCGGTCGCCTCTGGATAATTGAGCTTCAGGCCTCGGGCATAGCGTTTCTGCGCCACGAAACCCGCGTTGTGCAATACCAGTTTGTCGATATCTCTGGGTGAAAGCCGCATGCGTCCTCCCTCAAAAAGTCAGGTGGGTTTTAATGCTTTCGTCCGACAACTCATCGGCCGCGCCCTGCAAAAGAACACTGCCGCGGTCCATAAGAAAAAAATAATCGGCGATCTGCCGGGCAAAATCAAAATATTGTTCGACCAAGACAATTGTAAACTCTCCACGCTCCTTAAGCGAGAGTAAAACCTTTTCAATCTCTATAATAATCGACGGCTGGATGCCCTCGGTCGGTTCGTCCAACATCAAAACCTTTGGCCCGCCGACCAGCGCCCGGCCAATGGCCAACTGCTGTTGCTGCCCGCCGCTGAGATTGCCACCCATGCGGTCTTGCATTTGCGCCAGGACCGGGAAAAGCTCGAAAACTTCCGCGAAAACTTCGCTGCCACCTTGCTCACGAGCCTCCAAACCAATCGCGAGATTCTCCTTTACGGTCAATCGGGGGAATATCTCGCGTCCCTGCGGCACATAGGCCAAACCCCGTCGGGCGCGGCGATCGGATGAAATAGTCGTGATATCGTCCCCGTCGAAGCACACACTTCCCTTACTCGGTTCGACAAGGCCCATAATCGCCTTGAGTAAGGTCGTCTTGCCGACGCCGTTGCGCCCCATCACCGCGACGATCGAACCATTGGGAATGTCCATACTCACATCCCGCAGAATTCTACTGCCGCCATAATGCACGTCCAAATCGTCGATCGTTAGAATCGCTTCAACCGGCAGCATCGCTTTGCTCCCTGTCCATCGCGCTACCCAGATAACATTCGATAACGCGCGGATCATTCTGCACCTCGTCCATATCCCCTTCCATCAGCACCCGCCCCTCGTGCAAAACGGTGACTTTGCGCGCGATCTGCCGCACAAAACCCATATCGTGCTCGATGACGATCATCGAGCGGTCTACCGCCAAATCCTGCAACATCTCCCCGGTCTTATAGGTTTCCTCATCGCTCATGCCCGCCGCCGGCTCATCCACCAATAGCAGGGTCGGATCTTGCAGCATGACCATCGCGATCTCCAACCACTGCTTCTGCCCGTGCGAAAGGGTCCCGGCCAGTACATTGAGCACATCGGCCAACCCCGTGCGTTCAGCCACTTCCTCGATCCGCCGGCGTTCGCGCTGCTGCAAACGGTGCAGCAGCGTCACGAAAACTCCGCGATCGGTTTTTATCGCCAACATCAGGTTGTCGAATACGTTCAGCGAGGTGAAGACCGTCGGAGCCTGGAATTTACGCCCGACGCCCAGATCGACGATTTCGTCCTCGGAGAGCTTACTTAGGTCCTTGTCGCAAAAAAAAGCCGTGCCCTCGTCGGGGCGCGTCTTGCCGCAGAGCACGTCAAGCAAGGTGGTCTTGCCCGCACCATTGGGCCCGATAACCACGCGCAGTTCGTTTTTCTGTACTTCGAAGATGTCGATGTCCAACGCCTTGAACCCATCGAAAGACACAGTCAATTTCTGCACATAAAGATTTTCCATACCGCTCCCGTTTATGCAGTTACCGTTTTATTGCGCCAGCGTTCAACAACACCGACAATACCCTCGGGAAAGAACAGCACCACCCCCAGAAACAAAGCACCGAGGAAATAGAGCCAGGTGCCGGGAAAGGCTCCCGTGAGAAAACTATAGAGCAAATTGATAAGCACTGCCCCGACGATGGCCCCGACCAGCGTGGCCCGACCGCCGACTGCCGTCCAGACGACGATCTCGATGGAAGCCTGCACATCCATGCGCCCGGGCGTAATAATGCCCGTCTGCGGCACATACAGCATCCCCCCCAAACCCGCCAGCGCACTAGCCACCACGAAGACAAAAAGCTTATAGTGGGTAATCTGATAGCCGATAAAACGCAGCCGGTGCTCTCCATCGCGGACCGCCACCAACACTTTTCCCAATTTTGAACCGACAATAAAGCGACACAGATAATAGGACCCCAAAAGCGCGAAGCAAGCCACGGCGTAGAGTCCCCGTTTCGTCGCCGGGTCGGACAACTCGAATCCCAACAGGGTTTTGAAATCCGTCAACCCGTTCGTGCCGCCAAGCATCGTCTCATTGCGCAGGAACAGCAACCACATCGCCAAAGCCAACGCCTGGGTGATGATGGCGAAATAAACGCCCTTGATGCGGCTGCGAAAGGCAAGGAAACCAAAGGCCATCGCGGCCACCCCGGGCACCAACAAACCCAATAACAACGCCAATGGCAAGCTTTCGAACGGCTCCCAGAAAAGCGGTAGTTCCTCGACCTGATTCCAGACCATAAAATCGGGCAGAACGCTGCCATAGACGCTCTCAGTACCCGTTTTTAGCAACATGTGCATGCCGATCGCATAACCGCCCAGACAGAAGAAAAAGGCCTGACACAGCGACAGTATACCGGTAAACCCCCAGATCAGGTCCACGCCCAACGCGACAATTGCAAAACAGAAATAACGGCCCCAGAGATTGATAGTTGTATCGGCGACGAGACCCCAATAATTAAGCAATGGCACTACTACGCCCAATAGCGCGAATAACCCGAACGCGATCGCGTGGTGCTTGGCCGCGCTCATAGCTCTTCTCCCCGGCCCCGAGCCGGAAAAAGACCCGTCGGGCGCGATTGTAAAAAGAGGATGATCAACCCGAGCAGGATGACTTTGCCGTAAACGGCTTCAAAGAGTGGTTCGAGCAGCTTATTGAAAATGCCGATGCCCAGCCCAGCGCTGATTGTGCCGAGCAACTTGCCAACCCCACCGGTAACGACGACCAGAAACGAGTCGACGATATAGGTCTGCCCCATATTGGGCACGACATTGCCGACCAGCGTCATAGCCCATCCGGCAACCCCGGCAATACCCGTGCCCAACATAAAGGCCATCGCGTCGACCCGCCGCACCCGGACCCCGACACAGGCGCTCATCGAGCGGTTTTGCGTCGTTGCACGCAGCCGCAACCCGAAGCGGGTGCGAAAGAATAGCGCCATCAACGCACCGACGATAGCGATAGCCAAGCCCATGATGAACATTCTGTTATAAGGCAGTATTACCTGTGGCGACATTTCCCATCCCCCCTGTAGAATTTGCGGCAGTTTCACCGCCGTCAAGTCGCCGAAGATACTGCGCGCGCCCTGGATGAAAATCAGACTAATACCCCATGTAGCCAGCAAGCTCTCCAGCGGGCGGCTGTAGAGTCGGCGGATGACCAAGGCTTCCAACAATAGACCAAGGCCACCGGCGACCAAAAAAGCCAAGGGCAGCGAAAACGCGAAGAATAGATCGCTATAGGCGGGAGGCAGTACGGCCAAACATATATTCTGTACCACAAACGTCGTATAGGCGCCGATCATCATAAATTCACCGTGTGCCATATTGATCACGCCCATCTGCCCATAGATAATGGCCAAACCCAATGACATCAACACCAGAATAGAACCGAGGCTCAAACCGATAAAAGCCGTCTGCATCACTTGCATAAAAGAACTGAACCGCTCTAGGCTTTGCAGCGCTGTCACCGCGCGCGCGCGCACCCCAGCGTCCGGCTCGGCGAAGACACCAGACTCACCTTCCCGCAAAAGTGCCTTGAGCACGGGAATCGCCAGGGGGCTGGACAATTCCTGTAACTGGTCCACTGCCTCCAATCGTACATCCGCCGCATCATCGGCCAATTGCAACTTGGCCAGCGACACCCGTTTGAGCCGCTCTATCGCGTCATCGGTTTCCGTTTCTATCGAATGACGCAATACCTCGATCTGAGCCGCGCTGCCTCTATTGCCGATATTTTCGGCGGCGATACGTCTTTTGCCCGCATCGGGGTGGGAGAGGTCCATCTGTAGAAGATAGGGCTGGATCAATGCCCGGATCGCCCGCCCGGTCTCCACCTCATGTAAATCATAGAGTGATACTTTGACCAGGTTGCCGTCGTTGCCGACGATCGCCCGCCGGTCGGGATACACGGTGTAAAGCGGCACGATCGAATCGCCGTAGTCGTCGGTTTCCTCTTCGCCGACAATCACCAACCCCGCCTGCTCTTCGCGTGCATCCCAGCGATAGACCTCCCCATTGAAAAGCCCCTGCATCAGCACATAGTGGGCCTGGTCGAAACGGGCGCCCATTGCCCCTACCGCCGTCTTGATTTGCGCATCGTCGCCACTGGCCAACGGCTCCATCAGTGCCGCGTCCCACTCATCGGCCCCTGCAGCACCAACTACAATCAACCACACCGCCATCATGGACCCGATCATAATTTTTAGTCCCATCCCTGTTCCTATCCTCATACGATTAACGCGATGCTCCGCCCCATTATAAAATGGGGCGGAGACGATCTTTGCGGCACAGTCTACACCCACCAGACTTGTAAGGAGCGGATCGTAGCGCACTGATCAATCGCGCTCAATATATAGGGCTATACCGGAGTATGGCCTTGTAACCGTCTCCGCCCCATCACATACCTTTAGAAGGAGATCAGCGACTCCAATGCGAACTGGGCCGGGTCACCAGCGCCGTCCGAGATGAACTTGGCTTCGGCGATCAACCCCCAGTTTTCGGTGACCGCATAACTGGGGCTGATCGTAAACTCCGAAATGGTCTCGGGGGCGTTGTCGACGTCGAGGCTGCTAAAACGGCCGGTGATGCCGATCTTGTCGCTAATGCCGTAGTTGATCATGCCCAGCAGCCCCAGACCGCCATTGCCATCGGCGCCCCAGTTGTTCAACAGATTAACCTCAGCGGCCAACGTCAGAGGGCCACCGAAATAGGCTGCCCAAGCGTTTACCAAGCCCTGGCTAAACCCGCCCATATCCTCGTATAGGTAGGCTATTTTGGCCGTGATTTGTTCGACGGGTTTCACGGTGAGCTGCGCTTCAAAACCCAATTCCTCAAGACTGGTATCGGTGCCATCCCAAACGCTCGTTACCACCGATCCGAAGAGCCCGAACTTATCGGTCGAGTAGTTCACTCCGACGCCGTTCTGATAACCTCCGTAGACCAACGTGGCCGAAGTCGAATACTGATACAAGCCCGTCGGTTCAGCCGTCTCCCACCCCGAGACACTCAAATACTTGCCCGCGACCAGACTCAAACCATCGCCGGCGTCATAGCTAAGAAAGGCTTCTTCAAGTTCGGCATTTCCCTGCGCATTGCCCTGTATATCGGCTTGCACCCCAAGCCCCTCGCCCAAGTCGACCATGAAGTCCAATTCCAATTGGTCCAAGGCCATGCCGAGCTCGCCGTCATCGCTCAACACCGACATATCGATAAAACCCGTGACCTTAAAATTCTCGCTCAATTCCATCTGGGCGGTAGCCGGCCCCACTGAGAGGGCGATGGCGAAAGCCGTCGCAAAAAATAATTTATACATGTTGTTTAAGTCTCCTGTTTTTTCTGTTGGTTATAGTCTAATCGAGGAAGGAAACCCTTCTTTATTTCATCGCTGACTTGCTATAGGTGCCCATGAACTTGACGTGATCGCAGTCCTTGTCGGCGCTGGTGATATCGTCCCACGGATCAGGGGCAACCAGACCATCGGATTCATAGACGATCTTGAACTGACCGTTCTTCTTGATCTCGCCGATATAGACCGGCTTGTGCAGATGGTGATTGCGCTCGTCCATCATCACCGTGCCTCCGGGCGAGTCGTAGTTGAGGCCGTAGAGGGCCGGGCGCACTTCGTCGACGGCGAAAGTACCGGCCTTCTCGACCGCGCCTTTCCACAGGTAAACCCCGGTATAGGCCCAGAGAATCGGATCGTCGGTGACCCGCTTCAGACCGCCGGGCAACTCGTTGGCCGCGCAATACTGCTTGAAACTTTTGACGAAGTCGCGGTTCTCTTTGCCGGGCACCGATTGGAAGTAGTTCCAAGCCGCTAGGTGGCCGACGAGAAACTCGGTGTCCATCGCCCGCAATTCGTCCTCTGCCACCGAAAAAGCCATAATCGGGCACATCGCCGAATTCAGACCCTGGTTCGAGAATTCCTTGTAGAAAGGCACATTCGAATCGCCATTGATCGTACTGAGAACCGCGGCCGTACCGTCGGCGGCGAAGGCCTTGACCTTCTGCACGATGGTCTGGTAATCCTGATGATGGAAAGGCGTATACTCTTCCTTAATGTTTTCCGCCGGCACGCCCTGGTCCAAGAGATAGGCCCTCAGAATCTTGTTGGCCGTGCGCGGGAAAACATAGTCGGTGCCGAGCAGATAGAATTTCTTGTAGCCGCCGCCCTCTTCGCTCATCAGATATTTGGCAGCCGGGATCAACTGCTGATTGGGTGTGGCACCGGTATAAATGATATTGCGCGAGCACTCCTCGCCCTCGTACTGGACCGGATAGAACAGCAGCCCGTTATTCTCCTCAAAAACTGGTAGCACCGATTTGCGCGAAACAGAAGTCCAACAGCCGAAGACGGCCGAGACATTCTTTTCTAGCAAAAGCTCTTTCGATTTTTCGGCGAAAAGGTCCCAATCGGAAGCCGGGTCGACGATCACCGGTTCGATTTGGGTCCCGAGCACGCCACCATCGGCGTTGATTTCTTCGATCGCCATCAATACCGCGTCGCGCAGCGATACTTCTGAAATCGCCATTGTGCCGCTAAGCGAATGCAAAATACCTATTTTGACCGGTTCTTCAGCCCCAGCGCTACTGTGTGCCCCCATAACGAAAGCGGTTAAAACTGCGCTATAGATTAGCGTTTTACTCCACTTGTTCATTGAATCCCTCCAAAGTATGTAGGCTTTTGACGATGCGAACAGACACCAGTTGTGCTGAGTCAGCGCATAAGTACATCTTACGCAAAAAAAAAGCCAACCGGTGAACAGACCGGCGGGCCAAAGGGGTTGCGCAAAGCCTAAATCAATAGTGAAACAAAGAGATACAGGAATACAGTTTTATTTTATTAGCCACATAAATGGTGTTTTTTTATTCAAATTGCAAATCCACAAACGACATAATTGTCGCTTGTGGATTTGCAATTTGACATTTTTGTAAGTATTATGCGCCCCCATTCGACTGGATTGCTCCATCAGTTGCCCGAGACATCATGTAACTCGTTCGATTTCGATCACCTACTCCCATCAACTGCCAGATAATCTCGACCGTCAATTATCATATCCGACAAATGTGTAGTGACAAAAAAATACCGGGCGATGCCTATGTAGCACACCCGGAAGTTCGCGAAGACGGCTCTAGCTATGATGATTAAACGGCTAAATATTGAGAAGAATTTAACTTTATGGCACGTCCCTCAATATTTGCGGCGCAGTGGATCGTCGGCCAAGACCTTGGGATGCGATACGGCCAATGCCAGCGCTCGTGTGACAAAATCTAAATCCTCACTGTTGGGCCCCAATATACGGGCGACGAGAACCCCGGGACGCGCTGCGTCCAATGAGACGAAGACGGCACTGTCGCGGCCATCCTCGACCCCCATAGAAAATTGCTTGGCCACCCATGGTTGCAACTCGGCGGCCAACACCTCTCGTAACACGCCAAACGACGCGGAGGTGCATGAACCTACAACGAAAATATTGACGAAGGCGGCAGAGCCAGCAAAAACTCCAACATCGTCGGGTTTCTGCTGACCAGGCTGCGATTTAAAGCGCTCGACCAGTACCAGCTCATCTCCCCGGTAAATAGTGATATTTGAAGTATACGACCTGTATTGGAAGCGCTCGCCGCGTGCCCCTCGCCCCGCTGTCGCCGCATCGAGCAAAATTAGGGTCGCCCCCTCCTCTAAGCGCCAAACCTGCTCCTGCACAAAGGCGCTATTGGCATAGGGCACCACCGGGTCCGGCAGCGACACCACGCAACCGCCCGGTCCGATACGCCCCGCGATCTCCTGCCGCGCGACCTGGTCACCGACCGTCTTATATACTTTAGTAAAAGCTTGTGTACCTAAAAAAAGCTTGGCCTCGCGACCACAGTCGATGCTTAGGCGTATTTGGTCGCCGGCGACTAGACCACCTCCATAACCGGAAAGCACCGCGGTACAATAATCGGCTCCCGCGTCCGGAGTGAGGATCTTCAGCGGCGCGACCGAAAGACACGCGGTCATACGCGACCGCCCACCGACGCGCTCTACCTCCACTTTTGAGCAACCTCCTTCTATAGACGCGCTCAACGGCTAACTGCCTGCTGTCCGAAATGATCGGCGAGCAAAAAGAAATCGGCAAAATCCACCGCACCGCTCTTGTCGAGATCGAAGAGCCGGTCAAAAGCCTCTTCGCCCAACTGGCGCCCGAAATGGTCGGCAAAGAGGAAAAAATCATCCAAGTCCACGTCGAGATCCTCGTCGAAGAGCCCGTAGATCGGCACGCCCCCAGCATCAACACCGACGGCCGAACCAATCATCACCGTGCGCCGCATGTCCTCGGACGTGCCGGGCAGTATCACCACCTCTCGCCAATTGTCCTGGTCCTCAGCGAGAACTTTGTAGCGATATGTCCCGTCGATCTGCCTCGTGCGATCGAAATAGCGATCGACGCCCGGTCCTACCCGGCCGATTTCTTCGTAAAAGGTCCCGTCCCGACTGCGGTAGACCCGATAACCATAGACCCCCCACTGCCGTACCCTCCGATCGCCGTACGCAAACCAAATGGGCGCCGCGTCGTCTGCCGACAGGGTCCAACGGATCTCGACCTGGTCCTGCAGATTCCGCGCCTGGATATCCGTCGGCGGCGCAGGCGGCAACTCGTCGCGCGCCCCTACCCGCTCCACACTAACCGTAAGCCCACCGCTCTCGGCTACAGGGCTATCAGCAAAGGCCGACACCCGGAAACCGGCGCTGTGCGTAAAGCTACGCACTTGGACGGCGATCACCAGATCGGAATCTCGCCCCTGTGGCTGGATCCAGGTATGTGCCCTGCCCGCACGCGCCGAAACGACCTGTGGGCCGATAACCGCCGCAAGCCCGCGCGACACCGAAAAAGAGATGCTGCTGGTATCTTCAAACGCCGGGCCGCCCGTCCCGTCAAAAAGCACGGCTTCGACCTTGATCAGCCCCAAAACATTTTCCATAAAATGCAACTCGACCCGCGTAGCCGGCGCAATGATGCGCTGAGTCATAAATGCAGACGCCAACCCTGCGACACGCGCTTCCACCACGACCTCGGTCCCGGGATCAAGGGTCAAGACCGCCTCGGCTTCGCCGGCAGTCACTTGCGCGGTTTGCTGCGAACTACCGGCAACGTCAAAGAGAATCTGGGTATGGTTATTGGTGTGCAATAAGCGCCCGTTCGTATCGTAGATTCCCGCGCGCACGACCAATTCGACGTGGCCGTCAGCCGTCAGATTTTCGGCCACGGGGTTGATTTGCAGGACATAGGGGACAAAGGCTTGAGCCGAACCAGCAGCCAAACCCGAAAAGCGTCCCACAGCCTCGGCGACCTGCCCAACCTCGGCACCGGTGGTCAAGGAGAATTCCAAAATACGCTGGCCGGTGTAATCGCCAACAAAAAGCCGCTGCCCGAGCACCGCCAAACCCATGGGTAACGTCCTCGCTACTGAAATCTCCTGCACTACCGCCCCCGACAAGGCTTCGAGCGCATAGACCATCGGCGGACGAATTTGACTGGCGTAGACTGTCTCCCCTGCCGCGGCTAGCCCCCCCCACTAAGTCGACACTCGAATCGACCTGCCGTACGACCTCGCCCGCAAAAGTATCGACGTGATAAATGCGATCCTCGTCAAAACTCAACGCCAGCAATGCGCCGTCGGCAAAGGCCAAACCATCGACCTTGGCTCCGGGTGCGGGAAAGCTATGCCAAATAGCCGTGCCATCGGGAGCAAACTCGTAGATCAGGCGATCCGGATCGGTGGCATCGACAAAGAACAGGCTATACCCACTAAAGGCCAGCCCGCACGCCCCCTCCGGTCGACAGAGCACTGGCGAGGAGAACTGGTTGATAATATCGCCCGTATTAGGGGAGAGATTCAGAATCTGCGAGCGGCGGGCGTCGAGCCCGTAGAGGGCCAAATCCTGGCCTCTACTAGGCGCAAAATCCAGCAGCAATAGCAGCAGAGATATATACGTAAGAGGTAGCATAGGGCGGGGGAGAACGCTCTTTCTTTCCTTATAAATACAAGTTTATTCTCATTTTAAATAAGATTATGAACATAGTCAACCTACAAAAAAACCCGCAGTTCAAAACGCCCCTTGATATCTGTGCTAGTCCCCCAACCCCATATCCGCAAATCGAAAATTAGCCCCGGCAACCCTTCGCCGGATTCGTCGTCGGTGATCGCACTGACGACGACGGCCATTTTCCTGCCCCTGAACCGCAACGGCAATCAATATCAGCGCCAGACTCGATTCCAACATCGACATAACTCTCCCTAAACAACTTGTATAAATGTTTATCGGTTAAATTTGCCTAGTTATTAAGTTTTTAATATTGGACCTTAAACTCGGAACTCAGTACTTTTTAAAAAATCGACTTAAACGCCCATCACTCCAATGGAACGGCCATGCTATACGCCATCGCCTACTGCTTATTCTCCACCGTATTATCCGCCACAGCCAACGATGCCCTGCGCATCCAGATTGAAGAATTGCGCACAGCTAAAGACAGCCTGCTCAAAACCAACCCAGAATCGCCGCTCTTGCCCGAACACCGCGAGCAATTCCCAGGGCTCGATTATTATCCCGTCGATCTCAGCTATCGCCTGCAAGGCGAGTTACATATCTATGGACGACAGCGCCGGGTCGATGTGCCCAATACCGATGGCACTACGACAACGCCTCTAGATCGCTATGGACGCTTTGTTTCCGCCTGGAACGGAAAAGACTTCTGGCTGGAGGTCTATCGCAGCCTCGAAACGGGCGAAACGGAGGTTTTCTTTAAGGATTTAACCAATGGCGATACGACCTATGGCGGCGGTCGCTACGCGCGTCTGATAAAAGAACCAAATGGACTATATCTGATTGATTTTAATAATTCTTACAATCCATACTGCGATTATAATACGGCTTATATCTGCCCGCTACCACCGGCGAGCAACCATCTTTCTTTTGCGATTAAAGCCGGCGAATTGAAGTATGGCATGAATATTGCAAAAATAAGCGAGTAAACTAGTCCGTATTTCTCGTTTATTTTTTCGGAGTCACCCTTGCCGCGTTTTATTCTGCTCTTTGCTTTCGGTGCGCTTGTCGTCGCCGGCTCTCAGGTTGCCCTTACTCTGGGTATCCACCCCGAGCATTTGGCGTCGCTGCGCTATATCCTGATAAGCGGCGTGGGTTTGATCGTGGGCACCGCCATGGCCGCCACCGGGCTTATGGGCTTGGCCGAAGGCTACCAGCTTACCGCACGTCAACTCGGCTCCCTGCTGCAAAGCAAGACCTACGATAAAACACTACAACTCGTGGTGCGCTCAGACAATCAGCTACAATCGCAAAACCGGCATTTCTGGCAAGCCTATTGCAGCACCGGACTATCACTATCCCTTTTTCTCGCTGGCCTGCTAAGTATCAGCATTTTACTCAGCGAAAGCAGCTTTTTCGTCTATATGGCCGGACTCAGCGCCGGCGTCGGCATTCTCGGGGTAATTGGTGCGATTTGGGGTATTCAGGGTTTGCGTTGCGCACGACAATGCCAAAAAATTGCTGAAAGTGACAGCACCCTGCTTACAGCACAACCCGATTATATTGCCGAAGCGCCCCGGCCCACTGCAAAAGCGCCAGCAAAAATTAGCTGGTCCTCCAACCACAAACGATCTTCTTCTTATTCTCGGGCATTGGCTAAACGCCCCTCAGTAGCCAGCCGCTAAGCTCCATAATCACTTGCTCTAGCCTAGCCCACTGGGCTATATTTGAGAAATTATTTCCCCTTTTGATTGGAAATGATTTCCGTCTTTTATGGATCAAGGCACCAACGGACGCCCGATTATAGTCGATTAATTCTCCCTACAATAAAAGCTATTCACCCATTATTCAGGTTGTTTTTTCCTTTTTTCGCTCTCGCAGAGGAGTAAAATTCCCGCTTCCCCAATATGAGGCACCCATTTTGCTACTCTTTGCTCAGACACTCAGAGCAAATGGCAAAAGCAATGGAAAAAATGGAAAAAATAAGCGAAGCAGACATCCTTTGGCAGGAATTGCGTCAAATCTGCGAGCAGAGTATCGAACTGGCTCAAGACCTCGGCCGCCACTTGCGACGCGGCGTCGCGGCCCCACAGTTACAGCCCCTACTCGAAGAATCAGCCGAACTGGTCGGCCACCTTCGCGGGGGCATCCGCAATTTGGCGAGCCGCGGCGAAAAAGTGGACTCCGCCGAGCGTGAACAACTGCTTGCACGGATGCGCGTGCTGCTTCAATTAGAAGAGCAAATCCACGCACAACTCGGCTCGAAGGGGGTTCGCCTCAATACGCCCCGATCCTATCGTTATACTGCGGGAAGCCGCGCGCGTCAAAACCGCCCGGCACCCACCGAAAACAATCGGATCTAAGGCCATCGCCATGAATTCATCGAACCAGACATCCCCCTTTCAGCTGGGCAAAACCGACGCCCAGCTCGAAGATTTCACCGACTCCTATATCCTTTTTCAGGAAACGACCCGGCGCTATCGCGAGGCCTACGAAGAGTTGGCCGCCAAATTCGAGTCCCTCACGCTCAAGCTCGAAGAGACCAATGTCCACCTCCAACAAAGCCTTGAGGAAAAGGACCGAGTCTCCAATTACCTAAACAATATATTAGAGAGCCTCAGCGGCGGCGTCCTGGTCGTCGACCTCGACGGCGCAATTACCTTTTTCAACCAGGAAGCCGAAGACATCACGGGCTTTGAGCAGCAAAAAGTCCTCGGCCAGCCCTATGCGGAAATCATCGGCCTAAACGCCGGCCGCGAACTAAGCGTGCTGCACACCCTGGACACGGGCGAACGCCTAGCCAGCCGTGAGAAGGAGTTGCGCCAGGGAGACGGGTGCACCATCCCTCTGGGCTTCAGCACCTCGCTGGTTCGCGACGAGGACGGCACGGTTTTAGGCGCTCTCGAAGTCTTCAACGATCTGACCGAAGTCAAACGCCTCGAAGCCGAAGTGCAACGCGTGCAAACCTTGGCGGCCCTCGGCGAGATGGCCGCCACCGTCGCCCACGAGATCCGCAATCCTCTGGGCGGGATCGCCGGATACGCCGGCATGCTCGAACGCGACCTCGACTCCGATGATCCCAACCGCCGCCTGGTGCAAAAAATTACCGAAGGCGTCGGCCGGCTCAATCGCATCGTTGTCAGCTTACTAAACTACACCCGCCCCCTGCGCCTAAATGTGCATCCGGTCAACCTCGTCGAGCTAGTAGAGGAAACGACAGCCTTCTTCGCCATCGATATCGAGCGTTCGCGCGAGGATATCCACATCGAGCGCCACTTCCCCGACGGCGACCTGATCTGCCGTATCGACCCCGAACAGTTGCAACAGGTTATTCTCAACCTTTTGCAGAACGCGATGCAGGCAATGCCGGAAGGCGGAGCGATCGAAATCGGCCTGCGCACCGAAGGAGAACTTGGCGTGTTGACCATCGGCGATACCGGCGTCGGCATGGACGACGAGGTACGCGAAAAACTCTTCACTCCCTTTTTCACGACTAAGGAGGACGGCACCGGGCTGGGCTTGGTGACCTCCAAAAAGATTATCGACGCCCATAACGGCCAGATCCTAGTGGACAGCGAGCCAGGGCGCGGCACACAATTCTCAATCTCACTGCCCCAATAACCAAGAGGAAAAACGACATGGCAACCAGCAAACACATACTAGTAGTGGACGACGACTCCTACGTACGCGAATCCACCGAAGAAATCCTCCGCCGCAAGGGCTACGACGTAGACACCGCCTCCGATGGCAAGGGCGCCATGGCGAAACTGGACGAAGCCGATTACGACCTCATCCTCTCCGATATCAAAATGCCCGGCATGGACGGCATCCAACTTCTGGAGACCGCACACGGCAAATACCCGGACGTGCACATCATCATGATGACCGCCTTTGGTTCGGTCGATAACGCCGTCGAAGCGATGCAAAAAGGCGCTTACGACTATATACAGAAGGGCTCGGCCGACCCCTCCGAGATCGAACTGGTCGTCGAGCGGGCACTCGAATCCCAGGGCGACAAACGCGAGATCAAGCGACTGCACTCCGAGCTACAGGACAAATACAGCTTCAACAACATGATCGGTAAGGCGCACAGCATGGAACAGGTCTTTGACCTGATCGACACCGTCGCCGACAGCCGCGCCACCGTGCTGGTCACCGGCGAGAGCGGCACCGGCAAAGAGCTGGTCGCCCGCGCCTTGCACTACAATAGCGCCCGGCGCACCGCCCCATTTATCCGCCTCAACTGCGCCGCACTACCCAAGGACCTAATGGAGAGCGAGCTCTTCGGTCATGAGAAAGGCGCCTTCACCGGTGCCATCAAGCAGACCCGCGGTCGCTTCGAAATGGCCAACGGCGGCACCTTGCTGCTCGACGAGATCAGCGAAATTGACCCCTCCCTGCAGGCCAAACTGCTGCGCGTCCTGCAAGAGCGCGAATTTGAGCGCATCGGCTCGACCCAAACGATCAAGGTCGACGTGCGTATCGTCGCCACAACCAACCGCGACCTGCAGAAAGAGGTCGAGGCTGGCAACTTTCGCGAGGATCTCTACTACCGCCTCAACGTCATCGAGATGGGCCTACCCCCGCTGCGCGAACGCAAGGAGGACATCCCCGCCCTGGTGCAGAACTTTGTCGCCAAATACAATAACGAAAACGGCAAGTCGGTCACCGGCGTCGCGGACGACACCCTCGACACGCTGATGCAGTACGACTGGCCCGGCAATATTCGCGAACTGGAGAATTACACCGAGCGCGCCGTCGTCGTCGCCCAGAGCGACACCCTGACGCCGGACGACTATCCGCAACGGCTAACCTCGGGGCCCCAGGGGCGCGACGACGGCGGGATTCACGTCGGTATGACCGTGCACGAGATGGAACGTCGCCTGATCATGAAAACCCTCGAATCTTGCAAGGGCAACCGCACCGAAGCGGCGAGCATGCTGGGTATCAGCACCCGCACGCTGCGCAATAAACTCCACGAATACGGCGCAATGAAGGCTTTCAAAGAATCTGACGAAAACCTCGACCACCAAGAGGAAAAAGTCTTGGTGGCAGCCATGGCCTAAACCTCCAGATCCACTTTTACCCTCATTGTCAAACCTGGCCGGAGCCTATTTTACAGGCTCCGGCTTTTTACTTTGTTATATACTGGCCTATTTGATTTATTCTTAACCGGCACCTACTTTGTTAGTCTCAACATGTTTTCTCGGCGTCCATACCCGGGAATCCCCCCCTTCTGGAGGATGCTAGTTGGCCGATGACATTGGACAGGACGGCGGCAATCCGCTGGTTGTCATCGGCGATAAGATCCAACCCACACCTCATCTAGTCGCACTGTTACAACAACTCCGCACCGAGAACAACTTGCTCAATCCGGAGGACCGCATCCAATACGCGGTCTGTAACGAAAGCTCCGAGGTCGCGTTGGCTTTGCGCAAACACCTCGATTCGGTCAAAATGATCCTAATCGGGCCGGGTTTAGCGGGCAACGCGATGGCCGTGGCCCGCATGCTCTCCCAAAAAGCCTCGATCGTCCTGGTTGTCGATCCTCAGATCAACCCACTGGGGACCAACCCGACAAGTATCATGCAAAATCACAAGAATCTCGAAAAATTGGGCATCATCATCATCATGGCCAATAAAGCCACCGGCAAATTCTTCGAACCCATCGTCCAGGACTATGTGCTGTCCGGCATCACTCCTGGCGGAGACCTCGAATCGATGTCTCCCGAAGAACGGTCGCAACTTGTTGACCAACGCCTCGACTCGGTCAACAAGTTCCCCTCCCTGCCCGAAACCCAGCGCAAGGTCTCTGCGCTCGACGATATGGATCAGCCGAAAAAATGGGCTGAGGCCATCGATCCCGATCTGCCGACAAAAACCGTCATCCTGCGCATCCTCAACTCGGCACGCTACGGCTTTCGCTCGCGGGTGGAAGAGATTGACAAGGCCGTGGTCATGGCCAGCGCCAAGACCATCCGCGAAATCGTCACCGCCTGCCAGATTCGCCAGATCTTCTCAAAAACCGGCAAAGGGACCATCGACCAGTTTTGGCGCCATTCGCTGGCGACGGCCTTTTACGCGAAACTCTTTTCACTGCCGGCAGATCCAGCGGTGCAGACTTCACAGCAGAAAACCGAGTTCGCCCGCTACGAGTTCGATGAAAAAGACGTCAAAAGCATCGAGGAGCTACGCCTTTGGGAGAGTTTCGACCTCAGTGATAAAGACGACTCCTTTACTTCGGGTCTTCTGCATGACGTCGGCAAAATAACGATGATCATGTGCCTTGAAGACTCCCTCAAACTGATCACCACCTTGGTCGACTCCGAAGCCGAGGAGACCAAGGCCGAAGGCAAGCTCTGGGCGAACTCCATTATCGAAATCGAACGCTTTCTGATGAAGGATATGGACCACCAGATCATCGGCGCGCGCCTGGCTGAAAAATGGGAACTCGACCCCAGCATCGAGCAGGTAATCGGCCAGCACCACAATATCCACGAGCATTCGCCGTCGGTCGTCAAGCTTGTCGCTCTCGCCGATCTGGCGGCCAATTGCCTCTTCCCCTATCCGGCCACCGAAGAGCAACACCCCTTCCCGATAATATTCGCGTGCATCGAAAAGTCGATCAAGGACAAATCGGGCATGAGCATCGACGAAGCCGTCGACGAAGCGATCAACCAAGACGTATTTGAGGACTTGGTCGACGTACTCAGTCGCCTCAATATCTCCGAATACCTCTGGGAACTCGTCGATTTCAAAACCTTCTTCAAACTCTGCTACCTGACGTCTCCCAAGATCAAAAGCACCTCAATCGCCTTTCTCCAACAAACCGCCTGAATACCGACTCCCGCCCAACTATTATATTATGGAAGAACTCCTCAAACGCCTAGAACAGGCCGCGGATTTGCGCGAGGTACAGTCGCTGATCGACCGCATCCTCAGTACCGCCCGATCAGGTAAGGGTAATAGCCGGGAAAAACGCCTCTTCTTGCGCCACCTGCTATTTAATAAGGCGCTTTTATTACGGCTCGAAACTCCCATTGCCGTAGACCACCTGCTCTCCTCAACGACACCTCAAGAATGGGCCGAACTATTCGGCGGCGCGGTCGAGAAGGAGTTACCGCTACTGGCCGTCGATCTAGTCGAGAACCTTACGGATCTTGATCACCGCGAGCTTTTACGGCTTCTGCCCCCGGAATCCCCCAAAGTGCTTTTCCAGTTACTCAAAAGGCTCAATAGCTATCTGGAAAAATGTGCGGATTCGGTCCGCTGTATGCGGGGCATGCGCGTTGCCCACTTCATGGTCGACATATACCAGAGCCTCGCCGCCGACCCCAAAGCCTGGCGGCGGCGCTCGCCTCCGCCCTGCTGCATCGACGGCGAAAAAATCGGCAAGCTCAAAGAAGACAAAAAAGTCGACGAACTCGCCGAGGCCTACGAGACCCGAATCAACCAATTGCAGCGCATTGACCTGCGCCGTAACCTAACCGCCATCAGTGAAACGCGCGAAGAAACACCACAGATGCTCGAATCCGACTACGAGAGCGTATTGTGCATCGAAGCGCCCTTGCGTCTCGGCATCTCTAGTGCCAACGCCTCGGATAACCACCTGCGCAGTAAAGAACAAGGTGGCAAGACGCTCAATATTGCGATCGACCTGCAGCGAGAAGGAGAACAAGCCGCCACCCCGCCACTCAAGGTCACGGCCCGGCGGCTGGCTGAACCCAAGCTGATCCTGCGCTCCCTCTCGATGGATTTCAAAGCCGACTTCGAGGCCAGCAACCGCGGCGACGCGGCGACGATGAGCGGGTTATTTTTCGCCTACCGCCGTGGCGGCGACGAAGCGCTGCGGCTAGTCAAACAATGCCTAGTCCACAGCGGCATCATCCGCCAAGGCTCACAGGACATCATCAACGACATCGCGGCTTTTACCGGCGGCGGCGGTCTTGAACTCACGACGAGCAGCAAGGTCTTACAGGGGTCCGGGCTCGGAACCAGCAGCATCCTTTCCGCGGCAATCCTCAAAATGCTCTACCGCCTTTCCGGCCATCCCTACGCCGCATCCGAGACCGAATATCCCGGTCTCTACGACCACAGCCTGCTGCTCGAGCAGAGTCTCGGGCTCAATAGCGGTTGGCAGGACGCGCGCGGGGCCAGCGGAGGCCCTTCGGCGATCAAGGACTTCTACGCCCCGCCAACCAACGGCCTGCCTTCGCCCGAACGAAAATTTATCACCGAAGTCGATGAGGCCCAGTTTACCGAACGGGTCGTGCTTTTCGACACCGGCATGTCGCGCGCGGCTACTCGAGGGCTCAATATCGTACTCGATGCCTACCTGTCTAGAAACCGCAAGCGCTACACCGCCATCCGCGAGTCTCTCGCAATCCACGACCAAATGGTCGCAGCCTTGTGCGCGGGCGACTATTCCGAACTCGGGAAACTGGCCGCTTGCTACTGGCAGTTGCGCTGTGCCCTGGACCCCGATGCCACCAACGAAGCGCTGCAATATCTCTTTACAAACCCCCAGATAAACGACCTAACCGAGGGCGGACTGATCACTGGCGCCGGCGGCGGCGGCTTCGCCCTGCTGATCACTGTTGAAGGCCAACGCGCCGCATTGTGCGAAAGGCTCAACAAGCTGCGCAAGAACGCGGCCTTCGCCAAGAGCAGCGTCGTTTCCTACCAGCTCAATGCCCAGGGCATCCAGCTCCGCGACTAAATGGTCTACCCACGGTGAACTCCCAGCGAGAGCATCTACTCATCGACGGCTATAACCTGATCAAATCGAGCCAGCTCTTCGATCGTCCCGAGCGCCCCCTCGAACAGGCCCGTATGGGTCTGCAACGGGCGCTCGATGCCTACCAACGTCATACACAAAACACAATAACGCTCTACTACGATGGCGACGGCACCATTGAGCTGCCGCAGCAAAGCCGACACGAAGAGATACGAATCATCTTTTCACACGCACCGGAAACAGCCGACGACCTGATCATGCGCGCGGCCCAGGACAGACACGGGGCCAAAGGGCTAAGGGTCATCAGTTCGGATCGCGAGATCCGCCGCTATGCCGAACGCCACAAGATTCGCTCGACCCGTTCGGAAGATTTTCTCGACGAGCTCGATGCGCCCATACCCGCCCCCCTACCACAGGCAAGCAAACAATCGGGCTCCGCGAAACCCTTGACCACCGACGAACTAGACGAATGGGAACGCTTGTTCACGGCGCGACCGGCGCCCGCACCCAAGCCCCGGCCGCAAGGTGAAAATGACGGCACCGAGACTGATCCGCACCTCGACAAACACACGATAGACGAGTGGGAACGATTGTTCAAAAGAGGCGATTTGGAACAATGACCATATTGCCGTAAAGCGATCTCACTACGCCATACGCAAGCAGCGCCCCAACCCACCGAGCAATTCCGCCAAGCCTTCGCCAGCGACCCCAACTCCGCCGAAGCCCGGCAAAACCTAGCCGCTGCACGCGCAGCTGAACAGGATCACTAGGCAGGCAATGGCAACGACAATTCGCGCAGTATCGCTAGGCTATGATATCCTTGCGAACTGCCAGAGCGCGCCAGGGCCTCAAGATGCACTTTGAGCCATCCAGCTTCACAAGGCGTATCCACATCATACCAAGGCGGCAACAAACCCAAGGTCTGCTTTCCCAACCGCTCGATGGTCTGCTGCAACACCGCACCGGTGCTCCATTCCACATCGGCGAAGATCCGGCTATTCCCCGGGCGCCGACCGACTAGGCAGTAGCCTCCGTCAGTGCTCGGCCCCAATACCACCTCTTTTTCGCGCAATAACGCCAAACCCTCGTCGATATATTCCGGCGGCAGACTCGGGCTATCCGATCCAATGAGCACCACGCGTTCGGCGCCCCGAGTAAAAGCCCATTGCATCAATTGCTCCATCCGCCGGCCGAGGTCCGCATCGGGCTGCGGTACAAACTCAAAACCCCCAACCGACGTCAATAGATCGCGCAACGCGAATTCAGCGTCAGCCGGCGTATAGGCCACGGCTTTGACATCAGCCCCCGACGCCTGCAATAGCGCAGCGCAGTCTAGCACAAAAGCGCGGTAAAGACCGGCAGCTTGCTCGGCGCTCAAATGGCTTTGCAACCTAGTTTTAACCTTGCCAGGCTGCGGATTTTTGACAAATAACACGGCACAAGTCGACATCCTCCCCTCTCCTATTGTCTGTAATAAGCGAACTGCGTACTTTATCAGATTCCCGAATATAAGGCGTTGCCGCCATCCACAAAACACGATGCAAGAGGATCCCATGGCCCAAGTCAATATTGTCCGTCACAATCCCATCGCCATCTTCTCCAACCCGACCGAAGTGATCATCAACGACGACAACGGCGATGTCGTGCGTTTAGTCGAGCCGTCCGGCAATGTCGGCACACAATACGCCAATGACATCGGCTCCGAGTGGTTCGGCACCATCGAACATCTCAACAAGGGCCTGAAGATCTGCGGCGTGCATTGGTCCGATGTCTACAAAACCGACGTGCTCTGGACCACTCCCTCCGCCGACCGCGACGAATGCGACCAGTTCAAAAACGACTTTAATGCCTGCTATGGGGCGATGATCAATGCCGTCACCGGCGGTCCGATGCGCTCTAACCGCATGGCCCGCTTCACCCACCAGGAGGGTTTCCCCGATCCGGCCGCCCTCTTCGAAATCCAGATCAAAGCCGCCGCGGGTGAAACCGTCGAAATAGGTGGCGGCAAAATAGACTACGGCACCTGGATCGACCACCAGCCCTCCGGCGCCTCCGTACTGCACAAGGGTGCCGATGGTGAGATGGTCACAAGCTTGGGTGACGATCTGATCGAGGAAATGAACTTTATCCTCGAAGAACAATACGCCAAACCCTTCGCCGAAGAAGGCGTAGATTTCAAGAAGCAGACGGTCTTTATGGAAATACTCGTCGCCGTCGATGACGATCCGGCCAAAACCTGGCAACGCATCGAAGCTACCCGCCAGGCCTTTGCAACCTACTACGGCAACGACCGCCCCGCCGGGCTGATTTATCCCGTTTCGCGTATTCCCAACCTCGACAGCATCATCGAGCCACAGCCGCGAGTCGTTTCCGGCAACGTCGAAATTCATCGCTCAGGCCAGCTCGAAAACGGCTTCTCGACCTGGGCAGGTTTTAGCCACCACGGCGTACGCGAGGTCCAGGTCTCGGCCGTCAGCGGCACAGACGCGAGCACCCAGCTTGGCCTGCTCGACGCCCGTATCAAGGAAGCCGGCGGCACCGGCCTCAAGGAAGACGGCGTCTTCAACAACGCCTATATCACCGCCGGCGACGACTCGGCCGCCAACCGCGCTTCGATCGGCTCCTTCAACGAGTCCTTTAGCGCCTACTACGCTGGCACTAAACCCGCGGGTCGCACCGCACAGTTTATCGGCGGCATTCAACAGGAAGGTCACGCGAGCGGCATCTCCACCCGTGCGATCTTTGCCGAGTAGATCATGCTACAGGCCAAAAAAATCATCGCCGCACTTGAAAAGCAAGGGATCACGCATGTCGTAGGGGTGCCAGACAATGGTTCGCGCACCCTCTACGAGCAGCTGTGGGCCCACGACGAAATCGAGGTCGTACTCACCAGCAGAGAGGGTGAAGCCTACGGCCTAGCCTCGGGATTATACTTAGGCGGTGCCAACCCACTGGTGCTGATCCAAAACACCGGCTTCTTCGAAGCGGGGGACGCCTTCCGCGGCACGGCCTACAATATGGGAATCCCTTTGGTATCGCTCATCGGCTACCGCGGCTACAAAACCATGGAACCCGGCGCACTGCGCGTCGACACCGCCGCCACCTTCTTTGAGCCGACACTCAACGCCTGGAATATCCCCTACACCGCCATGCACAGCGACAACGATATCGGCCAAATCGACCAGGCCTTCAAAAAAGCCGCCGAAACCTCGCTGCCCACCGCCGTGCTAATCGTCCCGGAGACCACCTAAGATGCTCGACAAATACACCTGTCTCGAAAAGCTGGCCGGCAAACGCACCGACGAGCTCGTCGTCACCACCATGAGCGTCGCGATGCCCTGGGCGACACATTCCGACGGCCCCTTAGATTTCGCGCACGTCGAAAGCGCCATGGGCCACGCCGCCGATTTCGCGCTCGGCCTGGCGATCGCACAACCCGAACGAAGGGTTCTCTGCATCAACGGCGACGGCAGCACTCTGATGTCCTTGGGCGTGCTCGTCACCATGGCGCAACGCCCGGCCGCCAACTTCACCTTGGTCATCACCGAAAACGGTACCTACGAAGTAACCGGCAGCCAGCCAGTACCCGGCGCCGGCCTGATCGACCACGAGCAACTCTGCCGCGGCGCCGGCCTCGAACGCGTCTATACCATCGATAACGACACTGACTTTGACGCCAAGCTCGACCAGCACTTTTGCGAAGAAGGCCCCGTTGTCTTCATCTGGAAAATCGCCAAAGCAACTGAACCAGTGCCCAAACCCTCAAAACCTATCCGCGAACGCGCCTACCATCTGCGCGAAGCCCTGACCGGCGGGGTCTGAAACAACAACGATACAGCCCAATCAGCAGCAGCCTTAATAGTTGCAGACATTTAATGTCACCTGAAAATATCACCCCACCACGCCAACCCAATAGCGAGATACACACGCATGCAACTGCCCCAAATGGCCACCGTCAAACAGCGTTTTGCCAGCACCGCCCTCGACGATATCGCTGGTGAAGTCCGCCGTCAATTAGCCGCCGCTGGCCTAGCCGAGTCCATTAGCCCCGGTGCACGCATCGCCGTCTCCTCCGGCAGTCGTGGCATCGCCAATATCCCGCTAATCACCCGCACCGTCGTCGACTGCATCAAAGAAGCCGGCGGCGAGCCCTTCCTATTGCCGGCGATGGGCAGCCACGGCGGCGCAACCGCTGAGGGGCAAAAGCAGGTGCTCGCCGGTTATGGCATCGATGAAGATAGCATGGGCTGCCCAGTCGAAGCCACAATGGACGTCGTCGAAGTCGGCCAACTCAATGACGGCACTCCCGTATTGCTTAACCGCCTCGCCACCGAGGCCGACGGCGTAGTGCTGATCAACCGTATCAAACCGCACACTTCCTTTCGAGGTATTTTCGAGAGCGGGTTGATGAAGATGATGACCATTGGCCTGGGCAGCCACAAGGGCGCGACCATTGCGCACGCGGGCGGCGCCGAAAGCCTCGCCCGGCTCATTCCCGCCTGGGGCACGTGCATCCTCGACAAGGCCCCGATCCTGCTGGGCGTGGCCATCGTCGAAAATGCCTACGAAAAAACCATGCGCGTCGAAGCGCTCAAACCCGGGCAATTCCAACGCCGCGAGCCTCAACTGCTAGAAGAGGCCCGCACCGCCATGCCGCGTATTTTAGTCCAGGGTATCGACCTGTTGATCATCGAAGAGATCGGCAAGAATATCTCAGGCACCGGCATGGACACCAATGTCGTCGGCCGCATGTGGTTGCCCGGCGTCAAAGAGCCGACCAGCCCCGGCGTCGCGCGAATCGCGATACTCGGGCTAACCGAAGAGACGCACGGCAATGCCAATGGCGTCGGATTAGCAGACATCATCACCCGCCGCGCACACAAGAGTATCGACTTCCAGGCGACCTACGCCAATGTCTTCACCACGACCTTCTTAAACCGCGCCTATGTGCCGGTGGTGATGGAATCCGACCGCGCGGCTATTGAAGCCGCGCTCAGCGTGCAGTCTTTGAAAAAGACCGAGAAGGCGCGCGTCGTGCGTATCAAGAACACGCTCGACATCGGCGAGATCCAGATTTCAGAGACACTTTTAGCGGAATTTGCAGACCATCCGGATATCGAGCCAGTGGGTGAAGCGGTGGCGATGGAATTTGATGGCGAGGGGCGGTTGCGTTAAAGGTTTTTGTTCAGAAAGCCGTTACTCCCAGTAAGTATAAAATCTATTTTATACAGCACAAAGCAAGCATTTTACTACAATCCCATAAAACTCTTCCTTAGCGCGCACAAAAATACCGCCAAACTCAACGAGTCGGCGGTGGCCATCAATTAATACAGTCTTCTGCTGCTTACAACTCTTTGCGATACCGCTGCGAAGGAATTTGCAACTGGTCGCGATATTTGGCCACCGTCCGCCGCGCGATCTTCAGCCCATCCTCGGCCAAATTATCGGCGATCTCCTGATCCGACAGCGGCTTGGCCTTGTTCTCGTTGGAGACCATGCGCATGATCTTCTCCTTCACCGAGCGCGCCGACACATCCTCGCCCTCGTCGGTGGAAACCTTGCCGTCGAAGAAATACTTCAGCTCAAAAACTCCGTGCGGCGTCTGCATGTATTTGCCATTACTGACTCGACTGATCGTCGAAACGTGCATCTCGACCGCGTCGGCCACGTCTTGTAAGACCATCGGCTTGAGGTGCGTCGGCCCTTCTTCAAAAAATGGCATCTGGGCCGTGATCAGATAATTGGCCACTTTGAGCATCGTTGTACGGCGCTGCTGTATCGCATTGATCAACCAGCGCGCGTCGTTGAGCTTGCTCGACACGTATTTCTTAACCTCTGACTTGCCATTGCTACGCGGAGTATTCAACAACTCGGTATAAGTCGAATTAATCTTCAAAGAAGGCATCGAACCGTCGGCCAACGACACGATCCAATCATCGCCAACCTGTTCGACGATCAGATCCGGCGTGATATAAGAAACCTCAGTATCCATGGTCAACAAACCGTTATAATCGCTGCCCGAAGGCGTACCCGGATTCGGCTGCAACAACTCGATTACCCCCAACACTTTTTTCAGCACCTCGTTGGAGATCCCCAAAGCCCGGGTAATGCGCGTGAGGCGACGCCGGGTCAGATCCTCCATGTGATTGCGCACCACCTGCAGGGCCATTTCGCTGAGCGGATCCTCGTGTAGGGACAGCTGAATCATCAGGCACTCGCGCAAATCGCGTGCGCCGACGCCGGGCGGATCAAAAGTCTGAATCACCCGCAGGACTCTTTCGACCTCTTCGGCCTCAATCTCGAGATCACCAGCCAGCTCTTCGAGCGAAAACCCCATATAACCCCGGTCGTCGAGATTGCCGATGATATATTCGGCGACCTCCCGATCCTCAAGCGATAAATCGCTGAGTCCGAGCTGCTCATAAATCTGGTCGACTAAGGGGGGAATGGCAGTTATGCGGTTTTCTTGCGGCTCGCGATCGACTTCCCAATTGGGATCGTATTCAGTGCGTTCGCTATTATAAGAACCAGTATCGAATTGGTCATCGAGCACCTTGTCCCAATCAACCTCTTCAACATCCTGTGGCAGTTCTTGCTCTTCCTTGATCCCTTCTTCTTCCTTATCGGGTTTCTCGTCTTCCTGCTCTTCGAGCTGCTCCATCGACTCTTCGAGCAACGGATTGAGCTCGAGTTGCTGCTTAATCTCCAGCTCCAGTTCCAGCGTCGACATCTGCAATAGCTGTAGCGACTGGATGAGCTGAGGCGCCATCTTTTGCTGCAAGCTGAGATTTTGTGCGATGCGAAGCATGAAGTAAGCTCTTATAAAATAATTATTTAATTAGCCTATTTTATACTGGTCCGATAATTGCTTTGTGTCGTATATAATAAGTCGGCAGGGGATAAAAAGTCAAGGTACGGTTAAATATAGCTTTTCAACGCGAAAAGCGCTCACCCAGATATATCCGCCGCACCTGCTCATCGGCAATCAACTCGTCTGCCGTACCATCCGTGAGAATCTTGCCCGCAACAATGATATAGGCTCGATCGGTGATCTCGAGCGTTTCGCGCACATTGTGATCGGTAATCAAAACCCCCAAACCCTTGGATTTTAGCTCGGCGACAATATTCTGTATATCCTCCACCGTACGCGGGTCAATGCCTGCAAAAGGCTCGTCGAGCAGCATATAGCTCGGCTCACAGGCCAACGCCCGTGCGATCTCGACTCGCCGCGTCTCTCCGCCCGAGAGGGTATCGGCGCGCTGGTTGGCGCGATCGAGCAGATCCAGCTCGCCGAGCAACTCACCTACCCGCCCCTCAATCTCCGATTTGACCATCCCCCGCGCTTCCAAGACTGCGCGGATATTCTGCACAACACTCAACTTGCGAAAAATCGATGTTTCCTGCGGTAAATAGCCGATGCCCATCTGCGCCCGGCGAAACATCGGCAAGCCGGTAATCTCAGCTCCGTCGAGCAGAATATGGCCTCCGTCAGGCGCCGCGAAGCCGACGATGCTGTGAAAGGTCGTGCTCTTTCCCGCGCCATTAGGCCCCAATAGACCAACCACTTCCCCCGGATCAACATACACACTGACCCCATCGACGACGATACGGCCACCATAGTGTTTGCTTAAA
>JACLAC010003046.1_pt1 | contig 34719 bp, 17 predicted proteins | sample 8027881 | NCBI WGS metagenome assembly JACLAC01 (sample SAMN15725517, study PRJNA655200) | protist metagenome | isolation source: fluorescence activated cell sorting (FACS) single amplified genomes of... | place: Spain: Blaines Bay Microbial Observatory, Mediterranean Sea | collected 2016-01-19 | reverse complement strand
GGGCCACTAGCCTTGTCGGGCAGGCTGGCCAACCCCCGCATGTGCGTTTTAAAACCATAGAAAACCGAACGCTATCCTCGATCGGCCCGGTAAGCGCCATCGTGCAAGACCACCAAGGCTTTATGTGGTTCGGCGGCAACAACGCCCTTGCCCGTTTCGACGGCCATCAAGTGAAAACCTACCATCACAACGCCGATGATCCCAACAGCCTGAGCGACAATGATATACAATCGCTATTAATCGACGCTTCCGGGCGGCTATGGATTGGCACCAATAATTCGGGCTTAAGCCTTTATCACGCCGAAAACGACCGTTTCACTCATATCGTGCACGAGCCAAACAGGATAGACAGCTTGAGCAGCCATCATGTGCGGGTGATACACCAGGGGCCAGATAACACGCTCTGGTTCGGCACCGACCACGGCGCCAATAGACTCATCGCGATATCGGATACCGGGCAAGCCAGGTTCGAGCGCATTTACATGCCACAAGACTCCCCCGAAAGTAGGCTTATCCCCGCGATCTGGGTGGATGACGGCGGCATCATATGGTTCGGCACTCAGTCGGCCGGGGTTTTTGAATATCATCCAAAGACCCAAACCTTTCGACAGCACATAGAGAACATAGCGGGCGAAAAGATCTCGACCCTTTACCGCGATAGTACCGGAGTCTTGTGGCTCGGCAGTTATACAAAAGGCTTATTCCGCTTTGATGTGACCTTAGACTATTTTGTTAAGGTTATGTCGACGTCTGCGTTTGGTGATGGGGCCAATATGATCGAGCAGATCCTCGAAGACCGCCAACAGCGCCTATGGGTGAGCACCGACGGGGCTGGGGTATTATTGTATGAGCGTGCCACAAATAGCTTTCACCGCTATCGCCATGGTGTAGGCGATGAGCGAAGCCTTACCAGTGATAAACCCCGCGCGATCTTTGAAGATGACCGGGGGAATGTGTGGTTGGGTCACTTTCCATTAGGGGTATGCAAAACAGACCCTTATGCTAGCGCTTTTCGTAATTACTACCATCACCCCAACCACCCCAATAGCCTGAGTGATAACGGCATTTTATCGATTCTGCCCGCACGCAATGGCGACGTGTGGATAGGCACCGAAAAAGGCCTGGATCGCCTCGACCGAAAAAGCCACCGTATTCAACGCTTTAGCCACCAACAGCCCCAAGCCAAACCCTGGGGGAGCAAACCCGTGTTGAGCCTATTGGAGGACGACACCGGGTATATTTGGGCCGGTACTTGGCGAGCAGGCCTGGGGCGGTTCCATCCACAGACGGGAGCCTTCCAACACTATTTAGCCGGGCGGGATGGGGAGGCTAGTGTCTCGGTGGATTCTATCGTGCAGGACCATCTTGGCCAGGTATGGATTGGTGCCAACCAAGTGTATTATTATGATCGCGCACGTGATGAAGTGACTTTGCTTAAGCATCAACCCGGCGATACCAGTGTTAATGACAAAATGAAATTGTTTGAAGACAGCCAACAACAATTATGGGTAGGGAACCCCTTTGGCTTACAGCGCATTGTTGCCCAGGCAAAAGCGCCCCATCGAGCCGAGTTTTTTCCCTACCTCCCCAATCGTCAGCGCTTTAAAAAGATACACGCGATCATAGAGGCGGCCAATGGCATGCTCTGGATGGGCACCGATGGCAATGGCCTGTATCGCCTAGACCCGACCAATAAGGGCTTGCGAGTATGGCGAAAAGAGCATGGCATGACGGACCATCATGTTGCTGGCGTATTAGAAGATCGACAAGGCCATATTTGGTTGAGTACCAACAAGGGAATATCCACACTCGACCCAGCGACGGGAATATTACGACATTTTGACCAGTCGCATGGATTGCCCGGCAATTTATTTCACCGCCACGCGTTTGCCAAAACCGATGAAGGGGAATTACTGTTTGGTAGCTCCACGGGCCTTACCTTATTCGACCCTGCCGATGTTCCCCAGGGCGATGCCGCGCCCAGAGTCGTATTGACCGATTTTAAAGTGTTAAATAAACCGGTGATGATTGGAGGCCCCCACTCCCCTTTGCAAAAAGCGATACCCTTAGCACAAACGATTACCCTCGACCATACCCAGTCGGTTTTCTCGTTTGAGTTTACGGCGTTAAATTATGATCTACCGGAGTTGATCGATTACGCCTATCGTTTAGAAGGGTTTGATCACCACTGGCAATATACCGGCAAACGTCGCACGGCCATTTACACCAACTTGGATCGTGGTCGTTATGTGTTTCATGTCAAGGCCACCAATAGCGAAGGACGGTGGTACGAGCCTGGTGCCTCGGTGGTGGTCGTGGTGCTACCGCCTTGGTGGCACACCCTGTGGGCTTATGGTTTGTATGCCATAGCCATAGCGAGCGTTATGGGCTTGGCCCTATACACCGTGTGGCATAAACAACGGGCAGACAGGGAGCACCGATTAAACCAACAACTAGAAAAAATGGTAAGAAAACGCACCGAGCATTTGGCGCGCACACAAACGCAACTGGTGCAGTCCGAGAAAATGGCCAGCTTAGGCACCTTGGTGGCCGGGGTCGGGCACGAAATTAACAACCCTTGCCATTTGTCTTATATGGCTACGTATAACCTACAAAAAAATGTCGACAGATTTAGAGCGTTTTTAATGGATTTGCTTAGCGACGATGTGCCGCAAGAACTTGAAGCACAAATACGAGGCTATTTCGATACCATGTCGGCTGATATCGACAACGGGTTAGAAGGCAGCAAGCGGATTAAAGAGATCGTAGGCAATTTACGCACCTTCTCGCGTATGGATGGGGGGAACATGCAAGCGGCCACCCTAAGCCCAGGTTTATTGAGCACTTTAAAACTGGTAGAAGCCAATTATAAGGACAGCATCACCTTTGAGTGTAGTATTACCGCAGACCCTTCTATTATGTGCTGCGCCTCTGAATTAAACCAGGTCTTTATGAATATGATGGTCAATGCCTGCCAGGCCATGGACGGATGTGAGCGCTGTGTGTTAACCATCGAGTTATCTGAGCGCGATGAACATGCCGTGGTGCGTTTTAACGATACCGGGGCAGGCATGACCGAGGAGACCAAAGCACAGATATTCGACCCGTTTTTTACCACTAAGCCCGAAGGGGAAGGCACGGGTTTAGGCATGGCGATTAGCTTCGGGATTGTAGAGCGCCATAAAGGGCGCATTGAAGTGAGCACAACGGTAGGGAAAGGGACCAGCATTGAAGTGCTTTTACCGGTGACGCCAGGGCCGGATCAAAGTGTCCAGCAAAGAAACACACGATAAACTAAATATGCTTTGCCACAAAGGCGGCCATCTTCTCAAACAACAAGCTAGTTTTTTCTGGATCGCCAAAGTGATGCTCACCCTCCTCATCGATATAGAACTCAAAGGCCTTATTGTACTTTTTTAGCATAAGAGACAGACGATAAGCATGCTCCACATCCACCACCTTATCTTTCGCGCCATGAGCAACCAACAGCGGACGCTCCAGGGAATCCACAAGATACACCGGCGATATCGCCTTAAGTTTCTCGTATTCATTGTTGGAATCACCAATATATTCTTTCGCCCATTTTCGCTGCTTGTCGGAAAGGCGAGCAGATGAGACATAGAGGTTAACGTCGTACACCCCAGAAGAGGCCACACCACATTTAAATATTTTAGGGCGTTTAAGTAATAACATCGCAGCAGCATAGCCACCGTAACTGTAACCCACCGCACACACATGCTTGGCATCAATATCCTTGCGGGCAACTACCTTTTGTGTCGCCAAAATAATATCGCTTAACATTTTACCCCCCCACTGGCGCTTTCCGGCTTCCAGTAACGCCGTATTGTATCCACTGGAACCTCTAAAATTGACTCGTAAAACCGCATAGCCATTCGCCGCCCAATATTGTACATCTGCATTGTAATAACGATCATCAAAAGTGCCTATTGGGCCACCGTGTGGCATGACGATAAGCGGGTAAGGCGCTTGGCTGACGCTCTGGGGTAAGGTCAGTAAATAAGGAATGGTTAAACTATCTACCTCGATGTGCCCGTCAATTAAACGGGATTGAAGTTTATTGTCCAATTGAGGGAAGGTATGCCCGACCACAAAGGTTTTATCTTGTTGGGGTTTGCGAAAAATATACCTGCCAGGCTTATCGTGAGACTCCCAATAGCTCAGTGTGTGCTCACCACTCACACTAACATCGAACGTTGACACTAGCCGCGTTCCCTGGTGCCTCCTTTGTGTACGCCCTTTTGGGTTGTCATCGATATACTCATACATTTCGATACCATCTTTGAAGACTTTTACACCCTGAAAAGTATTATTGGGTGAAAATATTAAGCTCACAATCTCATAGGCACTGGTTTCATAGATGAGGGTATGTGTGTTGGTCACAAAGTTAACTTTATAAACCGAGCGTCGATACTTCTCATTGTTGTCAAGACAAAGAAATGTGTGGGCTTGGTTAGTGAAAGCGACAGGCACGAAATAGTTTTTTCCCTTCGGCTCAATAGCTTTAGCCTTCTGTTTACGCTTTCCCTTCTTCTTGTCGCTTTTCTCACTCCAGGTTTTGATGGCATTATATTCCCCATCGGCCAATATTTCGCTTAAGCTTAAGACATCCGTTTCGGCGTAGTGCAATACCGCGGCAGGATACCCGGTAGCATCAAAATACCAACGTGTGGCATGGCCTTTAACAGCCGCCACCTCGTTAGACTTCTTAAATTGACCACCATCGACCTTATCGAGTTTCCCCAGTTTTTTCTTATCATTAATTAATCGAGCGATGTTAAGTTTGTACACCTTCGAGTAGATACCGCTTTTAGCGTAAAGAAAGTGCCCTTTCTCGCGGGGCAAAGCATTGGCTAGCCAACCAGGCGTTCGTACACTCTTGACTTTGTCTTCTTCGTTTTTAGCTTGTGTATCGACCACAAGTAAACGACGGGAGACCTTTCTGCTTAACAAATCTTCGATGCCTGAGCGTTTTTCCGACATTTGTACCGCAATATAGCGGGTATCCAACCAGGCGATATGTTCAATGCTAGTGCCCTCTTTGGAATACGCATAGGTATCGAGCAATAGTGTGTGCTGCTCATTACTTGTATCGATTAACACCAAATGCTTGGTATCCCCTACCTGCCGTATTGCACCAATATGATCACCGCTCGGGCTTAGCGCTGCGCTTAGCATATCGGGCGGAGAAAAAAACAGACTGGCGGGCGTTTGGCTCCCCCCGTATTGACTCGTGCACAAGAGTATCCCGATTAAAAAAAACTTTACTCGTATCGACATTGTCATTCCTTACTTTGTGTATTCCTCATAAAAGGCATCTTTGACAGAGTACCCATTCACCATAGGGTATTGCGTGAGCAACTGGGAGTATTGTTGGCTTATGTGCTCCAAATCACTAGCTATATGGTTTAACAAAGCCACATACACGGTCTTTTGTCTTCGCTTTTTATGGATTTCAAGTTTGCCAACATAGTTGATTTTCCCTCGCTTTATACTAAAACGCCATTGGGGGTCATCTTTTGTGGAGATGGAATAAGGCAAATCGAAGTAAGGGGCGTTCACCCGGGTAATCTGATACTGCCCCTGGCGTAAAGGCAATAGCAAGAACTCTTTTTCTTTCCCTTTTAATTTCAATGGTTTGATTTTTCTGGGGTCATTTTTTCGGCTATACTCGATCGACGGAGCAACGCCTCCAACGTCTAGACTGAGTAACAAATAACCATGGTGTCGCGCTAAAGAGTGACCCTTTCGTTTTCCGGCCTGTGCCGCTTGAACTCCCATGAACACTACCAAACAGACGAAAAAATAGCCAGCTGGTTTTAAACACTTCTTCATAGTGATCCTTTTGCGTATAGGTAACATAGACTAGCCCGTCTTAATCAGGGTATTATAACATTCTGAGTTAAAAAGACTCAAACAAAAGACAACGGGAGTGCAATGTGCCACCAGAAATTCGATCACCGTTTAATCATATCTTTTTGCTTTTTATCATCTCGCTTTTGTGGGGCAGCACCGCTTATGCGGTAGTAGGCGATACTAAGCTTGTACGGCCGATCACCTCGAAGACCCTGCCCGATCCATCACAGGGGACGGTGATTGTACGCATCCTCAATGCTGGGCATATTGTTTTACCCTTCAATTACCTAACTCTCGCGCCTAAAAACTTAAACGAATCTAAGAAGATTAAACCCATACGCCTTATCGCGCTAGAAGAGGTCAACGGGAAAACGGCCCTGTTTGCCTCTGCGGTGCCAGCCGGCGAATACTCTTTATCCGACATCCGATCTTTACACTTTGATAAGAGCTACCAGTATGACAACTGGATAGACACCAATCTGGAGTTTGGCACATTCAAGGTCGCGCCAGGGAAAATCACCGACTTAGGTACTGTCGTTTATTATACGAAAGCACAAGGGGATAAATACGTGAATACCTTGGTGCGCTCGCCTACGATCCCGGAAGGTAATGTCATCAAAGCCTATTTACCCTTTTTACCGTATGTCCCTGATGAAACACTCACCTGGAACGAAGACGGTTACGCCAATGAAAGGCAAACATCGTATGCTTCTGTTGCACAAAACCCCGTCACCTTTAACCAAAGATACCAAGCCCCAGATGGTAGCTTGTACTTTATAGGTAAGTTAGGTGTCATATTAAAACTCACCGCCTCCAAAGAGTGGGAAGTGGAGGCTATCGACACCGACTTTGATTTGAACACCATGGTGCAAAATAAAAAGGGGGACACACTCGTGGGCGGCGATCATGGCACACTTTTTCTCAAGCGAAAAGGCGGCGCTTGGCAAAACATCACACAGGACCACAATTTTCGAATAGAAAAAATCATCCCATATCAGGAACACATAGTCGATGTGGTGTTAAGAAGTGCTCATGAAATTCGAATAATACGGGGTGATTTGTTGCAGTCTGCCTTAATATGGAAAAAAATGGCCTACTACACCCTCCTTAGCGGTTGGGTCGATAGTCAAGGTAAAAGCAAAAAAGTGGGCGCGCTAAAACTGACCGGTAAGAAGAACCTTACTAAAAAGGAAAAAGCCCGAGCTTTGGCCCGAGCGGCCAGACTCAGCTTAATCAACCACTTTAACATTGTAACATTCGATCAAAAACATGCCATTTATTTCAACCGAGCACGAAGTGGTGAAGTATCGCGAGCGAACTTTGAAAACAAGTATAAATACAAATATCGTTTCGATCCTGCCACCTGGAAGCTTTCCAGCTACAAGGCCCCTCGCGATGGGATTAAACAGAAATTGAATGCTGGCACTATAAAACTTGGAATAAAAGACCCCTACCTATGGCAATTGTCTGCTAAGGATCGTTATTACAGACAAGATACCAATACGCATAAATGGGAAAAAATAGCTACACGGCTTGACGGATGCCCTAGCGTTGCTAAAACTAAGAACACTTGTAAACGCAATGGAAAATTCTACCGTCGTTATCAAGCGTTCAACTTTGTATCCACCCCTGTTTTTAGCTCCAACCTGGATGCAGTGGCTATTGTGAAGTTTTCACGAAAGAGCCCGAAAAATAAAGATAAATATAATCGTTATATCTTTGCCACCGAGGATGGTGGTAAATCATGGAAGCCGACCAAGCGTCAACTCCCCCGTCCATTTTGTACGAGAACAGTACCCGAAGTTCTAGGTTCATTAATGGTGTCGTGCCTCGATTCTAGCGATTTTTATGAGTCTTTCGACGGTGGAAAAAACTGGCAGCAAGTACGCGAACACGAGGCATTTTAATGCGCGCCAACTTTACCTTCAAAGCAACGCGCTTTTAGGCACATCGATCACGGTTTCAAACGGGACAAAAGCATCGTTGGCCGCTTTAGGGGCCAGCAGATGCAAGTGAATGTTGCCCCCTTGGTCGACTAAAAATTGCCGCACGGCATCCATCCCGACACCACGGCCCGAAATATCCGTCACGGCCTCCTTGGTCGATACACCCGAGGCAAACATCAGCTCGGCAATGTCGGCGCAATCGGGGTGGGCATCACGCTCCCAGAGACCAGTCTCCACCCCTTTTTCAAATAAGCGGTCGATGTTCAGCCCTCGCCCGTCATCGCGCACTCGCAAGACCAAAGATTCCCGCTCGGTTTTCACCTCGATCTCGATATGCCCCTCGGCTTGTTTACCCGACTGCTCTCGCTGATCCGGCGCCTCAATGCCATGGTCGAGCGAGTTACGCAGAATATGGGAAAAGACATTATTAATAAGGGCATGGCTTTCATTTTTAATATGAATCCCTTTCGCATGGACTTGCACGCTCGGTTCGGCTTTACCCAATTGTTGGGCCATAGAAGGCAGGGATTGGACGATGTCTTCAATCACCTTTTCAAAAGGGCTGGATATCGCCTCTAACATCATGCTCTGTATTGGCTGCAATATTTTCGACTCGACCACCTCTGGGAAGACCTTATGCATCGCATTAATGGAATCGTTAATAGTCATCATGCTATCGGCATCTAACCACATACCGTCGGTGCGATCTTCCTTGTCGGTGCGGCCCAGTACCCGGCGGTAAATATCAGCGTACTCTGCCAACACTTGCTCTAAGCCATCGAGTTGTGCTAGCAGAAGCGTTTTGTCCCATGCCTTAACTTCTTTGTGGCTAAATGGATTTTTCAGCGCTGTGTAATCGGACTCGATATCGTGGGCAAGGGTACTAACATGAGTAAAACCGAAAGTACGACTATTGCCTTTGATGGTGTGCATGTTACGAAACAACAGCGCCAGGGTATCGGGCTCGGGGGCCTGCGCTGCTCGTATGCCCTCCCGGTTTTGCTCGATGAACTTGGCCGAAGACTTTTCAAACATAAAATACTTTTTACTGGAGATGTTCAATAACTGCATCATCATATCCAGCTCGCGTTGTTGGTGTTTGGCATCGGCTTGCAATTGTTTCAGTTGCGTCACGTCGCGTACGGTGATCATCAATTTGTCTACAATATCGCCTTGAATAATGGGACTCCAATCCAGTGATAAATGTTTGGTCTTGCCTTTAATCTCCTTATCGTACTCTTCCACCAACAAATGAGAGTTAAAGTCGAAGTTAAAAGGATCTTCGCCTACAATGGCGTTCACCGATTCTTTGGTTTGATTGAGCTTATCGCTGGTCAAGTCGCACTGGCTAAACAATATATCAGCATAGTGCACACCTACGATATTTTTAGTTTCAAAAATGTCTTCCATAAAATGGGAGTATTCCGGGTGGATTTTGCCATTAGCCTCAATGGTAAACAAGCCTTGGTGCATATTGCCTAGCATGCTTTGGATATCGTTGTTTTTTTTCTGTAACTCCACTGTACGCTCTTTCACCTTTTTTTCTAACAAACGGTTTTGCTCTTCTATTCTGCGCCGTTTTTGGCTTTGGTGGTGAACAAATGCCAGCACTAGGGCTATCCCGGCTAGGCTATAAAGGGTGTAAGCCCACCAGGTCTTCCACGGTGGAGGCAACTGAACAATGGTGATCGTGTTACCCGCCTCGTTCCAAAGGCCGTCATTATTACTGCCTTTAACCCTGAACACATAGGTGCCGGCATCCAGGTTTGTATATTTGGCACTGCGTTGATCGTCCACATAAATCCAATTATGGTCAAAGCCTTCTAATTTATAAGCGTATTGGTTTTTACCCGAGTCTCGGTAATTTAAGGCAGAAAAATCAAACACAAACATCGATTTGGTATGATCGATAACAATGTTATCGGATTGATTGATGGTTTTCGTTAAAATGCCGTCGTTCCCTCCTACGCCTACCGATTCCGAGAAAATTTTAAAATCGGTCAATACCACGGGGGGGATATTTTTGTTGCCTTCCAGCTCGGCGGTTCTAAAAAAGCGCAGGCCTTTCACCCCACCAAAAATCACCTCCCCCTGGTCCGATTTAGCCGCAGCGCCGATACTAAAGGCCCCCACCGTGCGGCCACTGTCACGATTATAATTACGGACTTTTCTAGACTCGGGGTTAAACGAGGAAACCCCGTTATTGGTGCCCAACCACAGCAAGCCGGCATCATCTTCTATAATGCTTCGGATCGCATCATCGATAAAACCATCCTTTTTAAAAAAGCCACTAAACGTGTCGCTCTCTCGGTGATAGAGGTTCAAGCCGCGTTCGCTCCCTATCCATAATCGCCCCTTGCTGTCTTCATAAAAGGACAAAATGGACTCATGGCTGATGGTGGTGGGGTCGTCTTCGAGACTTTCATAGCGGGTAAACTTACCCGTGTCTCGATCCAGCCGACTTAATCCGCCTACGGTACCGACCCAAAACTCGCCCTGGCTATCTTCAAACACGGTCCAGACAAGCCCGGAAGCTATCGAATGTTTATCGTTGTCATCGGGCCAGTAATGGGTGAATTCCCCGGTGTGTCGGTCATATCGACTGAGGCCACCGGAGTGCGTGCACACCCATAAGACCTTTTGACGGTCCTCGTACACGCACCAAACATTGGCACTGTTTAAACGTTTGGAGGTCTCGATCGTGGCTTTTTGGGTACGTTTGTAATCAAAAGGAATACGGGTAAAGTCTTTTGTTTTGGTGTTATAGTGAAAGATACCCCCTCCCCAGGTGCCCGCCCACAGTACCCCTTGGGAATCGATAAAGGTAGTTAGAATGGCGTTGCTGCTAATGGAACTCGGGTCGTCTTCATCGTGGGTAAAGTGTGTAAACTCTTCGGTGTCTCTGTTTAGGTAATCCAAGCCCCCACCATCGGTGCCCACCCACACGTTCCCTTTGTTATCCACCTGAATGCCTAGCACAGAACGGTGGTTAAGGCTGTTAGGATTGCTCGGGTCGGATTCAAACACCGTAATAGCCGCACTGGAGCGATCAAAAAAGTTCAGCCCCTCTGGGAAGTTGCCTACCCAGATATCGCCGCTGCTGTCTTCGAAGATGGATCGCACCACGTTGGAGCTGAGCGACCCCGAGCGTCCACGGTCATGTTGGTAGCGAATAAACTTCTCTTTTTGGTGGTCAAACACGCTCAAGCCGCCACCGTCGGTGGCAATCCACAGATAGCCATTGGTATCTTTAAACAGTGTCCAGATAACATTACCACCGAGGCTGTGCGGGTCATTTTTGTCATGGCGATACCGGGTAAAGGTTTGGGTGGCCGGATCTAAGTTAACCAAGCCGTTAGTGGTGCCCAACCAAAAACGCCCGTCTTTGTCGGGCACAAAGCCCATCACGGTGTTGTCGGTCACCGAATCGGGTTTGTCCGGGAAGGCTTTATAGTTGGTAATGGCCTGGCTTTGCCAGTCCATTTTATCAAAGCCGCTTTCGGTTCCCAGCCATAAGTTGCCCGTTTCATCAAAATATAAACTGTGAATGCTGTCATGACTGAGCTTGTTGTTATTACTTTGGTTTATATTCGAAATATGTTCTGTCATGGGGTCGACAATAAAAATACCATTACTCGAAGCGCCGACAATCTTGCCGTCTTTGGATTCCACAATAAAGCTAATACTGGCATTATAAGCCTGGACTTGTAAGTCTTGCTGGTGCTTTAATTTCTCTAGGCGGCCCAAGTTACGGTTGTATTTCATCAAGCCCCCGCGCCCTCCAATCCATAAGGTACCACGGCGGTCTTCCATAATGTGGGTAATCGATTTTACAGGGAGGCCGCTATCGCCGGGGGGCGCGTCTTGGGGGATGAAGTTAATGGGTTTAAAGTCATAGCCGTCGTAACGCACCAAAGCATTATTACTGCCAAGCCAGATAAACCCGATGGAATCTTGATAGATGGCTTGTATTTCACCTAACACCAGATCCTCATTGGCTAACAGGTGCTGGAAATTGATTTTTTGGGGGTAATTAAAATGTTTTGCTGGCTCATTCGCGACCGCCAACATCGACGTTGATAATGCCGTGATGGCTATTGTAAGGGCTAGCGCTAAATGCGAAGTTATAACTAGCCGGAATAATAAGCAATGATTTTGCACAAACACCTGGAATAAAGCAGATAACGCGAATATCTTGAGTATAGGTGGTATATCTTACATTTTCGAATAAAATTTATTCTGTGTAGGCCACCAGGCCATTCCCCTCCGTCACTGTCGCTGAGCATCGATCTTCTCTAACCATCATACAATCAAACTCAATGGTCTTAAGCGTTGCCTCTTCAACGGTAATAGGGTAAATGCTAGACAACGCATAACCTTGCGCTTCAAAGAACGATAAACTTTCCGTAACATGAGGGATGTCTTTATAAATAGGCACAACCGATAGCTCCGACTGTAATGCCACCACGCTCTGTTGATAATCCCCCAGCCCTTTATACACCTCTAAGTCAAACCCTTGTGTATCGAGTTTCAAATAGATATTGGTCTCTTTTGAAATAGACTCGGCAAGAACGGTACATAACTTTCTAATTTTGACGGATTCAGAGGCTTTGGTGACACAATTTTCACCAAAGCGTTCTTCACACCATTCATTGGAACTTAAAAAGGATGTAAACTCCGACCAATTGGCTACATTTATAGTTTTTTCACCGTTTTCGTTGCCAAGGGCCATATCAAATACCTCCCATAGATCATCGTGTAAAGCCTCGGCGGCTAGTTTGGCATATATGTGTGCTATTGGTTCAAATGAAAATATTCGACCCGTGTACCCTAGTTTACGCAAATTTAGCGCGAACTGCCCTCGATTAGCGCCCGCATCAATCACCAGGTCGACCTGGTATTTTTCTAATATCGCTTTCAACCGGAAGTCGCGTAGTTGATTATATTGACCGACAGTTTCTTTTACTTCATTCATCACATGGATTGCTCTTAATTGGATTGTTCTTACATGGATTGCTCTAAATTTTTGCCGTCATTATGAGTGATGGTTTAACTTATCGCGGCTATTAAATTGGTTTTCCACTTGCCTTGCCCCCATCGAAAAAGGTTGTACAATACTTTTAGTACCTCTTCTACCACAAATACCCATAACAATGAAATAAAGCCATACTCTTTAACCACCAACACAGCGGTAGGGGCTGTGATGCACCAAGTGAAAAACAAAGAACATTTCGTTGACCAAGCGCCGTCACCGGAGGCTTTAAGGTTCATCCCTACCACTAAATGAATCGATTTCATAAATTCGATGATGGCCAAAGGGATAAACACCCAATAAACGGCTGTTAACAATGGCGTATCTTCAACAAAAAACCCAGCAACAAGTGCACTCATTAGCAGCATAAAAACAGTTAAACTGCCAGAAATCGCCATGCTATACAGCAGCGTATAGCCAACAACCTGCTTAGCCGCCCAGTACTTTCGCCTGCCTACATATTCCGAAAAAAGAATTTGTGAAGAAATGGAAAAGGCAATGGCAGGAAATAAACAAGGCAGGTAAAGATAGACCGCCAATATTCGAAGCGACAATTCTGCTTCACCAATGCTAGCAATAAGAATATTGCCAAAGATTATAAAAACCTGAATGGACAACGGGTCGATAGAAGCGGGAACGGCGACTCGAGCAATAAGCTTGTAAATACTCGCTAATGTATCCCTGGCCACACGCAAAGAGGGTATGAAAGACAAGGTTCTCTTTTGTAAAAACAGACAGACAATAACGGACACAGAAACCGATAACACACTGGTGAGTGCAATGCCTAAACCCCCCCAACGCCCCAAGCCCCATAGATTATAGGCCACGGCGGCATTGCCGATGGTGTTAAACGTCAAGACAATGAGGGCGGAATAAATATTGAATCTCACTTGTTCATAGACGGTGTTAACATTATGGAGTAAAAAGCGAACACCACACAAGCCAAAGGCCCCACCTACCACGCTTAAATACTGGGTGGCAATGGTAACGGCCTCGCCGGTCAACCCTAAATAAGACGTAATATTAGCGCTAAAAAAGTAAAACACGAGCAAGTAAAATAGGCCCACCCACACCGTGAGAACAAGACCGGCATTAATCACCTCCCTAGCCAACGGAGCATCCGCTCGGCCTAACGCTTGCGAGGCCAACGATCTAATGGCGGTACAGATACCCGCACACACAACATCGCAAAAAATCAAAACGGGGGCCACGGCACCGACGGCAACAGCCGTGAGTGGCGAGAGTTTTGACAGAAAAATAAAATCGACTATAGGCACACTTAAACCGACACTCAAATCCATAATAAGTGGCAGCGTTAGTGACCAAACCCGTTTTTTTATTGTGTTGGGGCGTTTATGAGTAAAATACCGCATGCTTTTAAATTAACGTTAAACTAGATTAATAGTAGTCGTTATAGTCATCGATCGAGCCATTTTTGACCATGGCTTCGGTTTCCACACTCATTCTATCTTTGCCATAAACCACCACTGCAAGCAACAAGTTAAGGCTAAATACCAGTGCCATGCCATATGCTCCCAACTCATAGAGGGTATTATGACTATCCAGCAAAAACAAGCCGGATAAACCGGTACACACTAAGCTGTAGCAAAGGAGCCCGCCTTGGTCTCGCAGGACTTCTGTCCACAATATCTTGCCTTCTGTTGCTTTTCCTGTGGGCTTCCACCCATGGCGAGAATTAATAAGATACCTTACCATTCCCTTAGAACGTACCCAGGTAATAAATCCGTCTACGACCATATTGGCCATATAGCAATGTATCATTTTTTTAATTTTTCCCATTCCGCCTAGCGATAACTTTCGATACGCGCCTATGACCATCACCAACGGCGGCAGCATAGATAACCCGGCAAGATACAACAACGGGGTCGATTGAAACGCAAGCCCTGCTAAAAAATAAAAAGGGAGCAAGCCGTAATTAACAAATGTGCACATGTGTTGAACCCAACCCAATTTTTCAAACAGGGGGAACTTGTTTAAGTTGGCGGCACTGCTAAGGTGTTTTGAGAAAACTTGATAAGCGCCGACTGTCCAGCGAAGCCACATCGCTTCGGTTTCACGTAGCGAGGCAGGTACCCATTCCCCCGATTGCAACCAGACGCTTTTACCATGAAACCCTGCCAATACTGTTCTTACCGACATAGAGAAGTCTTCGGCGACAACAATTTGACCGTTATGATACTCCAGTGTATCGCCCATTTGATCTATCGCCGTTTTTCGCCAAATCGCGTTATGCCCATAAAACATCATATGCCCACCGTGCATATTTAGGCCTAAAATAAATCGCTGCATATAGCACTTGATACCTTCGGCTAAAGCCAGATTAGACGAGTCTTTAACGTTAGTGGGGATGGTCTGTAGTTGAACAAACCCCAAACGCGGATTGTTTAAAAACGACGACATGGGTTTACGTAGGGCGTCCCTAGGCAAGGTGGAGTCCACATCTAAGAACATCACATAGTCCGCATAGACATGGCTAAGGGCAATATCGATATTTCTAGGTTTAAACCCTTCTCGCCCGCGCCTATGAATAAACTTGACATCAACACCGATATTTTTTTGAAGACCTTCAACATAGCGCTTCCATGGTGGGTAGTCCTGATGATCTTCATCGCTATTATCCACCACGATAATGGATAGCTTGTGGCTCGGGTAGTCTATAGCAAGAGCGGAATCTAAGGTCATTTTGGCTACGCAGAGGGGCTCATTGCAAGAGGGGATCACTACCGCTACCGTCGGACAGTCTTCATCGGCAAGACCCTTGGTGGGCGCTAGTTTTTTTTCATTAAAGAACAAAAATCGCCACACCACATTGAGTTCGTAAAAAATATTCACTAAGAATACAAAAACAAGGGATAACAAGATTAAAGTGGGCACACTAGCACCTTCGTTATACATTATCACAAAACAAGTGGTCATGGATAATGCTATGGACATAGTAAGCACTTTGATATTGAAAAAGCTTTTGGTCTCCGCATTCGTGGTGGGGGTTGGCTCCTTAATGGAGGCCGTACGTTCTTTGTGAATTAGAATAGTTTTTTCCATTTTATTATTGTGTTTTATTTTTATTGTATTGTTGGCGCCTTTAGTCTGCAATAACTAAATGGCAATCCAATTTATCCAAATCGGTGGCGTGTATATTATCATGCGTGTTTGCGCGGTGTAAACACAAAGTTCAAAGGCTTTTTGCCGAGTTTCCAGCTTGCCGTTAACATTATAACTACATGGCGTGATTTGGCAGCAGACGTCATTATTAAGCCATCCATACAAAGCAAAACCATTTACAATAATTTAGGGCTGTGCTACGGCGCGCTACAGACGTCGTCAAAATTTTGACAGCAAGCCCCATCACGCGATAAGTTCGCTCGAAGGGAGCGCTATGTGGGTATAATAGTCGTAATCACCATCTTTAGTTTTTTGGGTTGCAAGCGCGCCCGCCAACATCCACATTGATAATGATAATGCCGCAGATGGTTATCGTATGGGGGAGCACTCAATGTGAAGATATAACCAGTCGAAATAAAACGAATATCTTAAGTATAGAATACATAGCCTAAAAAGTCGTGCGTCCTTATATGTCCTTGTCACGTGTGTTGCCCTTTTGGCACATTTCAATTTTTATAAGGTCTATATAGAGACAATAGATGAAAAAGCTTTTATAAAGCATCGGTCTAGAATCGAAACAATTGTATGCTTTTTCTTTTAACAGGTTTATGATTCACAGAACATGTGAGCAGGTCGTGACGGGAAAAAGATTAACCGGTTTAGGCGACATCATCCGCCAAACAAACCCGATAGTGTCTCCAATCCCTTCCAATGTTAGCCAGCGTCTATGAATACCTGCTCGCGACGTCTTACACTTTAAAAGAGTAGGTTAAAACAACATTATGAAACTGTCCGGTTTGATCGCTGCCCCTTTCACCCCCATGGATAACCAGGGAAACCTCTGGGTTGAGCAGATCCCCTTTTATGCGTACATGCTTAAAAACAACCGTCTTGGCGGTGTCTTCGTTAACAGTGCCAGTGGCGAAGATTTGGCGTTGAACCTTCGTGAGCGAAAAATCACCGCCCAATATTGGATCGACCAAAAGACAAAAGACTTCAAGGTCATTATCCATATTGGCCATCAAACACTAAACGACACACTTCACTTGGCACTCCATGCGGAGCAGTACGGCGCAGACGCCATTGCGTTGATGTTGCCCTCCAACTCACAAGATATGAGCTTGGAACAGATGTGCCATTGGATTGGTAACGTTTGCGACACCGTAACGCATACGCCCGTCTATTACTGCCACATGCCGTGTCGCACCCATATTACCATCGAGCTGAACACACTATTAAAAGCGGTGGGACATGATCACAAAAACCTGGTAGGTGCCCAATATGTTCACAACAACCTGATGGACTTCCAGCTATGCAGCCATCTCGACCAAGGGCGCTACACAATGGTATTTGGTCGTGATGATATATTACTTTGCGCGTTGACCCTGGGCACACAAGAGTTCATGAGCAGTGCATATAATTATGCGATACCTTTGTATCATAGCCTAATTCGGGCATTCGATGAGGGCGATCTAAAAACCGCTGAGGCCTTGCAATATAAAGCCATGCAGTTTATCCGAACATTTTTAACGCAGGACGGTGCTACTAGTTTGGCCAGTCAGAAAGCGATTATGCGCTACATTGGGTTGGACTGCGGACCGCTACGAAACTCACAAAACCGTTTAACACCCGCGCAGTGTAATCGCTTGTATCACGATCTTGATACCTTGGACTTTTTATCTATCGCCTCAAATGTGCATACCAGTACATCCATCGATCAGGCATATCACATGGGCTGCCATTAAGATATTATTGATATTAACACGGTGTAAATCAGCTTATAATCTAACACCATAACGCGTTTATCTCGCTATTATAGTTGTTTTCATCCTTCGTTTATGTCTTAATGCATACGCAGTACTACTCAAGTCTACACCGACAAAACCTAAGGAGCCGCGCCCCAAAGCCGTAGCCATTGGTAACGTTACAGGTTTAGAACAATTGAGTCTAAAAATATTAGATCGATCCAAAATATTCTTTCATATTATCCGAACAAAAGGTGGCTACACTTATAGCATACTATTACGTCTTAGCACCAAAAACATAAAGGCCATGTAGAATGAAAGGCAAACAAAGCGTACTTCTGGTAGATGATAAACCCTCGAATGTGGAGATGTTATCGATGTTACTCGACGGTGAGGGATACACCGTACTAGAAGCCTTCTCCGGAGCACAAGCTTTGGATATCGCCGTGAATCAGCAGCCGGATATTATCTTGCTCGACATCATGATGCCCAAGATGGACGGTTACGAAGTCACTCGATGTTTAAAATCATCGGCCCAAACAAGAACCATACCAGTTGTATTGGTCACCGCTTTAAATCAAATTAGCGATCAAGTAAAGGGACTGGATGCTGGCGCTGACGAGTTTCTGTCAAAACCGGTCAACCGTATCGAGTTAATTGCACGAGTAAGAGCTTTGCTACGTATGAAAGCCTTCCAGGAAGAACTTAAAAAAGAGCTTAAGCAACAACATCGGTTCAATCATTTACCCCATATTATTCACCCACACACTCACGAGCAGGACCATATCCTTATTATTGAAGATGATCCGCATCGTGCAGAACAACTCGCCGTGTATCTGCAACGCAAACAGTATAAAACGTATGCGGCTAGTAGCTCTGATGAGGTGGACGTTATCACTCAAGAGTCTCAACCGGACTTACTATTATTAGATTTAATGTTAAACGGGGTTAACGGTGTCGATTACCTTAAAGCACTGAGATCCGACCCCCGTTACCAGAATACCCCTATTATCACCATCACCGATATCGATAGTTTGGAAACCAAAGCGGAGTGTTTTGACTCCGGCGCAGACGATTATATCGTAAGGCCTTTTCATTATAATGAGTTATTAGCCAGAATTCAGGCCAGCCTCAGACGCTCAACTTGCTACACCGCGTTAAAAAACAATATTAATGAGCTTAAACAAGAAAATACAATAGACCCTCTCACTAACCTCAAAAACAGACGTTTTCTGGATGCTTTTTTGGAGAATATTTTCAATAATTCTATCCGATATCCCAGCCGTAACTATAGCCTCATTATGGCCGATATCGATCATTTTAAATCGATCAATGATAAATACGGCCATACCGTGGGCGACTACATATTACGTAAAGTCGCCGATTTACTTGCCGACTTTGTTAGAAGCACCGACATTGTAGCTCGTTATGGCGGGGAGGAGTTTTGTATTGTGCTTCCCGAAACGCCGATTAACGCTGCCCATCGATTATCTGAAAAAATCAGACACGCGGTGATGAAGCAGGAGTACCCCAAAATTGATAGTAAACTCATCACCGTGAGTCTTGGTGTCTCGGGGTTTTGCCCACAAGATACCTGTCAACTCGATGCGCTCAACCGAGCCGACAGTGGCTTATATCAGGCGAAGCGAAATGGTCGAAATTGTGTGTACACTATCAACGATCCTAGTTGGTATCACCAGGAAAACCAGGCCTGCTAGGAGCCCCATTCATTTATTCCAAGGGTTGAATGTACGTGGCGATGCGCGCTTGGCTTTTTTGGGGCGGCTTTTGTTACCCTGTTTGGCTTTGCCTGCATTTTTAGGTACGTAATTTAAAATGGAAATGGGCACTTCTTTTCTCGGTAAAAACTCTTCAAGGTCTTGTCGGGTAATAATGTGCCCTAACTTGCTTTCGATGGCGCATAGGTTTTTAAAGTCATCGCGCGAGACTAACGATATGGCCTCGCCCGAGGCGCCTGCGCGGCCGGTTCGGCCTATACGGTGAATGTAATCATCCGGCGTATTGGGTAAGTCGTAGTTAATGACATGGGGAAGCAAGTCGATATCAATCCCCCGAGCGGCAATATCGGTGGCCACCAAGTATTGGATCTTGCCCGATTTAAAATCGCTCAACACTTGTGTGCGAACGGGCTGGCTTCTGTCGGCATGAATAGCATCGGCTTTAATGCCTCGCTTTTCAAGCTGGCTTACCAGCTTTGCCGCACCATGCTTGGTTCGAATAAAAATAAGCGCTTGCGACCACTGATGCGTTTTAATCAAATGGCTCAACAAGGATGATTTATTATCTTTATCGACGGTGATTAACCACTGCTCGATGGGAGGTGTACGGGTACTTTGGGTTGTCAGGGATATTTCGACCGGTTGGTCGATAGCCGTTTTGGCCAAGCTGCGAACCCTATCAGACAGTGTGGCCGAAAATAACAGGTTTTGTCTGGGCTCGGGCAAGCGTTCAATAATTTTATTAATGTCGCCAATAAATCCCATATCTAGCATTCTATCGGCTTCATCCAAAATAAACATTTCTAGCTCATCAAAGCGGACGGCTTTTTGGTAAGCCATATCCAATAATCGACCTGGGGTAGCGACTAAAATATCGACCCCTTCTATGAGCCGTTGTTTTTGGGAATCCGATTTCACTCCCCCACACATCACCATGGAGGTAAGGCTTAGATGCTTTGCGTATTGGGCCAGATTGTCTTCAATTTGTAGCGCCAGTTCTCGGGTGGGGCTTAGAATCAGTGCGCGAAAGCGCTTCCCACGGGAGGGATGCTCGGGGTGGCGGCTGAGTATCTCTAACAGGGGCAACACAAAACTGGCCGTTTTGCCGGTACCCGTTTGCGAGGCCGCGATAAGGTCCTTTCCGGCCAAGATAACCGGGATCACCTTCTCCTGGATCGCGGTGGGGGTTTGGTAGCCTTTATCGGCTACGGCGTTTAAAATCGGATCGCTTAATCCAAGTGCGGAGAATGACATTGAGCCCCTCAGGTGTACAATTAACGAACAGGGCTACCCTGACTGAAGCGAAGCTTACGGCATTATCGGTGCGATAGCGAGTAAACTCCGCACAAAACGGTACTTTTTATCCAAGCGATATTCACGTCAAAACAGGTAAACGCACCCTAATCTGCGTCCCCTCACCCACGGTAGAGGCCACCTCAATACTCCCTTTATGGCTTTCAATAATGCCATAACTAATGGCCATTCCCAGCCCGGTGCCTTCGCCTTCGGGCTTGGTGGTAAAAAACGGGTCAAATATTTTGTCGATGATCTCTTGGGCCATGCCTTCCCCGGTATCTTTAAAGGTGATACACAGCTCATCTTCTATTTGCTTCATGTCTATCACCAAAGTCGCCACGGCCTGCCCCTTCATCGCCTGACAAGCATTGACCATTAAGTTCATAAACACTTGGTTTAACTCGGACAACTGGCATAACATCGGTGGGTCATCATGAATATGGCAGGTAAACTCTATGTCCGTTTTGTATTGGGTTTTCACCAAAGATAATGTGCTTTGCAAACCTTCTCCCAAGCGCTCGTGCAGCATGGTGTCTGGGCTGCCAGCACGGGAAAAAGAACGTAAGTTAGCCACAATACCATTAATACGCTGAGTGCCATTGTGCAGTGTGGTCATATGCTCGAAGACTTTATCAAACTTCTGTTCAAACATATCCACCACCTCTTCGTTGTCTTCGCCAGCAAGATCGATGATGGTGGATTTAATATCATGGAAGGTCTGATCGACAAGACTGGAAGCGGCGTTGATGAAACTTATCGGGTTATTAATCTCATGGCCAATACCGGCCACCAAGGTGCCTAGGCTCGACATTTTTTCCGCTTGCACCAACTGGCTCTGTGCTCTTTTTAATTGGTCATACGCCACTTGCAGTTTGTCGCGGTTTCGAGCCAATTCCGCCGTTCGTCGAGTCACCGTGTTTTCAATTCGCTGGTTCATCTTTTGCAATTTTAAATGGGTTTTCATTCGGGCAAAGAGTTCTTCTTTGGCAATAGGCTTGGTTAAAAAGTCGTTGCCCCCTACTGCATACCCTTCTTTTAAATCGTTCACTTGAGATTTTGCGGTTAAGAACAATACCGGGAGTTCACTAATGGGGTGGTGTTTGCGTAACGCTTGGCAAGTCTCAAACCCCGAAAGCCCAGGCATCATAATGTCCAGTAATACTAAGTGAACCCCGTGTGAGGGGCGCTTTAGTATGTCCAAAGCATCTGTCCCCGAGCAGCATTGAGAGACGCGGTAGCCTTTTAACGTGAGTAAGTTGACCAATACACGACGATTAACCGCTTCGTCATCGACCACCAGAATATGCTCCTTTTTATGATCGGTATCGCTAGGAGTGCCCAGGGGAGCCTGCACAGGTGTATTAGACGGTGCCTGTTGATAGGTTGGCGCCGAAGGCTCTTCCGGGTTTTTAAATACCCGCCCGGAGTTAGTCAGAGAAAACGATACCGTCGTACCCTTGCCCAGTTGCGACGACAGACGAATCGTGCCTTCGTGCAGTTCCACCAGTTTTTTAGTGACCGCCAGCCCCAAACCGGTACCACCGGCCTCGCGGGTAATGGCCCCATCGCCTTGCTGAAAAGCATCAAAAACACGCTCGACTTTTTCCGGGGCTATGCCTACCCCCGTGTCGGACACCTCGATCCAAATGATGCTCCCTTCTAATGTAGCACTCACCCTCACCTCGCCCTGAGGGGTAAATTTTATGGCATTGCCGACCAGGTTGAACAATATCTGCTGCAGGCGGTATTCGTCGGCTAATACCGACGCCAAATACTTATCTACGTCGTTAATCAGCTTTAAAGACTTGTCATTGAGCAAAGCCTCACACAGTTGGAAAATACTGTTGACCAGGGTATACACATCGACATCGCTGCGACTTAACTCAATGGCATGTTTTTTAAGTTTTGAAAAGTCTAAGATGTCGTTAATCAAATAGGACAAACGCTTACCGCTGCTCACGACCAGTTTTAAATTCTCTTGGGTAAGTTCACTGTGCGGCCCCCCGACCCCCTCTAATAAAGAGTCACACAAGCCGATGATTCCATTTAACGGTGTGCGTAACTCATGTGAGGTGTTAGCCAAAAACTCGTCTTTGACTTTGTCTAACTCCCTTAGCTTATGGTTGACGGTTTGCTCGTCGATGATACGCCTTCGCTCGATAAAAGCAAAGATAAACAAGCTAACAACCCCCACAAAAATCAAGGCATAAAGCCACTTTGCCCACACGCTTAACCACCAGGGGGGCAACACTTGTATCGTTAAAGCTAAGCCCCGTTCATTCCACAAGCCGTCGTTGTTGGCCGCTTTCACTCGAAAGACATAAGCACCGGGGTCCAAGTTTGTGTATGTAGCACTGGTGCGATGGCCCACATGCTGCCACTGTTGGTCGAAGCCCTCCAGGTGGTAAGCGTATTGGTTGAACTCGGGAAGCCGATAATTGAGGGCCGCATAAGAAAGGGAAAACACCGAGTGCTCATGGGTGAGTTCGATAGTGTCGCTATAAGTGATGGCCTGCTTTAAAGGGCTATTGCCAGCGCCTATAGCCACCGCCTGGTTATTGAGTTGAAAATCGGTTAACACCACTTTGGGCGGGTGCGTGTTAATGGGGATATGATCCGGGTTCACTATGCTGAGCCCTTCATTGCTACCAAACACCAACAAGCCTTTTTCGGTGCGAAGATGGCCCGTTTTGCTATGCCCGTTACCGGCCAGCCCGTGTTGGCGTAAATAAGAGGTAAACTGGCCATCGGGCGTTAGTCGGCTGACCCCTTTTTCCAGCACAAACCATAGGCCATTGGTATTGTCGGGCAAGATACCATGGATGTTGTCATTGCCTAAGCCATCTTCGGCCAAATAGAGGCGAAAGCTGTTATCGTCGCGATTAAGACGAGCCGCTCCCTCACTGGAGGACCCGACCCATATCCGACCGTTTAGGTCTTCGGTAATGGCGAAAATATGAGATCTGGCCAAATCACTGCGGTCCCCGTTGGTGGGTTTAAACGCACTTGCGACGCCTGTCGAGCGATCCAGTTGAAATAAACCGGAATCGGTGCCCAACCAAAAAGCGCCCTGGAGATCCTCATAAAAAGCCATGACGCGCCCAGGGCTGGCTACCGCTACCGATTTGTAATCATAAAGGGCGAAATCATCGCTTTGCGGTTGGTAACGGTGCAAACCAAAGTCGAAAGTGCTTACCCAAATATCCCCTGCACGATCCTCGTAGAGCGTCCACACTTCGCTATTGTGTAGTTTGCCGGGGGTGTTCGCTTGTGCGGTATAATGCTTAAATTTGCCCGTGCTGGGGGTTAAGCGATTTAACCCGCCGCGCCACGTGCCTACCCACACCCGGCCTTGGGAGTCCTCTAACACGCTCACTACTGGGTTGGCACTTAAGCTGTTTGGGTCATTCGGGTTATGCTCGAAATGGCTTACCTTCCCGGCCTGATAGTCCAGATAATTCAGCCCTTTTTCGGTCCCGACCCACAACGCGCCGGTGTGGCTTTCATCCACGGAAAGAATAGAACTATCACTTAAACTGTTAGCGTCCCCTTGGTGATGACGAAACACATAAAAGGAGGAGGCATATTCATTCAAACGAGCAAAACCAGAGGGGAAAAACCCCAGCCACATTCCGCCGACTCGGTCTTTAAACACTTCGCGTATTTTATCACTGGCCAGACTGGAAGGGTCCGTTTGCTTACTAAAATACGTCTGCCACTGTAAATCCCTTTTTTGGTTTAACTGCTCTGCCGGTAAAATATTGAGCCCTCTATCGGTGGCCACCCATAAGTTCTGGTGCTGATCCTGCTGAATATCAAACACCACGTTATTGCTCAAGCTATTCGCGCTACCATTGCTCAAGCTATTCGCGGAAAAGGACTTATGCTTATGTTGGGTGAATACTTGGGCTTTTTCATCAAATCGTAATAAACCGCCGCCAAACGTCCCGATCCAGATCTGCCCCAGGTGATCTTCGTGGATATGCTCTACCCGACGAGCCGAGGCGCCAAAAGCGGTGGGGTCAAACTGGTGCAGCTTTAGGGTTAACGGTGCCTCCTCCACAATATGCGCCAAGAACAGCCCATGTTTAAGGCTGCCTATCCAGAGCCGGTTGCCGCTATCGACATGCACCGCCAGGATATCCAGATGCTTAAACTCAAGCCCATCGTCGAGGTGGAGGTGTGAATCGGGGTGGATCTTGGGAGGATTAAATTGCCCGGTTTTGGGGGAAAAATGTAAAACACCATGGCCATATGCCCCCACCCAAAGCTCGCCTTTTTGGTCTTGGGCAACCTCCATAAAATAATTGGCCTCTCGTGGCACGGCGGCTTCGCCTTGGGGGATATAAAAATAGCGCCGAAAACGATCGTGTTGATGCTCGTAAAGGTTTAGCCCAAAACGGGTGACGACCCACAAGCGCCCTTCGTTATCAATGGTCATGTTGCGGGTTTCATTACTACTGAGGCTGGTGTCGTCACCGCGTTGGGAGAGGTAGTGTTTAAAGTGAACCCCGTCGTAGCGAACGACCCCTTTACCGGCAAACCAGATAAAGCCCTTGTGATCCTGTGTTATCCCTCGCGGATGTCCCCCACCGAGGCTTTGCAGGGCGTCATCTTCCAATGGGTCAAAGCGTAGGTTACTAAGATCGGGGGCCAGCGGGAGTGGCGCGGCCATAGACGTGCCAATGCTCAGTCCCATACCGGAGCACAGGAGTATGCACAGTACACGAATCGCAATGAAATCCAGCCAGTGACCTTGACCCTGTACCACTTTTATACTCTCAGGAGATAAAACATCACCTTTCAGTATAGTGAAAACGAGTCCCATTACAGGAACAGGGACTTCAATTAAGCCTTAAATGGGTCTCTATAGGGGGTATTTTCTGGCACCTGCACCCTCTTGGCGTCATCAAAACTCCTTTTGGCGAAAATACCGTGCCAATGATGCCAATACGTAAAGAAAGGCGATTCCGGCAAAAACCATTGTTAAGGTAGTGTCTGCGTGCCTTGATATAACAATAAAATTCACAGGACAAAACTAATGAAGAAAACATGCGTTTTACTAACGGCGTTGATGCTGGCCAAAACTTCGTTCGCCGCCATTGTACCTTACGGAGCGGGATCTATCTCCGATACCATTAACCCCGACAGCTATGGATGTGTGATTGATCACGGTCACTGGGTTTATAATGCGGGTATCGTTGAACCCGGTATTGCCGGTTGCGATGTAAATGGCGATGCCAACGGTGTCCCGGTAGGAGAACCGACCAAACTCCTGCCTCAACTGGTCGGCAAAGCCGCCCAAGCGCCCACGGCTACCCACCGCTGGTGGGGGTCTGTACCGTTTTTGGGGGAAATGCAAATTGGTGACGGCGGGGCTTACCTTACCCCCGACCCTATGATGGCACGGGTGTCTAATGCGGGCGTGCGTATCTTGGGCTTGCCCAATGGTTTAGGGGTGGTGGGGGAAAACGAATTTATTTATCAAATCCCTGACCCTCTGAGCGAAGTGTTCGATGGCATCGCCATCGGCAATACCCAGTTTAATGATCTCGACGCATATATGAAAGATCACAGTGACGGCAGTATTAGCATCCAATGGAACGCTGGCGACACCCCCGTGATGGAAGCCACCATGGTCTACGGCTCTCCTTATATGTTTTTTGAGGTGTATACCGGTACTGCAGCGCTGCGTACAAAAGCGGCACTAGGAGGCGAAAAAGGCTTGTTTTACCAACAAAACAATAGCCTAGGGGTGTGGACCGATGTCGCCGGTCGACGCAATCACTTTTTGATTGTGGGCGATAGCGGCACCGAGTTTTCCAGCCCAGAAGCGGCTGAAACAACGATTAATACCAGCGATGGCCGTTTCACGGTAGTATGGTTGCCTGTCTCGGGTAGCGACGAACCCGACAGTGCTATGATAACAGCGTTCTCGACTTATGCGCTCAACCGCATTGCGGGTTTAAACATCGACTACGCCGTCGACCCCGCCACACAAGAGGTTACGGTAAGCCATGAGTATGTAAATGATCAAGGTGCTTCGGTGACCACCTTGGCAGGCATGATGCCCCTACAGTGGAAAAACACCCAGCATGCACTCGGGCAATACAACACACGCAGTGCACGCGGCACTGTACGCTTTACACCTACCGACCGTTTTAACTATACCTTGCCCTTTGTTGGGGTGCTGCCTTTACTCCCCACGCAAATCGCCGATTTAAACGAAAACCAATTACGAGGGTATATCACCGAATTTGTGGATCAAGGGGCCGCCAACTGGAGTACCACACTCGATACCTATTGGTCCGGGAAAAACTACGGTAAAGTGGCCGAGCTTACCGCTATTGCGCGAGATATTGGCATGCAAACAGAAGCCGACTTATTGCTCAATTGGCTTAAAGGAGAGCTTGAAGACTGGTTTAGCGCGAATACCTCCGGTAGCTTAGATATTAATAAATACTTTGTTTACGATAGCGACTGGAATACCTTACTCGGGTTGGATGAATCTTTTGGTGCACACCAACAATTGAACGATCACCATTTTCATTATGGTTACTTTGTGCGAGCCGCGGCAGAAATATGCCGGGTAGATAAAAGCTGGTGTTCGCCGGACGCTTACGGCCCGATGGTCGAGTTGCTTATTCGTGATTACGCCGGTGACCGCGATGACCCGATGTTTCCTTATTTACGTAACTTTGACCCTGCTAATGGCTTTTCCTGGGCATCGGGTCATGCGAATTTTGCTTTAGGTAACAATAACGAGTCTACCTCCGAGGCCGCCAACGCTTATGGCGCTTTGGTATTATACGGTTTAATTACCGGGGACCAAGACTTAGTCGACCGTGGTGTTTATTTACACGCGTCTTCCACCGCCGCTTATTGGGAATACTGGAATAACATTGATGCTTACAATGGTTTAGCGGCAGAGTTTAATAACTTCCCCGAAAATTATAATAGAATTACCACCTCGATTATTTGGGGGGCGGGAGGTGTTTTCTCGACTTGGTTTAGCGGGGCTTCGGCTCATATTTTAGGCATACAAGGCTTACCGCTGAACCCCTTGGTGTTACATATTGGTTTATATGCCGATTATTTGGATGACTATACCACCGTGGGGCTTGAGGAATCGTCTAACGGTGAACCCTCGGGTTTAGCCCCTGGCCAATGGACGGATATCTGGTGGAATATTGTCGCGATGACCGACCCAGAGCGTGCGATTACAGACTTTAACTCGCTTAATGCCCAGTACACACCAGAAGCGGGCGAGACAAAAGCGCACACCTACCAATGGATTCATGCGTTTAATGCCCTGGGGCACCTAGAGTCGGGTAAAGGGACGATCACGTCTAATTCCCCTTCTGCGGTGGTGTTTACTAAAAATAATCTTATGACTTATCTGGCCTATAACTTGAGCGATCAGGATAAGCACGTGACCTTCTCCGACGGTATGGCGATGAATGTCGCCGCTAATAGTTTTGGGATTAAAAAAACGGGGGATGCCTCGGACGCACCTAGTGAACCGAACAATCCAACGCCAGCGCCAACGTCTACAGTTACACCTACGCCTATAGCATCACCTACGCCTATAGCATCACCTACGCCTATAGTATCACCCGTAGAATCTCCAGCCGCGTCGCCGACAATAACGCCACCGGTAATAACACCTCCGGCTATCCCTAGTATGCCTGAAGACCCGGACGCTACGGGCAGTATGCCTACAGAAACAACGCCCCCAGACAATATTACTTTTAACCCCAATGCCAATAATGGGGGTGGGGCGTGGGGGTTTTATGGTTTATGGCTGTTAATACTGGTTGGATTGACTCGTCGAAGTAGCATTGAAGGTATGAATCCAAAACCATAAAGTGACCGTCACCTACCATTAAAACCTCTGTCGCCTTAGCCGATGTCATACACCCCGTGATGACATCGGCCTTTTTAATACCACTCTTATATTGCTTTGCATTTTGCAACTAAGCTCCCCTTCCCTCTGCGCTAATTTTATGAACGTCCTCTATTGTATGGACTTGAGGCGCTGGCACACATGTTGCTGTTACCTTGCCATCAGCCTAAAGAGGGTATCCCATGAACACGATTAAAAGAACCGATGTAAACTTTGAAGCCGCCGATGAAATGCTAGGTGCCTGCGAGGCGGTGCTCGCCGGGCCGGTGGCGACGCCAAACGAGCGAAAAATAGCGGCTGAGGATGGCATGGTGCTAGCCGCTTGGGTGTTGGGCAATGCAGATGTTTGTGAGGAGACATGGCAGCGCTGGTGTGATACTTACACTTGTACTCCAGTAGGCCGCGGTCATTTAACCACGAATACCATTACCGTGCATTAAACGTTTGTTGCACCTGGCAAATTTACGGGTACGTTCACGCTCGTTTAGCCGGCGACTCCGATTTCTCTACTTGTTTCAGCCAGTCAATAGCCTTCTCGTAGCGCATAGGCTTAGCAAAGTAGTACCCTTGCAAATACTGGACCCCCATGTCTTGCAGCTGCTGGGCTTGCTGGGCGGTCTCTACCCCTTCGGCAACGACCTGGTAGTGGAGTGATTGGGCGATGTGGAGCGCGGCGTGGATAACCGCCTTTCCCCCTCGATCCATTTTACTAACGAAGGCTTGATCGATTTTTACAATATTGACCGGGAGTGTTTGTAAAAGAGACAGCGACGAATACCCTGTCCCAAAATCATCAATCGACACCTTGACACCCAATGATCGAACCTCATTCACAAAGGTTCGAAGTGGATGTTGATCTTCTGCAAAAGTCGACTCCGTGACCTCCACCGATAAACGCTCAGGAGCGAGACCACTCATTGAAATGGCATGTTTAACCTGTTCATAAAACTTCCCGCCTAGCAATTGAACAACAGAAACATTCACGCTGACCGAAATATTATTCTCCTTTGACCATAAGCACGCGTCTTGACAAGCTTGCTCGAGTACCCAACACCCAATCTCTTTGATCGACCCGAACCGTTCGGCTATAGCTATAAACTCATCGGGTGGGATTAGTTCATCCTCAAATTGCCAACGCAAGAGCGCCTCGAAAGAGACTACCTCGTGTGTATTGGTATCCAAGATAGGCTGATAGGTTAAATAGAGCTGGCGCTTAGCCACCGCTTGTGCAAGCCCGTCTCGCAAGTACTGTTGACGCTCTAGAGTGTCCATCATGTGCTGCGAGAATACGCGAGCTTCGGAATTGGCAGACTTCTTTTGTAGGTACATGGCACTGTCGGCTAAACGAATTAGCTGGTCTTCATTGTTTCCGTGATGGGGATACAATGCAATGCCTATGGTTGCCCCTAAGGACAATGTATCGTATTGTGTATCGATGGGACAAGACAGGCTATCGATAATATTACGCGCTAGCGCCAAGGCATTTTCCTGATCCACGTTAGCGGCAGCCAGCAGAAACTCATCCCCCCCCCAACGGCAGATATTACGGTGATTTTGTGCAAGGGATTCAATTCTTTTAGCGGTCTCTTGTAATACCAGATCCCCCGTTTTGTGGCCCCGTGAATCGTTGATGGCTTTAAACCCATCCAGGTCAATGAACAATAGGGCGAGTGTCTGGTGATGTTGCTCGCTTTCCTCTAACAAGGTCGCGAGTTGATAAGAGAAAGCTTTACGATTAGATAAGCCCGTAAGGGGATCAATATAAGAAAGCTCATATATCTCCTGTGTTCTGAGTTTTACCTTTTGTTCGAGACTGGCGTTTGCGTCTTTTACGGCTTGTTTTTCAATGGCCATTTGAGCCAGTAAATCGGCGTTGTCGTTTTTTAGATGAATGGCTTGCTGGGTAAATTCGGAGGACTTATATGCCGCTGCCACCATAATAAGAGCGAAGGCGATGCCGAGATACCCCAAGACATGTTGATGCTCTTGTTCCGAAAACATGGCGCAGGCAGAGGTTGGAAGCAGGAGAATAAGGGCATAAGCAATAGCAGTTGCACGGTGTGCCGCTAATACCGTCGAGGCCCCACCGGCCATAGCCGCAATGATCACCACCGTAGAGGTATACTCGGCCATAGCCATGTCCTGTGAGAAGGCTATAATATAGATGGCCCACATCAAGGCGGTGACAATACAACCGCTTACAAAGCGCTTGATGGCCTTTTCACCGTCGTAATCGGTACCATTGAGGGTGGCTCGCCAGAAACTGGCGTCGCCAAGACGCACCAATAAACATAAGCTCATGGCTACCAGCCAAAGGGTCTTTTTGTCGGCATTTTCACCATTGGCAAAACTGACGACAAGAGCACTGCTGGCGATAAAGCTTATGAATATACCCCCGAAGCTGTTTTTGTAGAGTAACCCAGCGACATCTTGCGAATACAGTGCTGTTGAGCCAGAGGTCACCTTCATCTCGTGCCAATAATCCCCATTACCATGTCCACTAACGATATCAAAGTGGTCTATATCGTGCTATTTCGTCCTAATACCCTATATTTTAGCAGCTATTATTAGGCGTCACATAATTTAACCCCCCAGAATATGCAAAGCCAAGTAGGCGTTATAAGCGATATAAATAGCCAATAACACGCCCCCTTCTATCCGATTGATTTGGCCTCGCCCACGAATGCCATAGCCCATCACGAGCAAACCCGCCGTTAGGGCAAACATAAGGGTCCAATCCCGATGGAGCACTTCGGGCATAACGCTCATAGGGGAAATCGCGCCAGCGATCCCGACCACCATCAGCAGGTTGAACATGCAAGAACCCACAATGTTCCCTAGCGCAATATCGTGCTCCCCTTTGCGCGCGGCGGCCACCGTGGCCGCCAGTTCCGGCAGAGACGTTCCCAATGCAACAATGGTCAGACCAATAATTAACTCACTCACCCCCAGCTGCTGGGCAATGGTCACGGCGCCCCAAACGAGTATGCGCGAGCTAATCACCAATACCACCAGCCCCACGACTAACCAAAAAAGGGCCGTTTTTAACGGCATGGCATTGTCGATAAGCTCTTGATCAACATCGGCCTCCATCGGGTCGCCTTTGCCACGCACCGCACTGTATACGGACCACCCCATTAAGCCAAAGAACAGTATCATTAACACAACGGCATCTAATCGACCCAGCTCACCGTCGAGCAATAGCCCCCCCGCTAACACAGTCAAGCCCACTAATATGGGGAGCTCTTTGCGTACTAAAGATGAGTTCACCAACAGCGGCGAGATTAAAGCCGTAAGCCCCAGCACCAAAGCAATATTGGCAATGTTAGAACCGTAGGCGTTGCCCAGTGCCAAACCGGGGTTACCATCAAGCGCCGCCAGGGCCGACACCACCATTTCTGGGGCCGAAGTGCCAAACCCCACGATGATCATGCCAATTAATAACAGGGGCATGCCGGCATGTTTGGCCGTGGCGGCTGCCCCTTCAACAAAGTGGTCGGCACTCCATAACAATAACGCAAACCCACCCACAATAGCTAATAAAGCTAATAACATAAGAAACCTCTAAAGATAAATAATTTACGACTCATTCGTGGCTAAAGCTTGCTGCGAAGGTACGGCAGCGCGATTGGAGTATATTAGCAATCCCGAGCCCAATAATGCCGAACAGAACGAGCCTACCAATACCCCAAGCTTCACTTCTACCAGATACGCGGCACTTTGTGTTTCAAAAGCTAGCGAACCGATGAATAAGCTCATGGTAAAACCGATCCCACACAATACTGTCACCGCGTAAAACTGAATCCAAGTGGCTTTATCCGGCAGCTTTGCCAGCCCTAACTTGATCGCCAACCAGCAAAACCCGAAGATACCTAGTTGTTTGCCAATAAACAAGCCCACCGCAATACCTAGCGCGATAGGATTAAGCAATGCACTTACCGAGACACCGGTTAACGATACCCCCGCGTTAGCAAACGCAAATAGGGGCAAAATAGCAAAAGCCACCCAGGGATGTAAAGCGTGTTCAAGGTGTTTGAGCATGGGGTGGCCATCATGACATTTAAGGTTTAACGGAATAAACCACGCCACAGCAAACCCGGCTAACGTGGCGTGCACCCCAGACTTAAGCACCGCCACCCACACAATAACGCCCACAATAATATAAGCGGCCTGGCGATTGACCGAAAGGTAATTTAACACAAAAAGACACCCAAGCCCTATACCGGCGACGATGAGCGACAGGGTAGATAAATCGGTAGAATAAAACAGGGCAATGATGATAATCGCTCCCACGTCATCGAAAATAGCGACCGATAGCAAAAATAGCTTCAATGACAACGGGAGGTGTTTGCCGAACAAACTGAAGATACCCACCGCGAAGGCAATATCGGTCGCCGAAGGAATGGCCCACCCTTTCACTGCCACAGGATCATGCTGGTTTAAACCAAAGTAGATAAACGCAGGCAATGCAATACCTGCAATAGCCCCAATGCCTGGCAGCACCACTTGAGAGGGGGAAGACAAGGCCCCCTCCAAAATTTCACGTTTTATCTCTAGGCCGATCATAAAGAAAAACACGGCCATTAAACCGTCATTGATCCACAACAGCAAGGGTTTGGCGATATCGAGATCACCGACTCGAATTTGAAGGGGGGTTGCCAAAAAACCGTCATACAGCGCAACTAAGGGGCTGTTAGCCAGTAACATCGCCAGCAGCGTCATCGCTATCAGCAGGACACCGCCAGCATAGTCTTGGCGTAAAAAACTTTTCAGGCCTTGGAAGGTGTTCATCGAGGTCATAGCTCTGTCCGGTGTTGGGTAGTTCGTCAAAGTATACGTGGATTGCGATTTACTATAAATTCGAATATTATATAGGGGTACATCGACTTTTTCGAACATTGAGATCCTATGTCCCCCCTCAACTATAACCACCTGTACTATTTTTATACGGTCGCGACCGACGGGAGTATTGCCAAGGCCAGCGCCCGCTTGAACCTCACGCCCCAGACCATTAGTGGCCAAATTTCCAACTTCGAGGCCCAAATTGGGGTCGATTTGTTCGAACGCAAAGGTAAACGGCTAGAGCTGTCGCAAATGGGCCAGTTAATATACCGTTACGCCGAAGAGATCTTTCATCTGGGGGATGAGGTCAAGCACATTCTCAAGACCCAACAACCCGTTCGTTGGCAGACCTTTACGGTGGGCATTACCGATGTGATCCCCAAGGTACTCGCCTACACGCTGCTAAAACCCGTACTCAATATGGCAGAGCCTGTGCGCTTGATCTGCCAAGAAGGCGATCAAGAGAGCTTGTTGGCCCATCTGGCCATTCATAAACTGGATTGTATTTTAACCGACCAACCCTTGCCGGTAGGCAGCCATGTAAAAGTCTACAATCATTCGTTGGCCGAGAGTGGGGTGACTTTTTTTGCCTCACCAGAGTTGGCCTCACAATGCCGAGAGGGCTTTCCGCACTCGCTGCAAGCGCGCCCGTTTTTAATGCAAGGGCGCTATTCAGACATTCGCCATCGTTTATTATGGTGGTTAGAAAAGCACGGAGTATCGGTCAATGTGGTGGCGGAATTTGACGACAGCGCGTTAATGAAGTCCTTTGGGCAGGCCGGTTGTGGGATATTTACCGGGGCGACCGTGATCGAGCAGGCCATTATGTCGCAGTATAATGTAGAGGTTATTGGCCGTACAGACGCCATTAGCGAATGTTTCTTTGCGCTGTCACCGGAACGTCGGATTAAACATCCCGCGGTGATGGAGATCATTAATGGCATTAAGGATTAACATAGGCCCCCTTTATGGCACTTTCATATCGACGTGCTATAGTTACCAATTGGTATCAAACAGTGGGCGTCCCTTTATGGAAAGAATGTCGTGGAGTAAGTTACTGAACGCACAGAGGTTTGGGGGCGAACAGGCCAGGAACGAATACGGCCGATCCGCGTATAACTCCGATCATGACAAAATTGTTTTTTCCGGGGCTTTTCGGCGGCTGGCAAAAAAAACGCAAGTGCACCCTTTTGCCTCCAATGATCATGTGCACAAT